>Ga0081539_10006426_pt1 | contig 11286 bp, 8 predicted proteins | sample TabmetS4T2R2_FD_71023 | JGI IMG/M metagenome (GOLD analysis project Ga0081539, IMG submission 71023) | Tabebuia heterophylla rhizosphere microbial communities from the University of Puerto Rico - S4T2R2 | ecosystem: Host-associated > Plants > Roots > Rhizosphere ...
TCTTTCATCCGAGAACGTCTGCCACGAACCACCACCGATCTTGCTCGCATCGCCGTTCACTGACAACAACTGGTCCGGCGTGGTGGTGCCGATGCCGACGCGTCCCGTTGAGGTAATGCGCATGCGTTCGGTGCCGGTGTCGGTGTTGGTGTTGGCTGCGGTACTGAAAAGGATCACGGTCGCCGCAGAAAACCCGGAAGCGCCGCCGCCGATACTGGAGATGTTGTTAGCGGAATCAGCGGCTGCGCCGAAGGCGGCAAAGTTCAAGTTGCCGGTGGTGAATGGCGGCAACGCCAGCCGCGATAGTTTTACTACGGCGGTGGTTCGCGTCGTAGCACTGGCGTCCGAACCCAACAAGATCGTGTTGCCGAAAACGTCGATGTTGGTCGAGGGACTGGCAGTGCCGAAACCAACATTTCCGCTGGCGGCGATGTCGATCGAGCTGGTCGGCGCGCCGGGACGAATGCGGAAGGGAAGACGCGAACCGCTCGTCACGTCGCGCACGAAGAAGTTAGCTTCATTGCCGGCAACGTCCCACGTCTGCGCGGTGAAGCCGCCGGTATTGTTCTGTTCGAGGCGGATCGCGGGGGTGTCGGTCGTGTTCGCGTGCACGTCGAGTACGGGCGTCGCTGTTCTCAGGCCGACTTTGCTGTTGCTGCCCACGCGCAGTGAGTTGGCGGATGCACCCGCCGTGACGGCAAACACGATCGTGCCGGTTTCAGAATTTCCGGTCGCGCCCTGATCGACGAAGCCGAGGAAATTAGTGCCGCCGCTGCCGGAATCGTTCGCGCGAATTTGCCAGTTGTTGTTGGGGAAGCCGGCTGAGGTGCTGGTGTCGTCAAACTGGATGCGCGTGTTGTTTTCTTTGACTCGGATGGTGTCGAAACCGAAGTCTTCGTTGTTAACGCAATCCAAACCGACGCAGGCGCTTCCCTGCACGATCAAATCGTCCGGGATGACTTGATCGAACACGAAGCGCGGTGCGTGGCTGCGCAGAATCTTGAAGTTGGTGCGGCCGGCGGGAACTGCATTGGTGGGAGCGGGCGCCGGCGCATTGACGGGTTCGTCGACCGCCGCGCGAGTTGCCCGGCGACTGCCTTCGCTCGCTCCGGCAACGACCACGATGCCGTTCACGACTGAGAAGCCGCCGGATTGTACCTGCGTTCGCGACGGCAACGCGCCGCGTTTTTTCAGTTCGCGTTGCACTTCGTCCGCGTTTCCTTTTTCGCGCGCTGCTTTCAGTTGTGCTTTCACTTCCGCCGCGATAATCGGCGTCAGGCGCAGCTCGTAAACGTATTGACCGTCGGGAAGTCTTTCGCCGTTAGCGTCGATGAGACGAAACTCCGGCGCGGTGCCGGCGGCGAATTCTTTGCTGATGACCTGTCCGTCGGGGGTGGAAACGCTCAGCGTCGCGGCGGCGTACGGGCCGGCGACGTCCCACCTGATACTTGCTCCCATTCCGGTGACAGACGCGAATTGGTCTCCACTTTGGGCCAACACCGCGGTGCAAGCAGCAACCACAAATACAAAACAGAATACTGAGGGTAGGTGTTTTCGATTCGTCATGGTAAAGCCTTCCTCATCGGCACAGGAGGCCGAGTGTGTGAAACGAGTGGATAAGGATCTCCCTGAGTAGTTTCGGGGACAGAGAGGAGCCTTAAGCGAGCGAGGTAAACTGAACGGTTTCCTATAAACAACCAGCGTTCGTATGTCAAGATTTTCTTCGCCAAACGGTTGAATAGGCGGGCCAAGTGGCGCATACTCGCGTTAAGTTTCAGTGAGCGGAGGCGGCCATGAAGCTACTCGTCTTTCCGATTCTCTTCGGTCTGCTAATTCCGTGGCAGACGCCAAACTCGAATAACGAGACCGCGCCTTTGGTTGTCACGAGTTTCAAGTGGTCGCAGGCGCGCCGCACGGTCGAAGCCAAACAGGACGAAGGTACCGTTCCCGCCCGAGCGATGATCCCGCAGAACAAAAACTTCGCGCGCAATGCCCGCGTCAACGATCCCGCCGGCGTCAGAGATCCGAATGCCGACACGCTCGACGGACGCAGCGAGGCGTTGGAAAAAAGCGTGCAGGAATCAAGGGCCGCTAAGCCGAAAGCCACTGACGGTTATGCTTACCGGATCAAAGTGCAGAACTCGGGCGCGAAAGCAGTCGAGATTGTTTTCTGGGAGTACCAGTTTCAAGACCCGGCGGATCCCTCGCTGGTTTCGCGGCGGCAATTCCTCTGTGGCGTGAACATCGCCGCCGACAAGAGCAAGGAACTGGAAGGTTTCAGTTTGTCTGGTCCGAGCGAGGTGGTGAACGTCAACACGCTGGCCAACAAATCGCAGAATCCGTTCAAAGAGAAGGTCCTGATCAATCGCGTGGAGTATTCCGACGGCTCCATCTGGCAAAGGAAGGATTGGAGCCTGAACGAAGTCAAAGCGAGTTACGATCGCGTACTGCGCGAACAGTGGACACCCGGCACGTGTAAGGGACTTTGAAAACGGAAAGCATGGAACGTCGCGACCCGCTCAAGCCACGACTCCTGATCATCGACGACGAGACGCAGATCCGGCGTCTGCTGATCGAGTGGCTGGGCAGCAGTTACGACTATTGTGAAGCAAGTTCAGCCGAAGAAGCACTCACCGCACTTTCTCAACAAACATTCGATCTGGTGCTCAGCGATATCGACATGGGCCGCATGAGCGGGCTTGAGCTCGTGCCGCGGATTCACGCGTTGTCGCCGGACACGGTCGTGGTGATGATCAGCGGCAACCAGGACATTGAGTTCGCGATCCGCGCGATGCGTGCGGGCGCGTTCGACTACATTCCGAAGCCGATCGATCTGCGGCTGGTCGAAGCCGCCGTGGAACGCGCGCTGAAACACGGCGAGGTATTGCAGGAACGGCGTCGTTACAAAGAACAGATCGAAGAGCTGCTGCAACAGCGGACCGCGCAAGTCGATCGGCTCGAGAAGTTCGACCCGGTGACCGAACTGCCGAATCGCGCCCAGTTTGAAGAACGGCTGACGCAGGCTGTGGCAACCGCCCGGCTGAACGGCCACTCGTTGAGTGTGCTGTTCATCTCGCTCGACCAGTTCAAGAAAGTGAACGATTCGCTGGGTCATGGGCCGGGCGACAGTCTGTTGCGCGAGTTTGCGGAACGACTGCAACTGGTCGCCAAAACGGATCTGGTGGCGCGCTTCGGTAACGATGAGTTTGCGTTGCTGAAGACCGAGATCGACGGCAGGCAGGACGTAGTGGAGACGATCAATTCGCTCTACGACGTGCTGAAGTTTGCGTTCGACTTGCGCGACCACGAGTTGTACGCAACGGCGAGCGTGGGCGTCAGTGTGTTTCCCTTTGACGGCGGCGACTCTCACACGCTTTTGAAGAATGCCGGGGCGGCGCTGTACAAAGCGAAACGAGCCGGCGGCGCGAACTACCAGTTTTACACCTCGGACATGCACCAACTCGCAACGCGGCGGCTCGCGCTCGAAACCAACCTGCATCGCGCGATTCAGAACCAGGAGTTTCTCGTTCATTACCAGCCGCGCGTGTCAATCGACTCGCTCACGATCACCGGGGTCGAAGCGCTGGTGCGCTGGCAACATCCGCAACTCGGACTGGTGGCGCCATCAGAGTTTATTCCGCTGGCGGAAGACACCGGCCTAATCGTGCCGATCGGCGAGTGGGTGCTGCGCCAGGCTTGCGAGCAGAACCGCCGCTGGCAGGAACAGGGATTCGCGCCGATTCAAATGGCGGTGAACATTTCGGCGCGACAGTTTCACGATCCGGACCTGTCGCAGACGGTGATCAGGATCCTGAACGAATCCGGCCTAGCGCCAAACTACCTCGAACTGGAGCTGACCGAGAGTTCGATCATGCAGAACCCGGAATTTGCTGCCGGTATTCTGACGCGTTGGAAAAATCTCGGCATCAACATCTCGATCGACGACTTCGGCACCGGCTTCTCGTCACTCGCCTCGCTGAAACGCCTGCCTATCGACGCCCTGAAAATAGATCAATCGTTCGTGCGCGACGCGCAGAGCGACGCCGACGACGGCGCGATCGTCGTCGCCATCATCACACTCGCTCATAACCTGCGCTTGAAGGTGGTAGCGGAAGGTGTGGAGACGGAGGACCAGTTAAGGTTCCTCCAATCTCTTCGCTGCGATGAGATACAGGGTTACTTTTTCAGCCAGCCGCGGCCGGCCAACGCGCTCGTTTCCTTGTTCGACTCCGCCGGCAAACAGACGAAAGTCAACTAAACAAAACTTACGCGTGAAACTCGAACCGCGCGACGTCAGATTCGCCGAGAATCACCGTGTCGCCCGTGTTCAGCGGCCGTTCCGTGACGCGCGCCGACTTCGGATCGTTTACAAACGTTCCGTTGCGCGAGTTCTGGTCTTCGATCACGACGCGCCCGTTCCTGACACCAATCCACACGTGGCGCTTCGAAATTCGTGGATCGCCGATGACGATCTGCGACGAACCGCCGTCGCGGCCGATGTAGTCGCCGTCGATCCTGACCTGAAACTTCTGGCCGGAGAGCGGACCGGAAACAAACTGGATCGAGCCGTAGTTCTTCGGAAACGAATCGCCGTCGGCAGTGATCGCGACCGTGCGCGAGAGATCCACCGTCATGCCCTGATCACCCATCGCCGGTATTGGCGCCGGCGCTGGCGGCGGAGGCGGTGGTGACGGTCTATGCGGCGCGGGATTCGGAGAAACGGCCACCGCCGGTGAAGGTGAATGGGCCGGAGACGGCGCCGAAGGTCTCTTGCCGTCGCCTGCCAGTCCCGGAGCACCGCCGGCTGCCTTCCGCTTGCGCCGCCGCATCATGAAGACCACGATGGCGATGATGATGATGATTAGCAGCAGGATGAACAGCACGCCGAAAATCACCCCCACGATCCAAAGCGGAAAACTCGAACGCTCCTTGCCCTCGGCTTTCGCCTGCTGGCTGCTCTGAATCAGACGATCGACTTCCGAGTGCTGCGGAAAGAGTCGTTTGACTTCTTCAAACTTCGGGATCGCCGACGAATAGTATTGGTTCCAGTAGAAGTCGAGACCTTCGCGGTACGACCTGTCGGTTGCGCTCTCCTCGTTGGTCGCGCCGGCGCTTTTCACGTATTCCATCACCGTGTTTGAGGGAACGATGAACGAGAAGCCCGAAACTTCCTGGCCGTTAATCGTGTCGCCGCGGAAGGTCAGCAGGCCGATCACTTCGTTGCCGTCGCTAATGACTGGACCACCGGAGTTGCCGTGGGTTGCGGCAGTGTTCGTCTGCAAGATTGGCGCTCCACTCGTCGCCTGTTTTTTGGCGGAGATCTTGCCGTCGTTGATAGTTGCTTCGAGCGCCGAGCGGCTGCTCAGCAAGCCGGAGTTGAAGGTGTCCGCCGCGCCCGGATAACCGATGACAGTGACGTGATCCTGAAGCTGGACCTTCTCGGAATCGGCGAGTTTCAGGATGGGAGCATTCTTGACTTCGATCTTGACGATCGCGACGTCCTTACCCTGATCGTTGCCCTCGCCCGTCGGCGCGCCGTACGACTTGATCTCGAAAGGAAACGCGCTGCCGTCGGGAATGATCACGTGGTGGTAGAGCTGGAAGCTCTGGAGCTGGCTGTGTTCGTTCAGGTAGTTGGCGATGCTGCGCGGCTCCCGGTTGATCTGCTGGGCGACCTGTTGCACGAAATTCCAGAAGAGCGCCTGCTTCGCTTTTTCTTCGCCGTCGTGGGTGGTCGAGACGACGTGGGCATTGGTGGCGATGTAGCCGTTCGAGCTGATAAAGAAACCAGAGCCAAGCGCGATCGAGGAAACGTTGTACGTTCGCGAGCCACCGTCCGTTTGCAGCAACACCTGACCGGCGGCCCCATCGACGATGCGAACTACTGCGGGCTTGCTGTACATTGCCAGGCGTTCGCCATCGGATACAGCGCTGACGACGAAAGTGGGTTGGGTGGGAAGTACAGCGGCGGCAATAAAGACGGCGCCGATAGCAACAAAAAGCAGTCTACGCATACAAAAGCTCCTCGGGGATGTTGGTGGTCAGTGTTGGTCTCAAATAGAAAGCCCTGAACGGAAGATCACGGCGGCTTGCAGTAGAGTGCTTCTAAATTAATTCGCAGTGAAAGTCAATCCCGAACTCGCGTATCGTAATTGAACGGGGCGTGGAACAAGGCGTCTTACTTTGCCTCTGCAAACGCGATTTTAGAGTCCGTTGCGCACTGGCACATTGGTTGCAAACTTTACGGTAGCTTTACCCAATTAGGAGGAGAGAAAGCGTGAGTAAAACCAGTATTCTATTAGCGATTGTCATGCTTGCCGCACTCGCGGCCGGCTGCACGAAGAACGAAGCAGCAAACGCCAACGCCAATGCGAACGCGAATGCCGGCGCCGCCGCCACCGCCGAAAACGCCACCCGGCCCGCGCCGGACAATTCCGAAGTGACGACCAGCGTCGACGCCAACGGCACGCGGACCGAGACCAGAGTTTTCAAAAACAATCCGCGCATCTCGAAAGTCGTCGTTACTACTCGCAACGGCCAGCGCACCGTGCGCGCGTATTCACCCAGCGGCGAAGAGCGCGAAGTGAAGACTGACGAGAACGTGCTTGAAGCAGCGGGCGACAAGGTCGCGTCAGCTGCCGGGTTTGTAGCTGACAAGGCGGAGGACGTTCCGGGCGAAGCGAAGACCGCCGCCAAGGAAGTGGGCGACAAGGCCGAAGACGTGAAGGACAAGACGGTCAGCACTGCCAAGAAGGCCGGCGAAACAACCAAGAAGGTTGGAAACGAGGTCGGTGATAAGGCCGAGGACGTCAAAGACAAGACCGTGAGCACCACGAAGAAGGTTGGTGAAAAGACGGTCGAGGGCGCGAAGAAAGTAGGCAGCGAGACTAAGAAGGCCGTCAAGAAAGTTATCCCGTAACGTAACCGGGGAAACGATCAGCCTGTCCCACAGCAGCTACGGATCGGTCCGAGAGACGGATCGATCCGTGGCTGTTATACTATTTGCCTTGTAGGAGGAGTTAGCCAATGGCGGATACATCACGATTTACCATTATTTGCCCCTGTTGCGAAGCGACTCTGACGATCGATGCACAAACGGGCGCGATGATCTCCCATGAAGAGAAAGCCAAACCGCTCGCGTCGTTTGACGAGATGGTGAAGGGACTCGACAAACAAAAACAGATGCGCGAACAGATCTTTGCCCAGGAACTCAGTTCAATGAAAGATCGCGACCGTATCCTGCAGGAGAAGTTTCAGGAAGCAATGAAGCGGGCTGACAAAGACAAGGACAAGCCTTATCGCAACCCGCTCGATATCGATTAACCACCGGAGAAGTTTGATGGCTCGGAGTTCAACCCTCGTAATCCTCAGCCTTTTTCTACTAACAATTCTTCACTTGAGTGGCGGCGCGCAAACGCGAATGCCGCAGCTCAAGTTTACCGACCGCACCCTGCCCAACGGCTTGCGCGTGCTGAGCGCGCCGGATCCTTCGAGTCCGACCGTGGCGATCCAGGTTTGGTATCACGTCGGCTCGAAAGACGACCCGCCCAAGCGGAGCGGCTTCGCGCATCTCTTCGAGCACATCATGTTCAAGAGCACGAAGAACATGAAGTCGGAGATGATGGACCGGCTTACCGAAGACGTCGGCGGTTTCAATAACGCGTTCACGGCTGACGACGTGACCGTCTACTACGAAGTCGTGCCGTCAAATTACCTGGAGACGTTGATCTGGGCGGAAGCGGATCGTCTTTCGGGTTTGAATGTCGACGATGTGAACTTCAAGTCGGAACGCGACGTCGTGAAAGAGGAGTACCGGCAGAGCGTGCTGGCGCCGCCGTACGGCAGGTTCTTCTACCTGCTGCAAGAAAAATCGTTTCTCCAACATCCGTACAAGCGGCCGACGATCGGCAGTATCGAAGATCTCGACGCTGCGTCGCTGCACGACGTGCAGGAGTTTCACTCGACTTACTACCGGCCGGACAATGCGACGCTTGTTGTCGTCGGCGATTTTGATCCGAAGCAGCTCGACGCGTGGGTGGACAAGTATTTCAGTCCGATTGCCAAACCCGACCGGCCGCTGCCGCGAGTAATGGCGAAAGAACCGGCGCGTGAGAAGGAAACGCGGTTCACGGAATACGGCAGCAACGATCTGCCGGCAGTTGGACTGACGTACCTGACACCGCGCCAGGCCGATCCGGATTCGGACGCGTTGCGTGTGGCTGACGCGATCCTTTCGAGTGGTGAATCTTCACGGCTTTATCATTCGCTGGTTTACACGCAGCAACTCGCCGCCGAAGCTGAAGCCACGTCCGAGACGCGCGAAGACGCGAGCCTGTTCATCCTGACGGCGGTTTTGTCCGAAGGCAAAAAGCCGGAAGACGCGGAGAAATCGCTGCTCGCGGAAGTGAAGAAGCTGCAGGACACGCCGATCTCAGCGGCTGAGTTGGAAAAAGCGAAGAACCAGATCATCACCGACCAGCTACGCCAACGAGAGACGAGCAACGGCAAGGCGCTCGCTTTGGGCGAGGCCGCGGTGTTGCTGGGCGATCCGGCACGAGTAAACACGGATCTCGCTCGCTTGCAGGCCGTCAGTGCCGCGGACGTGCAGCGCGTGATGAAGAAGTATTTCGCCGATCAAAACCGGATGGTGCTTTACTACTTGCCCCAGGCGGCGAAGAAGGAGGGCCAGTAGATGCATCGCCGATTTTCGATTGCCAATTGCCGATTGAGTACACGTCGACACCTTTTGCTTTGGCTCGTCCTGCTGCTTTGTACGCCGCTAGTTGTTCACGCACAAACGCCGCAAGCGACGCCACCACCGCCGGCAGCGCCGCGTTCCGGAACGTTTCCCAAACCAGTCGAACAAACACTGCCGAACGGTCTGCGCGTGATCGTCGTCGAGCGTCACGAATCGCCGCTCGTCTCAGCGCAGGTCGTGATCAAGAACGGCGGGGAAGTCGATCCGCCGGAGCTGGCCGGCTTGGCGGACATGACGGCCAGTCTGCTCACCAAAGGAACGCAGAGCCGCGACGCCACGAAGATCGCCGAAGAGATCGAGAGTCTCGGCGGCTCACTCGAATCAGGCGCGCGTTGGGATTCGTCGTTTGCGACGGTCGGCGTGATGTCAGACAAGATCTCGCCCGCGATGGAGATTCTCGCCGACGTCGTGCGGCGGCCGACGTTCAAGAGTGAAGAAGTCGAACGGCTGCGGCAGCAGTATCTCGACAACCTGACGCTGGCGCTCGGCGAACCGGGTTCGATCGCCCGCTTCGTCGCGGCGCGCGTCGTGTTTGGCGACAGCCCGTATGGTCATCCGCTCTCCGGCACGACCGAATCGCTGACGCGGATCAGCGCGGCCGACATCGCGAAGCTCCACGGTCGTTTCTACCGGCCGGACAACGCCATCCTCGTCATCGGCGGCGACATCACTGCCAAAGACGGCTTTGCCCTCGCGACGAAGTATTTTGGCGACTGGCAAAAGCCGTTCACGCCGTTGCCGTCGCTGAGTGCGGAGATGAAAGACGCGTCTGCCAAGCCCGGGCGCATCGTCGTAATCGACAAACCGGACGCGGGACAGGCGGCGGTTTATCTCGCGCGCACCGGAATCACGCGGCGCGATCCCGATTTCTTTCGCGGCATCGTGGCCAACTCGGTTTTGAGCGGCTATTCGGGCCGGCTGAATCAGGAGATCCGCATCAAGCGCGGTTTGAGTTACGGCGCGGGTAGCACGTTGGACACGCGCCGCGACGTTGGTCCGTTTGTGGCGTCGGCGCAGACGAAGAACGAATCGGGCGCGGCGGTGGCGGAGTTGTTGTTGGGCGAGATCGGCCGCTTGTCGAGTGCGCCGCCGAACGAGACAGAGCTGACGCCGCGCAAGGCCGTCTTGATCGGCAACTTTTCGCGCAACCTGGAGACGGCGCAAGGGCTGGTAAACCAGGTGGCGTCGCTGGCGCTGTACGGTTTGGGCCTGGACGAGATCAATCGTTACATTAATAATGTGCAGGCGATCGGCACGGCAGACGTGCAGAAGTTTGCGGGCACGCGGCTGGGTGCGAAGACGGCGAACATCATCATCGTCGGCAATGCGAAACTGTTTCTCCCTGAGCTGCAAAAGAAGTATCCGAACGTGGAAGTGATTCCCGTCGCGGAGTTGGATCTCAACACTGCTCTTCTGCGAAAGAAACAGGCACAATAGCCGCCGGATGAACACGGAAAACAGGGAGAAGTAAAGGATGAGTAGAAGTGTTTTTATTTTAGTGTTTTTGGTCGTCGTGTCGTGTCCATCCGTGGCCCAGACTGTGGCCATCGACGGCGTCGACGCGCGTTCCAACCCGGCCGAGTTTTCGAAAGGACTCTCCAGCTCAGATCCGAACGTGCGCCGCCGCAGCGCCGAAGCACTCGCGCGCCTTGCCGCCACCGACCAGCGCAAACTCGTCGAAGGTTACCAGCTCCAGGAAAAGAACAAAGAAGTCCGCCTGGCACTCGATTGGGCACTCTACCGCATGGGCCGATCCGAAGCCCTCTACCGCATCGTGCACGAACTCGACTCCAGCCACCAGAACCAGGCAATCGGTTACCTGGCCGAACTCGAAAGTCCCGACGTGCTCTACCCGTTTCTCAAAAAAGACAACAACCCGCCGCGCGTAAACGCCGGCCTGCTCAAAGCACTCGGCCGTATCGGCGACGCCCAAACGCTCGATCTCATCAAGCCGTTTCGCGAATCGCATCAGCCGTACGTCGCGGAAGCAGCGGAGCTCGCGCACGACGAGATCGAGAAGCGTTTAGGCGAGCCGGCGGCGGGCGAAACGCGCGTGCGTCCGCGCACGGTCGACAAGCCCACGGACAAGCCGTAACCGACGAATGCACTCGAGCCTGCGAACATTCCTCGATCGACTTACCAGAGAAAACGAGATCATCACCATCAAAGCCGAGGTCGATCCTTACCTCGAGCTCGCCGAAATTCACCGCCGTGTGATCAGCGAAGGCGGTCCGGCACTGCTGTTCGAACGCGTCAAAGGCAGCCGCTATCCCGTCGTGACGAACCTGTTCGGCACCGAGCGGCGCATCGAGCTCGCGTTTGGTTCGAAGCCGGAAGCGCTGGTTCGCGACGCCGTGCACATCGCTGAGTCGCTGCTGCCGCCGAAGACGGCCGAACTGTGGAAGCATCGCTCGCTTGCTTTTGACCTGCTGAAGTTCGGCACCAGGAACACACAACGTGCGCCGGTCAAACAGGTGATCGATCGGCCCGCCCGACTCGACCAGTTACCCGTGCTCACGACGTGGCAG
>Ga0081539_10006427_pt1 | contig 11282 bp, 10 predicted proteins | sample TabmetS4T2R2_FD_71023 | JGI IMG/M metagenome (GOLD analysis project Ga0081539, IMG submission 71023) | Tabebuia heterophylla rhizosphere microbial communities from the University of Puerto Rico - S4T2R2 | ecosystem: Host-associated > Plants > Roots > Rhizosphere ...
GCGTCGGTGGGTAATCAGTCGCGCGCACGGCCGGATGGCTTTTAAGCCGGCCGCGCGCGCTCACTGCGGGTGTGTCTTCAACGCCATGTTGATTCCACCAGCCGTTTCATGAATGTTTTCGTGCTTTCGCGGCAGATCTCATTTCCTCAACTTTTGGCGGGCCGTGCGGATCTTTCCGTCGATGACGGCGCGATCGATCGCGTCGCCGTCGCCGCTCAGCGCGCGGTTGAACGCCGCGATCGCTTCCTCGTAGCGTCCGAGCTTGAGCAGCACGTCGCCGTAGTGATCCTGAATGACCGAGTTCGTCTTGAGCTGGTCGGCGGCGCGCTTCAGATTCGATTCCGCGAGTTGGAGTTTGTCGGCCTTGAAATAGGCCCACCCCAAGCTGTCCAGATATGACCCGTTGTCGGGCTCGAGCTCGAGCGCCTGTTTCACGTAGCCGACCGACTCGTCCAGGCGCTCGCCCCGCTCCGCCAGCATGTAGCCAAGGTAGTTCAGCGCCGCCGCATTCGTCGGCTCGACGGCAATGAGCTGCTTGAACGCCGCTTCGGCATCCGCGAATCGCTTCTGTTTGTCGAAGGTCGCGCCGAGCTCGAAGACGATGTCGCTATCGGTGGGGAATTTCGTCTTGGCGTCCTGGAGCACCTTCACGGCGTCTGCGCCGCGCTCGAGGTCGCCGTACATCTGGGCCAGCGCGATGTAAGCGGACGGATCGTCGCCGTTCTTCTTGACCGACTCCTCGAGGAGCGCGACGCCCTGATCGGCCTTCCCGCTCTGCCGTAGCGCCTGCGCCTGGAGCCGCACGAGACGCATGTCGTCGGGGTTGTCGGCGAGCGCCGCCTTGGCGACGTCGGCGGCGGCGGCATACCGCTTGGCGACGATGTTGGCTTCGGCGAGGTAGCCGGCGACCGCCGGATCCTTCGGCGACAGCCGCCGCGCTTCCTCGAACATGGCGATCGCGTTGGCATGATCGCCGAGCTGCTGGTAGGCGAAGCCGAGATGCGGCAGCAGCAGGGCGACGTCGAACGCCGGATCGGCGGACTTGCCGCGGAGCTCGGCGACGACCGGCGCCAACTCGGTCACGACGGCCTGGTAGGCGTGACGCGCTTCGAGCGCCTCGGCCAGCGCGTAGTAGCCCCATGGACTCTTCGAATTCTGCGCGATGAGGCGCCGCGCGGTCGTCTCGGCCGCGTCGACATCGCCGAGACGGCGCTCGGTCTGCGAGAGCAGGTACAACATCCGCTGCGCGTCGACGCCGCGCGCGCCGATCAGGCCGCCGAACAATTCCCGGGCTTTCGTCAGATTCTCTTTGCCGCCGGCATTGACGAGCGCGGTCGCGTAGCGGGTCCGCAGATCGGCGCTGCGCGGCGACAGCTGGACGGCGCGGCCGTAGACGTCGGCGGCCTCTTTCCAGCGGCGCTCGCGCTCGTAGAACTCGCCAAGCGTCGGCAGCAGACGCGGATCGTCGCCGGCGTGCTCCTCGAGCCAGGCAATGCCGTCCTTGCTGCGGCCCGACGCCGAGTACGCTTCCGCCAGCAGCACCGGGCCGTCCTGCCAGCCGGGCTGCTCGCTCACGAGATCGCCGAGGATGGGGATCGCTTTGTCGTACTGGCCGCTCAGCACGTAGGCGCGCGAGAGCGTCGCGCGCACGTTGGGATCGCCTTCGCTGCCCTGTCCGGCAATGGCCGCCTCGAGATAGCGGATCGCTTTCGTGAGATTCTCGTCGCCGGCTTGCGGCCGGCCGGCCGCGCGCGGCCGATTGCCGCTGCCGCTCCGCGTGGTTTCGGCGAGCGCCGCATAGACGACGCCGAGCACGCGGTTGCCCTCACGATTCGCCGGCTCGATCTTGAGCGCCTGCTCGGCCGCGCTCATCGCCTCCTGCACTTTGTTCTGTCGAAGGTAGAGCGCCGCGAGCTCGCCGGGGATGTCGGCGGCCGTCGGATCGAGCTCCATCGCGCGCTTGTACGCGGCAATCGCGCCGTCCGTGTCGTCGTCTTGATCGAGATGATGGCCGATGAGGAATTGCGCGTACGCTTCGGCGAGACGATCCGCCGCTTTCCGCGGTTGAGCGGCGGCCACGGAGGGCATCGATGCCGCCAGCGCGGTCACCGAGGCAGCGACGAGAACGGCAACCTTCATACAGTCAAATTGTTCCACAAAAGCCGGGAGGTGTCATATAGTCGCGGCATGGCCGTCGACCCCGAATTGCTCGAGATTCTGGCCTGCCCCAACTGCAAAACACCGGTCACACCGGTCAACAACGGCACCGCGCTCAAGTGCGCCACGTGCAAGCGTGTGTATCCGATAAAAGATGACATTCCGGTCATGCTCATCGACGAAGCGACCATCGAAGACTAGGTGAACATCTCGCGGATTCTTCTGGTTCGTCTCCGCGAGATCGGCGACGTCGTCTTCACGACGCCGGCCATCCGCGCGCTCCGCCATCAATTTCCCGACGCCTACATTGCTTATGTCGTCGAGCCGCACGCGGCGCCGGTCGTCGCCGGCAGCCCGCATCTGAACCGCGTGATCGTGGCGCCGCGCCAGCGCGGCGCGCGCGGTCTCGCCGCCGATCTGTCGCTCGGCCGCGCGCTGCGAGCCTCGCGCTACGATCTCGCGATCGATTTTCACGGCGGGCCCCGTGCGTCGCTCCTCACCTGGCTGAGCGGCGCGCGCGAGCGGATCGGCTACGAAGTCGCGGCGCGCTCGTGGATGTACACGGGCCGTGTGGCGCGGCCGCGCGCGCTTCGGGCGCGGCACTCGGTCGAAAACCAGTGGGACCTGCTCGAGTCGCTCGGCATCGCGCGCCCCGATCGCCGACGCGATCCGGTGGAGATGCCCGCGGACGCCGGCGTCGCCGCGGCGGTCGCGTCGCGGCTCGCCGCGGCCGGCGTCGCATCGGACGACCGGCTGGTCGTGATGCATGTCAGCGCCGGCAATCCTTTCAGACGCTGGCCGTTCGAGCACTTCGTCCAGACGGCCGCGGCGCTGGCGCGCACCCGGCGCTGTCGTGTCGTCGTAACCTCCGGGCCATCGGAGCGGGATGCCGCCGAGCGAGTGATCGCCGCCGCCCGCGCCGCTGTGGGTGCTGCCGGCGAGGACGATACGGCGCGCATCCTCTCGTGCGGCGAATTCTCCCTCGCCGAATTGCGCGCACTGCTCGATCGAGCCGCCGTCTTCGTTGGAGGCGACAGCGGCCCGCTGCACATCGCCTCGACCAGTCCGGCCGCCATCGTCGGGCTCTACGGGCCGACGCTGCCGGCCCGCTCGGCGCCGTGGCGGGATCCGGCACGGTTGGCGCTGGCGATCGAACCGGCAGACCTTCCGTGCCGTCCTTGCAATCAGCGCGTGTGCGCGCCGGGTGATTTCCGGTGCCTCACGTTGATTCAGCCCGGCCCGGTCGTCGAGGCCGCGCTAAGATGTCTGCAGACATGAACGACGCCCTGGCTCTCGACGCACCTCGACCGATCGGCGACACGGCGTTCGAGCACGTCGGCCTGCTCGCGATCGTGGGCGCCGCCGGCGCGCTGCAGTTTTCGATTGCCGCGGCGCAAATCCTCGTGGCGCTGGCGGTGCTCTGCTGGCTGGGCGCGCTCATCGTGGGGCACGAGCGGTTCGAGGCGCCGCGTTTCTTCCTGCCGCTTGCCGTCTACGCCGGCTTGACGCTGATTTCGGCGGCCTTCTCGGCCAATCCGCGCGCGAGCCTCGTCGACTCGAAGCAGCTCGTGCTCTTCGTGCTGGTGCCGGTGGTCTTTCGATTCGTCGGCGGCACGCGCGGCCCGACGCTCATGACGGTGATCGTCACCTGCGGGGCGGCGAGCGCGGCGCTGGGCATCGTGCAGTACGGCATCCTGCACTACGACCACCTGGGTCAGCGTCCGCTCGGCACGCTCGGCCACTACATGACCTATTCCGGCCTGCTGATGCTGGTGGTGGCGATCGCCCTGGCGCGCGTGCTGTTCGGCCGCGGCGAACGCACGTGGGCCGCGCTCGTCATCCCCGCGTTGTGCGTGGCCGTGGCGCTCAGCTTCTCACGCAGCGCCCAGGTCGGCGTCTGCGCGGCGGTGGCCCTGCTCTTCGCGCTGAAGGACTTCCGGCTGTTCGCGATCGTTCCGGTCGTCGCCGCGATCTTCTTCGCGGTCGCGCCCGGCCAGATCTCGCAGCGCTTCGTCTCGATGTTCGACAAGAAGGATCCGACGCGCGTCGACCGCGTCGCGATGATGCACGAAGGCGGACGGATGGTTGCGGCGCACCCGCTGACCGGCGTCGGCCCGGCGATGGTCCAGCGCCTCTACGCCGAGTATCGCGGCGACGATGCCGTCAACAAGATCAACCCGCACTTGCACAACGTGCCGCTGCAGATTGCCGCCGAGCGCGGCTTGCCAGCCCTGGCGGCGTGGCTCTGGTTCATCGTCGCGGTCGTGCGAGACCTGTGGCAGCGCTTCAAGAGCAACCGCGACCAGTTTCTGCCGGCCGCGGCGCTCGCGGCGCTGGTGGCGCTGCTCGCGGCCGGATTCTTCGAGTACAACTTCGGTGATTCCGAAGTGCTGATGCTCTTCCTCATCGTGATCACACTCCCGGCCGCCGCGCAACGCCCTATTCGCGCATGAGCCGCGCCTCGGCTCTCGGTCTGTCCGCCGAGCGCATCATCGAGATCGTTCGCCGCTTCGCCGGCCAGCCGGTGCTGATCGTCGGCGACGTCATGCTCGACCGCTTCATCGTCGGCCGCGTCACACGCATCTCCCCTGAAGCGCCGGTGCCGATCGTCAGGTTTCAGTCCGAGCACCTGCGGCTCGGCGGCGCCGCCAACGTCGCCCACAACGTCGTCGCGCTGGGAGGACGCGCGTCACTCGTCGGCGTCATCGGCAGCGACGCCGCGGGCGAGCGGCTGCGCGAGCAGCTGGCGGCCGTCGGCATCGCCGACGATGGGCTGGTTCGCGATCCCGGACGCCCGACCACCGAAAAGGTGCGGGTGGTGACCGAGCGCAATCAGCAGGTCGCACGGATCGACTACGAGCGGGAGACCGACGTCGCCGAGGACGTCGAGAGCTCGATCGTCGAGCGCGCGGTGGCCGCGGCGCAGGGCGCGCGGGCGCTGGTCGTCTCGGACTACTTGAAGGGCGCGGTCACGAGGCCGCTGATCGAGGTGCTGCTGACCGCGTCCGCGCTCTGCGAGGAGCTGGGCACTCCGGTTCCGCTGATCGTCGATCCCAAGATTCCGCACCTGATGTCCTATGCCGGCGCGACGCTCGTCACGCCCAACCATCACGAGGCGGAAGTCGCGACGCACATGCGGATTCGCAACGACGAAGAGGCGCGCGTCGCCGCGCTCGAATTCCGCTATCGCGCGAAGTGCGCGGGCGCGCTGATCACCCGCGGCGAGCACGGCATGTGCCTCTCCGCCGGCGGAAATCCTTACGGCGGCGACGCGGAAGCGACGATCGCGGCCAACGCGCGCGAGGTCTCGGACGTCACCGGTGCCGGGGATACGGTCATCGCGACGCTGGCGCTCGCGCTCGCCGCCGGCGCGACGATGACGGAAGCGGCGATCCTCGCCAACCAGGCCGCCGGCGTCGTGGTCGGCAAGTTCGGCGCCGCCACGCTCACGCCCCGCGAGCTCGTGGCGTCTTTTGCGCTCAATGCCTGAAATGGCGGCGGCCCGTGAAGACCATCGCCAGGCCGCGCTCGTCGGCGGCGGCGATCACTTCGGCATCGCGCACCGATCCGCCCGGCTGGACGATCGAGGTGGCGCCCGCGTCGGCCGCCGCGTCCAGGCCGTCGCGAAACGGAAAGAACGCATCTGACGCGACGGCAGATCCTGCGAGCGAGATGTTCGCGGTGGCCGCTTTCATCACCGCGACCTTGACGGCATCGACACGGCTCATCTGGCCGGCGCCGATGGCCAGCGTCCGCTTCGCGTCGGTGAAAATGACGGCGTTTGACTTGACGTGCGCACAGATCCGCCAGGCGAAGCGCAGCGCCTCCCATTCGTCTGCCGTCGGCGCGCGCCTGGTGACCACGCGCAGGCCCTCGGGCAGCTGGTTCGGCGCCCACACGGCCCGCGCCTCGCCGACGCGATCGCGCTCCTGCACCAGCATGCCGGCAAGCGTCGAGCGCAGCTCCTCGCCGAGATGTCCGGGCGAGTCGCTGCGAAGCCGGTCGAAATCAGCGACGACCACGCGCATGTTCGCTTTGCGCGCCAATACGGGGCGCGCGTCGTCGTCGACCTGGGGAGCGACGACGGCTTCGATGAACGTCGACGCGATCGCCGCGGCGGCCGCGACGTCGATGGCGCGATTGAGCGCCACGATGCCGCCATACGCCGCGAGGCTGTCGGCGTCGCGGGCGCGGACGTAGGCGTCGGCGGCGGAGGCGCCGGTCGCGGCGCCGCAGGGATTCGTGTGCTTGATGACCGCCGCCGCCGGCTCCTCGAACTCGAGGACGATGCGCACGGCCGCATCGAGGTCGAGAAGGTTCGTGTAGGAGAGCTCTCGGCCCTGCAGGATCTCCCACGGCTTGAATTGTTCGCTCACACCCTCGTAGAGGGCGGCCTTCTGATGCGGGTTCTCGCCGTAGCGAAGATCGCGCAGCTTACGCCGATCGAATCGAATCTGCGGCGCCGGGCCGCCGTTTGCCCGCATGCGGTGGAACTCGCCGTCTTCCGGGCGGTATTCGCGGAGCACCGAGCCAATCGACGTGTCGTAGCTCCCGGTGTGCTCGATGGCGGCAACCGCCAGCGCGAAGCGGAAAGCGGCGTCGGGACCGCCGCTGCGATCGAGCGCCGCCAGCACCTCGTCATATCGTGCGGGATCGACGACGACCAGCACGTGCCGGAAATTCTTGGCGGCGGCTCGCACGAGGCTGGGCCCGCCGATGTCGATGTTCTCGATCACCTCGTCGAACTCGACGCCGGGCCTCGCCGCGGTCTCCTTGAACGGATAGAGATTGACGACGACCACGTCGACCAGGCCGATGCCGTGCCGCTCGAGGGCGGCGAGGTCGTCGGGGCGCTCGCGGCGCGCCAGGATGCCGCCGTGCAGCGCCGGATGGAGTGTCTTGACGCGGCCGTCCATCATCTCCGGAAAGCCGGTGACGTCCGCGACGTTCGTCACGGCGAGGCCGGCGTCGGCGAGGGCACGCGCCGTGCCGCCGGTGGAGACCAGCTCGAAGCCGCGCGCCGCGAGGCCGCGCGCAAAATTGACGACCCCGGTTTTATCCGACACGCTCAGTAGGGCTCTTGGCATAATCGCGAAAGTCCAGTATTATCTCTGCGACGCCGGGCGGGCCTGGCGCCGTAAGGAAAAGGCCGCATGACGCGGCCTTTTTTTTTGTTCAATGACGCGGCACCACGCCGGCGTCGTAGCAAGCAGGAAGAAGAACGATGCGTATCACAGGCAAGGTCAAGTGGTTCAACAACGCCAAGGGCTACGGGTTCATCGAACGCGACGGAGGCAGCGATGTCTTCGTGCACTACTCGGCCATCCAGGGCGACGGATTCCGTTCGCTCGAGGAAGGTCAGGCGGTGGAGTTCGAGATCGTTGACGGCCCCAAAGGCCCGCAGGCCGGCAACGTCACCAAGATCTAACCACTGACACCAAAGGGCTGAGGGTTCGAGGCCGACGCGCAAGCAACGGCCGGAGCCCTTGGCCCTTTCGCCTTTTAGCCCCTCAGCCCTTAGCCCTAAGCCCTCTCTTCATCCCTCACCCTTCTTCGGCGGCGCGGTCGTGCGTTTGACGAACGGCCCGGAGCGTCCTTCTTCCTTCGCGCGCAGGCTCCGATCCCACAGATCGATGAACTTGTTGAATCGCGTCTGCAGCGTCTGGAACCGGAAGCGATCGCCGTAGTTCTGGATGTGCGTGCGATCGTACTGCTTGACGAGCGCGGTGACGCGCGAACGCGTTTCCCATGGCGGCCGCTGCAATCTTCCGGCGAAGTACTGGTTGTACTCCGCTTCCAGCTGCTTCAACTCCGCCTCGAGGCGCGCGAGATCCTGATCGAACTGAGTTTTGGCCACGGCGACTACCTGGGAATCAAGAACCAGACGAGCGGCAACCACAGCTCACGGGCATATGGCACCGGACGGTCGTCGATGAGCACTTCGGTCGCGTCGGATCGTCCGACGATTTGAAACAGATCGCGCAGCCTCGCGGCATCGCTCGACCAGAAGCGCGCGCGGAAGCGATGCTGGTCGCCGCTGCCGGTCTCGCGAAACTCGGCGGACGCGCGCGCGAGCTCGAGCGCCGCTGGAAAGTCGGGAGTATCGAGCGCCGGAAAGACCAGCGAGATCGAGAACGGCCGCGGCCGCGAGCCGAAGAGCGCCTCGTGCAGATCGGGATCGAGCGCCGCGAGCTCCTGGTCGCTCGGCTGCTCGGCGAGATCGGCGTACGGCCAGAAGCGCTCGATCGGACGGTACTTCGGCTGTTCGGAGCTCATGCCGGGCTGATGCATAGTATGGCATGACTGATTTCGCGATCATTCCGTCGATCGACGAGCTGCGGAAGCGGCCGGTCATCCACGCGCTCGAGGCGCGCTTCGGCGCCGCCGCCACCGTCGACGCGCTGCGATCGGCGGTGGCGGACCTGCGCCGGGCCATGGCGCGCGGCGACGCGTCGATCGCGCCGTCGCGCGACGAACGCCTGAGCCAGCGGATCGAGGAGCAAGCCGGCGTCCGCCTGGAGGAGATGTTCGGCGGAGCGCTCCAACCCGTCATCAACGCGACCGGCGTCGTCATCCACACGAATCTCGGACGCGCGCCGCTCGCGGAACCGGCGATCGCGCGCATCGCGGACGTCGCGCGAGGCTATGCGTCGCTCGAGTACGATCTCGCGCGCGGCGCGCGCGGCCGGCGCGACGTGCATGCCGAGGCGCTCATCTGCCGCCTCACCGGCGCGGAAGCCGCCGTCGTCGTCAACAACAACGCCGCGGCGACGATGCTGCTCCTGGCGGCGCTCGCGGCGGGACGCGAGGTCATCGTCTCGCGCGGCGAGCTGGTCGAGATCGGCGGCGGCTTCCGGATCCCCGAGATCATGATGCAGTCGGGCGCGGTCCTTCGCGAGGTGGGCACGACCAACAAGACCCGCGCCTCGGATTACGCGGCGGCCATCAACGAGCGCACCGCGCTGATTCTGCGGGTTCACCCCTCGAACTTCCGCATCGAAGGTTTTACCGAGCGTCCGCGCGTCGAGGAAATCGTCGCGATAGGCCGGCGCCTGAATGTTCCGGTCGCCGAAGACCTCGGCAGCGGCCAACTGTGGCTCCCCAACCACACGGGGTCAGATAAGGGGTCAGACCCGGGGACAGATAGGGGGACAGATCAGGGGACAGATCAGGGGACAGATCGGGGGACGGATCAGGGGTCAGATCGGGGGACGGATCAGGGGTCAGATTGGGGGTCAGACCCGGTGTCTGACCCCGGGGTGAGGGAGACGGTGGCGGCGGGGGTCGACATCTGCTGCTTCAGCGGCGACAAGCTGCTCGGCGGGCCGCAGGCGGGCATCGTCGCGGGACGGACGGCACTCGTCGACCGGGTGAGGACCCATCCGCTGATGCGCGCGCTGCGCGTCGACAAGCTGACCTACGCAGCCCTCGAGGCGACGCTCGTCGAGCACGCCGCCGGCCGCGCGGCGACGACCATCCCGGTGCCGCGCATGCTCGCGACGACGCCTGACGCCATCCGCCTCCGCGCGAACGCTCTCGCCGACGCCGTGCGGGACACTCACGGCAGCCGCGTCGAGGTGATTCCGGGAACGTCGGCCGTGGGCGGCGGCAGCGCGCCCGGCGTGGGGCTGCGGACCTGGCTCGTCGCCGTCGATTTCCCCGGCCTGACGGCGAACGCGCTCGAGGAGCGCCTGCGCAAGCGCCGCCCGCCGGTCATCGCACGGATCGAGCATGACCGCGTCGTCTTCGACCTGCGCACCGTCTTCCCGGCGCAGGACGCTGAATTGGCTCGTATAATCCGCGCATGCCGAGACAGTGCCTCGTCGTGATCGCGACGCTCGCGGCACTCGGACCTGTCACCGCAGCCGCGCAAGCCACACGACCGCTGACGATGGCCGCCGCGTCCGACCTCGCGGCGGGCCAGAAAATCTTCGATGCACAGTGCGCGTGGTGTCATGGCGCGCAGGGAACGGGCGGCACCGGTCCGAACCTGCAGCGGGCGACGCTTCGCCACGCCGCCAATGACAAAACGCTCGTCGAGATCGTCCGCGGCGGCATTCCGGGAACCGAGATGCCGTCGTTTGCGATCGCGCTCACCGAGCGCATGGCATGGCAGACCGCCGCCTACGTCCGCTCGCTTGGACGGATGAAGGCCCGGGCCCTGCCCGGCAACGCCCAGCGAGGCGCCGCCATCTACGACTCGACCGGCTGCGCGTCGTGCCACGTGATCAAAGGCCGCGGCGGCGCGCTCGGGCCCGAGCTGACGCGCATCGGCACACTGCGCGGTGCGGCTTATCTGCGTGAGGCGCTCGTCAAGCCGGCCGCCACTCACCCGGCCGGCTACCTCGTCGTGCGCGCGACGACGACGGCGGGCACCGAGATCCGCGGCGTGCGAGTGAACGAAGACGTGTTCTGGATTCTCATCCGCGACACGGGCGGCGTGGTCCACTCCCTCGAAAAGGCGAAGCTGTCGAACGTCGAGCGGCAGCTCGAGGCGACGCTGATGCCGTCCTACGCCGCGAGGCTGAACGAGCCGCAGCTCGACGATCTCGTCGCCTACCTCGCCGGACTCCGAGGCGACCGATGAGAATCGCCATCATCACCCTCGCTCTTCTGGCTGTTTCTCTCTCGGCGCAGGCGCCGGGCGAGAACTGGACGACGTATTCCGGTTCGTTCTCATCGCACCGGTTCTCGCCGCTGCAGCAGCTGACGCCGGCGAACGTCGCGCGCCTCAAGCCGGCGTGGGTGTATCAGCCGTCCGGCGCCGGCTCGATCGAGACCACGCCGCTCGTCGTCGACGGCGTGATGTATGTGACGTGGGGTCCGACGGCGGTCGCGGCGCTCGACGTCAAGAGCGGCAAGTCGATCTGGGAGTGGACGCGGCCGATTCCGGCAAGCGTGCTGAACCTCGGATTCCCGCGCGTCAACCGCGGCGTCGCGTTCCTCGACAACACGGTCTACGTCGGCACGCTCGACGGCTATCTGGCGGCGCTCGACGCGAAGAGCGGCGCCGAGCGATGGATCGTTCACGTCGGCGAAAACCCGCTCGGTCATTCGGTCACCGCCGCGCCGCTGGCTGTCGACGGCAAGATCATCGTCGGCATCAGCGGCGGTGAAGCAGGCAT
>Ga0081539_10006428_pt1 | contig 11282 bp, 12 predicted proteins | sample TabmetS4T2R2_FD_71023 | JGI IMG/M metagenome (GOLD analysis project Ga0081539, IMG submission 71023) | Tabebuia heterophylla rhizosphere microbial communities from the University of Puerto Rico - S4T2R2 | ecosystem: Host-associated > Plants > Roots > Rhizosphere ...
GAAGGTGCCCACGGCCGACGGCGAGCCGACCAGGCGCACGACGTCCTCGCGGCTTTGGGTGCCGACCTCGAGCTTGTCGACGGTGCCGGGCGCCGGCGCGAACCCCCTGATGTCGCCATAGGGGTCACAGGCGGCCGACAGCAGGGCAGCGGCAAGGACGAGCGGGACGGTGCGACGCATGGACGGCTTCTGGGGTTCGTCGGAAAGAGGGACCGCAAGATGTCGTGATGGCCGCGTCGGGTCAACCGACGGTACGGGAGCAACTTGGTGTTCAAGCGAAAGAACCCCCATGAGGCGTTTGCCGCCGCCCTCTATGCGCGCACGGCCGAGCAGGCGCGCGAGTCTGTGCTGTTCGAAGCCTGCGGCATCCCCGACACGCTGGACGGCCGCTTCGATGCGCTGGCCCTGCACGCTGCCCTGATGATCGACCGTCTGCGCCGCGAGCCGGACGGCGAGGCCCTGGCCCAGGCCTTCTTCGACGCCATGTTCCGCCACCTCGACCTCACCCTGCGCGAGATCGGCGTGCAGGATTTGGGCGTAGGACGGCGCATCAAGATCATGGCCGAGGGGTTCCATGGCCGGGCTCTGGCCTACCGGGAGGCCCTGGCGGGCGGCTCGGCGCCGCTCAGCGATACCTTGCGCCGCAACGCCTACGGCGGTAGGTCGCCCAAGGACGCCGAGGTCGAGCGTCTGGAAGCCCATATCCGCGACTATGCAGCGCGGCTCGCCTCAACGCCGCGGCTGGAGCTAACAAAGTAGATTAATAAAATGCCACAAGTTACTGATAAACATCATAAATCGGAAATTGAACGGCTTGTTGACCTCGATCGCATGGGGCCGGCCGGCGCCGCCCTCGAGATTGCGCCTAGCGACGGCGAGCGCGCAGCGCTGGCCAAGCGCTTCGGCTTCCTCGCCCTGCCGGCGTTTTCCGCCCGGGTGACCGTGGATCGCCGGGTCGGCGGCCAGATCGTGGTCGAAGGCCGTCTGCGCGGCCGCATCGTGCAGGCCTGCGTGCTCACCCTCGATCCGGTGACCCAGGACCTCGACGACACCTTCCGCATCGTCTTCAAGCCGGATATGGCCGACGACCGCGATCCCGAGAGCGGCGAGGCGGTCCTCGCCTCCCAGGCCGATGCCCCCGAGCCGCTGACCGGGAATGTGCTCGATGTCGGCGAAATCGTCGCCGAGCAGCTTTCCCTGGCGGCCGACCCTTATCCGCGCCGGCCCGGCGCCAAGCTGGAAGATGTGCTGCCAAAGCCCCGCCACGGCGGCAGAAAAGGCCAACCTGAGCAGCGGCGGCATCCTTTTGCCGGTCTGGCGGCCCTCAGAGACAAACCGCGCCGCGGCCGCTAAATTGTTGCGGCGGTGAGACGTTTTGGCTAGAGAGTGCCGCCTGCCGCGCCGATAGAGCGCGGCCGCAGCTTTTTTGGGGCCCGGCCAGTGGGCCGCCCGGTGTTGGAGATCGTCATGGCCGTTCCCAAGAAGAAGGTTTCGAAGTCTCGCCGCAACATGCGCCGGGCCCATCACGCCCTGCCGTCGATGGCCTATCTCGAGTGCAAGAACTGCGGCGAGCTGAAGCGCCCGCACACCGTGTGCTCGCACTGCGGCTATTACCGCGAGGACATGCCGGTCCTGGCGGACAGCGCATCGGCTGAGAAGTAGGCTGCACGCTGCCGGCGATGGGCTGGCACCCGACTGGCGGAGCATTGTGGTGAGCGCGGACAAGATCGTTCTGGCGCTCGACGGCATGGGCGGCGATCACGCCCCCGAGGTCGTCGTGAACGGTGCCGACATCGCGCGCGAGCGCTATCCCGGTACGTCGTTCCTGTTGTTCGGCGATCCCGCGCGGCTGAAGCCGCTGGTCGACAAGCGCAAGGGTCTCGCCAAGGTGCTCGAGATCGTGCCGGCCGAGGATGCCGTGCTGGCCGAGGACAAGCCTTCCTTCGCGCTGCGCCGGCGGCGCAAGTCGAGCATGTGGCTGGCCGTCGATGCCGCTGCCCAAGGCCGCGCCGACACCGTCGTTTCCGCAGGCAACACCGGCGCGCTGCTGGCGATCTCGATGGTTGCCATGCGCATGGTCAAGGGCGCTCATCGTCCTGCGCTCGCCTCGTTCCTGCCGACGGCGCGCGGCGAGACGGTGATGCTCGATCTCGGCGCCAACCTCGAATGCGACGCCGAGAATCTCGCCGAGTTCGCCGTCATGGGCAGCGTCTTCGCCCAGGTGTTGCTCGGTCTCGACAAGCCCAAGGTCGGCCTGCTGAACGTCGGCTCGGAGGAGCTCAAGGGCCACGAAGAGCTGCGCCAGGCGGCAGGCTGGCTGCGCCAGGACGGCGCGCCGGTGGATTTCCACGGCTTCATCGAGGGCAATGATATTGGCACTGGCAACATCGACGTCGTGGTGGCCGATGGTTTCACGGGAAACGTCGCTTTGAAGGCGATCGAGGGCACGGCCAAGCTCTACACCCAGTTCGTGCGCGACGCCTTCCGGACCTCGACCTTCGCCAAGGTCGGCTACCTCCTCGCATCGGGCGCCTGGACCAAGCTGCGCAAGCGGGTCGATCCGCGGCGCTACAATGGCGGCGTGTTCCTGGGGCTGGATGGCGTGTGCGTGAAGAGCCACGGCGGCACCGACGCGTTGGGCTTTGCCTATGCCATCGGCGTGGCGGTCGATCTCGTGCGCTACGAGTACAAGAACAAGCTCGTCGAGGGCCTGGGCAAGCTTCACCAGGTGATCTCGACCGCCGAGGCGCCGACGACGCCGGCGCTGCAGGCAAGCGGAGGGGGCGAGTGATACGGTCGGTCGTTCAGGGGTGCGGCGCCTACCTGCCGGAAAGGATCGTCACCAACGACGACTTGGCCAAGAAAGTCGAAACGTCCGACGAGTGGATCCAGCAGCGTACCGGCATCAAGCAGCGCCATATCGCGGCCGATGGCGAGTTCACCTCGCATCTCGCCATCAAGGCCTCGCAGCGCGCCCTCGACCACGCCGGCGTCAGGGCCTCTGACCTCGACCTGATCGTGCTGGCGACCGCGACGCCCGACGAGACCTTTCCCGCCACCGCGACCCGCGTGCAGGCGGCCCTCGGCATGACCACAGGGGCGGCCTTCGACGTCCAGGCGGTGTGCGCGGGCTTCGTCTATGGCGTGTCGGTGGCCGACAGTCTGATCAAGAACGGCATGGCGTCGAACGCGCTGGTGATCGGCGCCGAGACCTTCTCGCGCATCCTCGACTGGAACGACCGCGGCACCTGCGTGCTGTTCGGCGACGGCGCCGGCGCCATCGTGCTGAAGGCGGAGCAGGGCGCCGGCACCTCGGCCGACCGCGGCATCCTCGCCAATGCGCTGCATTCCGACGGGCGCCAGCACGACATCCTCTACGTCGATGGCGGCCCGTCCTCGACCAAGTCGACCGGCTTCCTGCGCATGGAGGGCAAGGAGGTCTTCAGGCACGCCGTGGTCAACATGGCGGCCGTGGTGGGCGAGGTTCTAGAGAAGGCGGGGCTGCAGCCCAAGGACATCGACTGGCTGGTGCCGCACCAGGCCAACAAGCGCATCATCGACGGCACCGGCCGCAAGCTCGGCCTGCCGCCTGAGCGTGTCGTGGTGACTGTGGATAAACATGCCAACACGTCGGCCGCCTCGATCCCGCTGGCGCTCGATACCGCGGTGAAGGATGGCCGCATCAAGAAAGGGGATTTGCTGCTGCTGGAAGGCATTGGCGGCGGCCTGGCGTGGGGTGCTTCGCTCGTCCGCTGGTAGCAGCCAACAATTGAAACAAACCCGTTGCTGGTGGCCTTGCAACGGAACGGGAACACATAGCGTTACAAGGCCACGCTCTATCCTACTGATATTGACCGCTTTCCAACCTTAGAGTATGGATTAACTGGGGGAAGGAAGGGTACCGGATGGAAGGCCGGACTATCACGCGTGCCGATCTGAGCGAGTCGGTGTTCCAGGAAGTGGGACTCTCTCGCAACGAATCGAGCGATCTCGTCGAGACGATACTCGCCGAGGTCGTCGAGGCATTGGCGCGTGGCGAATCGGTGAAGATCTCGTCATTCGGGAGCTTCACGGTCCGCGACAAGGGCCAGCGCGTGGGCCGCAATCCGAAGACGGGGCAGGAGGTTCCGATCCTGCCGCGACGGGTACTCGTCTTTCGAGCGTCGAACGTCCTGAAATCTCTGATCAATGGGGCGCCAGACGAGACCAAGGGGTAGTTGGGGCAATGTGGGGGTCTAGACATGGCCGTATCGCTACAGACAGCAGACAGAAGGGTTGAAAAGTCTGCACAGGCATTTCGCACCATCAGCGAAGTCGCGACAGAACTCGATGTGCCGCAGCACGTGCTGCGGTTCTGGGAAAGCAAGTTCAGCCAAGTCCGTCCGCTCAAGCGCGGCGGCGGACGGCGGTATTACCGGCCGGAGGACGTCGACCTCCTGCGCCGCATCCGAACGCTGCTTTATGAAGACGGCTACACCATCAAGGGCGTGCAGCGCCTCTTGAAGGAAGGCCGTGGCCGCCTGCCGGCGCAGCGCCTCGACATCGCTGCCGAGAGCGCGCTGGAGAGCCTGCGTATCGTGTCGGCTCGCGCCGAGGCGATGGCTGCCGGCGGCAACCGCCAGCCGCTGCCCCGGACCGGCCCGCAGCCGTCGACCACGACGCCGCGCGCGGCCGTGCTCGACCTGCACAAGCGCCGGGAGATCGAATCGGTGCTCGAGGACCTCGAACAGGCCCTCACGCAGCTGCGCACGACCTTGAAGGCCAGCAACTAGCCAGTGTCAGGATCGCTGCCGGGGGGCCGCGGTCAAGACTTTGGCGCCACGCCTTCGAGCGACTACCAGATCGGGTGGTCACGCCAAGACACGGCGGCAACCACCTGATTTAGCTTTGGTTTTTACCGAACGCGCGTATCCTGTTCGGTGAGGGGCCTATCAACCGGCATCGTCAAAGGGGGACGCCGCCGTGTTCGCTGATCGCACCACGACCCGCCATGCCGCGGGGTCATTTGACGTCTTTGCGTTGAATGACAACGAACTGGAAGCCGATCTTCCGACGCTTCCGGAGTTGCTCTACCTGCGCCGGGGCCTTGCCCAGGCCGGCGGCAAGCTGCCGCTGTTCGACCTCGACGGCCAGGCCGTCGCGGCGGCCATCGTGCGCCGCTGCCTCGACCGCGGCTGGGCCGAACCGTGGTTCAAGAATCCGCTGAAGCCGGACTGGCTGGTCTGCAAGCTCACGGAGAACGGGCGTCGCCTGGCGACGGCATCGTAACCAGCCACGTCACGCCCGCGGCCGCGACGAGCAGCAGCGCCGCCAGCAGGAACGGCGCGCCGGGCAGCCAGCCGAGCAACCAGGCGAAGGTCGTGGTGAAGATCGCGGGCCCGATCAAACCGGTGATGCTGCGCGAAGCGCTGTTGGCGCCTTGCAGCTGGCCCTGCTCGGATTCGCTCACCCGCCGGCTCATCAGGTCGAGCAGCGACGGACCGACGAGACCCCACAGCGACATCACCGGCACGCCGACCCAGAACCATGGGCCGGTCGGCGCCAGCCCATAGATCACCATGCCGAGGCAGCCAAATGCCAGGCCGATCAGCAGCGCGCGTCGCGTGCCGAGCCACTTCACCGCGGGCCCGACGACGAAACCGGAGACGACACCGGTGCTGACGCCGACGAAGGCCAGCGTGAGGCCGACCGTCGTCTCGTTCCAGCCGTAGCGATAGCCGGCATAGAGCACGAAGATCGACGGCAGCACCTGATGGGCGACGTTGACGATGAAGTCGATGGCGGCGAGCCCGATGAGCTGGCGATGCGACATCAGGAGTTTTAGCGAGCCCACGGGATTGGCACGCTTCCAGGCGAACGCCATGCGGCGCTCCGGCGGCAGCGATTCGGGCAGCACGAACCAGCCGAAGGCGGCGTTCAGCAGCGAGGCTGCGGCTGACACCCAGAACGGCAGGCGCGGATCGAGGCCGCCCAAAAGCCCGCCGATCGCCGGCCCCAGCACGAAGCCCAGGCCAAAGCCCGTGCCGACGATGCCGAACGACTTCGCGCGCTCGTCGGGCGTGGTGACGTCGGCGATGTAGGCGAAGGAGGTGGCGATGGTGGCGGCCGTGATGCCGGAGATGATGCGACCGATCAGCAGGAGCGAGAGCGAAGGCGCGATCGCCATGAAGATGTAGTCGAGCCCCATGCCCAGGCAGGAGATCAGGATGACGGGCCGCCGGCCGTAACGGTCGGACAGCGCGCCGAGCAGCGGCGAGCAGAGGAACTGCATCAGTCCCCAGGTCGTGGCGAACACGCCGAACACCTCGGCGGCGCTGGCCGTGTCGCCGTGCTCGAAGCCGAGCACGATGGTCGGCAGGACCGGGAGCATGATCCCGAGCGCCAGGCAGTCGAGCGTCACCGTGCAGAAGATGAAAGCCAGCGCACGCCGGGTGTTCATGGCGACGTCGTCGATGGGTGGGGAGGAAATTGGTCGGGGCGACAGGATTTGAACCTGCGACCCCCAGTCCCCCAGACTGATGCGCTACCAGGCTGCGCTACGCCCCGACCGGTGCCGCAGGGAGCCCGCGGCAAGGGGGCTTTAGCGCGAATGGCAGCGATGCCGCAAGCCGGCTTGCATGGGGCCTTTGCGGGCCCGATACAGGCGCCATGAAAGTTGCGTCGGAACAGTCGGTTTCCATGGGCAAGCGCGTGCTGGTCTTTTCCTCGATCGGCCATGCCCTGATGCACATGATGACGGCCTTTTATGCCGTCATCGTGCTGACCCTGGCCGTCGCCTGGGATTTGCCGCCCGAGCGCCTGCTCGAACTCTATGCGCCGTCGGCCATTCTGCTCGGCGTGATGTCCTTGCCGGCGGGCTGGGCATCGGACCGCTTCGGCGCGCCGCTCATGATGGTGGTGATGTTCTTCGGGCTCGGCCTGTTGTCGATCGCCTGCGGCCTGGTCGCCAAGGGCGACACCTTCGCCCTGATGCTGGCGCTGTGCGGGCTGGGCGTGTTCGGCGCGATCTATCACTCGGTCGGCATCGGCTGGATCATCCGCACCGCCCGGGAGCAGGGCCACGCCATGGGCGTGAACGGGCTGTGGGGCAGCGCCGGTTTGGCGCTCTACGGCATCGTGCCCGGCGTGCTGATCACGCTCGCCTCGTGGCGCGCCGCCTTCATCGTGCCGGGCATCGCCTGCGTTGCGGTCGGGGCGCTGCTCGCCTGGCAGATCCGCAAGGGCAAGGTCGGCGACCGGCCGATGCCCGCGACGGCCGGCGTGCAGACCGGCAAACGCGAGTTCTGGCGCGTCTTCTCCGTGCTCTCCATCACCATGGCGCTCGAAGGCATCGTCTGGTCGGCCGTGATGTTCGGCGCCGCCCTGATCTTCGAGACGCGCCTGGCCGACGACATCGCGAGCCTGCGTGCGCTGATGGCATCGTTGGGCCTGGCTACGCAGGTCGTGCTGTGGGTCGGTCTCGCGACCTCGATGATCTACGTCGTCTCGGGCATCGCCCAGTACGCCATGGGCCGCACGATCATCGACCGCTATCCGCTGAAGACGACCTATGTCGTCGCCTCGGCGCTGCAGGTGCCGGCCATGCTGGCGCTGGCCATGGGCAACGGCTACGTGGCGCTGCTCGGCGCCATCGCCTCGGCGGTGTTGAGCTCGGCCTCGGGGCCGATCGAGAACATCCTGATCGCGCGCTACACGCCCAGCCGTTATCACGGGCTGGGCTTCGGCGCGAAGTTCGTGGTCGCCCTGGGTGCCAGCCCGATCGCCATCATGCTGATCGCCTGGGTGCGCGAGACCACAGGCAGCCTGGACCCGTTGTTCCTCGGCCTCACGGGCATCGCCGTCGCGGTCACCCTGGTGGCGCTGCTGCTGCCGTCCGGCGAACGGGCGCACGCTACCCGCGCCGTGGCGCAACCGGCTCCCGCCGAATAGGTCTACTTGGCCGAGCGCGCTGCCTTGTAGGCCGGTCGCGACAGGCAGCGGTCGAGCCAGGCGCCGGCCTTGGGGAAGGGACCGAAGTCGAACTTGATCGGCTTGGCCCAGCTGCAGATCGACGCCAGGTTCAGGTCGGCCACGGTGAACTTCGAGCCCAAGAGATACTCGCGGTCCTGCAGCGCGCCATTCAGTACGGTGAACGGCTTGGGCAGCGCCTTCTGCGCGTCGGCGACGGCCTCGGGCTTGCGCTTGTCGGGCGCGGTCATGAACATGTCGATCAGGATGGTGAGCAGGGGGCGCTCGACCTCGGTCATGCCCCAGAAGCTCCACTGATGGCAGACCGCCTGGTCCTCGAGGCTGGCCGGGAAGAAGCCGTCCTTGCCGTGCTTGGCGGCGAGATAGAGGTTGATCGCCATCGATTCGAACAGCTTGAAGTCGCCGTCCACCAGAGCCGGCACCTTGCCGTTGGGATTGATCTTCAGGTAGTCGGCGTTCTTGAGGTCCTTCATCTCCATCGCGACGTGCTCGAACGGTATGCCGAGCTCGTGCACGATCCACAGCGCGCGGGCCGCGCGGGAAGCTGTGGGCCCATAGATTTTGACGGTCACTGTGAAGTCTCCCAGGGGCTCGAACTTTCCCGGGGAACGATAGAGCAGCGGGTCCAGCCGGTCTAACTATTCTCCCAGCCCATACTCGTTTCCGACATAGCCGTGCCGATGACCGAAACGCTCGGTCATGACTGCAGATAGATCCTTGCCCGGATCGGCGACCCAGCCGCCGGAGCGTACGGCGTATTTCTTCGCAGCCCCTGTGGATTTCGGCTCATTGCCCTGCTGCAGGGCGCGCGCAGCCCCCATCACGAGCTTGCGGAACTCGACGATGCCGATGTCGGTCGGTCCAAGGTGCTCGCGGGTGCGGTCCTGGATCGGACCCTGGCTGTCCTGGATGGCGGCATCCTGCTCGCTCACGCCCATGATGCCGGTGAAGCTCTCTGTTTTCTGCTTCGCACGGTCGAGCATGTAGTCATTGCGGATGTTGCGCACGGGCACGTAGTCCGAATCGACCTCGGCGTGCAGGCTCAGGCCCTTGGCGTACTGCTCGCGTTCGGAATTGGTGAACGGCCGGTCGGGCAGCCAGCTGTAGGTGTAGATCCAGCAGTTGACGTCGTCGACCGGCACCCAGCATTGGCCGTGATAGACGTCGCCCGGGAAGGCGACCGGAACCAGCGCATGGTTGGGCATCAGGAACTGGGAAATGCGCCAGTACCTGTCGGCCGTGTCGGTCTTGCGCGCCGCGCCGATGACCAACCCGGTGTCGTGGCCGGCGATCGCGAACTTCGGCCTCGGGTCGTCCATCACCCAGCGGATGCGATCGGCCAGTTCCTGGCCGGCGCCGATGGCCGAGGTGCTGCGGAAGATGTCGAGCTTGGCCTTCTCGTCCTGTCCCGGCACCTTGTGCAGGAAGGAGAAGTGGGCGGTGTCGATGGCGCCCTCGAGGCTCTGCACCCAGTTGCAATCCTGCCACTTCTTGGAAACGTAGCGGCTGCCCGCCGGCACCAGGCCCAGTTCGAGTTGCGGGAGTTCGGGCACGTGCTCGCGCGGGCCCATGTAGACCCACACCATGTCGGCCCATTCGCGCGTCGGGTAGGCGAGGAGCTTGATCGTCTCCTTGTAGGTCGATTCCGGAGGCGAGGTCGGCAGGTCGACGCAGTTGCCATCGACGTCGAACTTCCAGCCGTGGAAGGCGCAGCGTATGCCGCACTCCTCGTTGCGGCCGTAGTAGAGACCGGCGCCGCGATGCGGGCAGTGCGGCTCGACGATACCGACACGGCCATCGGTGCTGCGAAAGGCCAGGAGGTCTTCGCCCAGGAGCCTGATCTTCCTGGGCGGTCCGTCGCGCTCGGGCAGTTCCTCGCTGAGCAACGCCGGCATCCAGAAGCGGCGCAGCAGGTCGCCCATCGGCGTACCGGGACCGCTCCGGGTGAGGAATTCGTTGTCGGTCTTGCTCAGCATCAGTCGCCCAACCCGTATTGCTGGCCAATGTAGCCGCGAGCGTGGCCGAAGCGCTCGGTCATGACAGTTTCCAGGTTCTTTGCAGGAGCGGCGACCGCACCGCCGGCCCGCACGGCATAGCGGGCAGACGCGGTGGCTGCCTTGGGCTCGATGCCGGCCTGGAGCGACCGGGCGCCGCCCATCAGCAGCTTGCGGAACTCGACGACGCCGACATCGGTCGGGCCGAGATGCTCCCGGGTGCGGTCCTGGATCGCGCCCATGCTGTCCTGGATGGCGGCGTCCTGCTCGCTCACGCCCTCGATGCCGGTGAAGGTCGTGTGCTTCTGAATCTTGCGGTCGATCAGGTAGTCGTTGCGCAGGTTGCGCAGCGGCATGTACTCGTCGTCGACCTCGGCATGCACGTTGAATCCGCCGTCGAACTTGGCGCGTTCGGCGTTGCTGAACGGGCGGTCGGGCTGCCAGCAATAGGTGTAGATCCAGCATGACCGGTCGTCGACCGGCACCCAGCATTGGCCATAGTAGATCTCGCCGGGAAACGCGGTCGGCGTGTAGGCGTGGTTCGGCATCAGGAACTGCGAGATGCGCCAGTAGAGGTCCGTGCCATCGGTCTTGCGGGCGGCGCCGATCAGCAGGCCGGCATCGTGACCGAGGATGGTGAACTTGGGCCGCGGATCGTTGTGGATCCAGCGGATGCGATCGTCGGGCGCGGCCTGATCGGCGATCGCCGCCTTGGCGAGTGCCGCGCGCGCCGCGACGTCGTCCTTGGCGAGGACGGCATGCAGGAACGAGAAGTGGGCGGTGTCGAGCGCGCCTTCGACGCTCTGCACCCAGTTGCAGTCCTGCCACTTCTTGGTGACGTAGCGGCTGGAGGCCGGCAGCAATCCCATCTCGAGTTGCGGCAGCTCGGGCATCCTGTCGCGCGGACCCATGTAGACCCAGATCATGTCGCCCCATTCGCGGGTCGGGTAGGCAAGCAGCCTGATCGTGTCCTTGTACGAGGACTCTGGCGGCGAGGTCGGGAAGTCGACGCAGTTGCCGTCGACGTCGAATTTCCAGCCGTGGAAGGCGCAGCGTATGCCGCACTCCTCGTTGCGGCCGTAATAGAGGTTGGCGCCGCGGTGCGGGCAATGCGGCTCGACGATGCCGACGCGGCCATCGGTGCTGCGAAAGGCCAGGAGGTCTTCGCCCAAGATCTTGATCTTCTTGGGCGGCCCGTCGCGCTCGGGCAGTTCCTCGCTGAGCAACGCCGGCATCCAGAAGCGGCGCAGCAGGTCGCCCATCGGCGTACCGGGGCCGCTCCGGGTGAGGAATTCGTTGTCGGTCCTGCTCAGCATCAGT
>Ga0081539_10006429_pt1 | contig 11280 bp, 10 predicted proteins | sample TabmetS4T2R2_FD_71023 | JGI IMG/M metagenome (GOLD analysis project Ga0081539, IMG submission 71023) | Tabebuia heterophylla rhizosphere microbial communities from the University of Puerto Rico - S4T2R2 | ecosystem: Host-associated > Plants > Roots > Rhizosphere ...
CGCCCCCCAGGCCGGGGAGCGGCCCCGGGTGGCGCCCCGCCGCCACCGGGGCCGCCTGGCCCTGACCGTCGGCCTCCACGCCGCCGCCGCCCTGGCCGGCTTGGCCGGCCCGGCCCTGCTGGGCCTGCTGGTCGACGAGGTCACCGGCGGGACCACCACCGGGCGGGTCGACCGGATCGCCCTGGCGGTGCTGGCCGCCCTGGTCGCCCAGGTCGTGCTGGTGCGGGTGGCCCGTCTGGCCTCCCATGTCCTCGGCGAGCAGGTCCTCGCCGAGCTGCGCGAGGAGTTCCTGGACGGCGTGCTCGCCCTGCCCCTGGGCACGGTCGAGCAGGCCGGCACCGGCGACCTGCTGGCCCGCTCCACCCGCGACGTCGAGGACGTGGCCGAGACGGTCCGCTTCGCCGTCCCCGAGACCCTGATCGCCGCCGTCACCGCGCTGCTGACGATCGCGGCCGCGGTCGTCGCCTCGCCTTGGATCACCCTGCCCTCGGTCCTGGTCGTGGTGCCGCTGCTATGGGTGTCGACCCGCTGGTACCTGAAGCGGGCCCCGGCCGGCTACCTGCGCGAGATGGCGGCCTGGTCGCGGCTGACCGGCGGGATCACCGAGACGGTCGAGGGCGGCCGCACCATCGAGGCTCTGCGGCTCCAGGGGCGCCGGATCCGCCGTACCGACGACGACATCGCCGAGCAGTTCCGGGCCGAGCGCTACACCCTGTTCCTGCGCACCGTCTGGTACCCGGCCATCGAGGGCGGCTACCTGATCCCGGTGACGACCGCGGTGCTGGTCGGCGGGCTGCTGCACGCCCAGGGGCTGGCCACCGTCGGCCAGGTCACCGCCGTGGCCCTCTACATGCGCCAGCTCGTCGAGCCCCTCGACGTCCTGCTGTCCTGGCTCGACCACCTCCAGATCGGCGCCGCCGCCTTCGCCCGTGTGCTCGGCGTGGCCCATGTGCCCGCCGACCGCCGGGCCACCGGCGCCCGCCCGGCCGGCGAGCGCCTGGCCGCTCGCGGGGTCCGCTTCGCCTACACCCAGGGCCGTGACGTGCTCCACGGGGTCGACCTGGATCTGTACCCCGGGGAGCGGCTGGCCGTCGTCGGGCCCAGCGGGGCCGGCAAGTCGACCCTCGGCCGCCTGCTCGCCGGGGTCAACGCGCCCCGGACCGGGTCGGTGACCGTTGGCGGGGTCGGCCTGGTCGAGCTGCCCCTTGACGAGCTGCGTGGCCATGTCGTCCTCGTCACCCAGGAGCAGCACGTGTTCGCGGGCACCCTGCGCGACAACCTGACCCTGGCCCGTCCCGGCGCCAACGACCCCGCCGTGGCGGCCGCCCTGGAGGCGGTGGACGCCCTGGCCTGGGTCCAGGGCCTGCCCAAGGGGCTGGACACGGTGGTCGGCACCGGCGGCCACGCCCTCTCGGCCGCCCAGGCCCAACAGGTCGCCCTGGCCCGCCTGGTCCTGGCCGACCCCCACACCCTGGTCCTGGACGAGGCGACCTCGCTGCTCGACCCCAGGGCGGCCCGCCACCTGGAGCGGTCGCTGTCGGCGGTCCTGGCCGGCCGTACCGTTGTCGCCATCGCCCATCGCCTCCACACCGCGTCGGACGCCGACCGGGTGGCGGTGGTCGAGGACGGGCGCGTCACCGAGCTCGGGACCCACGCCGAGCTGGTCGCCGCCGACGGGCCCTACGCCACCCTGTGGCACCGCTGGCGCAACGAGCCGGCTCCGGCCCCGACCCGGTAGATCCGGGTCGGCCGACTTGTGCGGATCACGCCCTCCTTGGTTGGATTCGCCCGTGGCGCCCGGCAGGGGCGCCGGACGGGAGCGCAAGGGGAGGGGGGCAGGTGGAGCTGACCGCGACCCAGGTGAGCCTGCTGGCCGCGTTCATCGCCCTGGCGGCGCCGGCGATCACCTACCGGGCCAGCGCCCGGCTCGACCGTGACCGCTGGGTGCGCGAGCGGCGGGCCGAAGTCTATGTCGATGCCCTGGCCGTCCTCGGCCGGATCGCCACCTACGTGGCCGAGCCGGGCAGGCGGGCCGACCCCTTCGAGGCCGTGCCCGGCGACCAGTGGCGCCAGTTCCAGGCCCGGGTCGAGGCGTTCGCCACCACCACGGTCCTATCCCTCCGCGACTCCCTGCTGACCGCCTGGGAGCGGTACCGGACGGCCATGGCCGCGGCGGCCGCCGCCGGGAACGCCGAGGAGGCGGCCGTCCAACGCAAGGAGGCCGACGGCCACCGGGCCGAGGTCCGGACCCGCTACGCCGACCTCATCTCGGTGGTCCGCGAGGAGCTCAAGCAGGACCGCGACCCCTGGTGGCGGCGGATCGGGTCCCGCAGGCGCACGAGCGCGCCGGGCTGACAGCCCGCCAATTCGGTTGCCGACCCGGCGGCCGTCTGCTGTGCTGGGGACAACGCCGACCGACCGGAAGCACCAGGAGACCGAGATGCCACCCGCGTTCATGTCCGCCCGGACGGGCTTCGCCCCTGCATGCGAGGACAGAACGCTTCGTGGACACCGTGAACCTCGGGATCCTGGCCCATGTCGACGCCGGTAAGACCACCCTGACCGAACGGCTGCTGTACGCCGCCGGGGTCATCGACGAGGTCGGCAGCGTCGACCAGGGAAGCACCCAGACCGACACCCTCGACCTGGAACGCCAGCGCGGCATCACCATCAAGTCGGCCGTGGTGTCGTTCGTCGTCGGCGACACCACCATCAACCTCATCGACACCCCCGGCCACCCCGACTTCATCGCCGAGGTGGAGCGGGTGCTGAGCGTGCTCGACGGCGCCGTGCTGGTCGTCTCGGCCGTCGAGGGCGTGCAGGCCCAGACCCGGGTGCTGCTGCGGGCCCTGCGGCGCCTGCGCACCCCGACCCTCATCTTCGTCAACAAGCTCGATCGCGGCGGCGCCGACGCCGGGCGGGCCCTGGCGGCCATCGCCGAGCGGCTGACCCCGGCGGTCGTGGCCATGGGCGCGGCCTCCGGCCAGGGCACGCCGGCCGCCGGGTCCTGCCCCTACGGCCCCGCAGACGCGGCGTTCACGGCCCGGCTGGCCGAGCTGCTCGCCGACCACGACGACCGGCTGCTGGCCGCCTATGTCGAGGGGACGCCGGTCCCGTATCACCGGCTCCGCCGCGCCCTGGCCGCCCAGGTCGCGCGAGGCCTCGTCCATCCGGTGTTCTTCGGCTCGGCCATCACCGGCGCCGGGGTGGCCGAGCTGACCGCCGGCATCACCGACCTGCTCCCGCCGGCCGGCGGCGACCCCGGCGGCCCGGTCGCGGGCACGGTGTTCAAGGTCGAGCGGGGCCCGGTGGGGGAGAAGATCGCCTACGTGCGGATGCGCTCGGGCACGGTCCGGGTCAGGGACCGGCTGCGGTTCGGGCCGGCCGAGGGCAAGGTCACGGCCGCCGCCGTGTTCGAGCGGGGCACGGCCGTCCCCCGCCCCTCGGTCGCCGCCGGCCAGATCGCCAAGCTCTGGGGCCTGCACGCCGTCCGGATCGGCGACCGCGTCGGCGGCTCGGCGGGACCCGGCGGCCGCCATCACTTCGCCCCGCCGACCCTGGAGACGGTGGTCGTCCCCTGCCGCCGGGCCGACAAGGGCGCCCTCCACGCCGCCCTCACCCAGCTGGCCGAGCAGGACCCGCTGATCAACCTGCGCCAGGACGACCGGCGCCAGGAGCTGCTGGTGTCGCTCTACGGCGAGGTCCAGAAGGAGGTCATCCAGGCTACCCTGGCCGCCGACTTCGGCCTCGAGGTCGGCTTCAGCGAGACGACCACCATCTGCATCGAACGGCCCGTCGGCACCGGCGCCGCCTTCGAGCTCATCGACGTCGCCCCCAACCCGTTCCTGGCCACCGTGGGGCTGCGGGTCGACCCGGCCCCGCCCGGCAGCGGCGTGCGGTTCCGGCTGGAGGTCGAGCTGGGGTCGATGCCGTACGCCTTCTTCCGGGCGGTCTCCGAGACCGTGCACGAGACGCTCGGCCAGGGCCTGTACGGCTGGGAGGTCACCGACTGCACGGTCACCATGACCCACTCCGGCTACTGGCCCCGCCAGAGCCACGCCCACGCCAGCTTCGACAAGAGCATGTCCAGCACGGCCGGGGACTTCCGCCTCCTGACCCCGCTGGTCCTGATGCGGGCCCTGGAGGAGGCCGGCACCAGGGTGGAGGAGCCGATGCACCGCTTCCGGGCCGAGCTCCCGGCCGACACCCTCGGCCCGGTCCTGCCCGTGCTCGGCCGCCTCCGGGCCGTTCCCCGGACCACCACCATCACCGGCCCCACGGCCGTCGTCGAGGGCATGGTCCCGGCCGCCCGGGTCCACGACCTGGAGCAGCAGCTCCCCGCCCTGACCCGCGGCGAGGGCATGGTCGAGTCCGCCTTCGACCACCACGAGCCGGTCCGCGGCGTCCCGCCGGCCCGCCCGCGGACCGACCACAACCCCCGGAACCGCAAGGAGTACCTGCTGCACGTCACCCGCCGGATGCCGTCTCGACATGACGCCGGCTAGGCCGATTGGTGGAACTTGCGGTGCTCGTTCCGTAGCCTTCAGTCGACGCAAGGGGGCAGCATGAGGTTACGAGTCTTTGTCGGCGGCTCGCGCGAGGCCATTGCCGTCTGCCGCGCGGTCCAGGCGGAGCTGGTGGATGACCTCGATGTCACCGTCTGGGACCAGGATGTCTTCCGGCCAAGCTACGGGGCACTTGATTCCCTGCTCGAGAACTTGGAGTCCTCCGACGTCGGCGTCTTCGTCCTCCGGCCCGACGACCCGAGCAGCGCTCAGCCGTCGGACCGCGTGCAGGACGATCCGCGGGGCGGCGAGATACCTGTTGTCCGGCTCGGATCGCCCCCGGGCCGCCCCGGACGTCGTCCGCGCCTCGCGCCAGCTCCTCCGAGGCGCATCGCTGCGGCTGGGGGCGGGCGAGAATCGTCGAGGTGATGAACGAGCGCCGCCTGAACACGCTGACGATCCCGGTGCTGGGCTGGGGGCATGGCGGCGTGCCGTTGTCGATCGCGCTCCTCTTCAACCTCTGGCGGTCCGCTCCATCACCGCGGACGATGTCGGCGTGCACCTGCGCAACGTCCGGATCGTGGTCTTCGAGGACGACGCCGGCGACCTCGCCGACCCGACCATGCGGGACATCATCTCCAACCTCGACCCGGCCTGAATCGGAGGCGTCCTTGATGGAGGATCCGTACCGGCTGAGCCGGTTCGTCCAAGCCCAGGGCCAGTACGACCAGTACCGTGAGGTCATCTCCGAGCTGCGAACCGGCCGGAAGGTGACCCACTGGATGTGGTACATCTTCCCGCAGGTGAAGGGGCTCGGGCGGAGCCCGAACGCCATCGAGTACGCGATCGGCTCCCTAGCCGAAGCCCAGGCGTACCTCCGCCATCCGCTGCTGGGTCCCCGCCTGGTCGAGTGCTCACAACTCCTGCTGGCCATCGACGGGAGGAGCGCACGTGACATCTTCGGCTCGCTTGATGAGATGAAGCTCCGCTCATCCATGACGCTGTTCAGCAGGGCCGACCCGCAGCGGGTGGTGTTCCGCCAGGTGCTCGACCGGTATTTCCAGGGTTCCGAGGACCCGGAGACGATCAAGCGGCTCGGCACCGCCGGTGGCGGCAGATGACCTGGACCGCCGACGACATCCCCGACCAGTTGGGCCGGGTCGCCGTCGTGACCGGTGCCAACGGCGGGCTCGGGCTCGAGGTGGCCCGGGCGCTGGCCCGCAAGGGCGGCCTGGTCGTGATGGCCGCTCGCGACCAGGCCAAGGCGTCCTCGGCCCGCGACTCGATCCTCGGCCAGGTCCCTGGTGCCGCGCTGGAGCTGCAGCCGCTCGACCTGGCGTCGCTGGCCTCGGTCCGCGAGGCCGCGGCGGCGATCCTCGCCGCCCATCCTCGCGTCGACATCCTGGTCAACAACGCCGGCCTGATGGGCATCGCCGAGGGGCGGACCAAGGACGGGTTCGAGATGCAGCTCGGCGTGAACCACCTCGGCCACTTTGCGCTCACCGCCCTGCTCCTGCCGGCCCTGCTGGCAAGCGACGGCGCCCGGGTCGTCTCGGTCACCAGCACCGGCCGGCACTTCGGCCGCTCGCTCGACCCCGACAACCCCCACCTCCACGGGAACTACGAACCGTGGCGGGCCTACGGGCAGTCCAAGCTGGCCAACCTGCACTTCGCGCTGGAGCTGGACCGGCGGTTCCGGGCCGCCGGGACGCCGGCCAGGAGCATCGTCGTCCATCCCGGGTTCGCCAACACCGACCTGCAGGCCCGCAGCGTCCGGGAGAGCGGCGGCGGCCGGAGCCAGCGGTTCTTCTCGGCCGGGGTGCGCCGCGTCGGGATGACCCCGGCCCAGGGCGCCCTCCCCCTGCTCCGCGCGGCCACCGACCCGCGCGCGGTCGGCGGCGCCCTCTACACCCCGCGCTGGGTGAACTGGGGGCCGCCGGTGCGCCGCCCCCTCGTCGGCCGTTCCCGCAGCCGGGAGGCCATGGCCACCCTCTGGGAGGTCTCCGAGCGCGAGACCGGGATCCGCTTCGGCCTCGCCACCACGTCATGACGAGGAGCGGGTGAACCGCCGGTCGGGGATGAACCAGATGACGGCCACGGCCACGTAGCAGGCGTAGGCGATCCAGGGACGCACGAAGGCGAGCCCGACCCCGGCCGCGTACAGCGCCAGCGACAGATAGCCCTTGCGGTCGGATCCAATGGCCGCCGCCACCGCCGAGTCGGGGCCGTTGGCCCGGATCAATGCCCGGACCAGGACCGAGTACGCGAACCCGGCGGCGAGCCCTACCGCGCCGTAGGTCGCGGCCGGCAGCGGGTGGCGGTACTCGTCCCGGAGCCACTCGGTCAGGACCGGGATGAGCGACAGCCAGAACAGCAGGAACAGGTTGGCCCACATGGCCGCCCCGCTGATCCGCTCGGCGGCCCGCAGCAGGTGGTGGTGGTTGTTCCAGTAGATGCCGATGATCGTGAAGCTCAGCATGTACACCAGCAGCCCCGGCAGCCGCTCGCGGACCGCCTCCAGAGTCGCGCCCTCCGGCGCCCGCAGCTCCAGCGCCATGATGGTGATGATCACCGCCATCACCCCGTCGCTGAACGCCTCGACCCGGGCTGTCCCCAGCTCCAGGCCGCCACTCGGTCTGCGCATGGCTCCCTTCCGGTGGACGCCGCTGCTCAGGGCGCTGGGCGGACGATCTGCTGGACGGCCCAGCGGTTGCCGTCGGGGTCGGCGAAGAACACGAACCGGCCCCAGGGGAAGTCCTGGACCTCGCCGGCGTCGACCTCGCCCTCGAGGAGCCGGGCGCGGGCGGTCTCGATGTCGGAGACGACCAGCTGCAGGCCGGTCACCGACCCCGGCGGGGCGTCGGTGACCCCGGTCCCCAGCGCGATCGAGCACGCCGACCCGGGCGGGGTGAGCTGCACGAACCGCAGCTCGTCGCTGACCTTGTGATCGTGGTCGGCGTTGAAGCCGACCTGCTCGGTGTAGAACCGCTTGGCCCGGTCCACGTCGGTGACGGGGACGGCGACGAGCTCCAGCTTCCAGTCCATGGCCACGTCCTTTGCATGGGGCCGCCCACACTACCCCGGCTCCGGGACAGGCCACCTCCAGGCCCCCGGGGCGCGCCTGGGCCGGGCTAGCGGGCCGGGCTCTGGCAGGGGCACCGTGTAGCTGTACTTCGACTCCAAGTCGGCGCTGCTGACCGCCCTGCGGGCCCGCTACACCAGCCAGTGGCTGGCCCAGTCGGGCCGCCTGGACGCGCCACCCGGCCGTGGCGGCGACGCCCGGCAGCTCCGCGCGTTCCTCGGGGAGATGTACGACTTCCACGCCGCCAACCAGCGGCTGCACCACCTGCTGTTCCACGCCGCCGAAGTCTCCCAGGGCGAGCCCCTCGACCAGGCCCGGGCGGCGCTGGTCCGGTTCGTCGCCCGCGGCGCCGAGGCCAGCGAGTTCGCCGTGGAGGATCCCGAGCTGACCGGCCAAGGCCGAGCTGGGTGTCACGGCCGGTCACCTCGGGGCGCCTTCGGTCACCTCCGCCAGGCCAAGCACGAGCACGACCCGGGCCAGGTCCTCACCCCTGGTTATGAGGTCTTCGAAGGCGGCCGTCCGTGACCGGCCTGCTGTCCGCCGGTGAGGTCGACCTCGAACCAGATCGTCCGCCCGGCCGAGCTCTCGCGGACCCCCCAGCGGCTGGCCAGGGTCTCGACCAGCTCCAGGCCGCGACCCTTGGCCGAGCGGACGTCGTGGATGCGCCGGCGCAGCCGGGCCGGACCGCCGTCGTCGGACACCTCGACCCGCAGCCGGCGGCCGATCACCGCATAGCCAACCTCCAGCGAGCCGCTGCCCGTCTCTGGCACCGACTGGTCCAGCGAGCTGGTCACCGCCTCTGACACCAGCAGCCGGGCGGTCTCCCAGGCCTCGGAGCCGCGGGCCAGGCCGCTCCCCACGAAGCGACGGACGGCGGCGACCTCCTCAGGACGGCGGTCGAAGCGCCGGCGGCGCATGGCTGCCTTGGTCGGGTCCGTTGCCACGGCGGTTCCTCGGCATCGACGGCAGGATCGGGGGGACCGTCCCCGAGGTCCTCCCCGGGACCTGGCCGAGGCAAACCTCATCCAGCTGCTGGACGTGGGTGGATACCGCGCAGGACTGGTGATCATGGCACAGTACGCCGGGTTCGTCCGCATCCTCGCCATTGCCATTGCCGGCGCGTTAGGCGCTGGCCTGCTGTAGACCCGAACGGATCACCGCCGCCGACCTCGAGCAAGCCATCTGCCAGGCCGGGTAAATCCGCGATGACAATGGCGAGAGACTGAACAGCGGCTCGTGGGGATATCTGATCAGGCCTGGCGACGGGCGGTGAGCGGTTTCGTCGCCACGACCGGCGTCAGGGGCTGGGAAGCCCGTCGATCAGGTGACGCAGCCTGGGGGTGGGCTCAAGGCCGAGTTCGACACGTAGCAGCGTTTGGTAGCGGACGAACTCGCGTACCGCCTCCGACTGGTTGCCCTCAGCAAGGTGCACCTTGATCAGCCTGGCTCGGGCGCTCTCCCTGAGCGGCTCCGCCCGCACGGCCGCGGCGGCAACGCTGGCGGCTTCGCCCCAGCGGCCGGCGTCGGCCAGGCGGCCAGCCAGCGCCTCCAGGGCGTGCAATCGCAGTTGCCGCCACTCCTCGGCTTCGGTCAGCACCCAGTCGTCGTACCAGTCGGGCAGCAGGTCGGCCGAGAGGATCCCGACGCCGGCTATGCCGAGCTCGACCTGCTCCGGGGTTGCCGCGGGATCGAGCAACCGGCGGGCGAGCGCTCGTGCGGGGTGGATGTCGACCGTGACCCCCTCGGCCAGGGCAAGCTCGAGCTTGCTGGCCGCCACCGCCCAGCGGCCGGTGCGCTGCAAGCGCGCAAGCGCTTGCCGGAGGTTGGCGTAGGCGTGGCCTTGGGAGGCGTTGGGCCAGAGCGTCCCCGCGACCGCGGCGCGGCTGACTGTCCCGCCGCGCAGGGCCAGGAACGCCACCAGCCGTTGCGACGCCCTCGGGACCGTGAGCGCCGCGCTTCCCCAGCCCAGGCCGAACCCACCGAGCAGCGCGACGATGAAGTCCCCATCAGTGGCGGTCAGCGACTCGAACATCGGCGTCGACCCCCCGTCGCCGGCAAAGGTCAATGACCTCCAGAACGCTAAAGGTATGGACCGCCTTCACCCGGGTCAATGGCATTGCCGGCGAGTTTGAAGCGATCTGTTGTCACGCTGGCGTCACGGCGGTCAACCATCATGACCTCCTGATCGGCGCGCCGTCGTGGTGGCGGCTCCTGGCGGCGGAGAGGTTGCTCGATGAGCACGACCGGCACGGATTCGACCGCGGAAGGCTCGGTGCTCACGCTCCCCAAGGGCGGGGGAGCGGTCAGCGGGCTGGGGGAGAAGTTCTCCCCGGACCTGTTCACCGGGACGGGGAATTTCTCGGTGCCGATCGCGGTGCCGCCCGGCCGCCACGGCCTGCAGCCGCAGCTGGCCCTGGCCTACAGCACCGGCAGCGGGAACGGTCCCTTCGGCCTGGGCTGGCAGCTGAGCCTGCCCGGGGTGACCCGCAAGACCTCCCGAGGGCTGCCAACGTACCGGGACGCCGCTGGCGAGGACGGCGAGCGGGCCGACACCTTCGTCCTGTCGGGCGCCGAGGACCTGGTGCCGGTCGCGGGCGGCTACCCGGGCCGGGTCTGCTACCGGCCGCGCACCGAAGGCCTGTTCGCCCGCATCGAGCACGTCCGGGACAAGACCGGCAACTACTGGGAGGTCCACAGCAAGGACGGGCTGCGCACCAGATACGGCACGCCCCGCCCACCCGACGCGGGCACGAGTTGGCGTGACCCGGCGGTGACAGCCGACCCGGCCGACCAGGGGCGGATCTTCGGCTGGCACATCACCGAGACCCAGGACCTGCTGGGCAACCTGATCCGCTATGAATACCTGGCGGATGACGGGCAGGAGCCCGCCCAGGTGGATGCCGGGGAGGAGCCCACCCATACGTGGAACCACCCCTTGCTGGCTGCGATCTCCTATGCCGACTATGGCGACCGCTCTGACCCCTCATTCCTGGTCACCGTCGACTTCGACTACGAGCCGGAGCCGCGACCCGACCCGTTCTCGGACCGCCGGCCCGGTTTCGACCTGCGGACTACCAAACGCTGCCACACCATCCGGATTGCTACCCACGCCGCCGACAGCATCGACCGGGTCGCCAAGGAGTACCGGTTCACCTACGAGCAGGCCCCGTTCAACGGCGTCTCGCTGCTGGCCCGGGTGGAGGCCGTCGGCCTCGACGACCAGGGCCTACCCGCGGGGCAGCCACCCAACGAGGAGCCCCTGCCGCCGCTGAGCTTCACCTACTCAAGCTTCGACCCAACCGGGCGGCGGTTCGAGCGGCTGACCAGCCAGAGCCTGCCGACGGCCGCGCTCAGCGACCCGACCCTGGCCCTGGTCGACCTGCACGGGGTCGGCCTGCCCGATGTGGTGGAGCTCGGCTCCACGGTGCGGCGCTACTGGCGCAACGCCGGTGGCGGCCGCTTCGAGCTGCCCCGGCAGCTCGAGTTGGCGCCGCCGCTGTCCTTGGCCGACCCCGGCGTGCAGTTCCTGGACGCCGATGGCGACGGGCGCACCGACCTGCTGGTCACCGCTACCACCGGCGGCAACGGGGAAGCCCGGTCGGCTGGGTACTTCCCGATGACGTTTGCGCCCGGGTGGAGCCGCCGCTCCTTCCAGCCCTACCGGCAGGGGCCGGCCCGCCGCCCCGGCGCCCC
>Ga0081539_10006430_pt1 | contig 11280 bp, 10 predicted proteins | sample TabmetS4T2R2_FD_71023 | JGI IMG/M metagenome (GOLD analysis project Ga0081539, IMG submission 71023) | Tabebuia heterophylla rhizosphere microbial communities from the University of Puerto Rico - S4T2R2 | ecosystem: Host-associated > Plants > Roots > Rhizosphere ...
GCCGATTGCGACGCGCTCCTCGCCCTCGCCGGTCCACGCCGGCGCTTCTTCCTGGTCACGGTCCGCGTGCCGCGGGACTGGATGCGGCCGAACAACGACACGATCCGGACCTGCGCCGCCACGCATCCGCGCGCGTACCTGATCCGGTGGTCGCTGCTGAGCGGCCGGCACCCGGAGTGGTTCGCCGAGGACGGATATCACCTCAACCCGACCGGTCAGGAACGGTACGCCGCGTTCATCGACCGACGCGTCGACGAGATCCTCGCCGGCGTTCGTGGCGCGGGTTGACGCCCGTAGACTCGGCGGCGGTGGCCTGCCCGAGCGGACGAAGGGGCACGCCTGGAGAGCGTGTAGGGGGGTGACCCCCTCGCGGGTTCGAATCCCGCGGCCACCGCTTCTTCGCGGAACCGCCGCTGTCCCCGTCGCCGTGCCGTCGAGCGTGCCGGCGTGTGACCATCCGTCGGATGGACGTCGCAGACCGGGTCGCAGCCTCCGCCCTCGAGGCCGAGCGGACCCGAGCGCTCGCCGTGGAGGGCGGAGAGGTGCTCGAGCTCGATGGGCTGGTGCTCACCCTCACGAACCTGCCGGCCGCCGAGCTGAACGGCGTGCGCGTGGCCAGCGCGCCGGCCGATCCGGCCGCCGCGCTGGCCGCCGCCGAGCAGCGGTTCCGGGATCGGGGTCATCCCTTCTTCGGCATCGAGATCGAGGTCGGGCGCCATCCGGCCGTCGAGGTGGCCATCCGCGCCGCGGGCCTCGAGCTGGTCGAGGAGAGGCCCGCGATGGCCGCCGCGATCGGCAACTTGGCCGACCCCGAGCTACCCGATGGCGTGACGATCAGGGCCGCCGCCGAGGAGAAGGACCTGCCGGCGATCCGTTCCATCGAGGTCGAGACGTTCGGGACGCCGCACGCCGTGGCCGAGCGGTTCATCGGGCCCGGCATGCTGACCGACGAACAGGTGCGTCTGTTCACCGCGTGGCTCCACGGCGAGCCGGTCGGCCAGGCCGCTGCGTTCGGGACCGGCGGTGAGGTCGGCGTCTTCGGCGTGGGGGTCGTCCGGACGGCGCGTCGTCGCGGGATCGGCACGGCGCTCACCAACGCGGCGGCTCGCGCGTTCGGCGACGCGGCGAGCCTCGCGTGGCTCCAACCCTCGGCGATGGCCGAGCGGCTCTACGAGCGGCTCGGCTTCCGGACGGTCTCGCGATGGGAGGTATGGGTCCGTCGGTGACCGAGATGCCGAACCGCCGTACGGCGACGAGCGACTACTTCTCCGCGGCCCCGTCGGCGATGTCGCGGCCGGCGAGCGGCTCGTCGAGCTGCACGACGACCTTCTTCAGGAGCGCGATCTCGATGCAGGCGACGTCGCCGGCGTCGGGGTCGTGGCCCTCGAAGAGCGTGATCGTCACGGACGCCGAGCCGTACGCGACGTCGACGTGGTCGAGGACGTAGCAGGGCTCGACGCCGCTCCAGAAGTAGACGGTGACCTTCGAGCCGTCGTGGCCGGCGACCGCGTGGTCGAAGGGATGGATCCGCACGCCGGCCATCCCCGGCGTCGGCACGACGAGCGTGGCACCGTCGCCCGGCGCCGGTTGATCGTCCCCGGGGCACGGCGTGTAGCTGACGACGGTGTCGGGGCCGTTGCCGCTCGTTCGCTCGCCGCAGCCCAGCTGGGTGGGGACCTTGCCCGTGTCGCTGCATCCTGTGGCGCCGGGCTCGCCGGCGTCGCCGCACCCTGGCACGACGCCGTCGTCGACACCGCTGCTTCCGGAGGACCCGCCTCCGCCCTCGTTCGGTGATCCCGCGCTCGCCAGCTGCGATCCGGCGAGCGCGACGACCACGAGCGTCGCGATCGAGAGCAGGAAGGCCACGCGGGCCCGGGTCGAGATCCGCATCGTCCGGTACCTCCGTGCGACGGGAGCGGGCGGGAGGGCCGCGCTCGTCCAGATGAGACCGCGGTTGGACGCCTCCGTGCCGTGTCGGGTTCCCGCGTCTGCGACATCATCCGTCGGGTCCGGACCAGGGAGGGTGAAGATGGGCGAGATCTTCCGGATCAGTCCCGGGCAGCGCCTGGACGATCCGGTCCCGACGTCGGGCATGACCAGGGAGCAGGCGATCGAGACCGGCGGCCTGTGGTCGGGCTTCGTGCGCACCGACGCCGGGATGGTCTCGGGCTGGCACCACCACGGCGAGTACGAGAGCGCGATCTTCGTGCTGACCGGCGGCCTCCGGATGGAGTTCGGGCCGGACGGCGCCGAGAGCTTCGAGGCCGGTCCCGGCGACTTCGTCTACGTGGGGAAGCACGTGATCCATCGCGAGAGCAACCCGACGTCCGAAGCCGCCACGTTCGTCGTGACGCGCGGCGGACGAGGTCAACCGACCTACAACGTCGAGGGGCCGAGATAGCCTCGTCGAGGGCCGGTCGGAGGCCCCTCGTATACTCGACCGAGTGACCGTGCTAGGCGGGGAGCTAGCGGTGCCCTGTACCCGCGATCCGCTTCAGCGGGGCTGAATCCCCGCCCGAGGCCCGGAGGGTCCGGAGCGCCCCGGCACGGAGCGTTGAAGGTCGGGTCCCGCGCGACGCCGGAACGCGAACCGGGTCAGGTCCGGAAGGAAGCAGCCCTCAGCGTGAACCGGCGGGTGCCGCGGGGACGCCCGACCGGAGCTCCCGTGTCGGGTAGCGGCCGAGTCCTCCGCCGTCGACGGCGGGTGCACGGTCACCTCAGTCTTCGAGGGGGAGCAGGTGGTTGAGGACCGACGGCATCAAGCGCTCTACCGGCGGTACCGGCCCCAGACGCCCGCTGAGGTCCTCGGCCAGGATCACGTCGTCCGCGCGTTGACCGGCGCGATCCGGGAGGGCCGCCTCCACCATGCCTTCCTCTTCTGCGGTCCACGCGGGACCGGCAAGACCTCGACCGCGCGGATCCTCGCCAAGATGGTCAACTGCGCCACCGGCCCCACCGCGGAGCCGTGCGGCGGGTGTGACCAGTGCGTCGCGATCCGGGACGGGACCCATCTCGACGTCGTGGAGATCGACGCCGCGTCGCACGGGGGCGTGGAGGACGCGCGGGAGCTCCGCGAGAAGGCGCCCACGGCGCCGGTCCAGGGCCGCGAGAAGGTCTACATCATCGACGAGGCGCAGCGCCTCTCCCGCGAGGCGTTCGACGCATTGCTGAAGGTGTTCGAGGAGCCGCCGCCCGGCGTGCGGTTCGTCCTGGCGACCACGGAGCCGCACAAGATGCCGGCGACGATCGTCGGCCGATGTCAGCGGTTCGATTTCCGCCGGCACACGATGGAGGGGCTGGCGGAGCTGGTGCAGAAGGTCGCGGCCGAAGAGGGCATCGCGGTCGACGACTCGGCCGCGCACGCGATCGCGCGGCACGCCGAGGGGTCGGCGCGCGACGCACTGTCGCTGCTCGATCAAGCCGGCGTGCTGGGAGGCGAGCGTGTCGACGACGCGGTCGTCGACGCGCTGCTCGGAGCTCCCCGGAGCCAGGTCCAGGTCGAGCTGGCCGACGCGGTCGCCGTGGGCGACGCGCGGATCGCGTTCGAGCTCGTGAACCGATTGGTGCAGGACGGACAGGACCTCCGGAACGTCACCAACGAGACGCTCGCGCACTTCCGCGACCTGTTGCTGGTGAAGACGGCGCCGGGCCAGGAGGACCTGCTCGACGTCACGACCGACGGCTACGAGTCACTGCGGATCCAGAGCGACAAGTTCACGGCGTCGGAGCTGGCCAGGGTGATCGATCTCCTCCTCGCCGCGCAGAACGACATGCGGTGGACGACGTCGCCGCGGCTCTCGCTGGAGCTCGCGCTGGTCCGCGCGACGATCCCGGAGACCGATCCGTCGCCGGCCGGGACGTTGTCGCGCCTCGAGCGACTCGAGCGCCTGGCCAACCTGGAGCCCGGAGCCGTGGTTCCGCCGGCCGACGCCGCCCCCTCCGCTCCCGAGCCCGACGTCGTCACGGTCCCCGACGCGCCGGCGGCGATCGAGGAGGCCGTCGCGCCCCAGGAGAGCACGCCCGCATCGTCACCGCAGTCGCCCCCTGTCGAACCACCTGCCGAGACCCCACACGCGGCCAGCGCGTCGTCGGTCGACGTGTCGATGCTGCGTCGGTCGTGGCCCTCGCTCCTCGATCACCTCAGCCAGACCCAGCAGCCGGTGCTCCGGGCGCTGTTGCAGAGCGCGACGCCGTCGGCGTTCGACGGCGAGAGCCTCGAGCTGGTCTTCCCGCCGTCGTTCAAGAACAACCTGAAGCAGGTGGCGACGCGGATCGACCGCCTCCAGGCGGCGTTGAGCGATCTGTTCGGGATCCGTCCTCGGATCGAGACGGTCACGCGCGAGGCGCACATCCCGGCCGACGAGCCCGCGGTCGCGGACCTGATCGAGGAGGCCGAGGAGCCCACCGAGGAGGAGGCGCTCCGCCGACTCCGCGACGTCCTCGGCGCGACCCCTGCTGACGAGACCGAGGCCTGACGTGTACGAGGGCCCGATCCAAGAGCTGATCGACGAGCTGGCGCGGCTACCGGGGATCGGACCCAAGTCGGCGCAGCGGCTCGCGTTCTGGCTGGTGAAGACGCCGCCCGAGGAAGCCAGGCGCCTCGCCGCGGCGATCGTCCAGGCCAAGGACCGGATCGCGTTCTGCCGCGAGTGCGGCAACGTCTCGGAGGGCGACCTGTGCAGGATCTGCCGCGACGAGTCGCGCGACCGGACGGTGCTCTGCGTGGTCGAGGAGCCGAAGGACGCCGCGACGATCGAACGCGCGGCGCTGCACAAGGGCCGCTACCACATCCTCGGCGGTGCGATCAGCCCGCTCGACGGCGTCGGACCGGAGGATCTGCGCGTGCAGGAGTTGCTGGATCGCGTCGAGCGCGACCACGTGACCGAGGTGATCCTGGCGATGAACCCCAACCTCGAGGGCAACGCCACGGCGATGTACGTGGCGGCGCTGCTGAAGCCGCTGGGCATCCGCGTGACGCGCCTCGCGAGCGGCCTGCCCGTGGGAGGCGACCTCGAGTACGCCGACGAGGTGACGCTCTCGCAAGCGCTCGAGGGCCGGCGAGAGGTCTAGCCCCGAGCCCTCGGCCGCACGGCGGCCACGACCGGGAAGTGGTCGGAGCCGATGATCTCGAAGTTCGCTTCGATCCTCTCGGTCTCATCCTCGATCGACCAAACGCCGGAGTCGATCACGTCGCCGGAGATCGGTCGGCCGTGGCGGACCAGCACGTGGTCGAGGATCCCCCACTTGTTGCTCATGTAGTAGGTCTCGATCCACGGGTGCGTCTGCTCTCGGTTCCCCAGGGCGGCGAGCACGTCCACGAAGCCGGCCCGTCGGAGCGTGTTCGACAGCGAGCCGTGGACCGAGTCCTCGTTCAGGTCGCCGGCGATCACGTCGGTCGCTCCCGCCCGCGCGGGCCACCGATCGAGCAGCGCGCCGAGCTCGACCTGTCGGTTCGCCTGGCTGTCGCTGTCGAGGTGCACCGAGGCGAAGCGGATCCGACGTCCCGTGGCCAGGTGGGTCGCGGACAGCCAGGCGACGCTGTTCCCGTCGCGCTGCTGGAGCTCGTGGAACGTGGGCGTGCCGAACGCCGACCGGCGCACGAAGACGGCCGTCCCGTTCGGCGCCCACGGGATCCCCTCCACGAGCCAGTTCGACCAGAAGTCGCGATCGTTCGAGGAGAGGAAGCCGGCGAAGTCTGCCCCGAGGGCGCGCGCGAAGTGGGGGAACTCGGAACCCTGGACCTCCTGAAGGGCGACCAGGTCCGCTGTGGCCGCGCGCTCGCGGAGGAACGCGACGATCCGCTCGCGGCGCCATCGGGTGTCGAGGACCGCCGGATCCATGTCGGCCGGATACCAGTCGGGGGCCGCCCACACCGGCGCGAGGACGTTGAAGGTGACGACATCGATGCGCTCGTCGGGTGTCGCCCCCGCCGGGGTGGGCGTGGCGGCGATCGCGAGGGCCACGACCAGGGCGGAGAGGAGCCGAGGCCGGAGGGAGCGGAAGCGGCGTGCCTGCATGGCCATCACACCTTCCTGTCGTCGGGCGACGCCCGGGGGTCCACGACGGAACGATCCGGTGAACCCTATACCTCGGGGTTGCGGGGAGCGGCGGGGGCGTGGTCCCCTACGTGCTCCGAGCCCGAGGAGCCCCGATGCTGGGACGTGCCCCCCATCTGCGACGTTCGATCCTCACGGTCATCGCGGTCGTGGTCGCGACCGCGGTGGTCTCGACGGGAGCCGAGCGCTCCCCGGCTCGCGCGGTGGCGCACGACGACCCCGTGGTGGTCGCGGCCGGCGATCTCGCGTGCCAGACGCTCACGAGCGGCGAGGGGAGCGCCACCTGCCAGTCGGGAGCGGTGGCGGACCTGATCCGGTCGATCGGGCCGGACCGGTTCCTGGCCCTCGGAGACCTCCAGTACAACAACGGGAAGCTGTCGGAGTTCCTCCGGGTGTGGGACGTTCAGTTCGGCGACCTGAAACCGATCACCTCCCCGATCCCCGGGAACCACGAATACGGGACGACCGACGCGGCGGGCTACTTCACGTACTTCGGGGCGGCGGCCCATCCGCCACGCGGCTACTACTCGTTCGACATCGCCGGCTGGCACGTGGTCGCGTTGAACGACGAGCTCTGCGGCGACGACCGGTGCGCACGCGGGACACCCCAGCACACCTGGCTCAAGCGCGACCTGGCGGCGAGCGGAGCCGAGTGCACGCTGGCGATGGTGCATCACCCCCGGTACGACTGGCGGCCCTGGCAGAAGTGGGTGGACGACGAGGACGAGACCCCGAACGGCGGCGCCTCGGTCGACTTCCTGATCCCGCTCTGGCGTCTGCTGTACCGCAACGACGTCGAGGCCGTGCTGAACGGCGACAACCACCTCTATCAGCGGTGGGCCCCGCAGGATGCCTCCGGCAACCGGGTTCGCGGCGGGACGATCCAGTTCACCGTCGGGACCGGCGGGCGGCAGCTCTACTCGTACGGGCGGCCCCCCCGGCCCGAGAACCTCCTCGTCACGCAGAACCGAGCGTTCGGGGTCTTGAAGCTCACCCTCCACCCGGGGTCGTACACGTACGAGTGGATGTCGGCACCGGGTCAGCCGGGCTTCGAGGACACGGGTACGGTCGCCTGCTCCTGATCGCGACGTCGAGCCGGCCGTCTGCGCCGAGGCTCAGGACTCGAGACGGCGTCGTCGCACCAGCCGGGCGCCCAGCCAGATGAGCCCGGCGAGGATCGTCAGCGGGATCAGGTAACCGAGGCCGACGATCACGGCGCCGACGATCCGGAGGAAGCCCTGGACGCCGAGGTCGAACGAGGATCCGAGGCTGGGGTTCTCGATGTCGGGCGCCGGCTCCGTGTGCGGGGCGTTGCGCTCCTGGATCGATACTCGCAGCGTCGCCTCCGCGACCTGATCGTTGATGAAGCGGATCTGGCCCTCGATCTGCTCGATCCGGAGTTGAACGTCGTCGACGAGCGACGAGATCCGGAGGATCTCGGCGGTCGTGTTCGCGTCCTGGAGGAGGCCAGACAGGAGCTGCTTCCGCTGCTGGAGGATCCTGAGCCGCGCCTGGAAGTCGATGAACTCGGCGGTCACGTCATCGCCGGTGACCTCCTGGAAGCGGACCGTGCCCAGGGCGCCGATCTGCGTGAGCGCCCGGTCGAAGTGGTTCGCCGGGATCCGGAGCGTGAACGTTCCTTCGCGCTCATGCTGCGACGACGAGGAGAGGACGAACCCGCCGTTCCGCTCGGCGATGTCGGTGAGCGCGTTCACGTTCTCCTTGAACGTGTCGTCGTCGACGGTCACGCCGATCCGCCCGTCCCGGACGATCTTCGAGAGATCTCCCTGCTGCTGTTCTCCTGCTTCGACCCCCCAGTAGGTGACTTTGCCTTGGGCCGACCTGTCGGATGCCGGCGCCGGTCTCGCTTCGAGAATGAGCGCCCCGAACTGGTCATGAGACTCGCCGCGGCCGACCGCCCGATAAGCCCTCTCGGCCGGAGATGCCATGCCTGCGGCTGGAGCCACCCCGCCCCTGGCGCTCCCGTAGTCAGCCCGTCCACCCTGTAGAACGAAGCCGATCGCGCCGGCGACCACCAGGAAGGCGGCGGCGACGCCGGCCACGCGGACCCAACGGTGACCGGGGCGTGCGCGGGCCGGCGTCGCCGCCGGGACGGTGCCTTCCGAGCGCTCCCGCTCGGCGGCGTCGATCAGGTCTCGCTCGAGGAGTTTCAGGTACTCGACGTCTGTGTTCATGTCTCGGTCTCCACGGCTGGTTGCACGCCATTCTCCTGGAGCACGAGCGCGAGCCGCCGAAGCCCTCGGCTGACACGTTGCCGCGCGTTCGCCTCGGAGCACCCGAGTCGGCGCGCGACCTCGGGGTAGCCCAGCTCTTCGATCACGCGGAACCGCAGCGCGTCGCGGTGGTCCTCGCGCAGCGTCTCCAGCGCCTCGGCGATCGCGCCACGGATCGGCGCGAAGTCCACGAGGTCCTCGATCCGCTCGTAGTCGGCGGGCGCCAGCTCACGCTCCGGCATCCCCAGCCGGCGCCGCGCGGCGCGGTCGACGCGGCCCGACCGGAAGAACCGGCCGAGCTGGTGCCTCGCGATCCCGTAGATCCACGCCACGCCGTTCGCCCCCGTGTCCTGGTAGCTCGATCGGGAGGCGAAGGCCTGCGCGAAGGTCTCGGCCGTGAGCTCGGCCGCTGCCTCCGGGTCGAGCGTCCGTCTCGCGAAGTAGCGGAGCAGGTCCTCGGCGTGGCGCCGATACAGCACGGCGAACGCGCCGGGCTCGGTCGTCGACACCGTGAGGAGCTCGCTGTCGCTCCGCTGATCCTCCACCTCGTCTCCGATGCGGTTGTCGCCCGTACCATGCCCCGAACCGCGGACGTGTGACAGGGGGTAGGACGCGCGTGGAGCGAGGCTCGTTCCCGAGGCAGGAGGCCAGGACCCGGCGTTTCACGCTTGGCGCGCCGCGAGGGTTCCGGATCGCGGAGGATGGGTCTCGCGTGGCGTTCATCCGCTCGCGCTCCGGTGACGATCCCGCCGGCGGCCTCTGGATCTTCGACCTGGAGGGCGGGGACGAGCGGCTGATCTTCGATCCGTCCGCTGACGAGGGCGCGCTGACGCCCGAGGAGCGGGATCGGCGCGAGCGGATGCGCGAACCGCTGACCGGCGTGACGACCTTCGACGCCGATCGTTCCCTCACGAGAGCGACGTTCGTCGTCGACGGTCACGTCCACATCGCCGATCTCGAGGCGGGCGCGGCGCCGCTGACCGGAGCTCCCGACGGGGCGTTCGACGCGCGCTTCGATCCGACCGGTCGTCGCGTCGCGTTCGTGGCCGGTGATCGACTCTACGTCCAGGACCTCGGCGGCGGCGCCGCTCATGTGGTGGCCGGCGAGGACGACCCCGACGTGCATTGGGGACGGGCGGAGTTCGTCGCGGCGGAGGAGTTCGGCCGGCACCGCGGGTACTGGTGGTCGCCGGACGGCGACCGGATCGCGGCGGCCCGTGTGGACGAACGTGAGGTGCTGATCTGGCACATCGCGCATCCCGTCGACCCGTCGGCCCCGCCCCGGCGCGTCCGCTATCCGCGCGCGGGGACGCAGAACGCCGAGGTCGGCTTGGCGGTGCTGGGACTCGACGGGTCCCGCGTGGACGTCGAGTGGGATCGCGACGCCTTCGAGTACCTCGTGAACGTCACGTGGAACGAGCGGTGCCCGCTCACCCTCCTCGTGCTCTCGCGCGATCAACAGCGCTGGCAGGTGCTGGAGGTCGATCCGGACAGCGGGGTCACGAAGACCGTGTTCGAGGACGCGAGCGATCGATGGCTGACGGTCGTGGACGGCGTGCCGGACCGGCTCCGCGGCGGCGGGCTCGTCTTCGTCGAGGAGTCGGAGGACGTCCGGCGGATCACGGTGGACGGCGCGCCGATCACGCCGCCGACCCTGCACGTCGACTCGGTGCTCGACGTCGACGAGGACGTGCTGTTCACGGCGTACGAGGACCCGACGGAGCTGCACGTGTGGCGCGGCGCGAACGGCGACGTGCCGGAGCGCCTGACGACCGAGCCGGGCGTGCACCTCGCCGCCCGCGCCGGCCGGGTGGCGGTGGTCGCGTCGGAGCTGCCGTCCCGGCAGCTCCGACGGGTGACGGTCCTCCGCGACGGCGAAGCCGTCGCGGAGATCCGTTCCCTCGCCGAGGCCCCGGTGCTCGAGGCGAAGCCAACGTTCGCCGTGGTCGGCGACCGTGAGCTCCGCGTCGCCGTGTTCTCGCCGCGAGGAGAGGAGGCTGACGGACCGCTCCCCGTGCTGCTCTATCCGTACGGGGGCCCGGGGTTCGCGCGCGTCCTGCAGACCCAACGCTCCCACCTCTCGTCGCAGTGGCTCGCCGATCAGGGCTTCGCCGTGCTCGTCGCGGACGGGCGCGGCACCCCGGGCCGCGGCGTCGCATGGGAGCACGCGATCTTCCGGGACGTCGCGGCTCCCGTCCTGGAGGACCAGATCGACGCGCTGCACGGCGCGGCCGATCGGTTCGGCTTCCTCGATCTGACCAAGGTCGGGATCACGGGGTGGTCGTTCGGCGGGTACCTCGCGGCGCTCGCGGTGCTGCGGCGCCCGGACGTGTTCCACGCGGCCGTCGCCGGGGCGCCGGTCACCGACATCTCGCTCTACGACACGGCGTACACCGAGCGGTACTACGGGATGCCGCAGGACGACCCCGACGCCTACCGGAGGAACTCGGTCCTCGACGATGCGCCGGGTCTCCGGCGTCCGTTGCTGCTGATCCACGGCCTCGCGGACGACAACGTCTACGTGGCGAACACCCTGGAGCTCTCGCGACGCTTGACGGAGTCCGGCCGCCTCCACTCCGTGATCCCGCTGTCCGGCATCACACACGTGACGACGCGTGAGTCGGTGGCGGAGAACCTCGAGCTGCTCCAGGTCCGGTTCTTCCGGCAGGCGTTCGGGTTGGAGACGCCCGGCGAGGGCTGAAGGCGGGCGGCCGGAACCCCGCTGCTACGCTCGCCCGAGGATGGCGATCATCGTCCAGAAGTACGGCGGGACGTCGGTCGACGGCGTCGATCGGATCCGCGCGGTGGCCGATCGCGTCGTTCGAGCCCGGGAGGAAGGGCACGACGTCGTGGTCGTGGTCTCCGCGATGGGTCGAACCACGGACGACCTCGCCCGGATGGCGAAGGACATCGCCCCCACGCCGGATCCACGCGAGATGGACATGCTGCTCACCGCAGGGGAACGGATCACGATGGCGTTGCTCGGCATG
>Ga0081539_10006431_pt1 | contig 11274 bp, 12 predicted proteins | sample TabmetS4T2R2_FD_71023 | JGI IMG/M metagenome (GOLD analysis project Ga0081539, IMG submission 71023) | Tabebuia heterophylla rhizosphere microbial communities from the University of Puerto Rico - S4T2R2 | ecosystem: Host-associated > Plants > Roots > Rhizosphere ...
CGTGCACTGCCGCGCCCCCGGAAGCCGCTGCTCGCGCCGGCGGTCCCTCGCAGGCTGCCGAACGATCCGGTATCGATCGAGGCATAACCGCGCACCGGGTCGTCGTGTCCGGCGCGCCGCGTGAACACCTGCACGACGGCGCCGATCGCATCGGAACCGTAGAGCGCCGACTCGGCGCCGCGGACGATTTCGACGCGCTCCATCTGGCTGGCGTCGATGCGGCTGAAGTCGAAGCGCCCTCCCGGCAGCGTCACCCGCACGCCGTCAATCAGCACCAGGTTGTAGTCGGATTCGCCGCCGCGACTGAAGAGCGAGGTCAACGCGCCTTCGCGGCCGGTAGCTTCTACGTGAACGCCGGGCGTCTGTTGCATCACCTCGGCGAGCGAGCGGGCACCGCGGGCGCGAATGGCCGCCGCGTCGAACGCCGTGAGCGAGCCGGTGAGCTCCGAGGTGGACTGCTCCGTTCGTGTCGCGGTGACGATGGTGCTGTCGGCGAAGGCGCCGAGCTGAAGCGTCACGTCATGAACGAGGCGCGAACCCTGCGGCCGAAGGGTCGCCACATCGGGCTGGAATCCCGGCTTCGCGGCAACGAGTTGCAGGTCGCCGCGCGGGACCGAGAACTCGTAGTGGCCGGTGCGGTCGGTCACCGTGCGTGTCTCTTCGCCGCCGGCGCGCGCCTCGATCGATGCGCCGCCGATCGCCGCGCCGCTGGAATCGGTGACCAGCCCGGTCACGATCACGGCGTCCTGGGCATTGGCACGCGGAACCAAAGCAAAGAAGGCGAGGACGAGCGCTGCTTCACGCATGAGCGCGAGGCTAGATGCCTGGCGTAACGACCGTGCCGCGCCAGCGAAAACGCGGTGCAACGTTTGCCGGCGCAGTAGAATGCCGTTCGAAATGAGTCTTCACGCGCCGGCTCGAGCGCTGTTCCTCGTCTCGTGTGTCTTGGTGTCCCCGGCACGTCCGGCGCTTGCGGCGTGCGACGGCACGTCACCGTCGGCAGGCGCGCAGACGATCGAGGTCGACGGCGCACGGCGGCTGTTCGTCGTCCGCCTTCCTTCCTCGTACGACGGCCGCGCCGCTGCACCGGTGGTCTTTGCGTTTCACCCGTTCGGCATGAACGCGCAGTACATGCAGACGCGCGTGCCGGTCTCGCGCGCGTGGCGCGAAGCGATTGCGGTGTATCCCGAAGGCATGGGCCGTGACGACACGAATCGCGCGCCGTCGTGGCAGGGCCGATCTGGCGAGCTCGGCGACCGCGATCTCAAATTCTTCGATGCCATGCTGGCCTGGCTCGGTGAACACGCGTGCATCGATCGCCAACGTGTCTTCGTCATCGGCTATTCGAACGGTGCCGGGCTCGCCTATGTCCTCGCCTGTGAGCGCGGCGACACGATTGCCGCAGTCGCCATCGCCTCGGGCCGCCTGAACTGCACACCCTCCAGGCCCACGCCGGTCATCATCAGTCACGGCACGCAGGACACCACCATCCCCTACACGCAGGCGGTGGCTGCGGCACGGGCCTGGGCGACGCGCAACAGCTGCGCCGCGCCGCCGAAGACCGGGACGGCCGGCTGCTACGCTGCCGATGGCTGTTCGGCGTCGCCGCTCACCGTCTGCACCTACGCCGGCGGTCATGAGTACAACGCCCCGTTCACGGCGACCGCGATGGACTTCTTCAAGAACGCTCCGCCGCATCGCGAAACGCGATAGGAGACGCACGATGTCATGGCCGCTCACCCGATTGCGACGTCTTGAACGGGAGGTTTCGATGATCCCTCGGGCTCTGGCGGGCAAGGCTTTCGCCGCACTGGTCGCATTGACGCTGTGTGTGGCCGCGTCACCACGCACACCCGACGGTCAGCCCGACCTCCAGGGCTATTGGACCAACGACTCGTATACACCGCTCGAGCGCCCGCTGGAGCTCGGCACCAAGGAGTTCTTCACCAGGGAAGAGGCGCTGGCCTATTTCAAGCAGCGCCAGGCTCTTCTGCTCGGCCAGTCGCGCGACGACATTCACTACGACGATGCAATCTGGCAGGCGGAGAACTACTCGAAAGAAGCGCACATGCGGACGTCGGTCATCGTGCAGCCGGCCAACGGCCGTCTGCCGGCACTGACCCCCGAAGCGCAGCAGCGCGAAGCGGCGCGCCTCAAGGCGCGCAGTGCGATGGGCCCGGCCGACAGCGCGCAAAGCCGCTCGCTGGCCGAGCGCTGCATCTCGTGGGGCAACGTCGGGCCGCCGATGCTGCCGCCGACCTACAACGCGAACATGCAGATCGTGCAGACGCGCGATGCGGTGATCATCCGCCACGAGATGATGCACGACGTTCGCATCATCGCGCTGGGGGGCAGTCCGCATGTCGCCAAAGGCGTCCGTCTCCTCCAGGGCGACGCCCGCGGCCGCTGGGAAGCCGACACGCTCGTCGTCGACACCACCAACTTCACCAACCAGACCAACTTCCGCGGATCGCCGCAGACGACGCGTCAGGACATCTTCGCCACCGACGCCCTGCACGTGATCGAACGTTTCACGCGGATCGACGCCGATACGATCCGTTATCAGTTCACGGTCGAGGACCCGAACACCTGGGTGAGCCCGTGGTCGGGCGAGATGTCGATCCGCAAGTTCGAAGGACCGATCTACGAATACGCCTGCCACGAGGGCAACTACGGCCTCGCGAACATCCTTCGCGCCGCTCGCGCGCAGGAGACGCAGGCCATCTCGACGCGGAGCCGGTGATCGCGTGCGCACCATCATCACGCTGGCGTTGCTGGTCTGCCTCGGCACGTCGCGCGCGGTCGACGCGCAGGTCCAAGCGCCCGATACCATCCTCATCAACGGTCGAATCCTGACGGTCGACAGTCAGTTCTCGATCCGCGAAGCCCTCGCCGTGCGCGGCGGCGTCGTCAGCGCGATTGGAACCACCGCCGAGATCCGGCGGCTGTCGTCGCCGTCGACGACCGTGATCGATCTGCAGGGGCGCACGGTCATCCCAGGCCTGATCGACTCGCACATGCACGCGATTCGCGCGGCGCAGAGCTTTGCCACCGAGGTCAATTGGATCGGCGCGCGCTCGCTGACCGACGCGCTCGCCCGGCTTCGCGCCGCCGCCGCACGCATGACGCCCGGCGCCTGGCTCATCGTCGCCGGCGGGTGGACCGAGCGTCAGTTCGCCGAGAATCGCGCTCCGACGCAGGCGGAGATCACCGCCGCGGCACCGAACAATCCGATCTACGTGCAGCTTGGCTATCGCTGGGCGGTGTTGAGTCCGCGCGCGCTCGATGCGCTGAAGATCGCCGCCGACGGCGATGTGCCGTCCGGCGCGCGGCTCGAGCGCACGCCCACCGGACAGCTCACTGGCGCAGTCGCGGGGAGCCAGCCGGGCATCGTCGCCCTCTTCGATCGCTTGCCGAAGCCCACCTACCAGCAGAAAGTCGACGGCACGATCGAGTTCTTTCGCGAGCTCAATCGCCTCGGCCTCACCGGCGTCGTCGATCCGGGTGGGAACAATCTCCTGCCCACGGATTACGAGCCGCTGTTCGACGTGTGGCGTCAGCGAAAGATGACCGTCCGAGTCGCCTATGCGCTGTGCAGCCAGACGACCGGCAGCGAGCTCGACGAGCTGAAGCAACTCACGACATTGCTGCCCATGGGATTCGGCGACGCGATGCTTCGCTTCAATGGCATCGGCGAGCGGTTGACGACGGCGATGTACAACAACGACTCGCCGACCGATGCGGACAAGGAGAGGTTCCACGAGCTCGCGAAGTGGGCCGCGCAGCGCGGCGTGACGCTGACGATTCACTGGGGCCGCGACGCCGCGGTCGGTCAACTCCTCTCGATCTTCGAGCGCGTCAACCGTGAGGTGCCGCTGGCGCCGCTGCGCTGGTCCATCGCGCATCTCGACGATGCGTCCGATGCCACGCTGCAGCGCATGAAAGCTCTCGGCATCGGCTGGACGATGCAGGACGCGATGTACTTCGGCGGCGATCAGTTCCTGCAGCAGCGTGGACGCGACGCTGCCGCCCGAACGCCGCCGCTCGTCACCGCTCGTCGCCTGGGCGTGCAGGTCGGCGCCGGCACCGATGCCCACCGGGTTGCCTCGTACAACCCTTTCACCGCGCTGCAGTGGATCCTCGACGGCAAGACGGTCGGCGGCACCGAAATGCGCGGCGCGGCGGAGACTCCGACGCGTGCCGACGCGCTCCGTCTCTATACGATCGGCAGCGCCTGGTTCTCGCACGACGATCGCGTCCGCGGCTCGCTCGAAACGGGCAAGCTTGCCGACCTGGCGGTGCTCTCAGCCGATTACATGACAGTTCCCGTGCGCGAGATCGGTGCGCTCGAGTCGCTGTTGACGATGGTCGGCGGTGCGATTACCTACGCCGCCGGACCGTATACGCGCTTCACCGCAAGCGCCACGCGCTAGCGTTGTTCCCGACGGGCGAGTCGACCTCTGCAGTATCGAGCGGCACGCTAACATGACTTGAGTTCCGCTTGGCGAATCGACGCGACTGCTTTACTCTCTGCGTCACCGCACAGCAGCGTCTACGTTCCTTGGTCAGGAGGTGCCCATGACGACAACCACCTCGTGGCAGGACTTGCTTCGTCCTGGCGACGCGACCGACTTCTTCGCGCGCGCAGCGCTCCCGCCGTTCGACCCGATGGCGGTTGGCTTCAACGCGGGCAACGCGCTGTGGCTTGCCGAGCTCAGCCGGCTCGTGTATCGCCGCGACGTCGAAGAAAACGATCCGCCGCCGCAGCCTCGCCGCGCGAAGTTCCTGGCCAGCGTCTCGCTGCGACAGCGTGCGTTCTTCCGCTCCGCGCTGACGGAAACACAGGCGATCATCGTCGAGTCGGACAGCCCGCGCTTTGCCGTGCTGGTGTTTCGCGGTACCGAGCAGAGGCCGCAGGACTTCGTCACCGACTTGCGCGTCGCCGGCAAACGTCTGCTCGACGATGGGCCTCGCGTGCACGCGGGCTTCGAGGCCGCGCTCGATTCGGTGTGGAGCGCGATCGATCGCGAGCTCTCGCGGATCACCTGCCCGATCTATTTCACCGGCCACAGTCTCGGCGCGGCGCTGGCAACGATCGCCGCGACGCGCCGCGCGCCATGGGCCGTCTATACCTTCGGTTCGCCGCTCGTCGGCAACACCGCGTTCGTGGTGTCGCTCTCCGCCGTTCCCGTCTATCGCGTGGTCGACGATCTCGACGCGGTGACGGCAGTGCCGCCCGAAGCGCTCGGCTTCCGTCATGTCGGCGAATTGAGGCGATTGAGGGAGCCGCGCGTGACGTCGACCGCGGGCATGTCAGGATGGCTGCGCCGCTTCTTTGGTCCGCCGAAGAATCTGGCGGACCATGCGCCGATCAACTACGTCGATCGTATCGCGGCAGTCGTCCCGATGGAAGAGACTGTTGCCGTGTAATCGTCGCCGCCACCCCCGTATGCGGATGCAAGGACTGCTTGTGCGGCTTGTCCGACCGCATACGGGCCAGGCGCGCGAAGCGCGCCCAAGAGACACTGAACCAGCCGACCGGCTCTGCACGCATGAACCAAGCAGAACGTGCTCGGCTGGTTTACGATCTCATTCATGCATGCACATCTGGTCGAGGTCTTTGCCCGGCTCGATCGGGCTCGAGAGGATCTTCGCGCGGCGGTCGACCTCGTTCCCCGCGAGTTGCGCAGCCGTCGTCCGGCCGCCGATCGCTGGTCGGTGGCCGAGGTCATCGAGCACTTGTCGCTCGCGGAGCGTCGCTTTTGCGACCGGCTGCGGACGGCGATCTCCGAGGCGCAAGCGTCAGGCTTGGGTGAGGAGAGCGAGCCCCGCTCGCCTCTGCCCGAGCGCGTCGCCGTGCTGCTTGCCGATCGCGTCAACCGCCGCATGGCGCCCGACTTCATTCAGCCCAAGGGCGAAATGGACGACGCGCAGGCATGGGCGGCGCTCGAGCAGGCGCGCAACGACTTCCGCGCGATGCTCGCCGCCGCCGACGGTCTCGCGCTCGGCAAGGTGACGTCGGATCATCCGGTCATGGGAACGCTCAACGCGTATCAATGGGTGGAGCTCGTTGCCGGTCACGAGGCGCGGCACACCGAACAGGTGCGCGAGGTCGCTTCTCATCTCGCGCGCACAAGCTAGCCCTCACACCAAGGAACGGCGATGCATCCAGACGACGAGCTGCGGGCCTATCTGATTCGCCTGCTCGATTGGCGCGAAGCCCATGTGAACCTCGAGCATGCCTTGAAAGGCTTTCCGCCGGAGCTGCGCGGCAAGGTGCCGAAGGGCGCGCCGCACTCCGCGTGGCAGCTGCTCGAGCACCTCCGCATCGCGCAGCACGACATCTTCGACTTCTGTGTGAACCCGGCCTACAAGGAAATGAAATGGCCGGACGACTATTGGCCGTCCGCCGAGCCGCCGACGCCGACTGCCTGGGACGAATCGATCGCGGCCTACGACAAGGATCTCAGCGCGGTGCGCAATCTCGTGCGCAACCAGGCCGATCTGATGGCGACCATTCCGCATGGCACCGGCCAGACGTATCTCCGCGAGATCCTGCTCGTCGCCGATCACAACGCGTATCACGTCGGGCAGATCGTGCTCGTGCGCTCGTTGCTCGGGATCTGGCCGCCCAAGTAGGAGCTAATCTTAGTCGACGTCGATCCAATCGAACGTCCGCTCGACTGCCTTCTTCCAACGCTCATACGCAGCTTCGCGCCGGTCGGCGCTCCACGTCGGCTCCCACTGTCGATCGGCCTGCCAGTTGCGCCGCAGCGATTCGAGATCGTCCCAGAAGCCGGCGGCAAGGCCGGCCGCATACGCCGCACCGAGTGCCGTTGTCTCGGCGACGACGGGGCGGACGACCGGAACGCCAAGGATGTCGGCCTGCAGCTGCATCAGCAGATCGTTGACGGTGGCGCCACCGTCGGCCTTGAGGACATCGAGGTGCACGCCCGAGTCCTGCACCATCGCGTCGAGCACCGCGCGCGTCTGAAAGCAGATGGCTTCGAGCGTGGCGCGCGCCAGGTGCGCCTTGGTGTGAAAGCGCGACAGCCCGACGATCGCGCCGCGCGCGTCGGACCGCCAGTACGGCGCGAACAGCCCCGAGAACGCCGGCACGAAATAGATGCCGCCCGCATCGTCGACGGTCGCAGCCAGCGGCTCGATGTCGGCCGCGGTGCGAATGATGTCGAGCTGATCGCGCAGCCACTGCACCGCCGCGCCGGTGACCGCCACCGATCCCTCGAGCGCATAGACCGCGCTCGATCGCCCGATTTGATAGCCGAGCGTCGTCAGCAACCCGCTGCGCGACGGCACGATGTGCGCGCCGGTGTTGAGCAGCATGAAATTGCCGGTGCCGTAGGTGTTCTTCGCCTCGCCAGCGGCGAAACAGGCCTGACCCAGCGTCGCGGCGTGCTGATCGCCGAGCGCGCCGCCAATCGGAACGGCAGCGCCGACCGCGCCGTTGCTGCGCGTTCGCCCAAATGCCGTCGGCTCTGCCGAGGGATGGATCCGCGGCAGCATGCGGCGTGGAATCGTGAACAGCGCGAGCAACTCGTCGTCCCAGTCGAGCGTGTGGAGGTTCATCAGCTGCGTGCGGCTCGCGTTGGTGACGTCAGTGACGTGATGCCCGCCGTCGCGCCCGCCGGTGAGGTTCCAGATCACCCAGGTGTCGACGGTGCCGAAGATCGCCTCGCCGCGCTCGGCGGCATCGCGGACGCCCTCGACGTGATCGAGAATCCACTGCAGCTTCGCGGCGGAGAAATAGGTCGCTGGCGGCAGCCCCGTTCGCTCGCAGAGCCTCGCGCGCTGCGGTTCGAGCGCGCGGACGGCATGGTCGGTCCGCGTGTCCTGCCAGACGATCGCGTTGTGCCACGGCTGTCCGGTGCGAGGGTTCCAGACGACGGTGGTTTCACGCTGATTGGTCACGCCGATGGAGGCGAGGTCGTGTCCGCTCAGGCCGGCGGTGCGCAGCGCCCCGGCGATGACCTCGTCGACGCGCGCGGCGATCTCGATCGGATCGTGCTCCACCCAGCCGGGACGGGGGAGAATCTGCTCGTGCTCGAGCTGTCGTCTCGCCACCTCGCGGCCGGCCGAGTCGAACACCATGAACCGCGTGCTCGTGGTCCCCTGATCGAGCGCGCCGATGTATCGCGACATTCGTAACCTCCGGCGGTATTCTCATCCGACTCGGGAGAGAAGGCATGTCCCTTCGAGAGGTTTCTCGTACACTCCGGCGTTTGCGCCAATCGCCGCTGGCGGCGATGACGGCAATGGTGACGATTGCACTTGGCGTGGGCGCCAGCGTCGCCGTGTTCTCGGTGGCCAACGCGGTGCTGCTGCGGCCGCTTCCGTATCGGGACCCGCATCGACTGGTCTACGTCCTCGCCGACCTGCGCGCGCGCAGCGTGAAGGCCTATCCATGCAGCCGATGGATGCGCTCGTTGCGCGAGCGCAAGGCAAGACGCGTTTCTCGCTGATGCTGATCGCCGTGTTTGCACTGTGCGCGGCCCTACTGGCGGCGATCGGTTTGTTCGGCGTGTTGTCGACGATCGTTCGGCAGCGGAGGGGAGAGATTGGTGTGCGGATGGCGATCGGTGCCCGTCCAGGAAGGATCGTGGCAATGGTGATTGGCCACGGTTTTCGCTTGAGCGCGATCGGACTGGCGGTTGGCCTTGTCGCGGCGTTCGTGCTCACGCGCGCGATGAGCACCATGCTCGTCGGAGTCGAGCCGACGGATCCGGCGACGTTCGCGGCAACCGCCCTTCTCTTTCTGGCCGTGGCGGGGGCGGCGACGTGGATCCCGGCGCGCCGCGCTGCCGGACTCGATCCGGTGGCGGCGTTGCGAGAGGACTAGCGCGCCTTGATGATCTCGGGTGTGCGTGGCGCAGTGTTGGCTGCCGTCTGCACGTGTCTCTCGATCGTGGCGGCGCAGGCGGGCGGCGATATCGTCGCGCTTCACACCGATGGGCGTCTTCAACCGCTCGCACGTTTCGCCGACGGTCGATGGCGCGCGCTCGAACCCGCAGAGGAGGCAGTCAGCGGGCGGCAGTGGACGCGCTGGGGCGCTGACGGCTCATCGAGTCCGATCGCAATTCGGCGAGGCGCACGGCCGTTGCGTTGTGACGGTGCCACGGCGATCGAGACAGATCGGCCAGGTCAAAACGCACGCGAACGGGACGTCGCGCTCGCGACGTCGGGTGCCCTTCGTCCAACAGCAGCGACACGCGTGGATCCCGACGCGACGGTGTCGAAGCGGCTCCAGCCGACAATCGTGCGGCTGTTCGGGGACCGTCAACGCGAACAGCGTCTCTCTGCCGCCAACGTCGAGCAGTTCCCGATCGTCATCGACGCGCTGTTCGAAGCGACCGCCGCCGATCGATCGCACGTCTACTACTTCGAATCGTCGAGGAGCGTGCCGAATGCCGCTCAGGGCCTCGATCCCGACGCCGACCCGATCGGGACGCTGCGCATCAGCGTCGCTGGATGGCTTCGTGAGACCGACCGTCGGGTCGTCTCGCTCGGGACCACCAGCGACCTGCAGTGGGATCAGGTCGATGAACAGGGCCGCGTGCGGCGGCAACGCGGCCTCACGCCGATTGGCGTTCTTCAGCAGCCGACCTCCATGGCCTGGGTCATGAAAGGCAGCGAGGGTCGCGCCGCGTCGGTCGCGATCTACGAAGTCGGTCGACCGCGGGTGCAGATGACGCTTCGCTTGCCGGTTGCCCGCTGTTAGACTTCGCCATGCGTCTAACCCCTCAACGGCGTTCCTTGATGCCATGCCCGAACGGCTGAAGCAGTATTACGTCAAGGAAGAGGAGTTCCTCGACCGCTTCGAGACGGTCGCGATCATCGCCGCTCGGTTCCTCGATGGCGCCTGGTCGCCCGACTTCCATTGCGACGATGCGCTGCGCCGGAGCCGTGATGCGATGCTGTCGGCACACGAGCTGGATCAGCTGGTGTTCGTCGGGGCCGCCGTGTACGAGAACGACGAGGGATTCTCGTCCGCGCAGCTCGCGTTGCGCTCGGCCACGCGCATCGTCAACGTACGCGTGAGGAAGCGCGGGGCCGATCTGGTGGCCGACAAGCTTGCCGATCGAGCGGCGGCTGCAGGCGCCTGAATCGACGGGAGCCCGAGATCATGTCGGCGCCCGAGCGTTTCACGTCCAAGATCGATCGCTGGCTCGTTGCCATGGTCGCCGCGCCTGTGGTCCTTGCCGGGGTGCTGGTCGCCGGCCGTGGCGACCTCGGCCTGCCCGGCGACGTCCTCTTCGTTGCTCTCGCGGCGTTGAGCCTGTGGCCCTTCTGGAGCACGGAGTACATCGTCGACGACGAAGCGTTGCGCGTTCGCTGCGCTTTCCTGCGCCGCACGGTGCCGCTGACCACGATTACGGCGCTGCGGCCTTCTCGCAGCCCGCTTTCCGCCCCGGCGCTGTCGCTGGATCGCATCGAGATCCAACACGCAGCGGGAGCGCTGCTGGTTTCGCCGCGCGACAAGACCGGGTTCGTCAATGCGCTCCGATCGCGCGCCCCGGGTGTTGTCGTCGACGGGTTGGCGGGTGAGCCGGCGCGATCCGATGGCGCGTCGCTCGTACCCGGCGGCGCACTGACGCGCGTACTGCCCTTCGTCGCGCTCATTCAGGTGGCGGTTCTGATCGTCGTAACCGTGACGTTCTACGCGGTGAAACGTCCGCCGACGATACGGTTCGATCGCGATCGGATTGTGGTCAACGGCATGGCGAGCGCGCAGATCGCTCGCGCCGATATCACCGACGTGTCACTGGAGCCGGCGTTGCCGAGGACGCGACGCACCGGTGGGTTTGGTGGGCTCGGGTCGTTGCGCGGCAACGTGAGGGTGGACGGCCTCGGAGCGGGAAAAGCATTCATCGAGCAGGGCAAGCCGCCGTACATCCTGATGCGAGCACGCGGCGGCTTCACGCTGCTCAACTTCGACGACCCGGCGCGAACGCGCGAGGTGTACGACGAAATCATTCGCTACTGGCGGGGTGAATGAGGGCGGCGGGTCGAGCGCGCGCGCTTCCGGCCTGCACGCTTTGCCTCGTGATGCTCGCGATCTCCGCGACGCTGAGCGGACGCGCCGCGCAGAGCGTGGCGATCGATGTCATTCACTACAAGGCGCGCGTCGAGCCGAACATCGCCGAGCAGACCATCCGCGGATCGGTCACGGTGCGCGTCGCTGTCGTTGGCGGCGACACAACCGCCATCGAGCTCGAGAGCGGTCCGCTCGCGATCGACGCGGTGCGCGAGCGCGGG
>Ga0081539_10006432_pt1 | contig 11269 bp, 7 predicted proteins | sample TabmetS4T2R2_FD_71023 | JGI IMG/M metagenome (GOLD analysis project Ga0081539, IMG submission 71023) | Tabebuia heterophylla rhizosphere microbial communities from the University of Puerto Rico - S4T2R2 | ecosystem: Host-associated > Plants > Roots > Rhizosphere ...
GGTCATCTCCGGCATCACCACGTCGGTGAACAGCAGATCAGCCGCCTGCCCCTCCTCGATCAGCCTGAGCGCGGTGCCGCCGTCGGGCGCCTCGACCACCCGGTAGCCGAGATCGCTGAGCGCCTCGACCGAATAGGCGCGGACGCGTTCGTCGTCCTCGACCACCAGCACCACCTCGTCGCCGCGCGGCAGTTCGGTACCGGTACGGCGCAGCGGCCCCGTCGACATCGCCTGACCGCTGTCGCGTGGCAGCAACAGCCGGACGGTCGTGCCCGCGCCGGGTGCGGTCTCCAGCGCGACGTGACCGTCGGACTGATGCGCAAAGCCGAACACCTGGCTGAGTCCGAGGCCGGTCCCCTTCCCCACCGACTTGGTCGTGAAGAAGGGATCGAACGCCTTGGCGGCGATCTCCTCGCTCATGCCGATCCCGGTATCGGCGACGGCGATCTCGACATAATCGCCGGGCGCCACGCCTGCCGCAGCCGCGTCCAGCGTGCGGTTGGCCGTCGCGATGGTGAGGCGACCGCCGCCCGGCATCGCATCGCGCGCATTGACCGCGAGGTTGAGGATCGCATTCTCGAGTTGGCTCGGATCGGCGGTCGCGGGCCAGAGGTCGCCGGCAAGCCTCGTCTCGACGATGATGTCGTCGCCGATCGTGCGGACGAGCATGTCGATCATTCCCGCGATCATCGCATTGATGTCGATCACGCGCGGCGCAAGCGGCGACTGACGCGAGAAGGCGAGCAACCGCTGCGTGAGAGCCGCCGCGCGGGCGGCGCCGTCGCGCGCGGCCTCGACATAGCGGCCGACGTCCCTCTGCCCCTGCCCCAGCCGGCGCTCCATCATGTCGAGCGCGCCGATCACCACCGCCAGCATGTTGTTGAAGTCATGCGCGATGCCGCCGGTGAGCTGGCCGATCGCCTCCATCTTCTGCGCCTGGCGGAGCTGTTCCTCGGCGGCCATCAGCTGCTCGCTCCGTTCCGCGATCGCCGCCTCCAGATCGGCGCGCGACCGGGCCAGCACCTCGCGCGCCTCGACGATCTCCTGGATATCGGTGCAGGTGCCGAACCAGCGCGTGATCCGGCCATGCTCGTCGCGCACCGGCTGGGCGGAGGCGAGCACCCAGCGATAGCCGCCGGAGGGGTGATGGCGCAGCCGGTATTCGACGCGATAGGGCTCGCCGCTCGCCAGGCTGTGCTGCCATGCGGCACGCGCCCGATCGCGCTCGTCCTGGTGGACGAGGTCGTTCCAGCCTTCGGTCGACCCGTCCGGCGCCCCGGTGAACGCGTACCAGCGCTCGTTGTAGAAATCGTGCCGGCCGTCGGCGAGCGACGACCACACCATCTGGTCGATCGAATTGGCGATCGCGCGGAACTTTTCCTCGCTTTCGCGCAGCGCCGCCGCGGCATTGGCGCGGTCGGCGGCATCCCAGGCGATCTCCGCCACCGCCTCGACCAGCGCGATCTCCTCGGCGGTCCAGCGGCGCGGGATCGCCTGGTTGACGAACACGCAGCCCGCCCATTGCCCGTGGCGGCGGAGCGGCACGGTGACCGCCGCCGCCATCAGCCGGCCGATCGCGGCATCGCGGGTGGTGGGGTCGGTGCCGAAGTCGGCGACCACGCGGGTTTCGCCGGCGCGATAGGCGGCAAGGCCGGCGCTGCCGATGTCCGCGAGCGCCATGGTCCCGCTGAGCGACGGCAGGCGCTCGCTGGTCCAGCAGGCAAGGAACTCGATCTCCTCCTCGCCAGGAAGCGCGCGATAGAAGCCGACCCGGTCGACGACGATCCGCCGCCCGAGCGCGGTCGCCGACAGCCGCATGATCGCGGCGGGCGAATCGAGCCGGCGCAGGCGTTCGGCGAGGCGGAACAGGAAGCCCTGCGCCTCGGTCGCGATCCGGAGGTCGTCGGCGGCGGCGCGGGCGCGCTCCTCGGCCTCGCGCCGCTTGGTGACGTCGAAGCTGACGCCGGGGAACCGCACCGGCCGGCCGCCGGCGTCATAGACCGCCCGCCCCTGCGCCGCGATCCAGACGATCGCGCCGTCGGGCCCGAGCAGCCGATACTCCTCGTTGAACGGCGCGCCGGTCTCGATCGAATGCTCGACCGCCGCCAGTACCCGCGGCGCGTCGTCGGGATGGACGCGATCGAAGAAGAGAGCGAGCGGGACGCCTTCGACCGCCTGCTCCGCCGGCAGGCCGTAGAGCCTGGCGAAGCGGGTGTCGGACCGCGCGAGGCCGTTGACGATGTCCCAGTCCCAGATGCCGATCCCCATCGACGCTTCGAGGGCCAGCTCGAGCCGCTCCTCGCTGGCGCGCGCCGCCTGTTCGGCCCGCGCGCGATCGGTGACGTCGGTCGCCTGCACGAAGATGTCGGTGACCTCGCCGGCGCGGTTGCGGATCGGCTGGTAGACGAAATCGAGGATGCGCTCCTCCGGCTCGCCGCCGGGCGTGCGGATCAGCCGGACCGGCTGTGCGCTGGCGCGGAAGGCGTTGCCGGTCGCATAGACGCTGTCGAGCAGGTCGACGAAGCCCTGCTCGACCACCTCGGGCAGCGCCTCGGCGACCGTCATGCCCAGGATCGGGCGATGGCCGATCATCTCCATATAGGCGTCGTTGCCGAGCTCGAAGACGTGATCGGGGCCATGCAGCACCGCGACCGCGCCGGGCGTCTGCTGGAACAGCTCGCGCATCCGCTCGATCTCGATCCTGCGCTCGCGCTCGGCGAGCACATAGGCGGTGGTCTCGTTGCCCTGGTTGAAGACACCGACAATCGCGCCGCCGTCGTCCCGGATCGGCGAGAGCGAGTAGTTCCAGAAGGTCTCGCGCACCGTGCCGCCGCGCCGGATCGGCAGCATCTGGTCGTAGGCGGAGCAGGCCTCGCCGCGGAACACGGCCGCGAACTGCGGACCGATGATCTCCCAGATGTCCGGCCATACCTCGGTCGCCGGCCGGCCGAGGACGGCGGGATGGCGCTCGGCGAGGATCGGCGCCCAGGCGTCGTTGTAGAGGAGATGCAGCTCAGGGCCCCAGTAGATGGCGGTAGGGAAGCTCGAGCCCAGGCAGATGTTGACCGCGACCCGCAGCGCATCCGGCCAGCTCTCCGGCCGGCCGAGCGGATGGCCCGACCAGTCCGCATCGCGGATTCGTGCCGCCATCTCGCCGGGATGGTTGAGAAAGGTCCGCGCGGGCATGGCCGCGGGATTGTGCCCCGCCAGCCCCGCGAGTCAACCGCGCACGCTCGACATCGCCGGTCGCTGCCGCCATGGACAGAGCAGCAAGGAGAGGCGGATGAAGCTCGCAAGCCTGAAGGACGGCCGCGACGGACGGCTGGTGGTGGTGTCGAACGATCTCGCCTGGTGCGCGGACGCGAGCGTGATCGCGCCGACGCTGCAGGCGGCGCTCGACGACTGGGACCGGGTGGAGCCCGATCTTCGGAACCTCGCCACCGATCTGGAGCACGAAGCGATCCCGCGCGAGCGGTTCCACGAACGCGAGGCGGCGGCGCCTCTGCCCCGCGCCTATCAATGGGCGGACGGCTCGGCCTATGTGAACCATGTCGCCCTGGTGCGGCAGGCGCGCGGGGCGGAGATGCCGGAAAGCTTCTGGCACGATCCGCTGATGTACCAGGGCGGCTCCGACGGCTTCCTGGGCCCGCGCGACCCGATCCCGCTCGCCGACGAGAGCTGGGGCTGCGACCTCGAGGCCGAGGTGGTGGTGGTGACCGGCGACGTGCCGCTCGGCGCCTCGCGCGAGGAGGCATTGGCGGCGGTGCGGCTGGTGGGGCTCACCAACGACGTGTCGCTGCGGGGCCTGATTCCCGGCGAGCTGGCCAAGGGCTTCGGCTTCTTCCAGTCGAAGCCGGCGAGCGCCTTCTCCCCCGTGTTCGCGACGCCCGACGCGCTCGGCGACTGGTGGCGGGACGGCAAGCTCCACCGCAGGCTGATGGTCGACGTCAACGGCCAGCCGTTCGGCCGAGCGGAGGCGGGCGAGGACATGACCTTCGACTTCGGCACGCTGATCGCGCATGCAGCAAAGACGCGGGCACTGGGAGCGGGGACGATCATCGGCTCCGGCACCGTCTCCAACCGCGACGCCGACGGCGGGCCCGGCCGGCCGATCGCGGAGGGCGGCGTCGGCTACTCCTGCATCGCCGAGGTGCGGACCGTGGAGACGATCCGCGAAGGCGCCCCGAAGACGCCGTTCCTGAAGCACGGCGACACCGTGCGGATCTGGGCGGAGGACGACAGGCACCACCCGATCTTCGGCGTGATCGAGCAGGTGGTTGGATAACAAGCTCCTCCCCGGGACGGGGAGGAGCTTTTATGCCGCCAGCCGGAACCTCAGCAGCCGGTCGTCGAGCGGCACCAGCGCCTCGGCGCCGGTGCCCACCGCCCGGACGATCTCCGGGTGATGCGCATCGAGACCGCCGGTGAGCGCGCCGAACGCCGGCAGGATCAGCTTGGTCCCGGTCGCGACGAAGCAGCGGCGCGAGACCTGGCGCCCGCGCAGGGTCAGGCGCAGCTTGGGATGGAAATGCCCCGACAGCTCCGGCCGCACCTCGGCCGGATCAGCCTCGTGGCGCAGCATCAGCCCGTCCACCTCGGCCTCTTCGACGACCTCGCCGCCGCAATGATCGGCGACGACCGGGTCGTGATTGGCCGTGATCCAGGTCCAGTGCGTCGCGGCGGTCAGTGCGCGGAGCCTCGCCTGCGCGGCGGCAGGCAGGCGCTCGCAGCCCTCGCGGTCGTGGAAACTGTCGCCTAGGCACCAGACCTCGGCCGCCCGGGTGCGTTCGACCAGCGCCGACAGGCCGGCGAGCGTCGCCAGCGAATCATAAGGCGGCAGCATCTGCCCGGTGCCCGCGTACCAGCTCGCCTTCTCGAAATGCAGGTCGGCGACCAGCAAGGCACGCCGCGCCGGCCAGAACAGCGCGCCCTCGCGCAGCGCGGCCAGCTCGCGCCCGGCGAACAGAAAGGGAACCATGACGCCGCCTATGCCCCCGCCGCGGTGCGGGGGCAAGCCGGATCAGCTCGGCGAATTGGCGAAAAGCTTCGCCAGTTCGTACAGGTAATCGCGGCCGTCGTAGAGCTCCTTGACCCCGATTCGCTCGTTGAGACCGTGCGTGCCGCTGCCGTTCGGCTCGACGAAGATGCCCGGCACGCCATAGACGGGGATGCCGACCGCCTCGATGAACACGCCGTCGGTCGCGCCCGTCGACATCAGCGGCAGCAGCGGCACGCCGGGGAAGTGCTTGGCGGCCAGCTTCTCGATCGGCCCGACGATCTTCGGATCGAGCGGCGGCTGCACGGCGAGCGGGCGCACCGGCTGGTTGGCGGTGACCTTCACCTTGGTTCCAGCCAGCTCCTGCAACTTGGCAAGCGTGCCGTCGACCGTCTCGCCGGGGATGATGCGGCAGTTGACGTTGGCAGTGGCGCGTTGCGGCAGGGCATTCTCGGCGTGGCCCGCGTTGAGCAGCGTCGCGACGCAGGTGGTGCGCAGCGTCGAGTGCATCGCCTTGTCGCGGCTGACGACGGCGTCGGCTTCCTTGTCCTCGGGATTGGCGAGCAGGCGCTTCACCGCGTCGGCGACCGGCGCCGGCAGCGTCGGCAGCGACTTGGCGAAGAAGGCGCGCGTCGTGTCGTTGAAGTGGATCGGGAACTCGTAGTTCCGGACGCGCAGCACCGCGTCGGCCAGCTCGTAGATCGCATTGTCCGGCACCGGCTGCGAGCTGTGGCCGCCGGGGTTGGTGGCAGTGAACGTGTAGTTCTGCGCCGCCTTCTCGCCGACCTGGATCGCCAGCAGCTGGCGCTTGCCCTCGGCGCTGATCCGCCCGCCGCCGCCCTCGTTGAAGGCGAACTCGGCGGCGATGAGATCGGGCTTGTTCTTGGCAAGCCATTCGGCGCCGTTCCAGGCGAAGGTCGTCTCCTCGCCGCAGGTGAGCGCGAGCTTGATCGTGCGCTTGGGCTTGAAGCCGTCCTGCTTGAAGCGGATCAGCGTGTCCGCCCAGATCGCCGACATCGCCTTGTCGTCGACGGTGCCGCGGCCATAGTAATAGCCGTTCTCCTCGACGAGCTTGAACGGATCGCGTTCCCAGTCCGCGCGATTGGCCTCGACCACGTCGATATGGCCGAGCAGCAGCATCGGCTTGGCCCTGGCGTCGCTGCCCGGCAGTACCGCAATGAGTCCGCCATCCTTGGGATGATCCGGGACGGAGAAGAGCGTGACGTCCCGATCGGCATAGCCTGCCGCCTTGAGCCGCGCCGCGATCTGCCCGGCCGCCTGGGTGCAGCTTCCCGCGGACAGCGTGGTGTTGGTCTCGATCAGCTCCTTGTAGAGGCCGAAGAACGCCTGCTGGTCCGGCCGCGCCTGGGCGGCGGCGGGCGCCGTCGCCAGCGCGAGTGAAGCCAGTATCGCCGTTCCCAATGCCCGCATGTCGACGCCCCCTCGTTTCGGTCTCGACGGGTGGTAGGGCGACATGATGGTGTCCGCAACCGCGGCCGCGGAAGATCAGCGATAGCTCCTGCAGTTGGAAATCGAGCGGCAGACATTGTGGAAGTCGATCGGCGGAACCGGCAGGCTGAAGCCGATTTCCCGATTCGCGAAGTCCATCTCGATCCGGCGGAAGAGCCGCAACGAGCTCATGCCCAGGATCAGCGCGGGCTTGTCGCGCAGCCCGAAACGCTCGAACGGCGCGACGTCGGCGAAGGACAGGCCGACATTGTCGAAGCGCACGTCCCCGATCTTGAGATCGCTCACCACCATCAGCTGCGCGTCGAACGAACGCCCGGTCACCGACGTGACCGAGATCGGCCCCAGGCGCCGCGGCGGCTGCTTGGCCAGCGCGAGCATCGCACTGTTGCCGACGCTCACCCAGGAGCCGGTGTCGATGACGACTGCGATCGGCTGGCCGTGGAACGAGGCTGCGGTGATGATCAGCTGACCGACGCGTTGTTGGGCCGAAATCACCAGTTCGCCCTTGACGCGCCGCGTCGACGGCCTGACCTCCATCCGCTGCCGCGCGAAATCGATCGCGAGCTTGTGGCCCTGCAGCGCATCGATCCCCAGCATGCCCAGCGCGCCCAGGTTCGCCATCGCCAGCGCCGGAGCTTCGATCGCCCGGCCGCCAAGGTTGCTCACCGCCAGCGCGGGAATATGAACCGTCGCGACATCGCTCGGGCCGACGAAGTCGAAGACACGCATGGCGTCTCCCGGCCTCAGGTTGAGCCGGCCGGCGAGCTCATGCGAAACCACCGATCGCTCCGCGCCCGTGTCGATGAGAAAGTCGAACGGGCCCTGGCCCGCGACGACCACAGGCACCGTCATCCGCCCGCGTTCGAGCGCGAATGTCAGCTCCGAAGTCTGCGGCGCGCTGGCAGGGGGCGCTGTCGGCTCCTGCGCCGATCCGGAAGCCGTGAAGATCGACGCGGCAAGGAAGGCGGCGATCCAGCGCGGATGCGGGTTCGGCAGCATCGGCCTAAAGCGCCGTGAATGCCGTGCGCGGACGGGTATCGACGTCCCTCGGCATCAGGAAGCGCACCTCGCGATTGGCGAAATCGATCTGCACCCGGCGGAAGGACTTGAGCGTGCTCATCCCCAGGAACAGCGCCGGACGGTCGCCGAGTTCGAAGCGTTTGAACGGTGCCACGTCGGCAAAGGCGACCGGCATGTTGGAGAAGGTAATCCCGCCTACCCGCACATTTTCGACATAGGCGAACTCGGCCTGGACCAGCCCGCCGGTGGCGCTGATCAGCGTCGTCGGTTCGATGCCGCGCGCGTGCCGGCGCACAAGGCGCAGCATCGCGCCGTTGCCGACGCTGACCGGCGATCCGGTGTCGAGGATCACGCGGATACGGCGCCCTTCATAGGACGCCTCGGTCACGATCAGCTGGCCGAACAGGCTCTTGGCGCGGACGACGATCTCGTCCGGCTGCTTCGGCGGCGTCTTCTTGCGCTTGACCGACGGCGTCACGCTCATCTGGCCGGCTTCGAAATCGATGTCGATGCGGTGGTCGCGCAGCGTGTCGATGCCGAGCAGCCCGAGCGCGCCGAGATCGACCGCCTTCAGCGCCGGCGCATGGATCGCGCCGATGTCCGGCACGGTGCTGACGTTGATCGAGGGGATGACGACGGTGCTGACGCGGCTCGTGCCGCTCATCGCCACCACATTGACCATGCGTCCCGCCGGCAGCCCCAGGTTGCGCGCCAGCTCGCGCGCGATCACGGTACGTTCGGAGCCGGTGTCGATGATGAACCGATAGGGGCCGGCACCGGCGATCTGCACCGGCACGGTCATGCGGTTCTGATTCTCGCCGAGCGCGACGATCGCGGCGGCGAGTTCCTCGGCCGGCGACAGCTGGGTCTCGGGAGGATTTTGCTGCGGGGCTTGCTGCACGTCGGGGGGCGCCCCCGCAAGCAGCAGGGCCAAGGGCCACAAGGCGAAATGCACCCCTGACATGGACGCATATTACGCCTCTATTACGATCGCTACAATCGGACTCAATCGAGCTGCATCGCCCGTGCAGCAAGCTGTTCGGCCTCGACCAGCAGCGCGTCGTCGACAGTGCCGGTCTGCGCGACATTCTCGCGGCCGATCAGCACCAGCACCGGCACCGCGAGCGGGCTCACGCGGTCGAGGTCGACGTGCACCATCGTCCCGGCAGCGCGATCGAGCAGGCTGGCGAGGCGGCCGACGTCGGTGAGGCGCGCCCGCGCGTCCTCCCACGCCGCCTGCAGCAACAGGTGCGTCGGCTCGTACTTGCGCAGCACGTCGTAGATGAGGTCGGTCGAGAAGGTGACCTGCTTGCCGGTCTTGCGCTTGCCGGGGTGCTGGCGCTCGACGAGGCCGCCGATCACCGCCACCTCGCGGAACGCGCGCTTGAGCAGCGCCGAGCCCTGCACCCAGTCGACGAACTCATGCTCGAGGATATCGGGCGAGAACAGCGATGCGGGATCGGTGATCTTCTCGAGGCCATAGCAGGCGAGCGCATAGTCGTTGGCGACGAAGCCGATCGGCTTCAGCCCCTGCGCCTCCATCCGGCGCGTGATCAGCATCCCCAGCGACTGATGCGCGTTCCAGCCCTCGAAGCTGTAGGCGACCATATGGTGCCGGCCTTCGAGCGGGAAGGTCTCGACCAGCAGCTCGCCGGGCGCGGGAAGGCGCGAGCGATAGCGCTGCACCTCCAGCCATTCCCGCACGTCGGCCGGGAAGCGCTCCCATTCGTGATCGTCGTGGAGGAAGGTGCGGACGCGCTCGGCCAGCCGCGTCGAGATGGCGAGCCGCGCGCCCATGTAGCTCGGGATGCGGGCGGGCCGCGACGTCGCATGGACAATCAGCTCCTCGCCGGTGATGCGTTCCACCTCCAGGCTCAGGCCGGCGAAGAAGAAGGTGTCGCCGGGCGAGAGCGACGCGCCGAACGCCTCCTCGACGCGGCCGAGGCGGCGACCGTTGCGGAAGCGGACCTCGATCATCGTCGCCTCGACGATGATGCCGGCGTTGAGCCGATGCTGCGCGACGAAGCGCGGGTGGGAGACGCGCCACAGGCCGTCCGGCCCCTTGGTCAGCCGCTTGAACCGATCGTAGGCGCGCAGCGCATAGCCGCCGTCGGCGATGAAATTCAGGATGCGCTCATAGGTCTCGTCGGTCAGCGCGGAATAGGGCAGCGCCGCGCGGACCTCCTGCAGCAATGCCGCAGCATCGAACGGCGCGGCGCAGGCCACCGCCATGATGTGCTGCGCGAGCACGTCGAGCGCGCCCGGGCGGAACACGTCGGCGTCGAGCTCGCCCGCCTCGACCGCATCGAGCGCCGCGCGCGCCTCCAGATATTCGAAGCGGTTGCCGGGAACGACCACCGCCTCCGACGGCTCGTCTAGCCGGTGGTTGGCGCGACCGATGCGCTGGAGCAGGCGCGACGAGCCCTTGGGCGCGCCCATCTGGATCACGCAGTCGACGTCGCCCCAGTCGACGCCGAGGTCGAGGCTGGCGGTCGCCACCAGCGCGCGCAGCCGCCCGTCGGCCATCGCCTGCTCGACCTTGCGCCGCGCCTCGCGGTCGAGGCTGCCGTGATGGACGCCGATCGGCAGGCCCAGCCGGTTCACCTTCCACAGATCCTGGAAGATCAGCTCGGCGAGGCCACGGGTGTTGCAGAAGACGATGGTCGTCCGATGCGTCTCGATCTCCGCCATCACCTGCGGCGCGGCATAGCGGCCGGAATGGCCCGACCAGGGGACCTTCCCCTCGGGCAGCAGGATGGCGATGTCGGGATCGGCGCCCTTCTCGCCCTGGACGAGCGTCACCGCATCGATGTCGCCCCAGGGCGCGAGCCAGGCGCGATAGCCGTCCGGATCGGCGACCGTCGCCGAGAGGGCGACCCGGCGCAGCGCCGGCGCGAAGCTCTGCAGCCGCGCGAGGCTCAAGGCGAGCAGGTCGCCGCGCTTGCCGGTGGCGAAGGCGTGGACCTCGTCGATCACCACTGTCTTCAGATGGGCGAACAGCCGCGGCGCATCGGGATAGGACAGCAGCAGGCTCAGCGACTCGGGCGTGGTCAGCAGGATCTGCGGCGGCCGCACACGCTGCCGCGCCTTGCGGTCGGACGGCGTGTCGCCGGTGCGCGTCTCGACGCGGATGGGGACGCCCATCTCCTCGATCGGCGTCAGCAGGTTGCGCTGCACGTCGATCGCGAGCGCCTTGAGCGGCGAGACGTAGAGGGTGTGGAGCTCCTCGGTCGGCCCCTCGATGAGCTCGGCCAGCGTAGGCAGGAAGCCGGCAAGCGTCTTGCCGGCTCCGGTCGGCGCGACCAGCAGCGCATGCCGCCCCGCCCGGCCTGCCGCGAGCATCTCGAGCTGATGCCGCCGCGGCGCCCAGCCGCGCGAGGCGAACCAGTCGGCAAGAGGCTGGGGCAGGTCGGATGCGGCCGTCATGCCGCGCCATTGAGCACGACGGCGAGGACCGGACTAGGGCCCAGACCTATGGCCTGTCGGCGCGGCCCTGCTCCTCGTACAGCTCGCGCGTGGCGCGCTCGGTCTCGGCATGTTCGGCGCGCGAACGCCGATTGTGCAGCATCGCCCATGCGATCACGATCAGCAGCAGCAGCGGACCGACGATCACCATCAGGCCTGTCATCGTGCCTTCGGCCATGACGTTCCTCCATTTTCATGGAGTCAACGAGTGCCACGAGCCATTCGATCCCCCCCGATCTACGACGCCGGTGGCGCGCCGGCCGGACGGGCGATCAGCTTGGGTGGTTCCGCTCCTTCGACGGCAAGCCGCGCCCGCTC
>Ga0081539_10006433_pt1 | contig 11268 bp, 10 predicted proteins | sample TabmetS4T2R2_FD_71023 | JGI IMG/M metagenome (GOLD analysis project Ga0081539, IMG submission 71023) | Tabebuia heterophylla rhizosphere microbial communities from the University of Puerto Rico - S4T2R2 | ecosystem: Host-associated > Plants > Roots > Rhizosphere ...
GGGCGCCCCCCCCGTCCGCCCCAGGCGGGCGGCCGGGAGGCGGTGGCCGGCCGGCGGGCGGTGGCCGGCCGGCGGGCGGTGGCCGGCCGGCGAGGCGGCGTTCCAGTTCCGACCAGGGGAGCGGAGGATTTTGCCATCCCATACGCCCGATGATCGAACACATGTTCGGTTGTGACAAGTTCGGCGCTGAATTCCCGAGTGCCTCGCAGGGCGCGATCTCGTGGAATTCCCTCCGCAATGTTCAATTGACAATTTCCTATGCAGATCCCTCCATCCGCTTCAGCGTCACGAGGCGAGCGGTCGTCTCGGGTCAGGTGCGGCCGAAGCTGGCCGCGATGCCGTGCTCGGCCGATTCGTAGCTGGCACCGGCGCGGGCGGTGAGGCGGGCGATGCCGGTCAGGGCCTGGTGGAGGGCGGCCCCGCTGCGCTGCCACTCGGCCCAGAGCTCGAGGAAGCGAGCCTGGGCGACGCCGGCCCAGTCCGACCCGAGCGGGGCCACGTTGCCGGCGAGCTGGCGCAGCGTGCCCTCGATCGAGGACGCCCCGGCGTCGAGCTGGGCCGAGACCTGCTGGAGTTGTTCGGGGGTGACCCGGATGCCGGTGGCGGCCATGGCGCTCCTCCTGTGGTCCGCGGATCCGTGGTTCGCGGATGTCGGAGCAGTTCTACGTTCGGGGGCGGACGCCCGCAAACGGCTGTCCACAGCCCCGTCAGTCGTAGGTCGCCTCGACCCACCAGTGGCCACCGGCCAGGCGCAGGAGATAGGCGGTGCCCTGGTCGGTGGTGGCCTGGAGGCGGACCAGGCGGCGGTGGGCGGCCGGGTCCCACCAGCGCTCGTCGACCAGCCAGGGGCCGGCCCAGGCGGTGATGGCCGACCAGGGCCGGCCACGGATCCGGACCTGGCTCGGCGGCGAGCCGAGCAGGCCGCGGCCGTCGACCGCGACGCTGGCGCCGGCGGCGTCCACGACCTCGACCGGGAGCGGCTCGGCGTACACCACCGCCGGGGCGGGGGCCGGCACCTGCCCGGGCCAGGGCTCGGCCCGCGGGACGGCGGCCGGGCCCTGGCCGGCGACTCCGGGAGGGTCAAGGGGAAGGGAGCCGGCCGGGCCGGTTCGACGAGGCAGGCCGGGGACATCGGGGACCTGGGAGCTCGCCCAACCTCGACGAGGAAGGCCGGAAGCCCCGGGGACCGGGACGCCGACGGCGTCCGGAGCGCTCGGGCCAGCCGCGTTGGGGGCCCGGGGCGGCGGGGTCGAGGCGCGAGGGTCCCAGGGCGGAGGGGTCGGGGTGCGGGGATGTGACGGCGGAGGCGGCGAGGTGCGGGGGTCCGTGAGCGGGGAAATTGAGGGGAGGGAAATTGCGCGCGGAGAAGCTGAAGGCGGAGGGGTGAAGGGCGAGGACGCTGAAGGCGGAGGGATTACGGGTGGGGGGGATGGGGGCGCGGCGGACGGAGGTGCAGCGGACGAGAGGGCGGAGGACGGGGGGGCGAGTGGGGGATCTGGGGTGATGGTGACGCGGTCGGCGGGGTCGCGGCCGCCGCGGAGGCGGGGGGTGTGGACGGCTTCGGGGCCGAGCAGGCCCTGGATGCGGGCGAGGGCTCGGGCGGCGCGCTGGGTGGTCTCGGTCTCCTCGCCCCAGAACCCGAGCTGGCGGCCGCGGTCGGGGACGACCTCGTCGGGGACCAGGACCAGGTGGGTGAGGGCCCCGGGGGGACGGCCGGTCCGGCCGGTCAGCCAGCCCTCGAGCTGCCAGCGGACTCGCTCGGCCATGACGGCGGCCATCCGCGCCGGGGGGCCGCCGTGGTCCCGGGGCCCCGCCGGGGAGGCGGAGCGGGGCACCGGGTCGGAGCCGGAGGAGCGGGACGGCGGAGCGACCGGGTCGTAGCGCCAGACCCGGGAGAGGGTCTCGCCCTGGTCGGTCCGGGCCTCGACGCGGAGGCGGGTGCAGGCCAGGCCGAGGCGGTCGAGGCGGGCGACCAGCTCGTCGGCCAGGGCCTTGGCCGTGAAGGCGGCCAGGTCGACCCGGTCGGCCGGCGGGTCGAGCTCGGCGGCCACCTGGAGGTCGGGCGGGGGGCGGCGGGCGCCCTGGGGGTGCTCGTCGAGGCCGGCGGCCAGGCGGGCCGCGCGGGCGCCCTCGAACCCGAAGCGGGTCGCCAGGTCGGCCGGCGGGAGAGCGGCCAGGTCGCCGAGGGTGCGCAGTCCGAGGCGGACCAGCAGGTCGGCCAGGTCGGGCCGGTCGAGGGCGGCCACCGGAACGGGAGCCAGAAAGGCCGGGCTGCCCCCCGGCGGGACGATGATCCCGTGCCGCCCCGCCAGGCCGGCCCCGGCCCGGCGGGCGGCCAGGCCGGCGGCGAACGTGCCGTCGGCGATGCCGGCCTGGCAGGTGGTCCGGCCACCTGCAGCCGCGTGGACGGCGGCGGTCACGGTCGCGATCAGGGCGGGCTCGCCGCCGTGGTAGCGGGCGGCGCCGCGGGACGGGAAGGCGCACTCGCCCGGCTGGAGGACCTCGACCCAGGGCGTGAGCTGCTCGAGCGCCACCAGCACCGGCTCGAAGGCGCGGGCGTCGCGGGCCGGGTCGTGGGCGAGCAGCTCCAGCTCTGGACAGCGGCTCTGGGCCTCGCGGCGGCGGAGGCCGGGGTGGACGCCCTCGGCGCGGGCGGCCGGGGAGCAGGCGACGACGCGGTTGGCGTGGACGACGGCGATCAGGCCGCCGGGCGGTGCCCCGGCGGCCACCACCGGCCAGTCCGGGCACCAGACCACCACCATGCGGGGCACCGCCGGTCACCCGGCATCGGCCAGCGGGACCTCCGGCGACCGGCCCAGCAAGCGCGGCGCCGCCGGCATCCCGCCCTCTCCCGGCGACCGGCCCTCCCCCGCCGGGGCATCCCCTTCCCCGGCGAGGGCCAGGCCGGCTGGGCCTCCCGGCCCAACCCGCGCGTCTCGGTTCCCAGCCAGGGTTTCCGCCGGGGTGATGGTGCCGTCGGGGGACGGGAGCCAGAGGAGGGTGTGGCGTTCGCGGGTGGCGGCGCCGCGGCCGGTGGCGACGACCTCGGCGAGGCGGGAGTGGAGGTGGCCGTGGCCCTGGCCGATGCCGTGCCAGGTGCTGGCGGTGACGGCCAGGCGGAGGTCGGCCGGCTGGGGCCAGGGGCCGAGGGGGACGAGGACGGTGCCGCGCTCGCGGGCGCGGGCGATCAGGCGCCGGGCCTGGGCGGCCGGGAGGCCGGGTGGGGAGCGGACGAGCACGACGTCGATCGCGTCCAGGAGGGCGGCCACCACCGTTGGCCAGGCCCTGGCGCCGGGTGCCGGGACCAGGGCCAGGCGCTCCAGGACGACGCCGGTCTCGGCGGCGGCGACGATCCCGAGGTCGGGCAGGCCGACCGCGGCCACCCAGGACCCGGCCGCCGAGGCCCCGGCCACCAGGGCGAGGGCGAGGGCGGCGGAGCGGGTGACGGCCACGGTGCTGCCCCGGCGCAGTCCCGGATGAGGAAGAAGCGGCTGGAGGGCGGGGAGGACGGGCAGCAGCCGCTCGTCGGCGAGGGTCGTCCCTGGTCCCATCAACTCGGTCCGGCTCACGGCGCCGGAACTCCCCAGAGTGGTGGAAAGACCACCTTCAGTGGCCGCCATAGGCCCTATGTTCGAACATATGTTCGAGAGTGTCAAGCACCTACCACGGACCCCCGACAATCGGAGGCAGCCGGCCTGGCCGGGCGGCGGGAGCAACTCGCTGGCCAGGTCACCTCCTGAGGGCGACAATCCAGCAATGAGCATGGAGGCCGTGGGCGACGACCCCACGACCGGCGGTGGCCGCCCGGCCGGGGACGACCCGGCCACCACCCCGGACGTCGAGCCCGGGGCCGTCACCTGGGCCGACATCTACGAATCGCCCGAGGTCGACCGGTCGCTGCGACGCCTGCCCCGGCTGTGCCGGGAGGCGGTCCAGCTCGTCTGGGCCGCCGGGCGGCGGGAGCTGCTGATCGTCCTCGGGATCAAGGCGGTCAACGGGTTCGGCCTGGCCGTCATCCTGCTGCTCGGCAAGGGCGTGCTCGACGGGGTGGTCGCCGCCGGGCGCAGCGGGGACGGGGCCGAAGCGGTGCTGCCGACGCTGCTGCTGCTCACGATCGTCACGGCCGTGCTCGGCTTCCTCGCCGCCGTCGGCCGGGAGCAGCAGGAGATCCTGGCCGAGCTCGCCTCCCGCTACGCCCAGTCGCGGATCATCGACGTCGCCGGGGCGGTCGAGCTGGAGGCCTACGAGCGCCCGGCCTTCCACAACCGGCTGGTCCGGGCGGCCGGGGGCGGCCAGTTCCGGCCCTGGCAGGTCGTGCAGGGGCTGACCGGGCTGGCCGGGGCGGTGGTCGGGATCACCGGGGTCGCCGTGGCCCTGCTCGCCCTCCAGCCCTGGCTGGTGCCCCTCGTCCTGTCGGCGGCCGTGCCCCTGCTGATCGCCGTGGCCAGGGGCGGGGAGCTGATGTTCGGCTTCCACCGCCGCATGACCGAGATCGAGCGCCGCCGCAACTACCTCTACATGCTCCTCTCGGGCAAGGACGCGGCCAAGGAGCTGCGTGCCTTCGGTCTCGGCGGCTTCCTGCGCGGGCGCTTCGACCGGCTCTACGACGAGCACCTGGCCGAGCTGCGCACGGTGGCCAGGCGGCGGCTGCGGGTCTCGCTGCTCGGCAACCTGGTCACCACGGTGGTGCTCGCCGGGATCGTGGCCAGCCTGCTCATGCTGGCCCTGGGCGGCCGGATCGGCCTGGCCGAGGCCGGGACCGCCGCCGCGGCCGTGTTCGTCCTCGGCGAGCGGCTCATGAACGCCGTCTTCGGCGCCGGCATGCTGTATGAGTCCTCGCTGTTCATCGAGGACTTCACCTCGTTCGTGGCCATGGCCCCCGAGGTCGAGGCCCGCCGCCCCCGCGGCCCGGCCCCCCAGGGGTTCCGGCGGCTCCGGGTCGAGGACGTCAGCTTCACCTACCCGAGCGGCGCCTCCCCGGCCGTCGCCGGGGTGTCGATGGAGATCGGGGCCGGCGAGATCGTCGCCCTGGTCGGCGAGAACGGGTCGGGCAAGACCACCCTGGCCAAGCTGCTGTGCCGGCTCTACCTGCCCCAGCAGGGCCGCGTGCTCTGGGACACGGTCGACACCGCCACCGTCGACCCCGACGAGCTGCGCCGCTCGGTGGCCGTCATCTTCCAGGACTTCCTCCACTACTCCCTGCCGGCGGCCGAGAACATCGGCATGGGCCGCCACCAGCGGATCGGGGACACCGAGGCGATCCGGCGGGCGGCCGCCCACAGCGGGGCGGACGAGTTCCTGGCCAAGCTGCCCGACGGCTACGGGACCACGCTCGGACCCGAGTTCGAGGGTGGCAAGGAGCTGTCGGTCGGCCAGTGGCAGCGGGTCGCCCTGGCCAGGGCGTTCTTCCGCGATGCCCCGTTCATCATCCTCGACGAGCCGACCGCGGCCCTGGACGCCCGGGCCGAGCACGAGCTGTTCGACAGTATCCGCAGCCTGTGCCGGGGCCGGTCGGTGCTGCTGATCTCCCACCGGTTCTCCAGCGTCCGCTCGGCCGACCGCATCTACGTCCTGGACGGTGGCCGGGTGGCCGAGTCGGGAAGCCACGACGAGCTGATGGCCCTTGGCGGGCGCTATGCCGAGCTGTTCACCCTCCAGGCCTCGGCCTACCTGTCCCCCCGGTCCCCCTGACGCAGCGGCTCGCGCAGGTACTCGACGAAGTCGTGGCCGTGGTAGTTGGGGCTCGGTCACCTCCGGTCCCATGGGCACATCTTCTATGATCGTTCGCGCCGCAGCCGCCAAACGGGTGAGAGGAGCCGGATGGACGTCCGCCTCACAGGCGTCTACATCGCCGATGCCAGGCTCGTCGCCGACGGGCTGGTCCAGCCCGAGGACACGATGGCCGTGTTCGTGGGCCGGGCCGGCAAGGGGCGGGTCGCGCCGTTCCTGGTCCGCCGCTCCTACACCGGGGCCGGGGGCTGGTACCGCGAGGCCATGGCCGTGCTCGCCCCCAACGGCGACGTCGTCTGGCGCAGCCCGGAGCAGGCCCTGACCCTGCGCGGCTCCAGCAAGATCGACACCTTCACCGACGAGGTCCACGGGGTCGTGGTCGACTCCGCCGACGACCACGAGCTCATTCTGCTGATCGGCGGGGACGAGGTCGGGCGCGTGCCCATGGCCGTCCTCGACGAGGACCCGCCCTGGTCCACCGGGTCGGACACGGCCGTGCTGGACGAGGCGCTCAAGAAGAGCACGGTCGTCTGGGTCGAGGTCCCGGGCGAGGGCGGCACCGGCGAGCGGGCCGTGCCGGTGTGGTACGGCACCCTCGACGGCCGCGTGTACGTGCTCGTCGGCGGGTCCGAGCAGCACGTCCCCGGGCTGGCCGAGGCCGGGCGGGCGGTGCTGATCGCCCGCTCCAAGGAGCAGCAGTCGCTGGTCGCCGAGGTCGAGGCCACCGCCCGGGTGGTCCCGCCCGACGACCCGCTGTTCGCCAGGGTCGTCTCGGTGCTGCTCCCCCGCCGCCTCAACCTTCGCGACGGCGAGGCGGCGGCCGACCGCTGGCGGAAGGAGTGCACCCTGGTCGAGCTCACCCCGTCGTCGATCCCGGCCGAGGTGTAGGCGGACCCGGGGCGGGTAGGCAAACCGCACAAACGAGCACACGAGCCGACGAGCCCGAGGAGGGCCGCATGACGTTCCGCAGCTCAAGGAAGCGCACGGCCGGCAAGGCCAAGGAGGCCGTGACCGAGCAGGTCAGCGACCGTACCGACGACCTCGTGGCCGCCCTCGACGCCGCCAGGGAGGCGCTGGCCCGGGCCTATGCCGCGGCCGGCCGCAAGGGGGCCGAGCTCGGCGCCGAGCTGGGCAAGCAGGCCAGCGAGGCGGCCGACAAGCTGATGCCCGAGCGGGCCCGTCAGCGCCGCCGCGATGCCGCCCGCCGCCGCAACCGCAAGCTCGTGGCCGGGGCGGCCGGCCTCACCCTGCTGGGAGTGGCCTTCAGCCGGCTCGCCGGCGGCAAGGGCGACCGTGAGCGGCTGGAGGGCCAGGCCGAGCACGACGCCGGCTGGGTGGCCGAGTCCACCTCGGACGCCGGCCCGGTCCCCTCGGCCGAGGTGACCCAGCTCCACGGCAACGGGTCGGGCGCCGACGCGGCCCGGACGCCGCCGGCGAACTAGGTCAGCCGCTCTGGGCCCGGTACAGGCCCGGGCCCTGCTTGACCACGCGGCCCTCCTTGGCGAGGGCCGCGAGGGTCTTGACCACCACCCCGCGGACGTCCGGGGTGGTGAACGGGTCGATCAGGCGCTGGGTGAGGGCCCGGTCGAGGATCACCGTCCAGTGGAGGGTCTCCCCCCCGGCCTCGCCGAGCACCTTCAGGCATGCTTCCCTGGGGTCCATGCCAGCCAGCCTACTCGGCCCTCCGATTGACTGGGGGACCACCCCGGCGGTCCCCCGGACCCCCTGGGCTCGGTCGTAGACTTGGCCCGATGAGCCCGAACGTCGTCCCCGAACCGTGCCCGCTCGACCTGGAGCTGCGCCTGGAGCCCGGCGGCCGCTTCGTGTTCGTCTCCGACCTGCACCTGACCGACACCGGCCCCAGCGACGACTTCGCGGCCACGGCCGAGCTGTGCGAGCTGCTCACCTCCCTGGAGCGCCATCCCGGCCAGGTCGTGCTGGCCCTCGGCGGCGACGTCCTCGACCTGCTCCAGGTGGCCGGCGCCCCCGAGGAGCGGGTGGCCAGGGTCCTGGACGGGCCGGCGGCGACCCCGATCGGCGAGGCCCTGCGGCGGCTGGCCGCCCGCCCCGGCGCGACCCTCCTCTACCTCGTCGGCAACCACGACTCGACCCTGGCCTGGGACGGCGCGGCCCGCAAGCTGGTCGCCGACCGGTTCGGCGTGACCGACTTCACCCTCCACGCGAGGTTGCGGGTCGAGCGGGCCGGCGGGGCCGGCGAGGTCGTCGTGGTCGCCGAGCACGGCGACGCCCTCGACCGCTGGAACCGCCGCACCGACCCCTTCGACCCCCTGGACGTGCCCGTCGGCGACCACGTGGTGGCCGAGTTCGTGAACCGGCTGGAGGCGGCCAACCGCCGCTACCCCCAGCTCGCCCTGGACGAGGTCGACAATGTCCGGCCCGGGCTGCTGGTCCCCTGGTGGCTGGTCTCCAACTTCTTCTACAAGTTCATGGGCAGGGCCCTGCGCGACTTCGCCCTGCCCCTGGTGCTGCTGACCATCGCCCTCAACCTGGCCGTGGGGCTGCTCGTCGGCGACCTGGGCCGGATCGCCTACCTGGGCAACCGCGCGGTGCGCTGGGTGTCGTCGTTCGTGCTGACCAACCTGGCCCTGCTGGCCCTGCTGTCGACCTTCCTCGGCCGCAGCTTCCGGCGGGCCGCGGCCGCCTACGGCCTGCCCACCCCCGACGAGGCCGCCGACGAGGCCGCGGCCCGCCGGGGTGACCTGCCCGAGCTGCTGCAGCGGCGCGACCCGGGCGCGACCGTGCTGGTCACCGGCCACACCCACGAGCCCGGCCTCCTGCATCTGCCCGGGGACCGGGTGGCGGCCGACGCCGGCTGCTGGGTCCGGGGCCTGGTCCCGGTGCGGGCCTGGCTGGCCCTGCCGCCGGTGTTCGTCCCCACCTACCCGGTGAACTGGGTCGACATCCGGGCCACCGAGGACGGCGTGGCCGTCGACCTGTGGGAGCGGCGGCTGGCCGTGACCCGCCGCATGGGCAAGATCGAGCGCCTGGTCGCCCGCCGCCCCCTCCCCCACGCCGACGCCGCCCCCGCCCAGGTCGTGGCCAGGGCGGTCCTGTGAGCATCGCCTTCGACCGGGCCGCCGGCTACTACGACGAGACCCGGGGGATCCCGCCCGAGGTCGAGGAGCAGGCCGCCGACCGGGTGGAGGCGGCCGTCGGCCCGGCCGGGCGCCTGCTCGAGGTCGGGGTCGGGACGGGGCGCGTCTCCCTCCCCCTGCACCGCCGCGGCCGTGACCTGGTCGGGGTCGACCTGTCCGGGCCGATGCTGGACCGCTACCGGGCCAAGGCGGCCGCCGCCGGGCTGCCGCCCCCGATGGTGCTCAGAGCCGACGCCACCCGCCTGCCGTTCCGCGACGCCTGCGTCGACGCCGTGCTCGAGGTCCACGTGCTCCACCTGGTTCCCGACTGGCAGCGGGCCCTGGCCGAGGCCCGGCGGGTGCTCGCCCCCGGCGGGGTGGTCCTGATCGGCCGGGGCAGCAGCCACCGCGGCAAGGAGGGGCCCGGGGGCGAGACCATGCGGCGCTTCGACGAGCTGGCCCGCGCCCTGGGCGGCGGGCCCCGGGCCGTCGGCGCCGGCGACGACAGCGAGAAGATCGCCGCCCTGGTCGCCCTCGGGGGCACGGCCGAGCCACTGGAGCCGGTCGTCTGGGAGCAGCAGGAGAGCTACGGCCAGGCCCTGGCCACCATCGAGCGGCGGGTCTTCTCCCACACCTGGCGCCTCCCCGACGAGGTGTTCGAGACCGCCACCCGCCGGCTCCGGGCCGAGCTGGAAGCCGCCCACCGGGACCTGGACCGCCTGGAAGCGACCCCCCACGAGTTCACCCTGACCGCGGTCCGGTTCTGACCGCCGGGGTCCCGGCCCGCTACAGCCGCGGCAGGACGCGCTCGGCCACCAGCTCCAGCTGCTCGTCCTCGAAGACCGCGAACGGCAGGGCCGAGAAGCTGGCCACCACCTGCTCCACGCCCAGCTCCTCCCAGCCCCGGAGCTGGGCGAGGATCTCGTCCGGGGTGCCGACCAGCCGGGGCGCGGCCCAGTCGCGGAGCTCGACCCCGTCCAGGATCCCGTCGGGGGTGTGGGCCCTGAGCCGCTCCCAGCGCTGGACCAGATCGTCGGCGCCGGTGCCGACCAGGGTCTGCAGGCCGAGGGACCGGCGGACCTCCCCGGGCGGGCGCCCGGCCCGCCGGCAGGCCGCGGCCAGCACGGCCAGCCGCTCCTGGTAGGCCTCGGGCGTCACCGACCAGCACAGGTTCCAGCCGTCGGCGGCCCGCGCCACCACCCCGAGCAGCCGGTCGCCGGTGCCCCCGGCCCACAGGGGCGGCCGGGGCCGCTGCACCGGCCCGGGGAGGACCGGGGCCCGGTCGGTGGTGAAGAACCGGCCCTGGAACGACGCCGGCTCGGGCGAGGCCTCAAGCAGGGTGGCCAGCACCCCGAGGGCCTCCTCGAGCATGGCCAGCCGCTCCCCCGGCCGGGGGAACGGCAGCCCGTTCTCGGCGAACTCGGCCTGGTTCCAGCCCGCTCCGAGCCCGATGTCGAGCCGCCCGACGCTGAGCTGGTCGAGGGTGGCGGCCATCTTGGCCAGCAGGGTCGGCGGCCGGAACCCGGCCGCCAGGACCAGGCTGCCCAGCCGGATCCGGCTGGTCCGTGCGGCCAGGGCGGAGAGGGTGGTCCAGCACTCGGGGGTGCCCTGGCGGCCGGGCGGGCCGCCGTAGCGCTCAAGGTCGAGCCAGAAGTGGTCCGACACCCACAGCTGGAAGAAGCCGAGTGCCTCGGCCAGCTCGGCATACCGGACGATACGGTCGAAGGTGGCCGGCCGGCGGTCGGGGAACGAGATGTCGTAGTGGGGGATGGCGAGGCCCAGCTTCATGGCGGCCAGTGTCGGGCGCCCGCCGCCGCCCGTCAACGCGTGGCCCCCGGCTGCCGATAGAACCTGGACGAGATGCATCCAGGAGAGGGGAGAACCGCCGAGATGGACCCGCGCGGCGGGGCGCCGGGAGGACGTCGCCGGCTCGGTCAGGTGCTGGTCGCCGGGGAGGTCCTCAGCGAGGCGCAGCTGGAGGAGGCCCTGCGCACCCAGCGCGAGGACAAGGGCCGCCGGCGACGCCTGGGCGAGGTCATCACCGCCCTCGGCTTCGCCGACGAGGTACAGATCGCGGGTGCCCTCTCCGACCAGCTCGGCCTGCCCTTCCTGGACCTGGGCAGCATGCCCATCGCCGACGAGACCCTGGCCGTGCTGCCCCGCAACGTCGCCCTGCGGCACGGGGCGGTCCCGGTCACCCTGGCCCACGACGTGCTGACGGTCGCCTTGGCCGACCCGACCAACGTGCTCGCCCTGGACGACATCCGCCTGGCCACCAAGCTGTCCTCGGTCCGCACGGCGGTGGCCACCGCCTCCGACATCCAGGAGGCGGTCAACCGCTACTACGGCGGGGCCGCGGCCGGCGGGGTCGGCGACACCTTCGGGGCCCTGGCCGACGTCGAGGGGCTGGAGGCCGGCGAGGAGCGCGAGGAGGAGCTGGAGG
>Ga0081539_10006434_pt1 | contig 11267 bp, 8 predicted proteins | sample TabmetS4T2R2_FD_71023 | JGI IMG/M metagenome (GOLD analysis project Ga0081539, IMG submission 71023) | Tabebuia heterophylla rhizosphere microbial communities from the University of Puerto Rico - S4T2R2 | ecosystem: Host-associated > Plants > Roots > Rhizosphere ...
TAGGGAGCGAGCGGCTGTAGTAATCCAGGGCTTGCTGCTTTTTCCCCAGGTTGTCATAGATTGAGCCGATGTTGTTGAGTGTGATCGCCTCTCCATTGCGGTTGCCCATCGCCAATTTGAGTTGAAGCGACTGGTTCAAATAGTCCAGAGCTATCCATTTTTCTCCAAGAGCATCGTAGGCCGTACCAATATTGTTGAGCGAGTTGGATTCCCCGCCGCGGTTACCCGTCGCCCGATAGATCGAGAGCGCCCGGCCATGGTAGTCCAGAGCTTGCTGTTTTTCTCCCAGCGAGTTGTAGGCTGTCCCGATATTATCGAGCGCGGATGCCTCTCCATCACGGTCGCAGGTCGATTGCCTGAGCGGCAGCTCTTGAAAATAAGCATCGAGCGCCTTCTTCATTTCACTCAATCGGTAATAAACTATGCCAAGCATGTGGAGCGTCATCGCTTCCGCGCCGAGTTCGGTAGCGCTCCGAAAATGGCCCAGGGCTTCTTGGTATTTGTCGATGGATGCTCGCAATGACTTTGCCGCCCCCTGCGCCCACAGTTTCATTCCCTCGGCAAACAATTGCTGTCCTGCGACCAGGCTATTGTCACGTGAAGTGGCCAATCGCCGCGTCTCTATCTTCGCCTCGTATCGTCCGGGCGCTGAGTCTTTCTCCAGGGCCCGGACCTCCAACCAATGACTCCCGGAAGCCTTGGCGATGAGGTAGACGACCTCCGGACCTTCTGTGCCGTTCGGACTGTCAACCCGGCAGATCTCTTTCTCCTCGGGATCGAAGACCGCCACCTCCAGGTCGATTCCCTTCTGCTCTATTACTAACCGTAAATATTCTCCTTTGGAGAGCGCCAGCTGGTAACGATGAACTTGTCCTCCGGACATCTCTCGCTCAATCGGTTGACCGATCTCCAGTTGTCTTTCCTGCGTCCAGTTGCCGGCATTCTTTCCGGAACATGGTAGAGGAAGTAAGAGCAACGTTATTGTGGCGGCCATCCGGGACAGCGGCGGAAGAGCTCTCTTGAAAGCTACCTTCTTTTGATGTGATTGCATTGTTTTCTATCGGGTTTGAGTGAGCCGCACTGTTACTCAATCCGGCTTGTCGAGTAACGCCAAAGCCAACATTATTGCCAATACTATTGCCAATACCATTATTGATTGTTTAGTACATGCTACTCACCGAGCGATACGATGCTTTAATGTCTCACAGGTTGGTATACGCTGCAAATGCCTTGTCTAGATTTATAGCAAAGGAATCAAGGATGGATGGAGAGAAAGCAAAAAAGATGGCCAAAGCCTCGATTCAAGACGCCGGTCCGGGAAGATCTGAAGACTGAGATAAAAATCGCCGCGTTCTGATACACTGACGCCCCATATCAACAGAATATTGTCGCCGGGAATCTACCGGATTCATTGAACCGCCGGTGGGGGCGGCGACCGAGACGGAGGAAAATGAAGGTCTTAGTTACAGGCAGCAGCGGCCATTTAGGCGAAGCGATGGTCCGGACACTGAGAGGGACGGACCACGATATCATCAGTATCGATCTGACCCCTTCGGATTTCACAAACAGGGCCGGATCCATCGTTGACCGGGATCATGTCAGGCGCTGTATGGAAGGTGTCGAGGCCGTCGTCCATACGGCAACTCTTCACAAACCACATGTCGGGACTCACAGCAAGCAGAGCTTTGTCGATACCAACATCACGGGCACGCTCAACCTGCTGGAAGAGGCAGCGCTGGCCGGTGTCAGATCGTTTGTCTTCACCAGCACGACCAGCGCTTTCGGCGGCGTACTGATACCGCCCGCCGAAGCTCCGGCGGTGTGGGTGACCGAGGAGATCACTCCCGTTCCCAAGAACATTTACGGCGTAACCAAGACCGCGGCGGAGGACATTTGCGAGTTGTTCTCTCGTAATCACGGGCTTCCGTGCCTCATCTTGAGAACTTCACGCTTCTTTCCGGAGGAAGACGATAACAGAGAAACGCGGCAGTCCTATGAAGATGGCAATGTGAAGGTAAACGAGTTTCTCTACCGGCGTGTGGACATTGAGGACGTCGTCAGTGCGCACTTGCTCGCCGTTGAGAAGGCCCCATCGATCGGCTTCGGCCGCTACATTATCAGCGCGACCACGCCTTTTACGCGGGATGACCTGTTCGACTTGCGCGCGAACGCGCCACTGGTGCTGAAACGAAGAGTCCCGGACTACGAGCCGGAGTATGCGCGCCGAGGCTGGAAGATGTTCCCAAGCATCGGAAGAGTGTACGTCAATGAACGCGCAAGGAATGAACTGGGGTGGCGCCCCCGCTATGACTTTCGATATGTGCTCGATCGCCTGAAAGCCGGAGACGATCCGCGCAGCCCGCTGGCGCGCGCCGTCGGATCCAAGGGATACCATGAACGCAAATTTACGGAAGGCCCATATCCCGTGGAATGATGGTCAGCGACCGGTCATGAAAGGATGATCGCGATGTTCTCTCTCTTCAGACCGGACGATGGGACGGTCGAGGCGCTACTCGCGGCGCAACGCGACACAGCGTTCTCTTATCATTTCGTCAGCGCAACGCGCGCAATGATGGCGCCACCGGGTTTCGATTGCGACCACAATCGCATTCGCCTGGGCAAAGGCGAAGAGGTCTTTACCGCCGCCTGCGCGGCATTGCGCCGCTGGCAAATGTTCGATCTTGGGTGGGTCGAGGTTGCCAATCCTTCGGCGCCGATCAAACCGGGTGTACCGGTAGCGGTGGTGGCGCGGAGTTTCGGCCTCTGGTGGTTGAACATCTGCCGCGTTATTTATCTGATTGACGAGCCCACGCCGGTGCGCAAATTCGGGTTCGCTTACGGGACAACGCCGCATCACATCGAACGCGGCGAAGAGCGGTTCACCATCGAATGGCACCAGGCCGATGATTCGGTTTGGTACGACATCTATGCCTTCTCACAACCTGCATACTGGATGGTCAAACTCGGCTATCCGATGGCGCGGCGAATGCAACGGAGGTTCGCGAACGACTCAAAACGGGTCATGCTCGACGCCGTCGCCGGCGCAGAAGTGTTGATCGAAAGAGTAGACCAATGAAGATCAGCCCGGTGAAATCGGCATTACTTGGCGGAATCTGTTGGATCATCGCCGGCTGCCTTCTGCATCCGCTGCCGGTCGATCTGAAATGGGGCATCTGGTTGTTCTTGCTCGCTATCACGACGAGCCAACTCGGCCTGAGCCACATTCCGGAGGTGCTGGCTGCGCTGATTACTTCAATTGCAGGACTGATGACCGCCGGCTTGCATTTTGTGCTGGCTTTCAGATCTTCGCTGCCGCGCAATGCGCGCCGGTGCTGGTTTATTGCGGCAATGGCATTATCATTCAGCATGGTGCTGTCGGCCCTCTATGGGGCGCGGTTCTATCTTCAAATCGCCTGGCTGGACATTCCGTGGATGCGAGCCTTGCATGGCTCGGCCAATGCGCTCGGGTTCGGCGGCGCCGGAATGATCGGTTGGTATCTGGCTAGCCGGAAATAGAAAATTTACAGCAATTTCTATTGAGTGATGAGGTGACAGGCAGTTCTCCGATCCCAGATCCCCGATGTCTATAGTATCAGGGGACAGGGACCAGGGATCAGGGATCAGTCTTCGGTTCAACCCCGATTACTCGATAAAAAACGCTGTAAAGCCTCTCAATGTTGAAGACCTTTCGTAACTCTACCTTTTCGCGAGAAATTTCCTAAGCGCAGTCCCGAACTGGGTACCATCCCAGGGACCGGGAGAGTATGGGTGGCATCTCTGTTTGGCCAGGTTGGGAAAGAGGCTCTTTTCCGTGCCGGGAGCGCCGATGAGAAACATCCGGCGGCCAAGCGCATCGGCGATGCCCAGTTCGAGACAGACATTCGGATTGAGGCCGGTGAGATCGCCGATAATGTATGTGGCGCGCCCGATCTCCTCCCAGATCGATGCGATGATTGCCTGCCCTTCCGCCAGGTCGCCGCGCACTGGCTCTATTCCGGCGCGGTCGCATTCCCGGGCCAGAGCGTTCCAGATCGAATCCAATTCGCGGCGGAACGGCATCACGACAAAACAGCGCGGAGCCAGCGGGTCAGGGTAAGAGATCGGCCATCTGGGATAGATGACGATCTGCGGGTTTGTGCTGAGGTAGCCGCTAAAGGCCGTCAGCGCCGCGCGAAACTCAATCGGATCGGATTGGGCCTCGTTCAATTGTTGCAGCGCGAATGAAGCTAGTGACAACGCTGACTCGGCATTGGCCAATTGCTCGGCGTAGAGTGCGGTGGTTCGCACGGAAGATCCCTGCAATCCACGGTTTTGCACTCCATATAAGATCGGATCGAGTTCGTTTTGCAGAAAAGATGACAGCTCGCCGGCGTCAGAATAGAAGCGGACAGCCTGAGCGATATCAAAGGGGATGACGGTCCCGGTCTGGGCAACCAGCACGAACTCAACGCCTGTCACAAGCGCCATGCCTACTTCATAGAATACTTGCGGACTGTGCTCGGTGAGATCAAAGACGGCCAGGCCCGATGCTCGCAACTCGTCCCAGCGCGTTTCGGCAATATCGGCGCCGGGCAACATCATGTGCGAAAGATTCAGGCCGCGAGTGAGGAGTGCTTTCTCCACGACGATGCGGACCGCTTCCGGACCGGAGAAGAAGAAGAGGTTCGGGTCCGGAGGCGAGTTGCGGGTTGACCAGATGGGCTGCGCCAGCGCGGGATTATGACGCCGGGCATATCGCCGCAGTTCGTCCAGCAGAGGCCGGGCCTGTTCCCGCTCGATGCTCAATGTTTTCGCCTCGTCCTCATGCGCCTGGCGCAATGCGCTGATCAGTTTGGCTAAACGGCCGTAAAGGTCTATCGCGACGCCGGATTCCCGGCTTGTCTTCCTCGTCAAATTCCCTTCGAGTCCAATCTCTGTTTTACGTGCCTCTAAATGCGCGATTAATCGTCCGGCCAAGGCTGGTAACTTATCGGGAGCAGTATCTGCTTGGGAAGGATTCTGAATGAACGGCAGCATTCGCCGCTGCAAAGAGCTGATGGTGTCACGATCAATGCTTGCTTCGCCGAGCGTCCGGCCATGCCGGGTTCGCCCGACCATCTCATCGAGCGCCGACATGATGTCGGCCAAGCTCTCGGCGCGATCGGGCTTGATCTCGCCCGTGCTCCGTTTCTCTTCGAACTCATGCTTGAGCGACTCCCACGACGAGAGGATCATTTCTCGCTCGGAATCAATTCCTGATGTTGGCCCTGATGTTGGCGGTGGCGGCGGATCTTCGGGGCTCTCAAGTGTCGATTTAAGCTGATCGATCCGCGCGGTCAGTTGGCCGGCCTGTCCAAGCAACGCCAAAGCCCGATCGGCGTTGGCCAGAGCCTCTTCGACGTCCGAAACTCCGTCGGGCAATACGCGCCGCGCCTTTTGCAGTGTCAACGCATAACGACGCCGAGCCTCGACCAATAGATTCCAGTCGCCTCCGCTCGCGAGGTGAAACAATGTATGGCCATAACTGTAATTCAATTTGGTGGTCTCTAACTCATCATTCAGCAGCGACGACAATGCCTCGGACCTGGCGAAGGCATCGGCGGCTTTGCGAAGCCAGCCGTGGTCGAGGCCGTCGCCGAGGTCAAAGAAAGCGTTGCCGAGAAACCGCCAGACGCGGGCGCGTTCCAGTGGATCGGCGTGAGTTCGATCCGCCTCGTGCGCCAGCGCCTCGAGATCGTCGGCGACAGTTTTCATTTCGCGTTGAAATTCCGGCGACGTGCGGTCGCGCCAGCGTTCGCTCGCGGTTTGAGCGCGAGCCATGATGGCATCACGCCGGGCCAGTTGAGTTGGAGTCATCTTTACCTCCCACGGAAGGATGAAGGATAAAGGATGAAGGATGGGGAAGAAAGGGATAAAGGATGAAGCGCTGAGCGTGCGAACGTCGGCGGAGTTGCGGGGGCATTGACGGCTTGCACTTTGCGACTGTCACCACACTCTTCTTTGTGCCGGCGTCTTTAGCGGTATTGCCTGGCCTCTCACTAAGGACTGATCCAAAGGACTCTCGGTGTATAAAATTCGGTCCCTTTTCCATAAGTAACCAATCTGGCATGCTTTCCGCTCAACCATTTCTCCCGCGCCGCTGGAAAATATTTATCGGGGTAGACCCTCCCGCTCGCCGCATGACCAAGATGCTCCAAGGTCTCTTCCCCTCGGTCGTCATTGTCTGCAGAATATCTAAATGTGAGTAGATTCCCTTGCCCGGGCTTGAACTCAATTTTTACAGTCGTTCCGGATTCCGTGAACGGAGCCGCTGAGACGCTTTGCAGGATCCCGCGTTTTACTTCAGTCTGCCGAGCGCTGACGAGCGGGTCTTCATTGAAGATAATCGCCTTCCTGCTCTTCAACCACAAATAGGGCGCCCTCCGATTGCCAAAGGTCCGGCCGCGTTCATGGGCGAAACTGAAAAGAAAGCGCCTGGCGATCGGGGGTTTCTCAATGATAGGTACGAGTTCTCCCGACCTGTAGCGCCACCACTGGCCGATCAGGTAGAACCCTTCACCGCGTTTACCCTGCGGGTCTTTACTCCACGACCACCTGGTTGTCAGGATCAGAATCGAATCTCCTTCGGGGATAAAGGTGCCGAGTGCGCCATATTCCTCGACGCTGAAGATGAGCGGCGCCTGCGGTCGGCGGAATTCCGGGTCAGGAAAGATGTAGATCGTCCAGAAATCTATTCCCACGCCATTGCTCGTCGAGTCGTGATTGGCAATCACCAGCTCACGCCGGCCATCACCGTTGAGGTCGGCTTGTAAGACTTCAAAATCGGAAGTCTCACCCACGAACGACTGCGCTGGCCAACTAATCACCTGTTTTCCGGCTTTTTCGATCACAAACCGGCCGCCTTCGGTGTCAGAGAGCGCTTTGTAGATGCGGAGACGGCCCGGCCTCTCGATGCAGTGGGCAATCCGAAAGCCGGGGAGAACTACCGACTGCGGCGTGCCGGCTTTGAGTATCCTTGGCGGCTGTGAGATCGACTGACGGCTGAACGCCGCAATCAAAAGAAGGCTGAGGACACAAGCTTTAATAAATTGTGTGAATAGTGACATCGAGGAGAGAATAGAATCACAGCAGGAATTCAGCCAGCGGTTGAGCTCTCCAATTTCTGCTTGCGGCCACACTCTCATCTGTGGCTATCCTCATTCGCTCATCGTGGTCGCTGACGCGATTGGCGAAAGATCAGGTCACAGTTCGTTCTGTCAGCATTCAGCGCCTGACTGGTTGATCTACTTCCCGCTTCTTAATAAAATATTCTGCGTCTCTTCCCAATTTGGATTGTCATATGTATTGTCCTCAATGTGCCGCAAACAATCAGGATCAGACGAAGTTCTGCCGCAGCTGCGGTCTGGACCTGAGAGGTGTTGCTTTAGCGCTCAATACTCAATCCACGCCGCATCCGGAGGAGAGTGATGCCGGAGGGAAAGACCCACAGTGGTTGAAACGCGAAAACGATGGCATTCGCGGCATTGCTCAAGGTTCTCTCCTTTCAGTGGCGTCAGTATTGCTGGGCGTTGCCCTCGCCCTCTTCAGTAACAAACCCGACTGGATGATGATCTGGTTGCTCTTCTGCAGCTGGCTCGTCGTTTGGGGAGCGATCACCATCGGGACAGGGATCGGCAATCTGATTCAGTCGAGAGTAATGCGGCGCCGGATGGACCGCTTGACCGGTCATACGCCGCTTTCACTCACGCCGGCCTCAGTCGATACGCAGAAAATGCCCGAAAAGACGGCTGATCAAGCCACGTCGTCTCAGCCAAGCGTTACTGAACAGACGACCGCACGACTACCTGCAGATTCTTGATCGGAAATAAAGATGTGGAATTTGAAGTATCTGACATTTGTTTTGACGGCCCTACGTCGGCTATTAACTACAGGCTCCGAAAGCCCCCGTCAGCGCACCTGAAACAGTGAAAGAGTGGCAGGTAGCAAGTAGTTTTATTATTATTGAGCCGCATTCATTCGCTCCGCAACACTGCCAGTGGATCAATCTTGGTGGCCCGCCGCGCCGGCAGGTAGCACGCAAGCAAGGCTACCAGCAATAACACTGCCGGCGCCGTCATAAATGTTATTGGGTCAGTAGCCGTCACGCCAAACAACAATCCGGCCAGCACTCGCGTTAAAACAAAGGCGGCAGGCAAGCCAATCCCAACGCCGCAAAGAGCCAGGCGCATTCCTTGACCAATGACCAAGCGCAGCACGTCTCGGGATTGTGCCCCGAGCGCCAGCCGCGTACCGATCTCTCGGATGCGCAGGGCGAGGGATTGCTGCATCAGGCCGTAGATGCCGATGGCAGACAGCAACAACGCCAACCCAGAAAAGAGCGTCAGCAGCCAGGTCTGAAAGCGCCTTTGGGCCACGTTTCCGGCGAGCAGTCTCTCCAACGTCGAGATGCCGTTGACCAGGACGGTCTGATCGATCGCGCGAATCTCATCGCGCACGAGCGGAGCGAGCTGAGTCGGCTCCGCCTTGGTGCGGATCAATAAAATCAATCTGCGCTCGGGGCTTTGCCGGTAGGGCAAGAAGATCTGCGCGATGGGTTGGCGTTCCAGGCTCTGACGGCGCATATCGCCAACGATTCCGACGACAGTCAACCACGGATTGGTTGACTGTGCTGGTCCTAATTTAAATCGCTTCCCCAGCGCCGCTTCTCCGGGCCAGAACCGTTGTGCCATCGCTTCATTGATGATGGTGACCGGGACGGTCCCTTGATTGTCCTGGGGGTTGAAGAATCGCCCCTTGAGCAATGGCACGCGCAGGGTTTGAAAGAATCCTTCGCTGATCACGTCTCGTCTAAATGCAAGGCGCGCCGGGTTTGAGCTATCAGGTAAGCCCTGTTCAACAGTGATAAGCCCATCAGGATTACCGCTAATGAAGATCTCCTTGGTCAGACCGACAGCCTCAACGCCCGGCAGCGCAGCGATCCGTTCGCGCACCTGTTGATAAAAGATGCGCCATTGATCGGCTGTGGTGTTGCGCGCAGGAGTAAGCTGCATATGCAGCACCCGGACCGGATCAAATCCAGGGTCAACCGCTTGCAATTTGCTGAAGCTGCGCAGCAGCAGGCCCGCGCCCGCGAGCAGCAGCACGGCCAGGCCGAACTCAGTGATGACCAGTAACGCGCGCATTCGATGGCCACGAACGCCTCCGCTCGCACTCCGGCTATCTTTCAACGCCGCGCCGGGCTGTGTCTGCGAAATCTTCAAGGCCGGCGCCAGGCCGAACAGCAAACCGGTCAGTAATGAAACGATGGTGGTGAAGGCCAGCACTTTGGCGTCGATCGCAACGCCGTCCAAACGGGGCAGGTTCGCTGGACTAAAGCTCACGACGGCCCGGATGCCCCAGCTTGCTATTAAAAGACCGACCGCCCCGGCGAGCAAAACCAGCAGCGCGCTTTCCGTGAGCAGTTGTCGAATGAGCCGCAAGCGGCCCGCGCCGAGCGCCATCCGAATGGCCATCTCACGTTCTCGCGCAATGCCGCGCGCCAGCATCAAATTGGCGACATTCGTGCAGGCAATGAGCAGCACCAAAACAACCGCGCCAAATAACATCCAGAGGGCTAAGCGCACATTGCTGCCGGTATACTGAAGCTGTAACGGAACCAAATTGATGCCCAGACCTTGGTTGGCGTCCGGATAAGCTTGCTCCAGCCGCTGCGCAATGATGTTCATTTCCGTCTGCGCCTGTGCGAGCGAGGTCTGCGGCCTGAGTCGTCCGATCACCTGCCACGAGCCGGTACCGCGCTGCGCCTTTTGCGCCTCCCAATCTGGAAATAGCGTCTGCGGCTCCCAGATGGGAGTCTCTTCACCGGAGCGAAAATGCTCCGGCATCACTCCGATCACCTGCGAACTCACGCCGTCAATTTCGAGCGTTTGACCCAGGACGTTTGGCGATGCGCCAAACCGGCGGCGCCATAAGCCGTAGCTCAAGACCACGACTCGCACCTTCTGTTGCACTTCGTCAGCCGTGAAAGTGCGGCCCAGCATTGGCGCCACGCCGAGGAGCGGGAAAAGATTCGCCGAGGCGCGCACACTCATGACCTGTTCCGGCTCAGCCGCGCCCGTCAACGTCACCACAGTCGGATCAAAGACGGCTAAATCCTCGAACGATTGATTCTGATCGCGCCATTCTAAAAAATTGCCATAGGCCGAAGCCCTCTCGCCGATGTTCTGCTTCGGCGCCGCTGACCAGAGAAAGACCAGGCGATCAGAGTCCGGGTAAGGCAGCGGGCGCAGCAACACCGCATTGACCACGCTGAAGATCGTGATGTTGGCCCCCATACCCAGGCCGAGCGTGAGCACAGCAATTGCGGTAAAGCCGGGTTGTTTGCGTAGCATTCGCGCGCCGTAGCGCAAGTCCTGCCAGAGCGTCTCCAGCCGGCCCCCACCGCGAACGTCATAACCCAGCTCTGCCTTTCGGCCCGGATTGCCGAAACTCTCGAGCGCGGCGGCCCGCGCCTCGCCGGGGGACAGACCGCGCTCGATGTTCGCCTCTGTCTCCATCTCGACGTGGGCGCGCAACTCTTCTTCAATATCTTGCAAGACGCTCTCGCGCCGAAAGAGGGCGCGCAACCGCGCGATGATCATCTTGAGCCACCCCATCATCCACCTCCTCTATGCTCGTCGGTCGGGCCATGTCTAGCCTTTCTAGGCATATGGTAGGCATGGATGCCAAGAATTTCAAGGTGTAGAAGGTGAGCAGCAGCGATGGCCGGAAAGCCGTTAGATTATGCTTTCAACGCTTCGTCGGGCTGGCGCATTTCTTCGTCGACTTCAGATGCCAACTTCAGTTTTTAAAGTCGTTTCATCTCAGCTTGCGGTTTCTGAATCTGTGGTTTGTAATGAAGGCTGGGCCGTATAATGATTTGAGAGGACGAATCTGGAGATGAATATCTACTGTCCGGGGTGTGGGGCTGAAGCCTCTACAATACAAAAATTCTGCCGCTCCTGCGGGATGGAGCTGAAGGTTGTATCCCAATTGGTCAGAGAACACTTCGGTAAGGTTACTGAAGCTTCTGAGAACTGGCACAAGGGAGTCGAGCGTTTGGGAAAGATCATTTCATTGGCCAGTGGATCGATGTTAATCCTACTTATCATATCCGCCATAATCTGGGCTCTTTGGGATTTGCCGTGAAATGCCCCAAGATATTGTGGTCATTAACCAACAATCATCATCGAGGGCATTCTGATGCAAGTTCCGATCGAGCAGTTGTTGAATCTTCCCGACATTCAAGT
>Ga0081539_10006435_pt1 | contig 11266 bp, 11 predicted proteins | sample TabmetS4T2R2_FD_71023 | JGI IMG/M metagenome (GOLD analysis project Ga0081539, IMG submission 71023) | Tabebuia heterophylla rhizosphere microbial communities from the University of Puerto Rico - S4T2R2 | ecosystem: Host-associated > Plants > Roots > Rhizosphere ...
TACGCCTTCACGCGCCCGACGGTGTCGTCGGACTTGATCGTGAGCATCTCCTGCAGCGTGTACGCGGCGCCGTAGGCCTCGAGCGCCCACACCTCCATCTCGCCGAAGCGCTGGCCGCCGAACTGCGCCTTGCCGCCCAGCGGCTGCTGGGTGACGAGGGAGTACGGGCCGGTCGAGCGCGCGTGGATCTTGTCGTCGACGAGGTGGAGCAGCTTGAGGATGTACATCGAGCCGACCGTGACCTTCTGCTCGTACGGGTCGCCCGTCTTGCCGTTGAAGAGGCGCACTTTCCCCGAGGTCCGGCGCTTCTTCTTGTTGACGGAGATCTTCACCGGCGAGTCCTGGTTGAGCTCGGTCCAGCGGATGATCGCCTCGTCGACCTCCTGCTCGGTCGCGCCGTCGAAGACAGGCGTCGCCACCGGCGTCGGAGTGCCGTCGTAGTTGCCGTCCTCGGCGAAGACGCCGTGCATCGCCGCCCAGCCGAGGTGCGTCTCGAGGATCTGACCGATGTTCATCCGGCTCGGCACGCCGAGCGGATTCAGGATCACGTCGATGGGCCGGCCGTCCTCGAGGAACGGCATGTCCTCCTCGGGGACGATCCGCGAGATGACGCCCTTGTTGCCGTGCCGGCCGGCGAGCTTGTCGCCCTCGGCGATCTTGCGCTTCTTCGCGACGTAGACCCGGACGAGCTCGTTCACGCCCGGCGACAGGTCGTCGCCGGCCTCGCGCGAGAACGTCTTCACGTCGATGACCTTGCCGCCCTCGCCGTGCGGGACCTTGAGCGACGTGTCGCGGACCTCGCGCGCCTTCTCCTTGAAGATCGCGCGGATCAGCTTCTCCTCCGCGGTCAGCTCGGTCTCGCCCTTCGGCGTCACCTTGCCGACGAGGAGGTCGCCCGAGCCGACTTCGGCGCCGATGCGGACGATGCCGCGGTCGTCGAGGTCCTTCAGCGACTCCTCCGAGCGGTTCGGGATGTCGCGCGTGATCTCCTCGTCGCCGAGCTTCGTCGAGCGCGCGTCAATCTCGTACTCGTGGATGTGGATGGACGAGAGGACGTCCTCCTTCACGAGCCGCTCCGAGAGCACGATCGCGTCCTCGAAGTTGTAGCCCTCGAAGGGCATGAACGCGACGAGGAGGTTCGCGCCGAGCGCGAGCTCGCCCCGGTCGGTCGAGCTGCCGTCGGCGAGCACCTGACCGGCCCTCACCTTCTCGCCCAGGCCGACGATCGGCTTCTGGTGGATGAGCGTCCCCTGGTTCGAGCGCATGAACTTCGTCAGGTGGTACTCCTCGCGGCCGCCCTTCGACTCGACCACGATCCGGTCGGCCTGGACGTCGACGACGCTGCCCGCCTTCTCGGCGAGGACGACGTCGCCGGTGTCGATCGCCGCGCGGTACTCGAGGCCGGTGCCGACGAGCGGCGCCTGCGTGATCATCAGCGGCACCGCCTGCCGCTGCATGTTCGCGCCCATCAGCGCACGGTTCGCGTCGTTGTGCTCGAGGAACGGGATCAGCGAGGTCGCGACGGACACGATCTGCGCCGGCGCGACGTCCATGTACTGGATCTCCGCCGGAGCGGCCGTGACGGCCTCGCCCTCGCGCGACCGACAGAGCACCTGGTCGTGCAGGAACTTGCCCGTCTTCTCGTCGACAGGCTCCGAAGCCTGCGCGATCGTGAACTGCGCCTCCTCGGAGGCGTCGAGGTAGACGATCTCGTCGGTGACCTTGCCCTTCTTGACGACGCGATACGGGGTCTGGATGAAGCCGAACTCCGACACGGTCGCCATCGAGGCGAGCGAGCCCATCAGGCCGATGTTCGGCCCTTCCGGCGTCTCGATCGGGCACATGCGCCCGTAGTGCGTCGGGTGGACGTCGCGCACCTCGATCGGCGCGCGCTCGCGCGTGAGGCCGCCCGCGCCGAGCGCCGAGAGGCGCCGACGGTGCGTGAGGCCCGCCAGCGAGTTCGTCTGGTCCATGAACTGCGACAGCTGCGAGGAGCCGAAGAACTCCTTCAGCGCGGCCACGACCGGCCGGATGTTGATGATCGTCTGCGGCGTGATCGTGTCGACGTCCTCGGTCGTCATCCGCTCGCGGACGACACGCTCCATGCGGTAGAGCCCGACCCGGAACGCCTCCTGGATCAGCTCTCCGACGGTGCGCAGGCGCCGGTTGCCGAAGTGCTCGTACTCGTCGAGCTCGCCGCGGATCGGGTCGCGGTTCAAGACGATCGCGTCGGCGGCGAAGTCCTTCGAGTCCTCGGGCACGCCGAGCTTCGTCGGCAGGTCGACCAGCTTGCGGACGAGCGAGAGGATGTCCTGCGTCGTCAGGACACGGGTGTCTTCCGGCACGCCGACGCCGAGCCGCTGGTTGAGCTTGTACCGCCCGACCTTCGTCAGGTCGTAGCGCTTGGGGTCGAAGAAGAGCGCACGGAGAAGGTTCCGCGCGTTGTCGAGCGTGGGTGGCTCGCCCGGCCGCTGCTTCTTGAAGACCTCGATCAGGGCCTCCTCCTCGCGCGTGGAGGGGTCCTTCTCGAGCGTGTTCACGATGAACGACGAGTTGCCGAAGAGCTCGAGGATCTTCTCGTTCGAGGTCGTGTCGAGCTCGAAGCCCGTCGACGGGTCCTCGGCCGGCAGGGCGCGCAGGAGCGTCGTGATCGGGAGCTTGCGCTTCCGGTCGATGCGCGCGTAGACGACGCCCTTCTTGTCGATCTCGAGCTCGAGCCACGAGCCGCGGCTCGGCATGAGGTTGGCGGTGAAGACCTGCTTCGTCGGGTCCTTGGGCTCCATCAGGTAGGCGCCCGGGCTGCGGACGAGCTGCGTGACGATGACGCGCTCCGTCCCGTTGATGATGAACGTCCCCCACTCCGTCATCATCGGGAAGTCGCCCATGAAGACGGTCTGCTCGCGGATCTCGCCCGTGTCCTTGTTCACGAACCGGACCGTCATCGAGAGCGGGGCCTGGTAGGTCAGGTCCTTCTCGCGGCATTCCTTGATGGAGAACTGCGGGTCCCCGAACCGGTACTCACCGAACTCGACGGCGAGCGAGCCGGTGTAGTCCTCGATCGGCGAGATGTCGTCGATCGTCTCCCTGAGACCCTCCTCGAGGAACCAGGAGAACGACTTCTTCTGGATGTCGATGAGGTTGGGGAGGTCGAGAACGTGCTTGAGGCGTGAAAAGCTCTTGCGCGCGCGAGGCGCAGCGACCTTGGTGGTCAAGTGATGAAGCCTCCCTTGGCTGCGAGCGGTGATTCGGACAGGCGAAGACAGCGGTACGTCGGCGCGAACCAGCAAGGGTAGCGAACAGACCCCTCTTTCCGCAAGGCGAATCCTGCGGCGAGCCGCCTGTGACAGGCCGCACTATAGCGGCGGCCCTGTGGAAAAGCAAAAGGGCGTCCGGTCGGACGCCCTCTGCTAGTCGGACGTCGTCGTCGAGGTGGTTGTCGACGTGGTCGTCGAGACGGTCGTCGTGGTGGTGGTCGTCGTGCCCTGAGCGCTCGGACACTGGCCGTTCGCCGGAAGCACGTCGCCGTGGCGGAGGTGCGCCTTCAGCGCCTTCTTCGAGACGGCGATCAGCCGGTACGGCTTCTTCTTCGAGTTCGTCCGGTGGCAGACCTGGACTTTCTTGCCGCTCGGCGTCGTGGTCGTCGTGGACGACTCCGACGTCGAGGTGGACGACGACACCGTGTCGGCGGCCTTGCCCTTCCCGGGCGGCTTGCCCTTTCCGGGCGCCGGACCGGCGATGGCGACCGAGGCGACGAGTCCCGCGACGAAGAGCGCGATGAGGGAGGCTCTTAGCTTCATGCGGGACATGTCGGCAGATAGCCCTCGAGTCCCGCGCGAGAACCCTTGAACGAGTGAGGGCCGCTCACCGCGGCCCCCACCGGAGCTGCGCTCGGCGCCGAGCTACTTGACCTCGACGGTCGCGCCGGCCTCCTCGAGCTGGCTCTTGACCGAGTCGGCCTCCTCGCGCGCGACGCCCTCCTTGACCGGGTTGGGCGCGCCGTCCACGAGGTCCTTGGCCTCCTTGAGGCCAAGGCCCGTGATCGCGCGAACGACCTTGATCACCTGGATCTTCTTGTCGCCGGCGGCGGTGAGGACGACGTCGAACGACGTCTGCTCCTCGTCGGCCGCCGCCGCGCCGTCGCCGCCGGCCGGGGCCGCGCCCGGGGCTGCCGCGACCGCGACCGGGGCCGCAGCCGTCACGCCCCACTGCTCCTCGAGCGCGTTCTTCAGCTCGACGAGCTCGAGCACGGTCATCTTCCCGAGCTGGTCGACGACCTTCCCTACATCGGTTGCCATCAGGATTCTCCTTCCTCTGCTGATTCTTCGTTCGGGGTCTCGGGTTCTGCGGGGGGCTCCTCCCCGTCGGCGCGGAGCTGCTCGATACGCGCGTCGAGGACGCCGACGAGGTCGCGCAGCGGCGCGGTAAAGAGGCCGACGACGGTCGTGAGCGGACCCGCGATCGCTGCGACGACCTGCGCGCGCAGCACGTCGGCGGCTGGAAGCTTGGCGAGGTTCTCGACGTCGTCAGCGGTGATCGCGCGTCCTTCGAGGACGGCACCTCGCACCGCGAGGATGCGGGTCGTTCGAGCCGCGTTTCCGAGCGCCTTCGCGACCGCGACCGGGTCGCCGTCCGACTCGAGGAACGCGATCGCGGACGGGCCTTCGAGCAGCGCGAGCAGCGCGTCGGCTCCGGCGGCCTCGGCGGCACGACGCGTGAGCGTGTTCTTCACGACCGTGAAGCGCGCGCCGTGGTTCAAGAGCTCGGTGCGCAGCCCGTCGATCTCGGGCATCGAGAGCCCGCGGTAGTCGGCGACGAACAGCGTGTCCGTAGTCCGAAGCCGGTCCGTCAGCTCCGCGACGAGTCGTTCCTTGTCCTGTCTGTGCATCTACTCACCTCCTTACGTCGCGCGGGCCGCCAAGGCGGCCTGCGGCGAAACGCTTCGTCGGAGGTGCGCCTCGGCTGGGCTTCTGCCTTCCGGCTGCCAGCTGTCTTTGGCTGCGGCTGCGCTGGTTACGCGGGAACTGCCTCTTGCTCCTCCAGCTCCTCGAGGATGCCGCGGGTCCGCGCCGGGTCGACGTGGATGCCCGGGCCCATCGTGCTCGCGAGGGTAATGCCGCGGATGTAGCGGCCCTTCGCGGCGGCCGGCTTCGCCCGGACGATCTCGTCCAGGACGGCCGCGTAGTTCTCGGCCAGGCGGCGCTCGTCGAAGCTCTTCTTGCCGATCGCGACGTGGACGTTCGCGCCCCGGTCGGTGCGGTATTCGAGCTTGCCCGCCTTCGACTCGCGGACGGCCTTGCCGACGTCCATCGTGACCGTGCCGGTCTTCGGGTTCGGCATCTTCCCGCGCGGGCCGAGGATCCGGCCGAGCCGGCCGACGACGCCCATCTGGTCGGGGGTCGCGATCGCGACGTCGAAGTCGTCGAAGCCGCCTTCGATCTGCGCGGCGAGGTCGGCGGTGCCGACGACGTCCGCGCCGGCCTCCTCCGCCTCGCGCGCCTTCTCGCCCTCGGCGAAGACGGCGATCCGCACCTCGCGGCCGGTGCCGTGCGGGAGCATCAGCGTGCCGCGGAGCTGCTGGTCGGCGTGGCGGACGTTCAACCCGAGCCGGAAGTGCGCCTCGATGGTCTCGTCGAACTTCGCGGTCTCGGCGCCCTTCACGAGCCGGATCGCCGCGACCGGCGAGTAAAGCTGTTCGCGATCGACCTGCCCGCGCGCCTGGCGGTAGCGCTTGCCGTGCTGCGTCATCTAGAGATCCACCTCCACGCCCATCGAGCGCGCCGTGCCGGCGACGACGAGCATCGCCTGGTCGACGTCGCGCGCGTTCAGATCGGGCATCTTCGTCTCGGCGATGCGCCGGACCTGGTCGCGCGTCAGCCGTCCGACCTTGTCGCGGTTCGGCTCCGCGGAGCCCTTCTCGAGGTTGAGCGCCTCCTTGATCAGGACGGCCGCCGGCGGCGTCTTCGTGATGAAGGTGAACGACCTGTCCTCGAAGACCGTGATCTCGACGGGCGTGATGCGGCCGTTCTCCTGCGCGGTCTGCGCGTTGAAGGCCTTGCAGAACTCCATGATGTTCACGCCGTGCTGGCCGAGCGCGGGACCGACCGGCGGCGCCGGGTTCGCCTGCCCGCCGGGGATCTGCAGCTTGATGATCGTCAGAACCTTCTTGGCCATGTCAGTCCAGCTTCTTCACTTGGTCGAATGCGAGCTCCACCGGCACCTGGCGCTCGAAGATGTCCACGAGCACCTTCAGCTTCTGGGCGTCCGCGTTGACGTCGACGATCTCGCCGTCGAAGTCGGAGAGCGGGCCTGAGGTTACCTTCACCGACTCGCCGAGCGAGAATTGCACCTGCGTGCGCGGGCGCTCGCCGAGCGCCGCGCCGGTGTGCAGGATGCGGTCGACCTCGGGCTGCGCGAGCGGAACGGGCTTGGAGCCCGAGCCGACGAAGCCGGTGACGCCCGGCGTGTTCTTCACGAGCGTCCAGGCGTCGTCGTTCAGGTCCATGTTCACGAGCACGTAGCCCGGAAGGACGCGCTTCTCGGCCTGCACCTTCTGGCCGTCCTTCGTCTCGATCACCTGCTCGGTCGGGACGACGACGCGCCGAAAGCGCGGAGCCTGGTTCATCGAGACGATCCGGTGCTCGAGGTTGGCCTTGACCTTGTTCTCGTGCCCCGAATACGTGTTGATCACATACCACTGAAACATCGTCGGAGTCGGTCCTTCCCTACTGGCCGAGGAGCACGTTCTGGACGAAGCGCTTCCAGACTTCGTCGTTCAGCCAGAGGTAGACGCCGACGATCGCGCACGCGATCAGCACGACCGCAGTCCCCTGGATCACCTGCTGCCGGTTCGGCCATTCGACCTTCTTCAGCTCGCCCCACGACTCGCGGACGAACCGCATCGTGCCGCCGCCGGGCGCGCGACGCTGGCCGCCCTGGCTCTTCGGCTGGACGTGCCCCGGCCGGACCTGCGCCTGCCGCGCCCGCGCGCGATCGACGGCCTTGGTCTTCGGCCTCTCGCCGTCGGTCTGCTGCACTCGGCGTGCTTGGCGCTGCTGACGGGTCTGGCGCGCCATCAGCGAGTCTCCCTGTGCGGCGTGTGCCGGCGGCACCAGCGGCAGTACTTGCGGAACTCGACCCGGTCCGGGGAGTTCCGCTTCGACTTCTGCGTCTGGTAGTTCCGCCGCTTGCACTCCGTGCACGCGAGCGTGATCGCGACTCGTACTCCGGTTGCCATGTCGTGTGCCTAGCTCTTCCTCTCTCGCCTGCGTGAAAAGGTAGCGGCGGGAGGACTCGAACCTCCGACACGCGGATTATGATTCCGCTGCTCTAACCAACTGAGCTACGCCGCCGAGGCGCGGCTGAGTGTAGCAGGGGGTGCCGCGCCGTTCCCTGAGCGGGGTCGCCCCCGACCGGAGCCGAGGCGACCCACACGCTTCGTTCTCGCTGTTAGACGCGCGTGCGCGTGCGAGACGGCCGGCGGACTCGACGCTCCGCCGGGCGGGCCGGCGGGATCGGGTGGTTCGAGCGGATCATGTCCTGCGGGTCGTAGTCCGCCTTCACCCGGCGGAGCCGTGCATAAGCGTCTGCGCCGAAGAGCCGCTGGCCGGTCGTGTTCCGCTCCGCGAAGTTGAGGTACGCGCGGCCGGCGTCCCACGGCGCGAGCGCCTTCTGGAGGACCTCCACGTGCGCCTCGACGGTCGCCTTCATCTCCGGAGTCGCGGCGACCCCGACGGCGAAGAGGACGAACGGAGCCTCGAAGGCCGTGAGCGCGCCATTCTCCGGCTTCGCCTCGGCGATCGCGCCGCCGAGGTGCCGGATCTCGACCGAGAGGAGCGACGACTCAGACTCGGCGCCGACGGCCTCGATCAGGCGGTCGAGCGCCTCGGTCGTCAGGTCGCTCAGCATCATCCCGTCGCCCGCGCCCGGCACGGGGTGCTCGGGATCCATGTGGAAGTGGCTGAGCGCTGTCGTCGGGATCGTCGCGAACGTGTCCATCTCCGGGCCGAGCTCGCGGAGCGGACGGATCAGCTCCTCGCCGTCCGCCTCGTCGCCCAGGTAGATGCCCTCGACGACCACGAACGACCGTCCGCGCAGCGGCTCGGGGATGTCCGGGATCGGCGGGAGGCGCAGGAAGCGCGCGACCAGCGTCATCTCGTCGGGCATCGAGTCGAGCGTCCAGCGCCAGGTGTAGAGGACCTCCTCGGCGCGCTCGATCGGGAAGAAGAGCCAGCCTGCGTAGACCTCCGTGAGCGGGTAGAGCCGGAACTCGAGCGCCGTGACGACGCCGAAGCTCCCGCCGCCGCCGCGGAGCGCCCAGAACAGGTCGGGCTCGTTGTCGGCGTCGGCGCGGACGAGCCGGCCGTCGGCGGTGACGAGCTCGACCGCCGTCACGCTGTTCGCGCCGATCCCGTATTTCCGGCCGAGCCAGCTCAGGCCACCGCCGAGCGTGTAGCCGACGACGCCCACGTCCGGACTCGACCCCGCCAGCGCCGCCATGCCGTGCTCCGCGGCCGCCTCCACGACTTCGATCCAGAGGACACCGGCCTCGACCCGCGCCTGCTGCTTCTCGGCGTCGATCTCGACGCGGCGCATTCGCGAGGTCTTGAGCAGGATCGTGTCGCCGAGATCCCCGAGCGGCGACGCGTTGTGGCCGGTCCCCTGTGGCGCGACGCGAAGGCCGTGCTCGCGAGCGAACCGGATCGTCTCGACGACGTCGTCGACCGACTCGGCGTACACGACGGCCGCCGGTCGCTGGTCGACGGCGAGGTTCCAGGCCTTGCGGGCCTCGTCCCAGCTCGCGTCGATCGGGGTGGCGACCTCGCCGTCGAGGCGTGCGCGGAGGGCGAGGACGTCGAGGCGGGGCGGTTCCTGGACCGGGGTCGTCTGGCTCATGTCGTCTCCTCGGATCGATTGCACGAGCCGATCGTGCTTCGGGACCGCCTCAGGTCGCCTTAGGGCGGTACCCCAGGGTTCACCCGAGTCTTTGAGGGGCGTGCGAGCTAGAGCGGCGTGACGGCGTCGCCGACGGAGATCGTGCCGTCGGTGAGAATGTCGGCGTTGATCCCGCCGCGATGAAGGAGATCCTCGATGATCCCGGGCCGCGTGATCGACTGGAGGTGCGCGCACGGCTCGCAGAGGTGCACGCCGTAGCACTCGACGTCACCGACGCGGAACCGCTTGCCGACGAGCGCGTTGAGGTCGACACCGCGGACGGTGACCTGGCGCCGCGCGCCGCCGGGCGGCAAGCCCACCGCCTCCACGTTCTCCGCCTCGATGAGCGTGAGCGCTTTGCCCGGCTTCGCCCCGTCGTCGTGGAAGTGGCGGTCGCCTTCGAGGCCCTTTCCTGCAATAGCCCGCACCGAGCCGACAGCCGTCAGCTCGCCCCACCTGACCTCCCCCACGTGGATCGCTTCGACCATCGACGCGCATGATCGCACCGGCCGCGGCTGCCGCGTCGAGCTGACGCGCCTACGCCCAGAGGGTCGAGATCGGAGACGCCACGATCTTCGGAGCGAGATCGTAGACGCGCGGCCCGGTGTGGAATACGACACCGGCAACGAAGCGGTCTCCGAGGGACTCGCGCAGCCAGACGAGGTGCTTCGCGTCATCTCGACCCGGCGCAGCGGCCGCCTTGACCTCGATCCCGATCACGCGGCCGCCGCCGAGCTCGGCGAGGATGTCGACTTCGTGGCGTCCCTGCTCTGTCCGTACGTGGAAGAGCCGCGGACGCGCCGCCGCGAGATCGATTTCCGGCCGGAGCTGCGCTGCGACGAACGTATCGAGGACCCGCCCGAGGAGGTCGCCGTCGCGGATGATCCCTTCAGCATCGAGCCGTAGTGCCGCCGCCACGAGGGCTCCATCGATGACGTACCGCTTCGGCTGACGCACGAGCCGCTTTAGGCGATTCGAGGACCACGCTGGAACCTGCTCGACCACAAAGAGCCGCGTGAGCAGCTCCTCGTAGGCGGATGCAGTGGACTTGCTGATCTGCGCCGCGTCGTAAATCGTCTTGTGGTCGAGAACGCCGGCCGTGTTGAGCGCGTATGCCTCGAAGTACCGGCGGAGGCGCGCTGTATCGAGAGGCCGCGTCGTCCGTTCCTCGACCTGCTCCACATCGCGGCTGAGAAGCTGGTCGAGGTAGCTCTCAAGGGCGAGCCCCCGGGCGCGGCCACGCAACTGCAATGCGACGAGCGGGAACCCGCTTGCGAGCGCAAGGTCGACGTAGCCGCGCAAGTCCGGAGTGTCGTCCGATGGAACGAGATCCGATCCCGCAACGATGCGGTCGAAGATCGTGTGAGCGTCGACGCCGCCGAGCTGCTCGCGGACGGTCATGGGAAACAACGCCAGCCGCACGAGGCGCCCTGTCCCCGGCCAAACCTCCGCGTCGAGTTCCCCTCGGACCGAGCCGGTCAAGAAGTAGCGCTGCGGATGGGGATCGGCGTCGATCGCTCGGCGGACCGCGCCGAACACTCCCGGAACCTCCTGCCATTCGTCGAGGAGGACCGGCTCCGGGAGACCACGAAGCGCCGCCGAGGGGTCGGCGCGGAACGCCGCCGCCGCCACTTCGTCGTCAAGTGCGACGATCGTCGCGGCACGCCGACCGTCGTCGTCTTCCCTGCAGCCCGCGGGCCAATCAACATCACCCCCGGAAGCTCCTCGAGCACGTCGTCGAGAAGAACGTCGACGAGGCGCCGCTGGTACGTAACGGCCGAGTTACTCTCCCTCATACGCGAGAGATAGTATCCCGGAAACGCAAGAGATAGTTACCTTTTGCCGCAGGCGCGATCGTCGCGCCAGGTCTACTTCACGAGCGAGAGCAGCTTGAACATCGGCAGGTACATGCTGATGATGATCACGCCGACCATCGCGCCCACGCCGATCATCATCAGCGGCTCGATGATCGACGTCAGCGACTGGATGGCCGCGTCGACCTCGTCCTCGTAGAAGTCGGCGATCTTGCCGAGCATCTTCTCGAGCTCGCCGGTCTCCTCGCCGATCTTGACCATCTGGCTGACCATCGGCGGGAAGACGTCCGACTCGATCAGCGGCTGCGCGATCGGCACGCCCTGGTGCACCTGCTCGCGCACGTCGGCGAGCGCCTCCTCGACGACCCAGTTCCCTGCGGTCTGGCCGGTGATCTCGAGCGCCTTGATGATGTCGACGCCGGAGGCCACGAGCGTCGAGAGCGTGCGCGAGAAGCGCGCCATCGTGATCTTTCGGACCGTGTCCCCGATTCGCATCGGGATCTTGAGCTTCGTCCGGTCCC
>Ga0081539_10006436_pt1 | contig 11265 bp, 10 predicted proteins | sample TabmetS4T2R2_FD_71023 | JGI IMG/M metagenome (GOLD analysis project Ga0081539, IMG submission 71023) | Tabebuia heterophylla rhizosphere microbial communities from the University of Puerto Rico - S4T2R2 | ecosystem: Host-associated > Plants > Roots > Rhizosphere ...
GCGCTCCTGGTCGGAAGCCCGGAGGAGGTCGCGGAGAAAATCCTCTACGAGCACGAGCTCTTCGGACACGAGAGGTTTATGGCCCAGATCAGCGTAGGAACGATACCGCACGAGAAGGTGATGCGCGCCATCGAGCTGTTCGGGACCGAGGTGGCTCCCGTCGTGCGCAAGGAGGTAACGCGCCGGTCCGCCATGGGCGCCGCGAGAGATGGATAGACGCACGTTTCCCGCGCTCACGAACGGGCATAACCCTCAACGTTCTTGCTTTGCTACCCTTCGCCACTCCTGATGCACGTACCCGGAGAATTCATCTGCTCCCATTGGCGCGGACTCCCGTCCCGTTCCAACGAGGGCGCGGGTATTTGCCCGCGAGGCGGAGGCGGCCCGGAAGGCCCTGCCCAGTTCATCCACCGTTTCGGGAGGCGTGCCGGCGGGTGCGGCGACTCCCCCGAAGACCGGTACGGCATCGTCGTGGCCGAGCTCCCCCGCCGTCGGAACGTCACGCAGATCCCCGGAACGCTCATCGCTGAAAAACCGCGATCGCCCGCAGTTCTCCCGCCAGCACGTCGGTCAATACTGTGTCGGATGGCACCAGGGCCGCCCCAACGTCGGTTCGTGCCACCATCTCGAAATCCTTTGGTCCGATGTCTCGCGCCTTATGGTTGTTTGCGAGCAATTCCTCGGTTACGTAGGCGAGTTGGTGGCCGTCGAGATCCTCATCGGCGACGTCCCGCGCAATGCCTCCCTCGTTGCCCGGACGCCTCTGAACGAAGATGTGGGCCCCGATCCTCCCCCAACCCCGCGGCCACCCGGGCCACGCGATCGAGAGATGAGTTCTCAAGAGCAGGCATCACCAGCCGCGTTGCCCTCTGGTACGCCTGATGGCCCAGCTCGTCCTCCACGGTCAGTCCCGTGATCCTCGTATCCCCGACGTTGATCCTGGCCCCTTGATGGTCCCCTGACATGCCGCGTTCCCCATCGGAATATGAGATCGCCGATACACCCAGCGCCAGGGTCAACGCCAGCGCCCGCAACACTCTTTGCATCCACCACCCGCCCGGATCCCGCATCCACAACAGCCGGCTTCCGAGCCACCGGCCCAGACAATATCGAAATCTTCCCGTTGCTGTAAATTTTCGTAGTTGCCAACGGAAGCCGGAAGACAGGTTAGAATGTCCTGTGACCGAATGGGGCCGTAGCTCAGTTGGGAGAGCGCCGCCTTTGCACGGCGGAGGTCAGGGGTTCGAATCCCCTCGGCTCCACTCCGAAAGCCGCATATCTACGCGGTTTGCTCGTTTTCGCGCCTAACCAAATCGTCAACGTATAGGGTTTAACACGGCCTCGTAGGGGTCGCGGCGGGGGTCGGGTTGGGGTCAAGTAAGAGCCCGCATCGGTCGGTCACGCCTAAATTGCGGGGCTACTCGATACCTACTCCTATGTGCTCCCCGGTATGCAGGGCCAGGCCGTCGAGGCTATGAGCGATATCCTCATGTAGCTTGCAGTGGCACGATTCAAGCACTCCTGACGGCGAGGCCACGCTCGAAGGGCGCGTTTGAGGCCGGCAGAGGCCCGAGAATGGCCCACAAAGGGCTAGGCTACTGGCCGTAAGCGTATATACTACCCCCGCCCGTAGAAGGGGCTCAGAAGAGGCTCAGAGAGGCCGCACAGCCCCGGCCCTAACACTCCCCCGTCTGTGGGAGGCGCTTCGCGCCCCACGGCGGCGGCCCCGGTGCAGATAGCCCCGCCCCGGTACCCCCTGCGTGTCATGGTGTCAAAGCCCATGTAGCCGGACGCGGCATTTTTTCTTATGGACAAATCAAAGCCCCATCTGATCTGTACGTAAGAAAAGCGGGCACAAAAAAGACCCGCGCCCCGAGGAGAGTGAAACGGGAGGCGGGGTAGGGGATAGTTACTTTGTCGAGGTTCGCTTGAGAAAGCCGATCCCAGCAGCTATGGCAAACCACACAAGAACGCCGGTGGCTAATTGCCACGACGGGCGGCGCTGCTCGAAAACAGTAAGCAAGCCCAAGACGAATAGGACCGTGGGTATCTGTGCAAGCCACACTAGAATCGATCGCTCTCCAGATCCTAGCGCCAGTGAACTTACAACCCCACTGGCGGGCAGCGCTATTACAAGGCCGACTAGCAACACGACGCCAACCGGGACTAGGGCGTGTCTGACGAGTGTGCTCGCGTGTGTTATCCCGTAGGGATAGCAGGCAACCACGGGAGGCACGAACGACGCGATGGTCCGACGCGGAGAGATCACCGACCGGGCTTGGCAACGGATCGAGCCGCTCTTGCCCGAGTACGGCCACAGCGGCGGCCAATGGCGAGACCACCGCACGGTCCTCAACGGCATCCTTTGGAAGCTTAGGACCGGCTCGCCCTGGGGCGATCTTCCCGAGCGCTACGGCCCCTGGCAGAGCTGCTACGATCGCCTGGTGCGCTGGAGACGCGACGGCACCTGGGACCGCTTGCTGGCCCATGCCCAGACCAAGTCCGACGCGGCCGGGGACGTGGAGTGGGAGGTGAGCGTCGACGACACGGTCGTCCGCGCCCACCAGCACGCGGCGGGCGCGAGGGTAAAGCCGAGCGCGGCGGACCGAAAAAGGGGCTCTCGAACCCTCAAGACGAGGCTTTAGGGCTCTCCAAAGGGGGCTTCTCCACCAAGCTCAACCTCGCGTGCGACGGCAAGGGCCGGCCGCTGTCGGTGGTCCTCGCCCCGGGGCAGCGCCACGGCAAGACCCAGCTCGAAGGGCTGCTCGACGCGGTGAGGGTGCCGCGCCCGGAGGGGATGGCGGGCAGGCCGCGCAAGCGCCCTTCTCACCTCTTGGCTGACCGGGGATACAGCTACGAAGGTTGCCGGGGGTTGCTGAGGCGGCGGGGCATCCCCCACACCATCCCCGAGCGCGAGGACCAGAAGGAGCGCCGCGCCGGGCGGCCGGTGCGCAAGCCCGGGTTCGACCGAGAGGCCTACCGGCGGCGCAACGTGGTGGAGAGGTGCGTGAACAAGCTCAAGCGGTGGCGCGCCGTAGCGACGCGCTACGAGAAGCGGGCGGCCAACTACCGGGCGATGGTGGTCATCGCCTCGCTGATGATGTGGCTGCCCTCATGACCCGTCAGACACGTCCTAGGGGGTTTATTAACCCAACGTCGTGGAACAGGATTTCTCCGAAGTCATGCACATCCCCGGCCCAGGGTAGCCCCGGCGTGGGCGACGGCGAGGTCACGCTCGAAGTGCGCGTGTGAGGCCGCCAGAGGCGCGAGAATCGCCCATAGAGCGCCATGGTGGGTAGAGAGGGGTTGGTCACAAACGACTTCAGGGACGCTCGAAGGCGGCTGTTTTGGCGTAGGGAGTTCGGAAGCTGACCTTCACAGAAGCCTGATGAGCCGAACTTCGCCCAAACGGCGAACTTAGAAATTTTCTCTCTTTGGAGTTCGTGGGATTAACCTGCGCCTAAGGATCGCGTAGGTCAGGATGCCACACCCGACAAGCAGCGCGGCAGCGACCATGAGCAAGGGAGGTCCACCGGTATCGACGAGCTTTCCCTTCTCGCAACTGCTGTCCACATAGTCGATCTTTTCAGCGTAGTAGCGGTCCTTGCCTTCACCACAGTAGAGCTTGTCCCGCTGCCTATCCCCAAGTTCTCGGACATCCAACCCTGTATCGTGGCCCGGCCCGCCGTAGATGACGTCCGCGCCCTTGCCTGCTTGAAGGTAATCATCGCCGCTTCCCCCGTAGATGACATCATCGCCATCGCCCTCGCGATGTTTGCCAGGCGTTATGAAGTCGTCGCCGGGCCCCATGTAGATGGCATCGTTGCCTACCCCTCCTAAGATTACGTCTTTACCGCCGAGGGCGCGTATCTCGTCGTCGCCCTCCTTACCGTGCAGCCTGTCATTCTTGTCGGTACCTAAGAGCAGGCCGCCCTTTGGGCAGCCCGGTAGGTCGTTCGTGATATAGGCCCCCCTCCTGTACCGACCATCGGGTTCTTGGTGGTGGTAGTCCCCTCGCACCGGGCTTCTTCATTCTTGAAGGCTTGCGCCTGTACTCCTGAAGCGCTAGCCATCAGAACAGCGGCACACCCGATCAGGAAGGTCACCACCACAGCTATGAGGTGCCCTCGGCGAACTACGACGCCCCCGCCTTCCCTTACATGTGTCCCTTGCTACTAGCGCCTCTAAGCATGTCACACACCGAACCCTGGCGCATCTCTCGGGAAGGCTTATTCACCGAAGTGCGTGGAAGGGTTATTCTCCGAAGTTCGCCTGCAACTCATCGCCGCTTCATCGCCGCTTCATCGCCGCTTGCTAGCGTGGTTGGTAGTTAACTGGGGCGGAGGACGAAAGATAAGTTGGAGTCCGCCCCCTAAAGAGAAGGACGGTGGGGCGTGCTGAGGACTACGGTAAGCAAGGTGATGTGGGTGGGTAGGGCCACGGTATTTCTGGTTGGCCTCGCCGTGATTCTGGCCCTCTTGTTCGGGGTTGCTTCGGCGGCTTTCGCGGGCAACGGTGACCCGTGGAGGCTCGGACGGATCAACGTCGCCACGAGCATAACCAAGCTCGGGGGCGAGGCAGGGGTGAACGGCCCGATGCTAAGGCTGATCAACAACGACTCAGGGACCGACGACACGGCTTTGGAGCTGCAGGTACAGTCGGGAGAGGCACCTATGAGGGTCAACTCCTCTGCCAAGGTGGCTAACCTGAACGCCGACCAGGTAGACGGCCAGGACGCCTCCCAGTTCGTGCCGACGGGCACCAACGCGTTTGTGAAGAACGACATCTACAAACGCGAAAGCGCGGTCGTAGCAGGCGTGGACAAGGGCGACGGCACCTTCGTCATAGCGCAGGCGTGCGACTCGGGGGACGTCCTGCTCTCCGGCGGGCCAGCCAACGTCAACTCGACGAGCACTATGGTCGAGAGCTTCCCAACACCAGGTTCCACAAATTCCTGGAGCGCAAGGATCCAAAAGAATGGACTAACGGACAACTTCAGTGTGGTAGTGCTGTGCGCTGACCAATAAGGAATCTTGTTTGCGTAGGTAAGTAAGGAGGGCCGGGGTCTCTAGCAGCCTCGGCCCTTCTTCCTGCCCTTATTCACCCACCTTCCGAGAGGGGTTGTTCTTGGTAACCCAGGGCTTCCGGTGTACGGAGTTCTCGGAAGTTCAGCGTAGCCACGGTCCTATACCTATGAGATGAGCCACCCAATCCCGATCGTCATGAGGACAATCCAGCTCAAGTCGCAACGATGGGGAAGTAGATGAAGGCGCCCAGCCCGAGCAACATAGCAACCCATACAAGGGCAGACTGCTCGTGGCCTCTTAGCAACGCGATCAACGCAACAACTCCGCTAACCGCCGAAGCCAATAGCCACACAAGAACCACCAGGCCCGCGGGGTAGACCGCGAAGTATACCGTGAGTGCCCAAAAGATGCCTGCAAGTCCTACCGCCAACCACCCCAGACGCGTGTGTGGCAGCGAGAGGAACCTCCTCCACAGGTACTGTCCAGGGAAGTGTGTAAAAGCAGAGGCCGTTGACGCGGACGGCCATCGTGTGGTTCCTATCGTAAGTGACCAAGCAACCGAACGGAGAACACGACGATGGCCGACGAGTTGAGGATAGGACTGAAGGGGCTGTTGCGCAAGGCGCAGATGGAGGGAGACGCGGACTTCCTAAGAGAGGGAGTACGCGCGCTCTCCCAGGCGATCATGGAGATGGAGGTCGAGGATCACGTAGGCGCCGCCCGCCACGAGCGCGCCCAAGGGCGCACGGGCCAGCGCAACGGCTACCGCGAGAGGGTTTGGGACACGAGGGTCGGGGCTGTCGAGCTGAAGGTTCCGCGGGTCAGAGACTCAAGCTACTTTCCCTCGCTCCTGGAGCCCAGAAGACGTGCCGAGCGGGCACTATCTGCGGTGGTGCAGGAAGCCTACGTGCACGGCGTCTCCACCCGCAAGGTGGACGAGTTGGTCAAGGCCCTTGGCATGAGGGGTATCTCCATGAGCCGGGTCTCGGAGCTCTGCGGGGAACTCGACGAGGAGGTCGAGCGCTTCCGTAGCCGGCCGCTCGAAGGCCCCTACCCCTACGTCTGGGTCGACGCCACCTACCCCGAATTATTCACGAAGGTGGTTGAAGAGAGGGAGCCTTCTCCTGTATACGGTCTAGTTGCTCTAAGACTGATCAAAAGAGGAGGCTCCCTTATGCAAGATTGTGCCACACACCAAACGACGCGTTTTGACACCCAGACGGCCCTCGCCCTAGAAGCCGCCTTCGACGGCGGGCGCATCACCTCCGACGGCGGGCTCGTGTGGCTCTCCGAGATGGACGAGGAGTTGGGCTTGTGCGAGGCCATCTCCGAACGCCTACCGGAGTGGCGAAACAGGAGGGGGCGCCATCCTCTCGTCGCGCTGGTTCGCCAGCGCGACTTCCAGATAGCCTCAGGCTACGAGGACCAGAACGACTCGGACGCCCTCCGCCGAGACCCCCTGCTCAAGATGGTCTGCGGCTCTCTGCCCGAGAGCGGAGCAGAGCTGGCCAGCCAGCCGACCATCTCTCGGATGGAGAACGCGGCTACCACACGATCCTGCCACCGCATGGCCTCGGTCCTCTTCGAACTCTACCTCTCCCAAAGAGAGAAGGAAGGCGCTCCGCGGAGGGTGCTTCTGGACTTCGACGCCACCGCAGATCCCACCCACGGCGAGCAGGAAGGGAGCTACTACCACGGCTACTATGGGCAACACATGTACCATCCCCTGCTCGTCTTCGACGGCGAGAGCGGGCATCTGGTGACGGCGCTCCTCAGGGCCGGCAACACCCACGCCTCCCGCTCCTCGGTGGCCATCTTGAAGCGCATCGTTTCTCGTCTGAGAGACAGATGGCCCGGGGTGGCCATAGAGATAAGGGCCGACGCCGGTTTCGCTATCCCTGCCCTCTACGACTACTGCGAGCGTGAGGGCATCACCTACACCATCGCGCTGATCACCAACGAGTGCCTCAAACAGATGGCCGAAGATCTCCTGGAAGAAGCCATAGAAGAGCACCAAAGGACGGATGAGAAGGTCAGGCTCTTCGGTGAGGATGCCTACGCGGCGGCTAGCTGGGAGAAAAAGCACAGGGTCGTCTACAAGGCGGAAGCGATGGAGCAGGGAACCAACAGGCGTTTCGTCGTCAGCAGCAGGCACGACGGGCCCGAGGCGCTTTACGGGTTTTACGCCAGGCGCGGGGAGAGCGAGAACTGGATCAAGGACTTCAAGCTACACATGAGGGCCGACCGCCTGAGTTGCCATAGGTTCGTGGCCAACCAGTTTCGCTTGCTGTTGCATGCCGCGGCCTACTATCTTATGGACGCCTTGAGGAGGAAACTCATCGAGAGCGGGGCGCGCAGGGTGCAGCTGGACACTTTGAGGCTTTCTCTGATCAAGATCGGAGGGAGGGTCAGGGAGCTAGCCACGAAGATCCGCCTACATCTAGCATCGGGGCATCCCGGACAACCTTCATGGCAGGCCCTTTCGCTGGCCATCGAGGCAGTTCATGAATAATCCGGGATAGAAGAGAATTGCCCGTTTTGCAGGTATTTTTGAATGACCACGAACATGCCCGATAATATTTCTCTGACATTGCACGGCGGAGGTCAGGGGTTCGAATCCTCTCGGCTTCACTGTAAACAACGGTAATTTGCAGGAACTATACTTGAAAAGTAAAGAACCCAGGATCACGCTCCAAAGCCTGCGGCAGCGTGATCCTGGCTCTGCACGGAGAATCTCCTCCTTCGTTTAGGCCGTCCTCCGTCCCATGCCTGGCATGAAGTGACCGCGTCGATCCACATAATGGTCGCCGAGTCGGGTCATGTGTTCCAATAGAGAGCTGAGGTTCTTTGAAGACCTGACCGCAGTGTTGGTCAAGATCGACGCGCCTCCGGCCTTCTGGGGACTCGTAGACGGCTTGGGCGGCGGTCCTGGCGCCGTGGGGCCTGGCGGCGAGGAATATCCGGGCGCCATCGGTTCATTGAGGGTCGCCGTTCCCTGATTCTCCCTGACGGCCTGCATTCGTCTTCCTCACGGACCTTCCTGTCTTCGAGCCAGTCCTCGTACTTCTGGCCGTTGGGCATGATGGCGCCCTTCAGGGACTCAGCTTCTAGTAGTTGCTCTTCGGTGACCTCGGCGTTGGTGAGGTCGGCCCCGCCGAGGTCTGCTCCACCCAGATCAGTACCGCTCATGCGGGCACCGCTCTCGAAACGACCCTGGGCATCGCTCAAGTCGGAGCCGTCAAGGTGGCACCGCTCAGGTCGCTATCACGGAGATAAGCACCGCTCAGCCTGGCTTCGCCCAAGTCGGCGCCGCTGAGGTTGGCCCTCTCCAGATGGGCGCCGCTCAGGTCGGTCCCTTCCAGGTGGGCTTCGGTGAGATCTGCTGCGGAGAGGTTGGCTTGCGTCAGGTCGCTACCCTTGAGGAGTTGTTTCCCTTTGAGTTCCAAGTTGTGCAAGCTGGCGTACTTGAGGCTTATGATCGGCGGCCGATCCGGCGGCCGGGCTTGTATGAGTTCCGTCTCCTCCAAAAACCTGAACACCCTGTTCTGGCGCTCAGAGCTCAGAGCGGACAGCACTACCAGCGTTCTGGCTCGGGCCAGCATCCTTGCGTTCGCTATCCTCGCAGGAGTCGTACAGACCGCGATCGAGCAAAAGCGTCCCCATCTGGTCTAGGTAGGCCTGCAACGTAGCCTGTTGGGCATACTGCTCCTGTATGCCCCGCTCGACTTCGGCGCGTTGGGCCTCGATCCGTTGCTGCCTGGTATTCTGCTGCAAAGTGAATGCAACCGTGATGAGAGAGCATGATCGGGACGATGAGAAGCTGCAGCCAATCCCAGAGCGTCTTCCCGCCGACCTCTCTAAGTGTCCACGGTTTGCGGCCTTGCGTCTCACCCGCAGCCTGCTTGTCCTTTTCCTCTACCATGACCGATACGATAACAGCCTGGTGATTCCGCGGTGAACCAAGATCCCGCATGTATCTTCTATTGGCTCGTAGTCACCTTGCTGGGTCTCTTCACCTTGTACACGTCCGTCGCCGGGAGCCGCTTGCGGCTTGGCCTGTTGGTCCCGCCGGCGCTGGTTCTCCTCGGACTGCGGTGGTTCGGCATCAGGCACTTCGGAGCTGGGTTGACCGTCTTCGGCGCGTATCCAGTGTTACCTATTACCCGCTCGCAGTTCAGATCTTCGGCATGGACTGGTGTTGTTCGGAAGTGGCGTTCAACGGCATCTCCAACTCCGGCGGGGGATCTTCGGCTGCACGGTGGTCTCCGTCGACCTGATCCTGTTCCGGGATACGCATGCGGTCGGTGGCGCTCTTGGCGCTCTCCTGCTGCGCCGTCCGCCTCGACCCGGGAATGCTCGAAGGAGGCCGATCACCCTTAGCAAGCTTGCCTTGGAGACCTACGGCTACCCAGGGTAGTGGTGGAAAGCCCGCTCCCGCAGCTAGAGAGGCGGGAGCCCCCCTTCTTGCAGAATGCGTGCGACGGGTATTGATCACGAGGAAGCCAATAGGGGTCGGATAATCCAGATAACCCGCATCACCGGAAGCCTCGGTTGCCACGAATCCTTCTAGGCTGTTGGCTGGAAGCCGAAAACTGCGTGTGCCCGTTTACGTTTCGCCCAGGTATTCATGTACCATCCGGATGGCTATGGAACCCTCACCGACTGCCGACGCCACCCTCTTTACTGAGCCGTGCCTGACATCGCCCGTCGCGAAGACCCCGGGCATGCTGGTCTCCAGGGGCATCGGAGAGCGCTTCGGTGCAAGCCGGTCCGTCCGACGCCAATCTCCAGGAACGTCCGCGCCCGTGAGGATGAAGCCCCCCTCGTCGCGCGAGATCTCGTTGGGAAGCCAATCCGTGTGCGGCTCGGCCCCTATGAGCACGAAGAGGGCGGCAGCCGGAACGGTCTCGGTGCGTGCTGCGGCGGCGTCCTCCAGCACGAGTTGCTCGAGCCCGCCTTCCCCGCCACCGCCCACCACCCTGGTGTCGAGGCGGACCCCCACGTTGTCGGTATCCTGAATCTCCTTGATCAGGTAGTCGGACATGCTTGCCTCAAGGGAGCGGCCGCGGACCACCAGCGTGACCCTCGAGGCGTACTTGGAAAGGTGTATCGCCGCCTGCCCGGCGGAGTTCGCCCCACCCACCACGTAGACTTCTCGCCCCTCCAGGGCCAGCGCCTCGGTGGTTGCGGCTCCGTAGAACACGCCAGCCCCGTTCAGGGCTTCCAGGGAGGGAATGCCCAGCCGTCGGTACGAGACCCCTGTGGCCAGGATCACCGCCCGTCCGGACAACTCTTTGCCGTCCGAGAGCGTTGTCACCAACCCCCTAACCTCCCGGCGTAGCGCCGTGGCCTGGCGCATAACGCGAAACTCGGCGCCCAAAAGCTGTGCCTGCTGGAAGGCTTGGTAGGTCAGCCTCTGGCCGCTCACGCCCCTGGGGAAGCCCAGGTAGTTGCGTATGCGGGAGCTGGCGCCCGCCTGACCGCCGACGGCCTCCCGCTCCACGACCAGCGTGTCGAGGCCCTCGGAGGCCCCATAGACCGCGGCGGCCAGGCCCGCGGGTCCCCCGCCGATCACCACCACGTCGCACCTCTGCCGTTCGGGCGACGGCTCGACGCCCCCGAAGGCGTCGGCGACCTCCCGGTTCGTGGGATCGACGAGCGCTCGACCGTCGTGCATCACGATGACCGGCAGCCTCTCGGCGTCCGCACCGACCTCATCGAGCAGGGCCCGGCCCTGCTCAGAATCGGCCGGGTAGAACGAGCATGGCACCCCGTAGCGACCGAAGAGCTCCATGGCCTCGTGCACCCTCCTCGACCACCGCTTGCCGATCACGCGCACCAGGGCGTGGATCTCGGAGCGCTGCGGCCTCGTCCACTCCTCGAGAAGGTCGGTGACCGCCCGGTGAAAAAGCTCGTTGGGGGGCAATCCCGGCTTGAACTCGAAATCGTCGATGCGCCCAAGCGCCATCGCCGGCGGAAGTACGTCCCGGGTCTCCCTGTCCATTGGAGGGTCTATGAGGAGGACGCGCTTGGCGAGGGGGCGTACCTCGCGAACCCGGGAGAGGAACTCCACGCCGCCCAACCCTTCCATCCGCAGGGCCGCGAGGACTAGGGCTACGTCGTCCCCGATCCAGAGGCCCTGAAGCTTCCCAAGGGCATCCTCGGCGGATCTCTCGCACGCGACGCGGTAGTCCGCCTCGTAGCGCGTGCGGAGCTCGCGCTCCATGCGCCCGAGGGC
>Ga0081539_10006437_pt1 | contig 11265 bp, 7 predicted proteins | sample TabmetS4T2R2_FD_71023 | JGI IMG/M metagenome (GOLD analysis project Ga0081539, IMG submission 71023) | Tabebuia heterophylla rhizosphere microbial communities from the University of Puerto Rico - S4T2R2 | ecosystem: Host-associated > Plants > Roots > Rhizosphere ...
TGGGCGGCCTGCGAGTCGGTGCAGCGGGGCATGGCCTCGCCCCACTTCCAGCCGGGCCCGCTCGCCCCGGCCGAGGACGCCGTCTACCACGTGGTGACCATGATCGCCCGCGCCTACCTGGGCCAGCGCCCCAGTGCCGTGCCCAGTGACGCCGGCACCGCCCGCACCCAGGAGCCGTCGGCGGTCAGGTAGGCGTCGACGGCCAGCCCCACCTCGCCGAGGGCGGCCGCCAGCCGCTCGTCGTCGAGCCGCTCGGCGGTGAACGACTGGGTCCAGACCCGCTCGCCGGCCTGATACTCGACCGTTCCCGCGAGCAGCCCCGCTCCGGGCCGTTCGAGGTCGCGGAGCCGGAAGGTGATCCCGCGTCTGGTCCGCTCGCCCTCGGCCGCCTGGTCGAACCACCGCGGCTCGTGGCGCTGGATCAGCACGCGCCCGTCGTCGGCCACATGCTCCCGGCACGCGGCCAGGAACCGCTGCCGCAGCTCCCGGTCGGCGGTGTTGACCAGGTACGAGGCCAGCAGCACGACGTCGAACCGCCGCTCCAGGTGCAGGTCCTGGATCCTGGCCCGCACCGTCTCGGCCCCTCGGACGTGGGCCAGCATCTCCGCCGACTCGTCCACCGCCACCACCGGATGCCCGAGCCGTACCAGCGGATGCGTCACCCGCCCGGCCCCGGCCCCCAGCTCCAGGATCCCGGTTCCGGCGGGGATCGCGGCATGGATGATGGCGGGTTCTCCCATGGGCGGCAGCAGCGCGTACAGCTCAACGGAGCAGCCGTCGGGCGTGATGGCCCCGGGCCCCGCGCCGGCCGACCGGGTGCGCTTCACCCGACCCACCGCTCATGGAGGCCCCCTTCCCGGGTGCGCTTCACCGCGACCCACCGCTCATGGGGCCCCCTTCCCGGGTGCGCTTCACCGCGACCCACCGCTCATGGGGCCCCTTCTGGGAGGGTAGCCGACCAGGGAGGAAGCGGTGTCCGGTTGTCCACAGGCCCCCGTGCCTCCCTGGTCCCCGTGCCTCTCTGGTCCCCGTGCCTCTCTGGTCCCCGTGCCTCCCTGGTCCCCGTGCCTCCCTTGTCCCCGTGCCTCCCTTGTCCCCCGCGCATCCCTGGTTCCCCGCGCATCCCGTGTCCCCGTGCCTGCTTTGTGGCGCGGGACCCGTCAGGGGGCGGGGAGGGTGGCGGCCAGGTGGGCGCCGGGACTGGTGCGGCCGCTGACTGTGGCGCGGGAACGGCGGGCGAGGTCGTTCCAGCGCAGCTGGAGGGTGGCGGCGACGCCATCGGGGCCCTTCAGCTTGACGCTGGCGGTGACCCGGCCGGTGCCGGTGTTCCAGGTGGCGGTGCCGTCGACGGTGGTGTCGGCGACGAACCGGAGCTTGTGGAGGTCGAGGCCGATGCTCTCGTCGCCTTCGGTGGTGAACCAGCCGCCGCGCAGGCCGTGGCCGCGGGAGCCGGGCAGGTACCACCACTGGGCGATGGCGTCGCCGACCGCGGCCGCCCCGACCGCGGCCAGCTTGAGGCCGGCTGTCCCGGCCCGGTTGCCCTTGGCCGGCGTGGCCGGGGTCGCCCCCGAGAGGCGCCGCGGGAACTCGCCGACCACCCGGACCTCCGGGATGCGGCTGGCGCAGGACACGTCCATGGTCGCCAGCCGCTCCGGATGCTGCACGAACTCGCGGACGAGGCCGCTGGCGCAGCCGTACACGTCCCCGAGGGCGGTCACATGCACGGTGTTCTCGACCTTGACCCAGCGCGCCGACGGGCCCATCTGCCCGGCCACGACGGCGCCGTCGGTCCAGGGGGTGAGGGTGTCGAGCCCGCCCGACAGGACCAGCACGGGCACGGTCGGGGGGACCAGGGGCGGCTGGCGGGTGATCGGCGGGTCGTCGCGGACCGGGGCCGGCCAGCGGACGCAGTCGTCGAACTCGGCCACCGGCGAGGTCGTCCACTCCTCCACGGTGAACGGCGCGAAGATGTCCGCCGGCAGGGCGTCCAGCGACGCCCGGTACTGGGCCCGGCGGACCGGCTCGGGTGCGCCCAGGTCGAACGCCTGCGGGTAGTCGGTGCAGCTGACCGCCGTGTACTGGCCGGCTGACCACTCGCGCACCGGGCCGCCGTCGTCGGTGGAGATCGACTTGGCGGCCAGCCGCAGCAGCGGCGCGTTGTCGCGCTGCTCCAGCACCGCCCGGGCGGCGGCGTCCAGCTCGCGGTAGACTCCGGCGTCGGAGCCGGCATTGTTGACCAGCGCGACCAGGGTCTCGGCGTCGACCCGCCAGGTGGAGGGGGCGCTGCCGGGCTCGCGGGTCCGGCCGACCACCGGGGACCGGCGCAGCCGCTCGGCCAGGGCGCCGATGCGGACCATCGACGACCCGGGGGCGGCCAGGGCGCAGGCCTCGCTGCGCCGGCAGGCCAGGTCGAAGGCGATCCGGGCCGTCTCGATGGTCGAGTCGTAGAACGAGTCGGTGCCGAGCACCGGCCAGGTCGCGTCCAGGGTCAGGGACCGCAACAGCCACGGGTAGCGGGCGGCGAACGTCTGGCCGAAGTAGCTGCCGTAGGAGTCCCCGTACATGTCCACCGGGCCCGTCTCCAGGGCCGTGAGCACGTCGGCCATGTCGCGGGCGGCGTTGGCCGTGCCGTACAGGTCGCTGCCGTGGACGAAGCCCCCGCCGGGCAGCCGCCGGGCGGTGTCGAGCTGCTCGCCGCACGCGGCGACCCTGCGGTCGTACGCCTCCTCACCCAGGGCCAGGTGCCAGCGCTGCAGGGGCCGGCAGTCGATCAGGCCGGAGAAGCCGGTGCCGCGGTTGTCGACCAGCAGCAGGTTGCGGTTCCGCTGCACGGGGGCGAACAGCTCCAGGTAGTAGTCGCGGCTGCCGGTGCTCGGATAGCCGGGTCCGCCCTCCACGGCCACGATGGTCCCGGCCGGCGCGTGGGTGGCCGGGTACCACTCGAAGCTGATCCCGATGGTCCCGGCGGCCGGGTCGGCGCGGTCGAACGGCACCCGGAGGCTGCCGCACCAGGCGCCGTCCACGTCCTCGCAGGGGTCGAGGTGCAGCCGGCCGACGGCCAGCTGGTCGTCGCCCTCCTCCTGCGCGACGGCGAAGCCGGGGGCCAGGCCGACGACGCTGATCGTCGCAGCCAGCAGGGCCGGGACGAACCAGGACCGACGATGGCGCATACGCGATCATGGACAGAAGCTGAACGACGGGTCAATCCGTGTTTCGGCCGACAGCGAGGTCAGCCGAGCCGCCGGGGGATCCGGCGCCGCCAGCTCCGGGCCCAGCAGAGCTCGTCGCCCTCGCGGGCCTCGAGGTCGAGCCGGACCTCGAACGCCTCGGCGTCGCCGCGCAGGTCGAGCCGGGCGCTGGTGGCCACGGTGGCCTCCGGCCACTCGATCCGGTAGCCGGCTTCGCCCTCTGCCCAGGTCAGGCCCGGCCGGTCCAGGGCCGCCCCGACCGTGCCGCGGTACCGCTCCTCCAGCACCGTGCCGTCGGGTAGCTCGGTCCGGCCGCCGTGGTCGATCTCGGCCTCGGTCCGGTGCCCGAGCACGTCCCTGACCACCCGCCAGCGGGCCGGGGAGTCAGCCTCGGGCGCGGTCTCCTCACGGGGCCGGGGCGGGGGCAGGGTCGGCGGCGGGCAAGGGCTCGGCCCCTCGAGCACCGGCAGGGTGAGGGCCGAGCCGTCCCGCTCGACCATCAGGGTCACCGGGCCGGGCGGCGGGACGATGTTGGGCCAGTCCGACCCGGCGAGCGAGAGCCGCAGCCGGTGTCCGGCCGGGAACACCCACGAGGTCGCGTCGAGCTCCAGCTCGACCGGCTCGACCTCGCCGGGCCGCAGCGGCTCCGGGTCGGTCAGGGAGCGCCGCCGGGTCAGGTTCAGGAACCCGCGGGCCACCAGGGCCGAGGTCCCGTCCGGGAACACGTCGCACAGCTTGGCCGACAGGAAGGCCACCGCCGCCGACGCCCCCACCCTGACCGCCAGCCGCGGGTGGCCGAGGAGCTCCAGCTCCTCGGCCAGCTCCCAGTCATAGGTCAGCGACCAGGCGTCGTCCTCCCGCTGGTCGTCCGGCTGGCCGAACGGCAGGTGCCCGGCGCAGCTGATCCAGGCCGAGCTGCCCACGTCCGGCCGGACCTCCAGCCGGTCGGGCCCTGCCGCGGCCGCCGCGCCGGGGCTCGCCGCCGGCGTCCCCGTCCCCGTCCCCGCGGAGGCCGCCACCGCGCCCGAGGCCGCCGACGCCCCGTCGAGAGGGAGGATGCGGGTCGTGGCCCGCGCCGGCGGCCAGGCGGGCTCGTCGCGCCATTCCCCCAGGTGCTCGTCGAGGTCGGCGGCGGGCCGGGTCGGGTGGCGGACGAACACGGTCACCGGCGGAGCCTGGTCGACCCCGTTGGGATCGCCGCGCAGCCAGCGGTCCCACCACCGGACCATCTCCGGGACCAGGTCGATCCGGGGGCCGGGCCGGGAGATGTCGGTCGCCATGTGGCTCCAGGGGCCGAACAGCAGCCGGGCCGGCGCCCGCAGCCGCTCCAGCACCCGGAAGGTGGCGTTGCGGTAGCCGTCGGCCCACCCGGCGACCAGCATGGTCGGGCAGGCGATCCGCTCGTAGCCCGGCCGGAGCGACCCCTGGCGCCAGTAGGGCCCGTCGACCTGCTCCTCGAGCCACCGCAGGATCCACGGCTCCAGCCCCTCGACCCGTTCGCGCCAGCGCTCGCGCCACCCGGCCCCGGCGACCCGTGGCACCGGCGGCAGCGCGTTCAGGGCGACCATGGACAGCGGGTAGTCGACCAGGTCGAGCAGCTTGACCGCCCCGCCGGTGTAGTGGACGTCGTCGGTGTAGCGGTCGTCGCTGGCGTAGATGGCGATGACCGCCTTGAGCGCGGGTGGCCGCTCGGCCGCGACCTGCAGCGCGTTGAACCCCGAGTAGCTGGTCCCGTACATCCCCACGGCCCCGGTGGACCACGGCTGGGCCGCCAGCCAGCCGATCACCCGGCACAGGTCCGCCTGCTCGCTCGCCGGGTACTCGTCGACCGCGACCCCCTCCGACGACCCCGTCCCCCGCAGGTCCACCCGGGCCACCGCGTACCCGTACTCCCCGCACAGCCGCTCGTACTCCGGCCGGTACGACGCCGTCGCGTCATCCTTGCGGTACGGCAGCGCCTCCAGCACCACCGGCACCGTCCCCCCGGACCGGGTCTCCTCCGGCAGGAACAGACTGGCTGCCAGCCGGACCCCGTCCTCCATCGGGATCCAGCTCCGCCGCTCCACCATGCCGGCATTCTCCCGACCCGCCAGTGAGGAGCGCAATGCTCGGGTTGGTTGTCGGGCCGGGGCCGGGCCGGGTACGGGAGCGGCGGCGGGACTGGTCAGCGTGCAGGAGCGGGCGGGTGGACTGGTCAACGCGCGGGGCGGGCGGGTGGACCCCGCGCGCCGCGCAAGACCGCAGCCAGGAGTCGCTCAGCCGCTGAGGAGCACGAGCCCGTCATGCTCGGCGAAGTCGGCGAAGTCCCGCCGGTTGAGCGTGAGCAGCGGCAGCCCGCTCCCGACGCAGCAGGCCGCGATCCAGCTGTCGTTGAGCGGCGGGGTCCGCCCACGTCGTCGCGCTCCGGCGGTGATCACGCCCCATACCCTGGCCACATCCAGATCGGCGGAGACGATCATCTCTTTGGCCAGCCACAGGTCGAGCGCGGCGCGGCGAACGCCGCCCCATTGCTGGATCTGCGCGCCCTTCCATAGTTCTCCGGCAGTGGAGAAGGCGATGCAATGCTGATTGGCCGCTACAAGGCGGGCGTACGCAACCGGAAGGCGACCGGTGCGGTGGTACGAGACCACGTCGGTATCGAGGACGATGCGGGCCACGGCCGATCAGTCGCGGTACCGGCGCTCCTCCTCGCGCAACTGGTCGAGTAGGTCGGCGAACTCTTCCGCCTCCTCATCGGAATCGAACAGGTCACCGAACGCCTGCAGTGCCTCGGTGCCGTTCTTGAACGGCGGGACCCCGTTCCGCCGTTGCAGTTCCTCGGCCAGCCGCAGGTACTGCTCCTGCCGCTTCCGTACCTCTGCTGAGGTCGCCTCTGTATCCCTCCCTTCAAGAACGATTGTGGCAGCCGGCACGGTCGCGAACGACCCACGAACCGCGATCTGTGGGCAGCCCCGGGACTATCCCGGGAGCCACCAGACGTGGCCTCGGAGGGCGAGGTAGCCGAGGCCGGCGGCGGCGTCGATCAGGAAGTGGGCGATGACCAGGGGGGTGGTGCGGCCGCGGAGCTGGTAGAGGCGGCCGAAGAACAGGCCGAGGCCGAGGTTGCCGAAGAAGCCGCCGAAGCCCTGGTAGAGGTGGTAGGCGCCGCGGAGGAGGGCGCTGGCCCAGAGGGCCCGGGTGGGGGACCAGCCAAGCTGGTCGAGGCGGCGCAGGAGGTAGCCGCAGACGATCACCTCTTCGAGGAGGCCGCTGCGGGCGGCGGCGAGGAGCAGGACCGGGATCGTCCACCAGTGGCCAGTCGGGGGGATGGGGACCACGCTGCGATTGACGCCGAGACCGACGGCGAGGACGTAGATGCCGATGCCGGCGGCGCCGACCAGGGCGGCCAGGCCGACCCCCAGGCGCAGGTCGGCCCAGAGGCGGCGGGTGTCGAGGCCGATGCTGGCGGCCGACTCGCCGTCGCGGTGGAGGAAGTGGAGGACCAGGAGGACCGGCACGATCGAGGTGGCCAGGTTGAGGAGCTGGTAGGCGAGCCCGACGTCGGCGAACAGCGGCGCCTCGACCCCGCGGATAGGCGCCGACAGGATGTCGACGATCGCGTACAGGGCCGACGCCGCCAGGGACAGGGCGAGGACCAGCAGCACCTCGTCCCGCAGCACCCGCCGCCCGGGGAGCGTGGGGGACGGCGGCCCAGCGGCCACGGCGCCGGAGGACGAGGCGCCAGGGGCCGTAGCATCCGGCGCCACCGCGCCCGCGGCCGGGCCCGGGACCGCCGCGCCTGCGGTCGGGTCCGGGGCGGCCCGGCTCGCGGCCTCCGGATGCCGGGGCCCCCGAATCGGGAGGGTAGCCCAGCGGCGGGGGGACCGGCGCCGGTTGTCCACAGCCCCCCCGGCAGGTCCCACGGCCCCGCCGGCAGGTCCCACGGCCCCACCGGCAGATCCCTTGGCCCCACCGGCAGATCCCTTGGCGGCAGGCTGGCCCTGGTCGTCCGGGGTGGGCTGGGAACGGGCTCGATGGGTGTCCACGGCACCACGGTAACTGCTTCGGCTAGGCTTGACTTTATGAACCGGGATTTCATGGGGGCGCTGCGTGAGCGCGTTCTCGTCTTCGACGGCGCCATGGGGACGATGCTGCAGAACGCCGGGTTGTCGCTGGACGACTACCAGGGCAAGGAGGGGTGCAGCGAGATCCTGTGCGTGACCCGGCCCGACCTGGTGCGGGACATCCACGCGGCCTACTTCGAGGCCGGGGCGGACGCGGTGGAGACCAACTCGTTCGGGTCGTCGGCGATCGTGCTCGCCGAGTACGACATCGCCGACCAGGTGGTGCCCCTCAACCGGCTGGCCGCCCAGCTGGCCCGGGAGGTGGCCGACGACTTCCAGGCCGACGGGCGGCCCCGCTGGGTGGCGGGGTCGATCGGGCCCGGGACCAAGCTGCCGACCCTCGGCCACACCACCTACGACACCCTGGCCGCGACCTACGCCGACCAGGCGTTCGGGCTGCTGGAGGGCGGGGCCGACCTGCTGCTGATCGAGACCTGCCAGGACCTGCTCCAGGTCAAGGCGGCCGTGGCCGGGGCGTTCGCGGGCATGCAACGGGCGACCAAGCGCGTCCCCGTGATCACCCAGGTGACGGTGGAGACGACCGGGCAGATGCTGCTCGGCTCCGACATCGCCGCCGCCCTGACCGCGATCGAGCCCCTCGGGGTCGACGTCATCGGGATGAACTGCGCCACCGGCCCGGCCGAGATGGGCGAGCACCTGCGGTACCTGGCCCAGCACGCCCGGATCCCGCTGTCGTGCCTGCCCAACGCCGGGCTGCCCGAGCTACGCGACGGCAAGCCCTGGTACCCGCTGACGCCCGAGGAGCTGGCCGAGGCCCACACCCGGTTCGCCGCGGAGTTCGGGCTGAGCATCGTCGGCGGCTGCTGCGGCACCACCCCCGAGCACATCCGCCAGGTGGTGGCGGCCCTCGGCGGCCGCGCCCCCGCCGTCCGCGAGCCCGACCACGAGCCCAGCCTGTCCAGCCTCTACCAGGCGGTCCCGCTCGACCAGGACACCACCTACCTGACCGTGGGGGAGCGCTGCAACGCCAACGGCTCCCGCAAGTTCCGCGACCTGATGCTCGAGGGCGACCTGGACGGCATGGTCGGCATCGCCAAGGAGCAGGTCCGCGAGGGCGCCCACGTGCTGGACGTCTGCGTCGACTACGTGGGCCGCGACGGCGTCCCCGACATGGACGTGCTGGCCGCCCGGCTGGCCCAGCAGTCGACCGTGCCCGTCATGCTCGACTCGACCCAGGCCGACGTGCTCGAGGCGGGGCTCAAGCGCCTCGGGGGCCGGGCCATCATCAACTCCATCAACCTGGAGGACGGCGAGGCCCGCATGGACGCCGTCTGCCCGATGGCCAGGCGGTACGGCGCGGCCCTGGTCGCCCTGCTGATCGACGAGGAGGGCCAGGCCCGCGACGTCGAGTGGAAGCTGCGCATCGCCCACCGCATCCACGACCTGGCTACCGACAAGCACGGCCTGGCCGCCGAGGACCTGGTGTTCGACGCCCTCACCTTCCCCCTCGGCTCGGGCCAGGAGGACCTGCGCGGCGACGCCGTCGCCACCCTGGAGGCGATCCGGCGGATCAAGGCCGAGCTGCCCGGGGTCCGGACCATCCTGGGCGTCTCCAACGTCTCCTTCGGCCTCGCCCCGGCGGCCCGCCAGGTGCTCAACTCGGTGTTCCTCCACGAGGCCCGCGAGGCCGGGCTGGACGCGGCCATCGTCGCCCCGGCCCGCATCCTGCCCATGCACCGCATCGACGAGGAGCAGCGCCAGGTCGCCCTCGACCTGATCTACGACCGCCGCCGCGAGGGCTACGACCCGCTGCAGACGTTCATGGCCCTGTTCGAGGGCAAGGAGGTGGCCAAGGCGGCCACGGCCGAGGACCTGGCCGCCCTGCCGATCGACGAGCGCCTCCAGCGCCGCATTGTCGACGGGGTCCGCGACGGCCTGGAGGCCGACTTGGCCGAGGCCATGCGGACCCGCAGCCCCCTGGCGATCATCAACGAGGTCCTGCTGGCCGGGATGAAGACGGTCGGCGACCTGTTCGGGGCGGGCGAGATGCAGCTGCCGTTCGTGCTCCAGTCGGCCGAGGTGATGAAGGCGGCCGTGGCCGTGCTCGAACCCCACATGGAAAAGGCCGACCAGGGCGGCAAGGGCCGGGTGGTGCTGGCCACGGTCAAGGGCGACGTCCACGACATCGGCAAGAACCTGGTCGACATCATCCTCACCAACAACGGCTACACGGTCCACAACATCGGCATCAAGCAGCCGATCGCCACCATCATCGAGAAGGCCGAGGAGGTCGGGGCCGACGCCATCGGCATGTCCGGCCTGCTGGTCAAGTCGACCATCGTGATGCGCGACAACCTGGAGGAGCTGAACGCCCGCGGCCTGGCCGGCTACCCGGTGCTGCTGGGCGGGGCGGCCCTCAACCGCACCTATGTCGAGGGCGACCTGCGCCAGCTCTACAAGGGCCGGGTGTTCTACTGCCGCGACGCCTTCGCCGGCCTGCGGGTCATGGACCAGCTGCGCTCCGAGCGCGAGCAGGGGGTCGAGGCCGCCAAGGAGCCGGTGCGGGCGCCCCGGGTCGCGCCGGCCCGGCCCCGCGGCCCGGCCCCGGTGCCGCCCGGCACCGACGAGCTCGCCCGCTCGGACGTGGCCACCGACGTGCCCGTGCCCACCGCCCCGTTCCTGGGCGAGGCCCGGGTGGTCAAGGGCATCCCGGTCCGCGACCTGGTGCCGTACCTCAACGAGTCGGCCCTGTTCCGGGGCCAGTGGCAGCTGCGCCCGACCGGCGGCAAGGAGGCCTGGCGCCACACCCTGGAGACCGAGGCCCGGCCCCGGCTGCGGGCCCTGCTGGACGAGGCCATCGCCGGCCAGATCCTGCGCCCGGCGGTGGTCTACGGCTACTTCCCCTGCAACGGCGACGGCAACGACGTGGTCGTCTGGGGCCCTGACGGGAGCGAGCGGGTGCGGTTCACCTTCCCCCGCCAGCGCCGCGACCGGCGGCTGTGCATCGCCGACTTCTTCCGGCCGGTCGCCAGCGGCGAGCCCGACGTGATCGGCATGCACGTGGTCACCATGGGCCTGGCCGCCTCCGAGGCCACGGCCAAGCTGTTCGCCGACAACCGCTACCGCGAGTATCTGGAGCTGCACGGGGTCACGGTCGAGATGGCCGAGGCCCTGGCCGAGTACTGGCACCAGCGGGTCCGCCGGGAGCTGGGCATCGCCGGCGACGACGCCGCCGACATGGAGGACCTGTTCGACCAGGGCTACCGGGGCTCGCGCTACTCCTTCGGCTACCCGGCCTGCCCCGACCTCGAGGAGCAGACCAAGCTGTTCGAGCTGCTCAAGCCGGAGCGGATCGGGGTCGAGCTCTCCGAGGAGTTCCAGCTCCACCCCGAGCAGTCGACCTCGGCCATCATCGTGCATCATCCGGAGGCCAAGTACTTCAACGCGAGGTGAACCGTGGCCGCAGGGAGCGAGCAGCTGTTCGTTTCGCGGCTGGCGCGGCTGCCGGTGCGGGCGCCCACCGGGGAGACCATCGGGCGGATCGCCGATGTGGTGATCGCCCGCCGGGAATCGGGGGCACCGCCTCCGGTGCTCGGGTTCACGGTGATGGTGCAGCGCCGGCCCATCTTCCTCGGGGTCGGGCGGGTCCGGGAGCTGGACGAGAGCGGGGCCGTGCTGGCCACCGGCACGGTCAACCTCCGGCCGTTCCAGCAGCGGGAGGGTGAGACCCTGGTCGTCGGGGAGCTGCTGGACGCCCGGGTCCGGCACCGCGAGACCGGCAAGGAGCTGCGCCTCAACGACGTGGCCATCGGCAGGGTGCGGGAGGAATGGGTGGTGACCGCCCTGGACGTGCTCGAGCCGGGCGGGGGGCTGCGGCCCTGGCGGCGGGCCACGCACCTGCGGCTGCCCTGGGAGCAGGTGGCCGGGCTGGAGCCGGCCGAGTCGGCCGAGCGCCGGGTGGCCGCCCTGGCCAACCTGCGCCCGGCCGACCTGGCCGCCGCCCTCCAGGCCCA
>Ga0081539_10006438_pt1 | contig 11265 bp, 9 predicted proteins | sample TabmetS4T2R2_FD_71023 | JGI IMG/M metagenome (GOLD analysis project Ga0081539, IMG submission 71023) | Tabebuia heterophylla rhizosphere microbial communities from the University of Puerto Rico - S4T2R2 | ecosystem: Host-associated > Plants > Roots > Rhizosphere ...
CGCGCCGCAGCCGCGCATCTCATTCCGGTCGACTTTTTTACGCGGTTGATCTGGCAGGAGAGCAGCTTCCGCCCGACCGTCACCAGCGGCGCGGGCGCCCAGGGCGTCGCGCAGTTCATGCCCGGAACCGCGGCCGATCGGCGGCTCGCGGACCCGTTCGATCCCGAGCAGGCGGTGCCGAAGTCGGCCGAGCTCCTTGGCGAGCTGCGTGAACGCTTCGGCAATCTCGGGCTCGCGGCCGCGGCCTACAATGGCGGACCGGCGCGGGTCGAGGCGTGGCTCGCCGGCAAGGGCGGCCTACCGGGCGAGACGCGCAATTACGTGTCGATCATCACCGGCCGCAGCGCCGACGACTGGGCCGCCGAGCCGCGCGACGCCGCGTCGGAAGAGGAGGGGCGGCCGACGAAATGCCTGGTGCTGGTCGCGAGTTTCCGCCGCGGCACGGATCGGCGCGTCGCCGCCGCCTACACCGGGCCAATCGCCGAATCGCCGCTTGCACCGTGGGGCGTGCAGATCGCGGGCAACTTCTCAAAGGCCCAGGCACTCGCGACCTATCAGCGGGCGCGCCAGCGCTTCGCCACGATCCTGAGTGAGACCGCCCCGATGGTGATCGGCACGCGGCTGCGCAGCCGCGGCACGCGCGCGTTCTATCGGGTGCGCATTCCGGCCGCGACGCGCGAGGCCGCGACGGAGATCTGCGGCCGCCTGCACAAGGCAGGCGGCGCCTGCGTGGTGTTGAAGAGTTAGGGATGTAGCGATGTAGGGTGGGCAAAGGCGCGCGCTTGCGCGCCGTGCCCACCGCTTTTGCGGTGCTGCCGGTGGGCACGGCGCTGCGCCGTTTACGTGGAAGGGCACTGCACTGGGTCCGCGCCTTTGCCCACCCTACAGCGAGAAACTACACCAACTTCACGTTTTTCAGCGGCAGTTGGCGCACCGGCTTGCCGGTGGCGGCGTGTATTGCGTTCAGCACGGCGGGCGCGACCACGCAGATGGTCGGCTCGCCGACGCCGCCCCAGAAGTCGAAGGTCGGCACGATCACGGTCTCGACCTTCGGCATCTCGGCGAGACGCAGCAATTCGTAAGAGTCGAAGTTGAGACTGGTCATGCGGCCTTTCTCGACCGGCATCTCGCCATAGAAGGTTGCCGACAGGCCGTAGGCGACCGAGCCTTCGACCTGCGCGGCGATCTGGTGCGGGTTGACGGCATGCCCGCAATTGAGCGCGAGCACCATGCGGTGCACCTTCACCTTGCCTTGCGGATCGACCGAGACTTCGGCGGTGGCGGCCGAGTAGCTGCCATAGCCCATGAACTGCGCGATGCCGCGATGGACGCCCGCCGGCAACGGCTTGCCCCAATCGCCTTTCTCGGCGACCGCGTTCAGCACCGCGAGATGCTTGGGGTGCTTGCTCATCAGCGCACGGCGAAACTCGAGCGAGTCCTTGCCCGCCGCGCGGGCGCACTCCTCGATGAAGCACTCCATGTAGACGCCGTTCTGGTTGGTGTTGACGCCGCGCCACGGGCCGACCGGGACATGCGTGTTGCGCATCACGTATTCGATCAGCAGGTTCGGCACCGTGTAGCCGAGCTGCGCGTCGCCGGCCGCCTCCCACCAGCCCTGCAGCTGGCGGTTATCTTTGCCGCCGACAATGCCGGTCGGATTGAGCCAGGCATTGATCGACTGGCCTGACGAGCGGACGTGCAGTGCGACGAGATTGCCTTGCTCGTCGAGGCCGGCCGACATCTTGCAGACCGAGATCGGACGATAGAAGTCGTGCGCCTGGTCTTCTTCGCGGCTCCAGATCAGCTTCACCGGCGTGTCGGGAAACTCTTTCGCAAGCGCCACGGCCTGACGGACATAGTCCTGCGTGCCGCCGCGCCGGCCGAAGCCGCCGCCCGGGTCGTAGCCGTAGACCTCGCATTTCGCGAGCGGAACGCCCGAGGCCTCCGACAGCGCGGCGAGCGAAGCCTCATAGTTCTGCGACGGCACCCAGGCTTCCGCCTTGTCGGCCGAGACGCGCACGGTCGTGTTCATCGTCTCCATGGTGGCGTGCGCCAGGAAGGGCGTCGAATAGGTCGCCTCGATCTTCTTGGCGGCGCTGGTGATCGCCGCGATGGCGTCGCCATTGCGGCGTTCGCCATTGTTCTCCGTGGCGGTGAGGCCCTCGCGCAGCTGCTCGTCGATCGTTGCGCTCGACACCGCGCCGTTCTTCGCCTCGTCCCAGGTGATCGGCAGCGCCTCGAGCGCGCTCTTGGCGCGCCACCAGGTGTCGGCGACGACCGCAACGGCCGTCTCGCCGACCTTCATGACTTTCTTCACGCCCGGCATCTTGGCGGCGGCCGCGTCGTCGAAGCTCACGAGCTTCGCGCCGAACACCGGCGCGTCCTTGATGGCCGCGTTGAGCATGCCCGGCAGCTTCACGTCGATCGCGAACAGCTTCGCGCCGTTGAGCTTGTCGGCGGTGTCGATGCGCTTCAGCGGCTTGCCGGCGATCTTCCACTCCTTGGGATCCTTGAGCTTGATCTCCTTTGGGTCCGGCGGCGCTACCTTGGATGCCGCCGCCGCGATCTTGCCGTAGCTCACGCTTCGCTTCGAAGCCGCATGCGTGATCACGCCTTTCGACACGGTCAATTCGCCGACCGGCACCTTCCACTGCTCGGCCGCGGCCTGCAGCAGCATCATGCGCGCGGCCGCGCCGCCCTTGCGCACATAGTCCTGCGAGATGCGGATGCCACGCGATCCGCCGGTGCCCATCTCACCCCAGGCGCGCTTGCGCGCGAGATTCTGTCCCGGCGTGATCGACTCGGTCGTGACTTTGCTCCAATCGCATTCGAGCTCCTCGGCGACGAGCTGCGCGAGGCCGGTGCGCGTGCCCTGGCCCATCTCGGTGCGCGCGATGCGGACGATGCATGTGTTGTCCGGCTTGATCGCGACCCAGACGCCGACTTCCGCGGCAGCGCTATCGGCTGCTGCGGCTTCGGCAAGCGGCGCCTTGAAGCCGAGCGCGAGCGTGCCGGTGGCGGCGGCGGTCGCGCCGACCACGAACTTGCGACGGGAGAGACGCTGGCCGTTTCCGAAAATCATTTTTCGCATGGCTGCCTCCCTTATGACCGGCGCGTCGCGCGATCGGCGGCGCGACCAGTGGGGGCATTGCCGGCGGCAAGGTGCACCGCCTCGCGAATACGCTGATAGGTGCCGCAGCGGCAGATGTTGGTCATCGCCGCATCGATGTCGGCATCGGTTGGCTTGGGCTTCTTCTTCAACAGCGCAGCGGCGGCCATGATCTGCCCGGACTGGCAGTAGCCGCATTGCGGCACGTCCACACTCGCCCAGGCCTTTTGCACAGGATGCGAGGAATTGGCCGAGAGGCCCTCGATGGTGATGATCTTGTCGCCTGGCTTGACGCTGCTGAACGGAACGGAGCAGGAGCGCTGCACCTCGCCGTTGATGTGCACCGAGCAGGCGCCGCATTGCGCGACGCCGCAGCCATATTTGGTGCCGGTCAAGCCGACGAGCTCGCGGATCACCCACAACAGCGGCATGTCAGGTTCGGCCTGAACGTCGCGCACTCTTCCATTGATGTTGAGTTTTGCCATGGAAACACCCTTCGCCAAGGACTCTTTTGCGGCGCACGCGATTCATCAATCGCCGCCGTCTTTCTGGCCAGGCTTGTTCGGCTTGCAAGCCGCTCCCGGCTCGCACCGAGCCTAACGCGGGCAGAAGGGCGCGCCTACGCCGCTCACGAAGAAGTCATATCGCGCGCGGCGCATCCAACATCGTGAAAGGATGCGCGCTTTCGAACGCGCGCGCGGCGCGCAGCACGAGATGGTCGCGCCGCGGCGGGCCGACGATCTGCAATCCGATCGGCAGGCCGTCGGATGAGAAGCCGCACGGCACGGATGCCGCCGGCTGCTGCGTCAGATTGAACGGGTAGGTGTAGGGCGACCAATTGATCCAGTTGTCGCCATAGCTGCCATCGGCCGGCGTCACGCGTCCGGCTTCGATCGCGGGAGTCGGCATCTGCGGCGTGAGCAGCAGGTCGTACTTCTCGTGAAAACGCACCATCGTGTTCAAGATGTCGGCGCGCGCCGTGAAGGCGGCGAGATAATCGGCGAGCGAATATGTCTTGCCGAGCTCCGCCATCGCGAGGAAGCCCGGATCCATCCTGGCGCGCTCGCTCGCCGGCGCGGCGTTGACGATGGTGGCCGAGACCGCACCCCACAAGGTCATGATCATGTCGTACGGCTCGGCGAAGCCGGGATCTGCCTCTTCGACGATCGCGCCGAGATCCGCGAAGCTCTGCGCGGCCTCTTTCGTCGCGGCCTCGACCTCGGGATGGAGCTTCTGCACGTAACCGAGCCGCGGGCTCCAGGCGACACGCAGGCCGCGCACGCCGTCGTTCAGACCGACGCGGAAGTCCGGGACCGGCGTATTCCACGCCATCATGTCGCGTTCGTCCGGGCCGCCGATCACGGTCAGCATCAGCGCCGCGTCGCTGACCGTGCGCGTCAGCGGGCCGACATGGGCTAGAATGCTGAACGGCGAGGCGGGATAGGCGGCAACGCGCCCGAAGCTCGGCTTGATGCCGAACACGCCGGTGAAGGCTGCCGGAATGCGGATCGATCCGGCGCCATCGGTGCCGATGTGCAGATGTCCGAGATTGAGCAGCGCGGCCGCAGCGGCGCCACCGGACGAGCCGCCGGTGGTGCGATCAAGCTTCCAGGGATTGCGCGTGATGCCGGTGAGTGGCGAATGGCAGGCGCCGATCCAGCCGAACTCCGGCAGCGTGGTCTTGCCGAGAATGACCGCGCCGGCTTCGCGCAGCCGCGCGACGGCGGGCGCATCGGCCTTCATCGGCGCGGGATCGACCGTGAGCGAGCCACGCCGCGAGGGAAAGTCCTTCAGCCAGACATTGTCTTTCACGGTGGCGCCGAGCCCGTCGACGAGGCCGATCGGCTCACCCTTCTGCCAGCGCGCCTCGGAGGCTTGCGCCGTTTTGAGCGCACCCTCGCGATCGACGATGATGAAGGCGTTGATCGCGGGCTCGAATTGCTCGATGCGCGCGAGCTGGTCGCGCGTGACCTCGACCGGCGAGAGTTCCTTGCGCCGATAGAGGTAAAGGAGCTCGGCGGCGGTTAGCGATTTGATGTCGGGCATAGCTGTCCTGCGGTATCCGGGAAGAGCTTAAAGCTTGATCGGAACCGGCCGCAATGCATGATGTGCGGCTTCATCGAGAACCAAAAATGAACCTCCAGAGCAGCAAAGACATCCTGGCGTCGCTGGTCAGCTTCGACACTGTCAGCCGCAACTCCAACCTCGACCTGATCGCCTGGGTTGAGGGCTATCTCGACAAGCTTGGCGTCAAGCACCAGCGCGTCTACGACGAGACCGGCCAGAAATCGAACCTGTGGGCGACGATCGGGCCGAAAGATGTCCCGGGCTTCATCCTGTCGGGCCATACCGACGTGGTGCCGGTCGACGATCAGAATTGGACCGACTCACCGTTCCGGCTGACCGAGCGCGACGGCAAGCTTTATGGCCGCGGCTCGACCGACATGAAGGGCTACGTGGCGTGCTGCCTCGCAGCGGTCCCCGACATGCTGAAGGCAAACCTGAAGAAGCCACTGCACCTTGCCTTCTCGTATGACGAGGAGGTCGGCTGCTGGGGCGTGCGGCGCATGATCCCGAAGATCGTCGAGGACGCCGCCAAGCCGATCGCCTGCTTCGTCGGCGAGCCGACCGAGATGGATGTCGTGATCGGCCATAAGGGCAAGCGCTCGTTCAAGGTGATCGTGCGCGGCCGCACCTGCCATTCGTCGCTGGCGCCGCTCGGCGTGAATGCAGTCGAATATGCGGCGCGCGTGATCGCAAAAATCCGTGATATCGGCGATCGGCTGGCGAAGAGCGGCGCGCGCGACGAGCTCTATGACGTGCCGTTCACGACCGCACACACGGGCTACCTGCATGGCGGCACCGCGCTCAACATCGTGCCGGACATTGCGACCTTCGAGTTCGAATTTCGCGTCCTCTCGGTCGACAAGTCGTCGATCCTGGCGCAGGAGGTGATCGACTACGCCAAGAACGTGCTCGAGCCGGAGATGAAGAAGGTCGCGCCGGAGGCGGGCTTCGAATTCCAGGACCGCTCGGAATTTGCCGGCCTTGATACCTCGCCGGACGCCGAGGTGACGCAGCTCGCCAAGCAGCTCGCCGGACGCAACAGCCACAGCAAGGTCGCCTACGGCACGGAGGGCGGCCTGTTCGCGGCGGCCGGCATTCCGACTGTGGTGTGCGGGCCGGGCAATATCGACCAGGCGCACAAGGCCGACGAGTTCATCAAGATCACCGAGCTCGAGAAATGCGGCGTGTTTCTCGATCGATTGATCGCGCATTGCACGCGGTAGTCGTTGTTGTGCCCTCTCCCCTCGTGGGAGAGGGCTGCTCGGAGGTTCAACGCAGAAGATTGGGAGAGGGGGACTCTCCGCGATCAGTGCCTGTCCCCCCTCTCCCGACTGAGAACCGTCGAACCTCATGCGACGCCCTCTCCCACGAGGGGAGAGGGCACAAATATAAGCGCCGTGTTCGTAACGCGGTAAAGGGCAGAGCATGATCCTGAAAGCGAAGTCCGGTGACGAGGAGCGACATGGCGTTTGATCTCATCTTGAAGGGCGGGCGCGTCATCGACCCGTCGCAGAACATCGACCGGGTGACCGACATCGCCTTTACGGGCGGCAAGGTCGCGAGGGTCGGCAACGACCTCACCGGCGCGACAGAAACGCGCGACGTGTCCGGCTATATCGTGACGCCCGGGCTGATCGACCTGCACACGCATGTCTATTGGGGCGGCACCTCGCTCGGCATCGACGCCGAGGAGTTCTGCCGCATGTCGGGCGTCACCACCGCGATCGACACCGGCAGCGCCGGCCCGGGTAATTTCGCCGGCTTCCGCAAGCACGTGATCGAGCGCAGCGACGTGCGCATTCTCGCCTATCTGCACGTCTCGTTCGCCGGCATCTTCGGCTTCTCCAAGACCATCATGGTGGGCGAGAGCGAAGAGATGCGGCTGATGGCGCCGATCGAGGCGGTGCAGGTCGCGGACGCGAACCGTGACGTCATCGTCGGCATCAAGGTGCGCGTCGGGCGCGGCTCGAGCGGCATCCATGGCGCAGCGCCGCTCGACATCGCGCTGCAGGCCGCGAACGAGGTCGGCATGCCGCTGATGTGCCATATCGACTTCCCGCCGCCGAGCTATGAGGAAGTGGTGCAGAAGCTGCGCCCCGGCGACGTGCTGACGCATGCGTTCCGTCCGTTCCCGAACGCACCCTGCGATCACCAGGGCAAGGTCAAGGACGTGGTGCTCGACGCGCGCGCGCGCGGCGTGCAGTTCGACATCGGGCACGGCAAGGGCTCATTCGCGTTCAAGACCGCACGCGCCATGCTGGCGAATGGCTTCTATCCGGACACGATCTCCTCCGACGTGCATGTGCTGTGCATCGAGGGCCCGGCCTACGACCAGGTGACGACGCTGTCGAAGTTTCTCTGTATGGGCATGCCGCTGAATGACGTGATTGCGGCCTCGACCGTGAATGCCGCGATGGCGCTGAAGCGCCCTGAATTGGGGACCTTCAAGCCGGGCAGTGTCGGCGACGCCACGATCCTCACCATCAAGGACGGACAGTTCGACTATGTCGACGTGGTCGGCGAGCACATGACCGGGGACAAGCGCATCTTCTCCGAGGGCGTGGTGCTCAATGGCCGCTGGTGGCACCCCAACGACTCGACCAAGTTCAAGAAGCTGGAGAAGGCCGCATGAGTGCCGAAGAGAACCTGAAGAAGCTGGGGCTTACGCTGCCGGCGATTCCGAAGCCGGTCGCGAACTACGTGCCGTGGAAGCGCGACGGCAACACGATCTATAGCTCCGGCCAGGGGCCGCGCAAAGCCGATGGCGGCTTTCATTCCGGCAAGGTGGGAAAGGACGTGACGATCGAGGAGGCCTATGAGCACGCCAAGATCGTCGGCCTGCAATTGCTTGCGGTTGCCAAGGAGGCCGCCGGCAGCCTCGATAAGGTCGAGATCCTGAAGGTGCTCGGGATGGTCAACGCGGTGCCGGAGTTCACCGATCAGCCGAAAGTCATCAACGGCTGCTCCGACCTGTTCGTCGCCGTGCTCGGCGACCGCGGCCGCCATGCCCGCTCCGCGGTCGGCATGGGCTCGCTGCCGAACCAGATCACGGTCGAGATCGAGGCGGTGATGCGAGTGGTGGAGTAGGGACGGCGACGAGCAACCAAGGTCGCTGGAGCGGCGGCCCGCGCCATGAGGACAAGTCATGACGCAGCAGGAAAAACGTTCGGAAACGATAAGCCGCACCGTCGAGGTGGACTTCTCGCATAAGAAGCTCATCGCCGGCGGGGGCGAATACGCGCGAGTCAAAATTCGATTGGAACCGCTACCGCGTGGGGCGGGCATTCAGTTCGTGAACAACGTGAAGGGAGGGAACGTACCCGATCGAATGATTGGTGGAGTTGAAGAGGGCATTAGAGAAGCCGCCAAAACAGGCGTCTTGGAAGGCGGGCCCGTCGTTGATTTCAAAGCGACCCTGATAGACGGCGCCTACCACGAGGTCGACTCAAACTGGCGTACCTTTAATTTGGCGGCACAGGGCGCATTTTGGGACGGCATGCGAAAAGCCGGCCCAAAATTGTTGCTACGATAGGTTCTCGTTCCGAGCACTCAGGCATCGGCGTCATGCCATCGTTCACACGATGAGCCGTCCGGGTGGCAGCTCCGTGTGCGGCCAGATGGTGCGGCGGGCCTTTTTGTAGGGATACTGGCGCACGTCCAGCGACGAAGGGCCTTCGCCGTTGCAATAGATCACCTTCGTGGCGATCGGCGCATAGGCGGCGTGGAAGTGGTTGGTGGACTTCACGCCGACGTATTTCTTGGTCGCGAGGTCGATCCCCGCCGCGGTGAAAATCTCGGTGCCGAGCGCCTGGGTGCGGTGCGCAATCAACGCGACGTCGACGCCGCCGATGCGGATGCCGGCCGCATCGCCAAATTTCACTTTCGCAGTGCCGAAGCTCTGCATTCCGTCATTCACGAGACCGAGGATCGTGACCTCGCCGTCGATCGGCTCGCCTGACGCGACGGCGGTCTTGCCGCCGAACCGCAACGGGATCGTGGCGCCGACGCCCGCCGCGTGACACAGCTGGACGGCGACCGGGTCCCAGACCGGACCGACCGCGGCGTCGGTCACGCCGCGTTCGAGCAGGCGGCGGATGATGTTGGTGTTGTCCGACGCCGCACCTCCGCCGGCATTGTCGGACGGGTCAGCAACGACAACCGGACCTTTCGCTTCCGCGTAGGCGGCCGTGATCGCCTCGTCGAGGGTCAGGTACGGCGGCGACCAGGTGCCGCGCTTCTCGCGGATTTCGTCCGCCAGCTCCCGCGCCAGTGCATCGCCCTTGTGTTTGGCGTTGTCGGTCACTACCAGCACCCGCGTCCCGTGCTCGGGAACGTCGCCTTGCGCAAAACCGTGACCGAGCGACACCGACAGGACGCCGTCACGGCCTTCGAGTTTCTTCATTCGGTCCACGAATGAACGGCCGGGCTCGCGCGAGGTCGGGAACAGATCGATCATGCCGCAGTCATAGAGCGACATGACGGGGCGGATATCGTGGCGGATCGCCTTCACGACCAGCGTGACCAGCTCGTCGGCGCGCTCGGCGAAATCGATGTGCGGATACTCCTTGAACAGGATCATGACGTCGCAGCCGCGGATGCGCTTCTCGGTCAGATGGCAGTGCGGGTCCTGCTCGGCACCGATGATCGCCGTTCGCCCGACGATCTCGCGCACCCGCGCGATGATGTCGCCCTCGCAGTCATCGTAGCCGTGCGCCACCATGGCGCCGTGCAGGCCGAGCAGCACACCATCGACCGGCATCGCAGCCTTGAGCTGATCGAGGATTTCGTCGCGCATGCTTTCATAAGCCGCCTGCGTGGTCGGGCCTGATGGTTCGGCCCAGAAGCACGAGCCCTCGATCAGCTCGAAGCCTTCCTGCTTGGCGCGCCGCCGCGCGACCCACAACGGCCCGGTGCAGAGCGTTCCGCGATCGGGATGCTTGCCGGGCGGAAAGTAGAGGGTGGATTCGTAGCTCGCTCGATTGGTCGGGATCGGCGAGAAGGAATTCGTCTCGGTCGCGAGCGACGCGGCGAAGATGCGCATGCTAGCCCTCATGACATCGCGCCGCGATGATGCCGGGGCAGGTCGATCATGGGTAGGCTTGTATTGGGCAGGCCGCTATGCGTATCGAGAGGAGCGCAACGACAGCACGCAGGGGGAGACGTCACGTGACCGACCAAGCCTACGCGGGTGTGTTCCCGATCGCGCCGACGCCGTTCACCGCCTCACATGATCTCGATCTCGACGGCATGCGCCGCGTGCTCGACTGCATGATCGATCAAGGCGTCGACGGCATCTGCATCCTGGCGAACTACTCCGAGCAGTTCCTGCTCTCCGATGCGGAGCGCACGGAGTTGCTCGAGCTGTGCCTGACGCATGTGGCGGGGCGCGTGCCGGTGATCGTGACGTGCAGTCACTTTTCAACGCGCATCGCGGCCGAGCGCGGCCGGCAGGCCGCCGCAGCCGGCGCCAAGATGCTCATGATGATGCCGCCCTATCATGGCGCGACACTGCGGGCCGGCGATGACGGCATCGTCGAGCAGTTCGCGCGCGTCGCCGAGGCCGCCAGTATCCCGATCATGGTCCAGGACGCGCCGCTCTCCGGCATGACGCTTTCGGTCGCCCTGCTCGCGCGGCTCGCGCGCGAGGTGCCGCTCACCTCCTATTTCAAGATCGAAGTGCCAGGCACCGCCGCGAAGCTGCGCAAGCTGATCGAGGTCGGCGGCGCGGCGATCAAGGGGCCGTTCGACGGCGAGGAGTCGATCACGCTGATGGCCGACCTCGATGCCGGCGCGACGGGCACCATGCCAAGCGCGCTGTTGCCGGACCTGATCAAGCCGGTGGTCACCTTGCACCGGACCGGCAATCGCGACGAGGCGGCCGCAGCCTATGCGCGTATCCTGCCGCTCATCAACTATGAGAACCGCCAGTGCGGCTTGCGCGCGACCAAGACCGTGATGATGGAGGGTGGGGTGATCAGGAGCGACGCCGTGCGCCACCCGCTCGAGCCGCTCGACGCGGCCACGCGGGCTGGCCTCATGGAGCTCGCGCGCGCAGCAAATCCGCTCGCACTGCGTTGGGGCAAGTGAGG
>Ga0081539_10006439_pt1 | contig 11263 bp, 5 predicted proteins | sample TabmetS4T2R2_FD_71023 | JGI IMG/M metagenome (GOLD analysis project Ga0081539, IMG submission 71023) | Tabebuia heterophylla rhizosphere microbial communities from the University of Puerto Rico - S4T2R2 | ecosystem: Host-associated > Plants > Roots > Rhizosphere ...
ATCCCACCGGCCGCCGCAGCCGCTGGTCCAGGCGCGTGCTCGCCGTGCTGATCATGGTCGTGCTCGTCAGCGCGCTGGCGTTCGCCACGACACTGGTCGCCGTTCCCCGCCAGCGCGATCTCGCGCTGCCGTTGCCGCAGCCTCATGCGGATCGGCTGCGCGGTACGCCGCCGCGCCATGGTCTCTCGGCCTGGCTTCCGGCCAGGATGGCGAAGAACCCCCACAGCCCGCTCAGCGTCGGCTTCTACGTGCCCGACGACGATGCGAGCATCGCCTCGCTGCGCCGTCATGTCGGCGCGCTCGACTGGGTCGTCCCCGCGCTGGTGTCGGTGTCTGGCCCGGACCACAGGGTGTCGGTCGAACGCGATCCGCAGTTCGACCGCATGATCGCCGCGATGCCGAACCCGCCCAAGGTGCTGCCGATGGTCCAGAACTTCGGCAACGAAAAATGGGACGGTGTCGGCGCAGCGGCGCTGCTCCACAATCCGGCGCAACGCAAGGCGCTCGCGATGCGGCTGGGCAGGCTGGTCGCGGCCCGCCGCGAAGCTGGGCTGGTGATGGACTTCGAAGCTCTGCCGCGCGGCGCGATGGGGGATTATCTCCGTTTCCTCCATCAGCTGAGGAGCACCTTGCCCTCCGGCGCGCAGCTCGCGGTCACCGCCCCCGCCGAGAACCAGGACTGGCCGCTCGCGGCGTTCGCCCGCGTCACCGACCGGCTGATCTTCATGGCCTATGACCAGCATTGGCAGGGCGGCGAGCCCGGGCCGATCGCGCCGCAAGGCTGGTTCGTCCATCAGATCGGGACAGCGTTGCGCACCGTCGGTCCCGACAAGCTGGTCGTCGCGCTCGGCAGCTATGCCTATGACTGGCACGGCGACGACACCGATGCGCTGTCGATCGAGGAGGCGTGGCTCGCGGCGCACGACAGCACGGCGCCGGTCGGCTTCGATGCCTCCAGCGGCAATGCCGGCTTCGCCTATGACGAAGGCGGAAAGCACCACAGCATCTGGATGCTCGACGCCGCGACCAGCTGGAACCAGCTCCAGGCGCTCAAGCGGCTCGGCATCGACGACGTCGCGCTGTGGCGGCTGGGCACCGAGGACCCGGGGTTCTGGGCCGATCTCGGCGCCTTTCGCACCGGCGGCGTGCCCGATCTGTCGACCCCCCGCTCGCTGCTCAGCACGGATGTGGAGGGATCGGGCGAGATCCTGCGCATCACCGCGACGCCCGGCGACGGCCACCGCACCGTGACGCGCGACGTCCAGGGCATGATCCGCGACGAGCGCTACGACGCGCTGCCGACGCCCTATGTCGTCCAGCGCGTCGGCGGCGGCGATCCCAAGCTGCTCGCGCTGACCTTCGATGACGGTCCGGACGCGACCTGGACGCCGAAGATCCTCGCCGAGCTCGAGGCGGCGAAGGTGCCGGCGACCTTCTTCGTGATCGGCGAGAACGCGCTCGTGCATCCGGCGCTGCTCGGCCGCATCCTCGCCGACGGCGACGAGATCGGCAACCACAGCTACACCCACCCCAACCTCGCCGCGGTGAGCGCGACGCAGACGCGGCTCGAACTGAACGCGACGCAGCGGCTGGTCCAGGCCTATACCGGGCGAAGCATGACGCTGTTCCGCGCGCCTTATTTCGGCGACGCCGAACCGACCACCGCCGACGAGCTCGGCCCGGCGCTCCAGGCGCAGCAGGCCGGCTACACCGTCGTCGGGCTGCACGTCGATCCCAACGACTGGCAGCGCCCGGGCGCCGACGCGATCGTCGATCAGGTCATCCGTCAGGTCCATGCCGCCACGCCGACCAATTCCGGCAACGTCATCCTGCTGCACGACGGCGGCGGCGACCGCGCGCAGACCGTCGCCGCGCTTCCCCGGATCATCGCCGCGCTCGAGGGCGAGGGATATCGCTTTGTCCCCGCCTCCCAGCTCGCCGGCGTTTCGCCTGCGCAGGCGATGCCCAAGGTCGCGAGCGCCGATCTGTGGGCGGTGCGGATCGACGTCGCGATCTTCGTCGCGCTCGCCGCGCTGGCGGCGCTGCTCGCCTGGATCTTCTATGTCGCCATCGCGCTCGGGATCGCCCGGGCGGTGGTGATGGCCGGCCTTGCCTGGTTCCAGAGCCGCCGCGACCGCGCCCGGCCGCCAGCGTTCGAGCCGAGCGTGTCGGTGATCATCCCCGCCTATAACGAGGAGCGCGTGATCGCCGCCTCGGTCGCGCGCGTGCTGGCGAGCGACTATCCCGCGCTGCAGGTGATCGTCGCCGACGACGGATCGAAGGACCGCACCAGCGCCGTGGTCGCCGCCGCCTTCGCCGGCGATCCGCGCGTCACGCTGCTCACGCTCGAGAACGGCGGCAAGGCGGCGGCGCTCAACCGCGCGTTGCTCCAGGCGACGGGCGAGGTGATCATCGCGCTCGACGCCGACACGCAGTTCGAGCCGCTGACGATCCGCCGCCTCGCCCGCTGGTTCGCCGATCCGAGGCTCGGCGCGGTCGCCGGCGACGCACGGGTGGGCAATCGCGTCAACCTCGTCACTCGCTGGCAGGCGGTCGAATATATCACCGCACAGAACCTGGAGCGCCGCGCGCTCGCCGGGTTCGATGCGATGACGGTGGTCCCCGGCGCGGTCGGCGCTTGGCGGCGGGCGGCGCTCGACACCGTCGGCGGCTATCCCGAGGATACGCTGGCCGAGGACCAGGACCTCACCATCGCCATCCAGCGTGCCGGCTGGCGCGTGACCTATGATCCCGAAGCGGTCGCCTGGACCGAGGCGCCGGAAAGCTTCCGGGCGCTCGCCAGGCAGCGCTACCGCTGGGCGTTCGGCACGCTGCAATGCCTGTGGAAGCACCGCGCGATCCTGCGGACGCGCAAGCCGTCCGGGCTGGCGCTGGTCGGCCTGCCGCAGGCGTGGCTGTTCCAGATCGCCTTCGCCGCGATCTCGCCGCTGATCGACCTGACGCTGGTCGTCTCGATCATCGGCACGGCGCTGCGCGTGATCGAGCACGGCTGGGCGCAGACCCGCGGCGACGTCGGCGCCATGGGCCTCTACTGGCTGGTCTTCACCGCGGTCGACGTCGCGTGCGGCTGGATCGCCTATGCGCTCGACGGAAAGGGCGTGCGCTATCCGGCGCACCTGCTCGTCGCCCAGCGGCTGGTCTACCGCCAGATCATGTACTGGGTGGTGATCCGCGCGATCGCCTCGGCGATCGGCGGCTGGGTGGTCGGCTGGGGCAAGCTCGAGCGTACCGGCCGCGTCTCCGCCGTGGCGCCTGCCGGCGCATGAGGATGCTGCGATCGATCCCGGCGCTGTTGATCGCCCTGGGTGCCCCTGCAGTCCCGGCGCGGGCGCAGGATGCGCCGGACCTTTCCGCCGATCGGATCACCATCGGCGTCGGTCCGGCCTTCGTGCCGCGCTATGTGGGATCGGACCGGATGACGGTCGTCCTCGGCATCGCGCTGCAGGGGCAGGTGGCCCGCCGGTCATTCGAGACTGCCGGCACCTCGCTCAGCGTCGACCTGATCGCCGACCCAGGCAAGCCGGGCTGGCAGGTCCAGGCCGGGCCGACGTTCAACCTGCGGCTCGACCGCACGGCGCGCATCGCCGAACCGCAGGTCGCCGCGCTCGGGACTCGCAAGACCGCGTGGGAGCCCGGCGCCTGGATCGGCCTCCAGCGCACCGGAGTCTTGACCAGCCCCTATGACTCGCTGTCGGCGAGCATCTCCTGGCAGCATGACGTGAATGGCGCCTATGACGGCTCCGTCGTCAGCCCCGCGATCAGCTACGACACGCCATTGTCGCATCACGATTACGTCAGCCTCTCGGCCGGCGCCGATCATGTCGGCAGGCGGTTCGGCCGATATTATTACGACATCGACGACGCCGACAGTGCCGCGAGCGGTCTCGGCGTCTATGACGGCGCGGACAGAGCGGGGTGGAAGGACTGGAATCTCGACCTGCTGACGATGCACATGGTTCGCGGTGAGCTGACCCGCGGCGTCGGCGTGTTCGGCACGCTGGGCTATTCGCGCCTTGTCGGTGCCTATGCGCGCTCGCCGATCGTCGCCGATGTCGGCAGCGCGAACCAGTGGAGCGGCGCAGTCGGCGTCAGCATCACCTTGTGAGGACCCCAATTCGTGAATCAAGACACGGAAGAGACATGAGCCTTAACCTCCTGCTGGTCGAGGACGATGCGGCCCTTGCCGCGATGCTGTCCGACGACCTGCGCGACTATGATCATCGCGTGACGATCGTCTCCGATGGAGGCGAAGCGCTCGTCGCCGCCGGGCGTGATCAGTTCGATGCGGTGGTACTCGACCGGATGCTGCCCTCGATCGACGGCGTTTCTGTCCTCCAGCGGATGCGGCGCGAGGGGCTGACGATGCCGATCATCATGCTGACCGCGCTCGGCAGGCTGGCCGAGAAGGTCGAGGGGCTGGAGGCGGGCGCTGACGATTATATGGTGAAGCCGGTCGACGCCGCCGAGCTCAACGCGCGGCTGCACGCGGTGCATCGCGCGCGCGGGTGGATCACCACCGATACCGACACGATCCGCGCCGGCGACGTCGTCGCCAGCCCCTCGCAGCACCGGGCCTGGCGCGCGGGCAAGGCACTGGACCTCTCGAAGACCGAATTCAACCTGCTGTGCGAATTCGTCCGCAACGCCGACGCGGTGCTGACCCGGGCGATGCTCTACGAACGCGTATGGGGATTCGATTTCGAGCCGACCACCAACGTCGTCGACGCGTTCGTGCGGCGCCTGCGGATCAAGCTGATGGCGGATGGGGGATCGGACCTCATCGCGGCGGTGCGCGGCGTCGGCTATGTGATGCGCGGCTAGGGGTCGTGTCGCGGCTGCGTTCGCTGAGGGCGCTGACGCTCCTCTTCGTCCTCATCTTTCTGGCGGCGACAGCGGCCACCGGATTCGCCACCTATTTCGTCACCCATGCCACCATCGCCCGGCTGGTCGACCAGCGGATCATGGCGGAAAGCAGCGCCGTCTCGGGCGGGACCTTCCCCGCCGAGCGCGCCGCGGTGATCGCCAGCATCGCCGACTATTCACGCCGGCGCGATACCGGCGACCTTGGGTTCATGCTGACCGACGCCGCCGGACGCAGGATCGCCGGGAACGTGGCGTTCGACCGGCCGCTGCCGCTCGGCTTCTCGACGGTGGGAAAGGCCGACAGGATCAAGGGCCTCACCCACGGCCGCGCGCTCGTCAGACGTATCGGCAACGGCCTGACGCTGACGACGGTCGCCGAAACGGAGCCGATCGACAATTACGACACGGAACGCATCCGTATCCACGTGCTCGGCTTCGGGTCGATCATCCTCATCGTCGTCGGCGGCGCGATCCTCTTTAGCATGATTATCCGCCGCCGTATCGTCGCCGTGCGCCGCACCGTCGACGCCATCATCGACGGCGACATGCAGCGGCGCGTTCCGGTAGACGGATCGGGAAGCGAATTCGATGAGCAGGCGCGGGCATTCAACCGGATGCTCGACCGTATCGCCGGGCTGATGGGCGAGATTCGCAATGTCTCCAACGATATCGCCCACGACCTCAGGACGCCGCTCGCGCGCCTGCGCGGACGGCTAGCCGCCATCGCGCGCCAGGCCGAGAGCGAGCAGGTGCGCGACGGCCTCGAGGATGCGATCGCGCAGAGCGACGCGATCCTGGCGATGTTCGCGGCGGTGCTGCGCATCGCCGAGGTGGAAGGAGGTGATCGCCGCGCAGCCTTCGAGACGCTTGACCTTGGCGACCTTGCGACTGCGATCGGGACGGCGATGCAGCCGGCGGCGGAGGAGGAGCGCCATCTGCTGGTGGTCGGCGAGTGTGGGCGCGCGCCGATCCAGGGGGATCGCCAGCTGCTCAATCACGCGCTGGTCAACCTGATCGAAAACGCCCTGCGCCATACGCCCGACGGCTCGCGGATCGAGATATCGGTGGCGCGATCGGGACCGGATGCGATTCTGACGGTCCGGGATGACGGGCCCGGCATCGCGCCGGAGCAGCGCGCGCTGGCGCTGCGGCGCTTCGGCCGGCTGGACAAGAGCCGCGCCCTGGGCGGCCACGGGCTCGGGCTGCCGCTGGTGGATGCCATCGCGCGGCTGCACCGGGGCGGCCTGACCCTGGAATCGGCGGACCCCGGCCTCAGGGCCGTTCTCACGCTGCCGCTGGCTGCATGACAGGGTTCGGCCCGGGAAGGGGGCTGTGCTTCCCGGGCCGAACGGTTCCCGCCATAGCGATCGGCGGCGTCAGAACCTCAGCGACGCCTCGGCGCCGAAAGTCCGCGGCGCGTTGAAGTTGCCATAGTCGCCAAGGACGCTGGCGATGCTGCCCGCGGTCGCGCCGGGAGTCGTCGGAGCACCGGGCAGGCTGTTCGACGGGTCGCGGCGATAGACATATTGCTCGTCGAACAGGTTGCGGGCCCAGATGCTGAACGTCACCTTCTGGCCGGTATCCGACAGCTGGATATCGGCGAGCGACAGGCGTCCGTTGACGATGAACGACGGATCGTTGCGGGTGGCGAACTGGTCGAAGGTCTGGGTCGACTGCGCATAGTTCGCGTCGAGGTGCAGCGCGATCGCCGCGTCGCCGTCGCCGACCGGTACCCGATAGTCGATCGATCCGCTGGCCGCGTTGCGCGGCGTGAAGACGATGTAGAAGTTCTGGTACACGTTGGTCGACGTGATCAGCACCGGCGGGATACGCGTGTAGGTATAGGCATAGGAGCCGGTCAGGGTCAGGCCGTCGACCGGCTGCACCGTCAGGTCCGCCTCGATGCCGCGGATCTTGGTGGTGCCGGGCGCATTGATGGTCACGAGGTTGTTGAAGTTGCCGGTCGCGGTCGGCTGGATCGAGCTGATGTCGACCTGGCTGTCCTTGCGGTCCATGATGTAGCCGGCGAGATTGAACCGCGCGCGGTGATCCCAGAAGTCGCTCTTGAGGCCAATCTCATAGGACTTCACGTCTTCGGGATCGAACGCCTGATAGTTCGCGGTGCGCGAGCTCGCGCCGCCGGCGCGATAGCCGGTCGCATATTTGGCATAGAGGTGCAGCGAATCGCTCGCGTCATAGGCGAGCGTCACCATCGGGTTGAAGCGGTTCCAGGTCTCGTCCAGCGGCTGATAGCCGTTCTGCGCCGCCGCCGTCGGGTTGGTGTCGTAGTTGATGTTGCGCGAATAGTGCAGCACGCCGCGCTTCTTGTCGTGGGTGTAGCGACCGCCGACGGTCAGGTGGATCGCGTCTGTCGCGTTCCAGGTGAGCTGGCCATAGGCGGCATAGCTCTTCGACCAGACTTCCGACGCGCGGTCGATCGAGCGGCAGCCCGGCTGCGACCCGAACCCGCCCGAACCGGTGCACGGATCGAGGATGACGTAGCGTGACCCGACGACCGCGCCGGTGGCGTCGGTGATCGCGACGATGCCGTTGGAGTTCGGCGTCGCGGCGTCATCGCTGACATGCTCGTTGAAGTAGTAGAGGCCGGCGACATAATCGATCGACCCCAGCGAGCCGACCGCCTGGAACTCCTGGCTGAACTGATGCTGGTCGAGGTCGGCGAGGCTGTAGCGGCTGAACGCGCAGGGCGCGGCCGCGGTGCAGGCGGCGGTCAGGGCGATGGCGGGAACGCGGTGCGCGCCGCCCGAATTGTCCCACTGCGTCGCCGAGACGCCGCGCCATGCGGTGATCGAGCGGAGCTCGAGCTCGGACCCCAGATTCCACTTGAGGATGTTGGTAAATCCGTGGGTCTTGTCGACGCTCGGCTGCTGCGGCACGCCGATGTCGGCGGTCTTCATGCGCGAGTCGCCGTTGACGACGACGCCGGGCAGCAGCGGTTTCACCGCGCCGGTCAGGCTGGTGTAGTTGGTGCCGGGCAGGAAGCAGCCCGGCGCCGCCGACTGCGCGCCCGCGACGCATCCGTTGGGATTGTAGTTCAGCAGCTGGCTGTAGAAGGGCGTGTTGGCGTCGTAGCCGACGTCGTAGGAGAAATCGTCCGTGACCCCGTCGATCGGCTTCCATCGCGCGGCGGCGCGGAAACCGTGGCGGTCGTAATAGTTCCAGCCGGTCTGGCCCGCGAGCGGATCCTTGGTGGTCGCGTCCTGATGCTGGATGACGCCGTCCAGCTTGACCGAGACGCCGGCGAACTCCGGCAGGTCGAGGTGGAGCTCGGCATTGTAGCCGCCGTAATTGCTGATGCCCGCGGTTGCGCGGCCCTCGAACTTGCCGCTCGGCGCCTTGGTGACCATGCTGAGTGCGCCGCCTTCGGTGTTGCGTCCGAACAGCGTGCCCTGCGGCCCCTTCAGCACCTCGATCCGCTCGAGGTCGAACAGCGCCGCGTTGAGGCCGTGCTGGCGGCCTAGATAGACGCCGTCGATATAGATGCCGACACCCTGCTCGCGCGCGGGCTGGTTGGCGTCAAGCGGCACGATGCCGCGGATGCCGACGGTGAGGGCGCTCTGGCGGGCCTCGAAGGTCGCGACACGCAGGCTGGGAACCCCGCCGTCGGCGAGGTCGTAAAGGCTCTGGACATGACGATCCTTGATCGTGTCGGCGCTCACCACGGAGATGGCGATCGGCGTCTTCTGGAGGTTCGTCTCGGTCTTCGTCGCGGTGACGACGATGTCCTCCAGCCCCTGTCCGGGCGTCTGGGCAGCATCGGCGGCGGCCTTCGGTGCCGCGGCGGGTGATTGATTCTGCCCGAGCGCGGGCGATGCCAATAGCGCCAATGCGGCGCTTCCGAGCAGATAGGGCAGGCGGATACGGTTTCGGCAGGACACTGGGGAGCTCCCTGAACATGATTGTCGTTCGTGGGGCCCCTAGAAGTTAAAGTGGTCAGTTATGTTACAATCGTTGTAACATAAAAGGTGTCATTCTTTCATTTTCGTTTCATCATAGAATGATCTGTGATAATTCGACAATATTATACAAAGTTTGATTTGCAAAAATATGCGCTATTCTTTTTGATAGATGTAAATAATCATTGAAATTACCTGAAGATGTTTCCTTGAATCAATCTTCTGACAAATCGGAAATTGGGATCGATCAACGATTCTGCTTCGCGGAGGGCTTAGGCTCCCTTCAACTCTCCCCACCAGGGAAAGTGGCACGGAGCGCGATGGAGAGGGAGGTCTCCCGACGATCGTTCCGACATGCCTCCTTCGTCAGCCTGCAGCCGATATCTCAACTGGTGGGAAGATTGCGTATCGGCCATCATGCGATCACCAGGGTGGATGTCGGCAATAACTATTATATTCCAGTATATTAAGCCTGTCCGCTGCACGTTTGAACATCTAAACTTTCCAATTGAGAATATTGGTAAGGAAATATATCCAATCCAAGGACGGCCTCAAAGCCGCCATGAGGAGAGGATCGCTATGATACTCCGGATGGCACGTTGCAGCAGCGTCGCCGCGGTTGGCCGGATCATATGAAGGCCCCTGCCGTCGATCGTCGTACGCTCCTCTCCGGCGGCATGGTCGTTGCGGCCGCGCTCGCCCAGGGCGGGCGATCCGACGCCGCCGTGATCGCCGACGGGACGGCGGAGATCATGCTCGGCCGACGACCGCTGCGGGTCGTCGACCTGACGCATGCGTTGACCACTGCCTTCAACTGGATGCCGGCGCGGCCTCGCATCGCAATGGACCCGATCATCGGGTCGGGGCTGGCGGTCGGCATGAACCTCAACCGGCTGATGCTGGTCGAGCATACCGGCACGCACATCGACGTGCCGCGCCATTTCAGCAACGACGGCAAGAGCTTGGGCGATATTCCGATCGGCGATTTGGTCGTCCCGCTCGCGCTGATCGACCTCAAGGCGAAGGCGCAAGCCGATCCCGATGCCGGCCTGTCGCCTGACGACATCCGTGCCTGGGAACGCGCGAACGGACGCCTGCCCGACGACTGCTGCGTCGCGATCAACAGCGGTTACGACCCGATCGCGCGGATGCGGGACATGGCGGCGGGAGGCCGGCGCGGGAGCCCCGGTTTCAGTCCCGAAGCGTCGGACTTCCTGATCAACGCGCGCAAGGTGAAGGGCATAGCGGTCGACGCCATGTCGATCGATCAGGGCAGGAACGGACCCGCCTATCCGGTTCATCAGCAATGGTTGCGGAGCGGCCGCTGGGGAATCGAAGGGCTCACCAATCTGGATGCCGTGCCGGCGGCTGGCGCGCTGCTGTTCGTCGGCGCCGCGCCGATCGCCGACGCGACCGGCATTCCGATCCGCGCCATCGCGATGTTCGACGCGCGATAGCGCCGCCGGGACGGCCGCCGGCGGCGTCGGTCCCACAATCATATCGGCGACGGCGAGCAACGCCGCGTCCGGCTGGGGAGGATCATGATGATGATACGAGCTTCGCTTCGTGCGGTGCAGATCTGCGGGGTTTCGGCATGGGCTATGATGGTCGCATCGCCAGCCTTCGCGCAGCAGGCGGTGCCCGCGCCGGCGGAACCATCCGCCGATGCCCTCGACCAGCAGGCGACAGGCGATGGCGTGCAGCCGGCGACGGCGAGCGACATCGTCGTGACCGGCTCGCGCATCGTCCGCTCGGGCTATAACGCGCCGACGCCGGTCACGGTGATCGGCACCGACACCTTGACCAAGACCGCGCCGAGCAACGTGCCCGATGCGCTCAACCAGCTCCCCCAGTTCCAGGGCTCGATCAGCCAGAATGCCCAGGCCGACACCGGTGCGTCCAAGGTGCGGTCAGGCAACTACCTCGACATCCGCGCATTGGGCCCGCAGCGCGTGCTGATCCTCGAGGACGGCCGCCGCCTGCCGCCGACCAGCAGCAACGGTGCGACGGACGCCAACCTGATCCCTCAGATGCTGGTCGAGCGCGTCGAGGTGGTCACCGGCGGCGCCTCCGCCGCCTATGGCTCGGACGCGGTGTCGGGCGTCGTCAACTTCATCATGGACAAGAAGTTCGAGGGCGTGAAGCTGAACGCCCAGGGTGGCGTGTCCCACTACGGCGACAATGGCTCCTATAAGCTCGGCATCGCCGCCGGCGGCGGATTGCTCGACGATCGGCTGCATCTGATCGCCAGCGCCGAATATTATCGATCGAACGGGATCGGCAATCGCGCCTCGCGCTTCACCGCAACGGGCGAGAATACCGAATCCGCACTGACCATCGCCGGTCTCGGCACCGCGGCCGACCCCTATTATTACATCGGCGGCATCCACAACAACGCCAACGCCCACCGCGGGTTCATCTTCCAACAGCCGCCCCCCCAACCCCCATTCCCCCCCCCCCGG
>Ga0081539_10006440_pt1 | contig 11254 bp, 9 predicted proteins | sample TabmetS4T2R2_FD_71023 | JGI IMG/M metagenome (GOLD analysis project Ga0081539, IMG submission 71023) | Tabebuia heterophylla rhizosphere microbial communities from the University of Puerto Rico - S4T2R2 | ecosystem: Host-associated > Plants > Roots > Rhizosphere ...
CGGAAGCCGCGCTCGATGAGTTCGCGCGCGTGCTCAAGCCCGGCGGCGAGATCGTGATCGTGACCCGCATCGGCGCCGAGGCCGGGCTGCGCCGCAATATCGAGCACATGCTGCAGCCGGTGGTGCGCAAGCTCGGCTGGCGCACCGAGTTCTCGTTCGAGCGCTATCGCCGCTGGGTCGCGACCCACACGGACCTGCGCATCGCGGAAAGCCGCCCGATGCCGCCGCTCGGACACTTCTATCTGCTGCGCATCGCCAAGGCGAGCGGCGCGCGGGCAGAGCAAGTGAAGGCCGGCGCTGCGGCGTAACGTCGCCGCGAATATGACATTTCGATGATGTCATATGCCGGTTATGGAATCGCAATAGAGCGTGGGCCCGAAACGGGCTTTTTGGAAGAGACCACGCTCCGCAAGTACCACGCGCCAACACAACGGGGATGACGCGCATGCACGGCTTTCTCGAGACCCTGCGGATCCAGCGCTGGGACGACCATCGTTATTATCACCACAGCCGGATCAATCAATCGCTTCATCTCGTCAGCGCGATCAGCTTCCTGGTCGCCTATGTGATGGTCTACTTCGATCCGGGTGTCGCCGGCCTGATCGGCTGGCTCATCTCGATGTGGTCGCGCCAGGCCGGACACTTCTTCTTCGAGCCGAAGCATTACGACGAGATCAACCAGGCGACCCACGAATACAAGGAAGAGATCAAGGTCGGCTACAACCTCTATCGCAAGGTCGTGCTGATGGTGGTCTGGGCCGCGTCGCCGCTGCTGCTGCTGGCGAGCCCGACGCTGTTCGGCCTGTTCGCGGCGCCGGAAACGACCGGCGATCTCATCCGCAATGTCGGCAAGCTCTGGCTGCTGATCGGCGCCGGCGGTCTCTTGTTCCGCACCGTGCACCTGTTCTTCATCCAGGACGTGCGCGCCGGCCTCGTATGGATGACAAAGATCCTCACCGACCCGTTCCACGACATCATGCTCTATTGGAAGTCGCCGCTCTACCTGATGCGCGGCGAGCTGATCGATCCGCACCACGCCCAGCATGGCGGTCCGGAACAGGATGAGGAAGACGAGGAGCTGCAGGAGCAGCACGCGTAAGGCGAGGATTGGTGCGCGCGTCTTTGGCTTCGCGGGTCCTCGATCCGCGAAGCTTTGTTTTCGGCGCGGCTCTTTTCGTTGGACGCGCAAAGGCACGGAGCCGTAGGGCGGGCAAAGGCGCGGTCCAGTGGATAAACCTCTCCGCGCGGAATGACATAGCGCCGTGCCCGCCGCCCGATATTGCAGGTCAAAGAATCGTGGGTGCGGCAAAAATGGTGGGCACGGCGCGCAAGCGCGCGCCTTTGCCCACCCTACGAGCGATTGCTCTTTCCGAAAAACCGATGCGAGAGCATTTCCCGCAGGATCGCGCGCCGGATCGACTTGTTGGTGGTCGCGGGATCTGCCCACCACCAGCCGTCATCCGCCATCTTGCGCGCCGCGGCGACGAAGCGCTCCACCACGGCGGCGAAGTCGGCTTCCGTATAGTTCAGGCTGAAGATCATCCGGCCGGTGCCGATCCAGCTCAGCATCAGCCCCTCGGCGCGCAGGTAATATTGCAGCATCCAATTGTAGCGCGAGGGCTTGGTGTACGAGATCGCCCAGATCGAGCCGAGATTGGCGATCCGCACTGGCAGCCCGGCCTCCTGCAGACGCCGGTTGATGAGCGCGGCGCGCGCGTTCCAGGTCGCGTCGAGGTCGACATACAGCGCGCGCACCTCGGCGCTTTCGAACCGCGTCAGGAACGCGTCCATCGCGGCCATGACGTAGGGATGCGAGTTGAAGGTGCCGCGCGCGAGGAAGATGTCCGCAGGGCGATCATCGCGGAAGCGCTTCATGAACTCGCGCTTGCCGCACACGGCGCCGACCGGAAAGCCACCGCCGAGCGTCTTGCCGTAGGTGACGAGGTCGGCCTTGATGCCGAAATATTCCTGCGAGCCGCCGCGCGCGACGCGAAAGCCGATGAAGATGTCGTCGAGGATCAGCACGATGCCGCGCTCGCTGCACACCGCGCGCAGCTTGCGCAGCCATTCGGCGTAGGCGGCGCGATCGAAATGCGCGGTGCGCGCGCTGTCGACCAGCGCGGAATCCGATGGCGCGCTCGCGTTCGGATGCAGCGCCTGCAGCGGATTGACCAGCACGCAGGCGATGTCGTGGCGGGTCCGCAGCACCCGCAGCGTCTTCTCCGACATCTCGGTGAGGGTCAGCGTATCGCGCGCCGGCACCGGATTGCCGACGCCCGGCTGCACCTCGCCCCACCAGCCGTGATAGGCGCCGGAGAAGCGCACGATGCGGCGCTTGCGCGTGTGGTACTGCGCGAGCCGCACCGCCTGCATCACCGCCTCGGTGCCGGACATGTGGAACGAGACTTCGTCGAGGCCGGAGAGCGCGCGCAGCCGCGTCACGTTGTCGGCGACGACCGGATGATACTGTCCGAGCACCGGCCCGAGCGCGTGCACCTTCTCGGCGCCGCGCGCCATGCACTCCTTGTAGAAGTCGTAGCCGAGCAGGTTCACCCCGTAGGCGCCGTGGACGTCGTAGAAGACGTTGCCGTCGAGGTCCGTCACGGTCACGCCGCTGCTCGACTGCACGAACGATCCGGTCTTCAGGTGCGTGCGCGTGAAGCGGCTGAACTGGAACGGCACCCGGTAGGCGGCGGTGAACTGCAGGTCGGAGATCTTGTCGGCCGCCTCGACGGTCTGCGCGATCGTCTTGGGAAAACGCGCGCGGTAGAGGTCGGCGAGGCGGAAGAAGCCCTCGCGCCGTTTCGCCGCGATGTCCTCGGGCGGATCGTCGGCGCGGAAGAAGCGCGCCTCGTCGTATTCGTAGTAGGGCACCAGCGCGGCGAACAGCCGCGACATGCGCGCGTGTCCGGTCAACGAAGGGTGCTTGGCGCGCGAAAGCTCCAGTCTCGTCTTGAGTTTGGCGAGCGAAGCGATCGCGACGGCGGCGCCGGCCGCATATCCGGCAAGATGCGGTGCTGGAAAGTCCATCGAATCGCGGTTTAGCCCAAATGCACTTCGCCAATATGACGGTTCGGTCTCAGCTTCTCAAATTGTTGCAGCAGGAAGACATTAACTTCCTGCTCACCAATCGCATCCCGCGGCGGCTGCTGACGCGGTTCGTCGGCTGGCTGTCGCGCATCGAGCAGCCGCTGGTGCGCGACGTCTCGATCCGCCTGTGGCGGCTGTTCTCCGACCTCGACCTCAGCGAGGCGAAGAAGACCTCGTTCACCAGCGTGCGCGACTGCTTCACGCGCGAGCTGAAGGCGGGCGCGCGGCCGATCGCGCAGGATCCGGCCGTGTTGGTGAGCCCGTGCGACGCGATCGTCGGCGCCTGCGGCGCCATCGAGGGCACGACGCTCTATCAGATCAAGGGCTTTCCCTATCGGCTCGAGGATCTGCTGATCGATCCGGCGCTGGTCGCGCGCTACCGTGACGGCCGCTATGTGACGCTGCGGCTCACCGCCAGCATGTACCATCGCTTCCATGCGCCCTATGACGGCCGCGTCGAGCGCGTGACTTACATTGCGGGCGACACCTGGAACGTGAACCCGATCGCGCTCAAGCGCATCGAGAAGCTGTTCTGCCGCAACGAGCGCGCGATCGTCCAGATGCGCCTCGCTGGCGGGGAACTGATCGCGCTGGTGCCGGTCGCGGCCATTCTCGTCGCCGGCATCCGGCTCAATTTTCTGCAAAACCTGCGCGACCTCGAACATGACGGTCCCAAGACAACTGCGTGCGACGCGTCGTTTCTTAAAGGTAGCGAGATGGGTTGGTTCGAGCACGGCTCGACCATCATCGTGTTCGCACCGAAGGGTTTTTCGCTCTGCGAGGGCGTGCGCGAAAGTGTCACAATCCGCATGGGCCAGCCGCTGCTGCGCCTGCCGTGACGTTGCGCGAGTGGTTGTCACGGGATTGTCATCCGGTGGCGCTTAGTCATCATGCGCGAGAATCAAGAGTCGCGTTTGCGGCGGTCGTTATTGCGCCCTCGCCCCTTGTGGGAGAGGGCATCGCTGTGAGTTCAACGAGCTCAGCTGGGTGAGGGGTCGCTTCGCTGAAGCTCAGAAGCCCTCGGACGACACCACACGCCACTGATGCCCACCCCCCGCTACACCATCGCCTACACGCCGCCACCCGTCTCGCCGCTCGCGCGCTTCGGCGCCGGCGTGCTCGGCTACGATTGCTATCACGGCGTCGACGTTCCCTATACGGCGGTCGGCGGCCTTGCGCCCGCGATCCTGCGCCTGATGACGATGGAAGCCCGCTGCTTTGGCCTTCACGCAAGTCTCATGACGCCTTTTGGTCTTGGCGCACGTGGTCTTGGCGCACGCCCGGAAGCGGCCCTTGTGACCGAGCTGGAGCGCTTCGCCAGACGCAACCGCGTCGTGCCGGTCGGCCCGCTCTCGGTCGCCGCCGAGGGCGCGCGCATCATCCTGCAGCCGGTCGATCCGCCGGTGCAGCTCGGCGAACTCGCGGCCGCGTGCCGCGCGACGTTCGCGCCAATGCGCGACCCGGCCTCGGCCGGCGACACGCCGACGCCGTTCCGCTTCACCATGCCGCTGGTAGAGGCGGTCCCAGGCGCCGAGCTTCCCTCGGTCGCTCACGCGCTCACCGCCGCCTTCGCGCCGATGGCGGGCGATCACCTCGAACTCGACGCGATCTCGCTCCTGCGCGAGGACGCGGGACGGTTTCGGGTGGTGGAGCGGTGGAGGCTGACGGGGAGGTAGGGCATTTCCGTGCACATCTCAGTCGCGTGCATCATAGAACGCCTTTAGCCGTAGCAGGTAGGTGAGCCCGCTCCGTTTGAGCGCCTCTTCTTTGTCGCCCTTGGCCGCTACTTCAACAAAGAACTGCGAGGCGGATGCCGTAATGGCTTTGGTAAGCGCTGCTGTTGCACCTCCCGTGAGGAATGCTCCGCCGACTTCGGGAACAACTCGTCGAAGGCGCCGAACGATGATCCGACGCTGATCAGTGAAATTTCACTTGCAGCGTAGCGGCCAAACGCTCTTGGCGACCGCGCGCTGGCCGCATCCGCTTTGTCAGCGCATCACCAATACGGCGCTACCTGGTAATACTCGTAGACGCGCCGGTCATTCTCGCGCGACCAGCTCCACTCATTGTCATTGGTGTACCTGGGCGCGTTTTTGAGGGCATCGGCGGTGATGCCGACGACATATCCTCCGAGGCGTGTGTCGTATTTGAGCGTGGACCACGGCGTCGGATAGTGATCATCGCCGATCCCCAAAAAGCCGCCGTAGCTGATGACGGCGTAAGCCACCTTTCCCGACAGCTTGTCGATCATCACGCGCTCGATCGAGCCGATCTTCTGTTCGTCACGCCCATACACGTCCGTGCCTTCGACCTTGTCGCTTCCGATCAAGGTCGTGGTCTCTCGTTGCTCCAATGCCATGGCTGGCCTCCAACTGTTCACCTGCGGGAATAAGTGCTTTGGCATCGCGTGGTTCCGAACGCGCCACGCGCAAGCGTCGTCACGCGAAGGAGAGCAGACAAAAAAGGACCCGCGCGAGATGGAGGGGACGGCGCGGGTCCAGGTAGCAAGCGTAGTGCGAGAGCCTACGCGACGAGCCGCAAAGGCGTATTAGCAAAAGACACATCTCGCCCATACCGACGACGTCGTCATGTGTCGATCAACCCGCTCCGACAACGATTTTCACATTTGCCTGCAGGGACTCCGAAAATGGGCCGAGCCATCGCGCGCCGCGAAACGCTCCGCGTCGCGCTTGTCCGAACGTTCCCGCGATTGTGCTTGTGCGCGAAATTCGTGCTCGGCAAAGTCCAGGATACAGCGTGAGTCCTGTTCGGACGCTGTTCAACGTCTCTAGCTGATCTCACAACGCGAGCTGCGCGACAAGCGTGCCACGGCGGCGACTTCTGTCACCGCCGACGGCCGACTGTTGTCCGCCGAGTGCGCTCGCACACTCGCCGTCAACGCAACTTCATCGTCATCGGAGAACCACATGAAGCAAGCTCACCAGAGCATCGCGGCGCCTGGCGCAGGCGCCGCCGCTCGATCGCGTGCGCGCGCCCGGTCTACATTCTACATTCTACATTCTACATGTTACATGTAAGCTGCTGCGTTGTAGGCTTAGGAGGAGTTAGTTGTAGGCTTAGGAGGAGTTAAGAGTCTTCAAGAAGACGGTTCCGGGCCAGGCCAGTCTTCAGAGAACCGTTGGCCAAGGATGCTGCGTCGGCTGGGACAAGATCGACTAGACCGCTCCCTCAATCTGGCCGATCGAACGCCCACATATCTGTCAGCGCGCTCGCTCGTTTGATGCAACAGAAATGCGGCGGCCGGCTCGACCATTTGCGTTGGCGCGATCGACTCCATCACGCCGGCGCGAGCATGCACCCCGCGAAGCCCCGCATGCGCCCCACCTCGCTTGACTCGCCATCGCGCCGGGCCGTTAACTTCAAGTCCCTGATGGACCTACGGCTTTGACGCTCTCCCACGCCGAGACGACGGCTCAAGACGCGCGCGCAGCGGCGCGAGAAGCCGCGCGGGCGCGCCAGTGGCGGCGCGCGCTGGAGCGCGCAAGTCCGCTGCTGCTCGTCGTCGGTCTCATCATTCTCTGGCAGGTGCTGACGCGCGCGTTCGACGTGCCGGCGTTCCTGCTGCCGGCGCCGAGCGACATTGCGACGCTGATGATCGCCGAATGGCCGCTGATCCAGATGCACAGCCTCGCGACCATCGCCTCGATCGTCAGCGGGTACCTCGCGGCCGCGCTGTTCGCGCTCGCCGTCTCGGCGGTGATGATCCGCTATGCGCTGATCGAGCGGCTGATCATGCCGATCTTCGTCGCCCTGCAGAGCGTGCCGAAGATCGCGATCGCGCCGCTGATTTTGGTCTGGATCGGCGCGGGGGTGGAATCGAAGATCATGGTGGTCGCCTCGATCGCGTTCTTCCCCGTGGTGATCAACACCATGGCGGGCTTCAAGCAGGTCGACCGCGGCCTCGCCGACGTGTTCCGCTCGGTCGACGCGAGCGAGCGGCAGATGTTCTTCCGCCTGCGGCTGCCTTACGCCATGCCGTATATCTTCGCGGGGCTGCGCATCGCGACCACGCTCTCGGTGCTCGGCGCGATCGTCGCCGAATGGCTCGCGGCCTCGAACGGGCTGGGGTACCTCGTGCTCTCCGGCAGCTTCAATTTCAACACCGCGCGCTCGTTCGCGGCGATCATCGCGCTCGCGGTGATCGGCACGGCGTTCTTCAGCCTGATGTCGTTCATCGAGCGGATGATCTCCTGGAAGCGCGAGGGGGCCGACACGACGCAGGTCTAGATGGCGAGATGCCGGAGCCGGCCGGCCATTGGAGGGAGTCCGATGCGAATGCTGAGAATTGCACTTGGTGTTGCGGCGATACTGTTCGCCGCCAGCGCCGCGCGCGCCGACGACAAGGTCGTGCTGCGCATCAACTTCACGCCCTGGGCGATGCACGCGCAGTATTACGGCGGGCTCGCGCAGGGCCTCTACAAGGCCGAAGGCATCGATCTCGAGATCCGCCCACCCTCGGCCGGCCAGCAGAACGAAGTGTTCATCGGCACCGGGCGCGAGCAGTTCGGCGTCGCCAACGCCGACGGCTTCATCCGGGCGCGCGCGAGCGGCGTGCCGGTCGTCGCCATCATGGCGGACGAGCCGGATACGCCGTTCTCGGTGATCACGCTGAAGAAGGACAACTACCGCGAGCCGAGCCAGCTCAAGGGCAAGAAGATCTCCTGGTTCCAGAGCAACGTGAAAGGCCTGCTCGAGCCGCTGCTAATCAAGGGCGGCTTCACCCGCAACGACATCGAATACGTCAATGTGGCGCGCGGCGCCGAGGTGCAGATGCTGGCGGCGGGCCAGGTCGACGCCGTGTTCGGCTATCACTTCGGCCAGGCGCTCACGCTCGACATGCGCGGCTTCCCCACCAATGTGATGCCGCTGAAGGATTACGGCGTCTCGTTCTACGGCACCGTGGTCTACACCAGCGAGCAACTGCTCAAGTCCAACCCGGACCTCGTGAAGCGCTTCGTGCGCGCCACGCTCAAGAGCCTGATCTGGACGGCGTCGAACAAGGAAGCCGCGATGGCCGAGGTCGTGAAGGTCTCGCCCGACCGCGATCTCAAGCTCGAGACGAAAAAGCTCGAGATCATCTACGGCCTCTACAACTCGCCCGATTACGCCGCGCGCTTCGGCCTGATGAACGACGCCAAATGGCAGTCCTCGATCGATATTCTCGCCGAGTCCGGCGACCTCACGAAGAAGCCGAGCGCGCAGGAGATGTACACCAACGCCATCGTGGAAAGCCTCGATGACGCGAAGACGCTCGCGACCCTCGTGAAGAAGGCGACGAACTGACGTGGCGAGCGTTGCCGCACGGGCTGTCTCCGCGCCGCCGGGCGGCGCCGCGATCGCGATCGGGCGGGTCGACGTCACCTATGGGGTCGGCGGACCCGAACCGGTGAACGCGCTGGCGGGCATCGAGCTCGAGGTGGCGGACGGCGCCTTCGTGTCGCTGGTCGGCCCGTCCGGCTGCGGCAAGAGCACGCTCTTGAAAGTCGTCGCCGACCTGATGGCGCCGACGCGCGGCAGCGTCACCATCGGCGGCCTCGCGCCGCGCGAATTGCGCCGCGCCGGCCGCATCGGGCTGGTGTTTCAGGCCGCGAACCTGATGCCGTGGCTGCGGGTCACCGACAACATCGCGCTGCTACGCGATCTCGTCGGCAAGCGCGGCGGCGCGAGGGCCGATGCCGCAAGTGTCGCGGATCTCATGCGCGTCGTCGGCCTTGCGGGCTTCGAGACGAAATATCCGCACCAGCTCTCCGGCGGCATGCAGCAGCGCGCCGCGCTCGCCCGCGCGCTCGCGCTCGATCCGGCGGTGCTGCTGATGGACGAGCCGTTCGCCGCGCTCGACGAGATCACGCGCGACCGCATGGCGTTCGAGCTGATGCGCATCTGGCATCATTACAAGAAGACCGTGCTGTTCGTGACCCACAGCCTCGCCGAGGCCGTGTTCCTCTCGGACAGAGTGGTGCTGATGAGCGCGCGCCCGGGCCGCATCCATCGCGTCTTTGACGTGGACCTGCCGCGCCCGCGCGACCGCGAGACGCGGCTCTCGGACCGCTTTCACGCGATCGTCAGCGAGGTGAACCGCGAGCTCTACCGGGTGATGTCATGACGGACGCCATCGATCCCGCCTGGCTCGCGCGCGCCGCGCTGCTGCTGGTCGACATGAATCGCTCGCATCTCGATCACGCGATCGGGCATCTCCTGGTGGCCGAGGATGACGCCGCGCGCATCATCGCCAGGGCCGTGCGGCTGCGCGAGGCCTGGGCGGCCTCGGGCCGGCCGGTGATCTTCGTGCGCACGCATCACCGCTTTGATCCGCTGCGCGGCGAGGCGGTCGACAACAAGAACCCGTTCTGGATGGCGCAGCACGGCGATCCCATCCCGGGCCTGAACAAGCCGCGCAAGACGCTCGCGATCGAAGGCGCGGCGGTCACCGAGATCGTCGCCGAGCTCGCGCCCCGGCCGGGCGAGCATACCGTCTTCAAGCATCGCTACAGTCCGTTCGACAACACGGACCTGGAGCTGCTGCTGCGCAATCTCGGCGTCGACACGCTGGTGATCGGCGGCGTCAACACCAACAATTGCGTGCTCTGCTCGTGTTTCGAGGCGTTCAACCGCGACTATCGCGTCATGGTGCTGCACGACGTCTGCGCCTCGATGAACGGCGCCGACTACCACGACGCGGCGATCATGCTGATCGAGGCCGCGCTCGGCTGGGTGGTCGAGTCGGACGCGGTCATCGCCGCGCTGCAGCCCGCGAGCGCGGCGTAATGGCAAGCGCGACGCGCGCAGCATTCGTTAATGTGCCCTCTCCCCTTGTGGGAGAGGGCTACACTGCCAGATCGACGATCTCGGTTGGGTGAGGGGTCGGGGCCATAACCCCTCACCCAACCGAGTTTGTTGAGCTCTTAGCGAAGCCCTCTCCCACAAGGGGAGAGGGCGCAGTAATGACCTCCGCGAGGCGCTGTAACCCCTCATGATCGACTACGTCATCCGCAACGCGCGCGTCGCCGGCCGGCACGAGGCGCTCACCGACATCGGCTTTGCGAACGGCCGCATCGCGGCGATCGAGCCGAAGCTCGTATGCGATGCGCCGTCGCATGACGCCGAGGGCTGCCTCGCCTGCGGCGGGCTGATCGAGACGCACATCCATCTCGACAAATCGCGCATCATCGACCGCTGCACGCCCGAGACACGCCGCAGCGCCGACGCGGTCGCGCGCGTGAGGGAAGCAAAGAAAACCTTCACCGTCGAGGACGTGCATGCCCGCGCGCGCGAGACGCTGGAGAACTGCATCAAGCACGGCGCGACGCGCATGCGCGCCCATGTCGAGGTCGATCCGGGCGTCGGCCTGCGCGGCTTCGAGGGCGTGCAGGCGCTGGTCGAGGAATACAAATGGGCGATCGACATCGAGCTCTGCGTCTTTCCGCAGGAGGGGCTGACCAACAACCCCGGCACCGAGGAGCTGATGGTGGAGGGCCTGAAACGCGGCGCGAAGGTGATCGGCGCGGCGCCGGGCTATGACACCGATCATGCCGCGCAGATCAAACGCGTGTTCGCGCTCGCGCGCGACTATGATGTCGACATCGACATGCATCTCGACTTTGGCAACACGCCGGACGATCTCGACACCAACCTCGTGTGCGAGCTGACCGAGCAATATCAATATGGCGGCCGCGTCGCGATCGGGCACGCCACCAAGCTTTCGACGCTCGATCCGGACGGGCAGAAGGCAATCGCGCGGCGTCTTGCGGACGCCGGCGTCGCCGTCACGATCCTGCCGGCGACCGATCTATTTCTCATGGGGCGCGACCAGACCCACAATGTGCGGCGCGGCCTGGTCGACGCGAACCTCTTCGTCGAGCAGGGCTGCAACTGCTCGATCTCGACCAACAACATCCTGAACCCGTTCACGCCGTTCGGCGATTGCTCGCTGATCCGCATGGCGAACCTGCATGCCAATGTGCTGCAGGTCAGCCATGACGCGCGCATCGCCGAATGTTTCGAAATGCTCACGAACCGCTCGGCGCGGCTGATGAATCTTAAGGATTACGGCCTCGCGGTCGGCAATCCGGCCGACGTGCTGATTTTGGACGCGCACAGCCCGAAGCAGACGGCCGCCCGCCCGCGCCCGCCGCCGGCGGTGGAT
>Ga0081539_10006441_pt1 | contig 11253 bp, 7 predicted proteins | sample TabmetS4T2R2_FD_71023 | JGI IMG/M metagenome (GOLD analysis project Ga0081539, IMG submission 71023) | Tabebuia heterophylla rhizosphere microbial communities from the University of Puerto Rico - S4T2R2 | ecosystem: Host-associated > Plants > Roots > Rhizosphere ...
CGGGCGGCCTCGACGGCGTCCAGCGCGTCGCGGACGGCGCGGTCGCCGATCGCGTGCATGTGCACCTGGAAGCCCTCGGCGTCGAGCCGGGTGACGGCGGCGGCCAGGTCCTCGGCCCCGACGAACGAGATCCCGCGGTTGTCGGTGTGCCCGCCGCAGCCGTCGCAGTACGGCTCGAGCAGCGCGCCGGTCCCGTTCTCCAGCACGCCGTCCACCATGATCTTCACGGTCGTGGCGTGGAAGCCGCCGGCTCCCTGGTACCGGGCCGCGGCCGCCGCCTCCCGCCGGGCGAGGAGCGACTCCACCTGCTCGATGCCCTGCGACCGCTCCCACCAGAGCGCGCCGACGACGCGCGCCGTCAGGCGTCCCGACGCGGCGAGCGAGGCGTACGCGGCCTGCGTGGCGGGCGTCACCCACGCGTCCTGCCACCCGGTGATGCCGAGCGCGTGGAGGTGCGCCTGCGCGCGGAGCAGCGCCGCCTCCCAGTCGGCGGCCGTCGGCGGCGGGACCAGCCGATCGTTCAGCGAGTACGCAGCGCCCTCGTGGAGCATCCCGGTCGGCTCGCCGGTGTCCGGGTCGCGCTCGATGCGGCCGTCCGGCGGGTCCGGGGTGTCGCGGTCGATGCCGGCGAGCTCCAGCGTGCGGGAGCTCACCCACGCGCCGTGGACGTCGCGGTTGAAGAGGAAGACCGGCCGGTCCGGCGCGATGGCGTCGAGGTCGGCCTTGTGCGGCGTCCCGCCCGGGAAGTGCTCCATCGCCCAGCCGCCACCGAGGATCCAGGGCGCGTCCGGGTGGTCGGCGGCGTAGGCGCCGACCACGGCCAGGTACTCGTCCCGGCCGCCGAGGTCGTGCAGCCAGACGTTGTCCAGGTCCCGGCCGGCGAACGGCGGGTGCACGTGCGCGTCGGTGAACCCGGGGACGACGAGGCGGCCGGGCAGGTGCAGCACCTCGGCGCCGGGCAGGCGCTCGCGGAGGTCGGCCTCGTCGGCGACGCCCACGACGCGGCCGTCGCGGACGCCGACCGCCGCCCGCCGGACGCCCGCCGGGCCGGGGGTCCAGACCCGGGCGCCGGTGATGACCAGGTCGCCGCGCGGGAAGTCGTCGTCCACGGGGGCGAGCGTACGGCGCGGACGCCTTGAGCGGGCACGCTGTGACGTCGTACCCGCAGGCGGGCACGCTGTGACATTGCACCCGCTGAGCGGGCACGCTGTGACATTGCACCCGCTGAGCGGGCACGCTGTGACATTGTGCCCACCCGGGACGTCAGGGCAGCTCGGTCTTCCGGATCTTGCCCATCGCGTTTCTCGGGAGCTCCGTCACCAGGTGCACCACGCGCGGGCGCTGGTGCGCCGACAGGCCGGCGGCGACGAACTCCGACAGCGCTGCGCCGGTCACGGTGCCGTCGGCGACGACGAACGCCGTCACCACCTCGCCGAGGTCCGGGTCCGGCCGGCCGACGACGGCGGCCTCCCGCACCGCGGGGTGCGCGAGCAGCGCGGCCTCGACCTCGCCGGCGCCGATCTTGTACCCGCCGCTCTTGACGATGTCGACCGACGAGCGGCCGAGGATCCGGTGCCAGCCGTCGGGCCCGATCGTCGCGACGTCGCCGGTGCGGAACCAGCCGTCGGCCGTGCGCGCGGCGGCTGGGGGCACCTCCCAGCCGCCAGGCTGGGGGAGGGCGTCGGGGCGGCCGAGGCAGCCGTCGAACAGCGTCGGGCCGGTGACCTGCAGCTCGCCCGGCGTGGCGCCGTCGCGCGGCAGCGGCGTGCCGTCGTCGTCCGCGATCCGCGTGCGGACGCCCGCCAGCGGCAGCCCGACCTGGCCGGGACGCCGCTCGCGGCGGGCCCGGGCGCTGACCGTGATCAGCGTCTCCGTCATGCCGTAGCGCTCGACCGGCCGGTGGCCGGTGAGCGACGCGAGGCGGTCGAAGTCCGCGGCCGCCAGCGGCGCGCTGCCCGAGACCAGCAGCCGCGCGCCCGCGAGCGCGCGGGCCGCGCCGGGGTCGGCGCACACCCGCGACCACACGGTCGGGACGCCGAAGTACAGCGTCCCGCCCGCCGCCGCGTACCGCTCCGGCCGCGGCCGGCCGGTGTGCGTGAGGCGGCCGCCGCGGCGCAGCGGGCCGAGGACGCCGAGCACGAGGCCGTGCACGTGGAACAGCGGCAGGCCGTGCACCAGGTGGTCGTCCGCGGTCCAGTCCCAGGCCGCGGCGAGCGCGTCCAGGCAGGCGGCGACCGCGCCGCGCGAGACGACGGCGCCCTTCGGCGGGCCCGTGGTGCCGCTGGTGTAGAGCACGAACGCGGTCGCCTCCGGCGGCGGCTCGGGGTACCTGGCCGCCGACCGTTGCCGCAGGTCCACCGGCAGGCGCTCCGGCCCACCGGCGTCGCGGCCGGCGTCGCGGTCGGCCGTGTCCGGCGACGTCGTGAGCACCAGCGCCGCCCCGGAGTCCCGCAGCAGGTGCGCCCGCTCGGCGGGCCCGGAGTCCGGCGGCAGCGGGACGACGGCACCCCGGCGGCCAGCGCCCCGGCGACGCCGACGACCGTCTCGGGCGTCGGCGTCGCCTCGACGGCGACCACCGGCGCGCCGGCGACGCGGTCGGCAGCGGCGGCGGCCGCCGCCGCCACGGCGGCACGGGACATCGCGCGCCCGTCGACGCCGACGGCGTCCGGGCGGTCCGGAACGTCGGATGCGTCACTCAGCGCCCGCAGGAGTGGGACCACCCGGTGACGGTAGCGTCGCCCCGGTGAGCCCGACGCCTCGCCCGGACGGCCCCTCGCTGCTGGCGACGAGCGACCTCCACGTGATGCACGCGGGCAACCAGGAGGTCGTCGAGCGCATCCGCCCGTACGCCGAGGGCGACTGGCTGATCGTCGCGGGCGACGTCGCGGACGCCGTCGCGCCCCTGCGCCGGACCCTCCGGCTGCTGCGCGAGCGGTTCGCGAAGGTGATCTGGGCGCCGGGCAACCACGAGCTGTGGACGACGCGCGCCGACCCGGTGCAGCTCACCGGCGTCGCGCGGTACCAGCACCTCGTCGAGATGTGCCGCGAGCTCGACGTCGTCACCCCGGAGGACCCGTACCCGGTGTGGGAGGGTGCCGGCGGGCCGGCGGTGGTGGTGCCGCTGTTCCTGCTCTACGACTACTCCTGGCGGCTGCCGGGCCTGGACGTCGCGGCCGCGATGGCGCACGCCCGCGAGACCCGCATCGTCGCCACCGACGAGCTCCTGCTCCGCCCCGACCCGTTCCCGGACCGCGCGGCCTGGTGCCACGAGCGGGTGCGGCTGACGCTGGCCCGGCTGGCCGGGCCGTCGAGCGAGCTCCCGGCCGGGCTGCCGGTGGTGTTCGCCTCGCACTGGCCGCTGCACCGGGGGCCGACGCGGATGCTGCGCCACCCGCAGTTCGCGATGTGGTGCGGTACCGAGCTGACCGAGGACTGGCACCGGCGGTTCCCGGTGGCGGCCGCCGTCTACGGGCACCTGCACATCCCGATGACGCTGGAGTTCGACGGCGTCCGCTTCGAGGAGGTCTCGCTCGGCTACCCCCGGGAGTGGCGGCGCCGCGGTCCGGGGGTCGGTGGGGCGGCGACGGGCGGCGGTGCGTCGCCGTACCCGGTGCGCCGCGTGCTGCCCGCCGACCCGCACCGCGCGCCGATGAACGGCGTCCTGGACAGCGTCGCGGCGCGGTTCCGCGCCGACGACGGCCTGGACCGGCCGCTGCCCCGCTGACCGAGCCGCCGAGCGCTCGCTTCTTTTGAGGCTCTCGTGACGTATCCGTGGGTGCGGGCGTGTCGGGACGGCGACTCGCCGTTCTCCGTCTGCGGATCTTGCGGAGGGCTGGTGTTTTGCACACGGGGCCGGCGTTGTGCGCTTCTATCGATCACAACGCCGCCCCGTGTGCAAGAAGTCGGCGGCTCTGGCTGGTCAGGCAGTGATCTTGTCCAGCACCAGTTTGGCGGGTCGGTTTCCTTTGCGCACGGGGCGTCCCTGCGATCGATAGAAGCGCACGGGGCGTCCCCGTGCGCAAACTGGGCCTCTGCCGTCGCTGGCGTCCCCCCACCTCGGGCGCCCCAGCCACCCACGGAAGCCTCAGGAGAGCCTCTTTTGAGCACGGTGTGGCACCGGTCTCAATAGGTGAGTCCGGTGCCACACCGTGCTCAAAAGAACGAAGCGCGGCCGCCGCGGTCAGCTCACCTTCACGCCCACCGCTTGGTACAGGCCGGCGGTCGAGCGCGTGCGCAGCAGGCGGACCCGGTCGGTGCGCCGGGCCAGCCAGGCGGCGTAGCCGCGCACCGACGGCCGCAGCCCGCCGAGGTACACCAGCCGGACGCCGTGCCCGGCCAGCAGCGCGCGCAGCCGCCCGGGGTCCACGAGCAGCGCCGGGTCGTGCACCCGCGGCGGCGGCCCGCCGGGCAGGCGCTCGGCGATCCGGACGACGGCGACCCGCGCGAACCTCGAGTCCGCGATCGTGTCCAGCACGAGGACGCCGCCGGGGGCGAGCACCCGCGCCAGCTCGGCGCAGGCGCCGTCCAGGTCCGTCAGGTGCTCCAGCACCTCGCCGGCGACGACGCCCGGGAGCGACGCGTCGGCGAACGGCAGCCGGAGCGCGTCGGCGAGCACGGGCGCGACGCCGTGGTCACGCGCCTGCCGGAGCGACCCCCGCGAGACGTCGAGACCGACGTGCCGCCAGCCGTCGAGCCGCCCCCGGACATGCGGCGCGAGCAGCCCCGCGCCGCACGCGACGTCGAGCAGCGGCGCGCCGGGATACGGCGCGGACGGCACCAGCGCGGCACGTTCGGCGGCGAGCGCCTGCAACCCCGCGAAGCGGCCCCAGGGCCGCCACCACTGGTCGGCGAGGTCGTCGTACTGCGCCGGGTCGTTCCGCGGCCGCCGCATCGCACCACCCTGCCACGCGCCCTCAGGCGGCGCGCCGGGAACGGTGCTGCCGCCGGGCGGCGAGCGGCGGTGCGTCGAGCGCGCAGTGGACGCACTCGTCGGGGTCGCGGTGCGTGTGGTCCGGCGCCGGCGCGGGCCGGCGCGCGACGACGTCGTTCGAGATCCACAGCGCCGAGACGAGCCCGCCGGCCGCGAGCAGCCCGGCGCCGATCCACGCCGCCCGCCCGAACGCGACGTCGAACGCCGCCGGGTCCCGGTACGCCTCGCCGGTGAGGCCGATCAGCGCCGGCAGGACGGCGACGGCGAGCAGCCCGGCGGCCCGGGCCACGGCGTTGTTGACGCCCGACGCGACCCCGGCGTGGCGCTCGTCGGCCGCGGCGAGCACCGTCGTCGTCAGCGGCGCCACGGTCAGCGACAGCCCCAGGCCGAAGACGACGACGCCGGGCAGGACGTCCAGGAGGTAGGAGGCGTCGCGGCCGATCCGCAGGAACAGCAGCATGCCGACGGCGCAGACCAGCGGCCCGGCCGCCATGGGCAGCCGCGGCCCGATCCGCTGCGAGAGCGCGCCGGCCCGCGAGGACAGGAGGAGCATCAGCGCGGTCAGCGGCAGCAGCGCCGTCCCGGCCGCCAGCGGCGTGTACCCGGAGACCACCTGCAGGTGCACGACCAGCAGGAACAGGACGCCGCCGAGCGCGGCGTAGACCGCGAACGTCGCCACGTTCGCCACCGTGAACTGCCGGCTGGCGAAGATGTCGAGCGGAAGCATCGGGTGCCGCTCCCGTCGCTCGACGAGGACGAAGGCGACCAGCGCGACGACGCCGACGACGCCGCCGACCGGCACCAGCAGCGACCCGGACCCCGCCTGGATCAGCGCCGCCGTCACCCCGCCGAGCCCGATCGCGCCCAGCGCCGCGCCGGCGAGGTCCAGGCCGGCCAGCCCGCGCACGACCTCCTGCTGCTCGTCCCGCGACTCCGGCACGTGGCGGAGCGCCACCGCGACGGCGATCGCCGACAGCGGCACGTTGACGAGGAAGATCAGGTGCCAGTCCACCATCACCAGCCACCCGCCGAGGAACGGCCCCACCGCCGCGGCGATGCCGCCGAGCCCCGACCAGGCGCCGATGGCCTTCCCGCGGTCGTCCGGGTGGAACGACGCCGAGATGATCGCCAGGCTGCCCGGCGTCAGCAGCGCCCCGCCGACGCCCTGCAGCACGCGTCCGGCGACCAGCAGCTCGATCGACGGCGCCAGCCCACAGAGCACCGAGGCGAGCGCGAACCAGACGATGCCGACCACGAACACCCGCCGCCGGCCGTACTCGTCGCCGAGCGCGCCGCCGAGCAGGATGAACGACGCCAGCGTCAGCGTGTAGCCGTTGACCGTCCACTGCAGGCCGGCCATGTCGGAGTCCAGGTCCCGGCCGATCGCGGCCAGCGCGACGTTGACGACCGTCGCGTCGATCATCACCAGCGACGATCCCAGGATCGACGCCAGCAGCACCCAGCGCCCCCGGGGCTCACCCATCCGGACGAAACCTCGGTCGCCCGCTTCCGCCCTCGTGTCCTCGACCTCCACCACAGGCCTCACTCCTTCCTCCGTGGGTCATCCTGCCCGGCCCGGGTGACGGGCGCCGACAGGTGCCCTTGCCGTAAGGTGCGCGAGGCGCGTCAAGTCGGGGGTGAGCGTTCCCGATAGAGGAGAGTGGTGTCCGTCCGACCGGTCGCCGGTCCCGCCATGACGCGGCGAGCCGGTGGGGGCCCGCGCTCAGCCGCCGGCCCGGAAAACGCCCGCCGCGGCCGTGCGCGGCTCGCGTCCTGGGTGCCGAAGGGCAGCCTGCTGCGCCCGGCGGACTGGCGCTCGCGGCACCACGCCGTCATGTGGCTCCTCGCGCTGCACGCGCCGGCGGTCGCCGCCTACGCGCTCGTCACCGGGGCGGGGCCGTGGCTGGCGCTGGTGAGCGCGGCTCTGCCGACGGCGGCACTGGGCCTCGCGGCGCTGCCCGGGCTGGGGCGGACGGTGCGGTCGGTGGTCGTGGCCGTGGGGTTGATGACCTGCTCGGCGCTGATCGTGTACCTGTCCCACGGCGCCATCGAGGCCCACTTCCACTTCTTCGTCATGGTGCCGGTGCTGGCGCTGTACGAGGACTGGTGGCCGTTCGGCGCCGGCATCCTGTACGTGCTCGCCGAGCACGGCGTCCTCGGCACCCTCTGGCCGGAGACGGTCTACGCCCACCACGGCGGGCACGAGCACCCCTGGCGGTACGCCGCGATCCACGCCGCCTTCGTCGCGGCGGCCAGCGCCGCGAGCATCACCCACTGGCGGCACGGGGAGCGGGCCCGCCTGGCCGAGTTCCGCCTCGCCGAGGAGCTCGAGCACCGGGCCCGGCACGACGACGTCACGGGCCTGGCGAACCGGAGCGCGCTGCTGGCCGACGCGGCCACGCTGCTCGGCGACGCCGAGGCCGGCCAGGCCCGGCTCGGCGTGCTCGTCCTGGACCTCGACCGGTTCAAGGACGTGAACGACACGCTCGGCCACGACCGCGGCGACGACCTGCTGCGCCAGGTCGCCGCCGTCCTCCGGCGGCAGCTCGCGGAGGGCGACCTGCTGGCGCGACTCGGCGGCGACGAGTTCGCCGTCGTCCTGCCGGACACCGACGACGAGCGCGCGCTCGAGGCGGCCCGCCGGCTGCGGGCCGCGCTGGTGGCGGAGAACCCGTCGGTGGGCGGCGTCGCGGTGCCGCTGGACGCCAGCATCGGGGTCGCCGTCAGCGAGCCGCCGACGCCGCGCCCGCCGCGGCCGCGCCGGCCCGGCGGCTCGGGCGGCCCGGGCGGCGGCTCGGCTGGCTCGGGTCGCGCGGGCGGCGCGGGTGGCTCGGCTGGCTCGCACGGCGCGCCGGGTGCGGGCGGTGCCGGCCTCCCGGCGGGGGTCGCCGAGAGCGAGGCGGACGCCCGCGCCCGGCACGAGTCCGGTACCACGCGGCTGCTGCGCCACGCCGAGGTCGCGATGTACGAGGCGAAGGCGGAGCGGGCCGGCGTCGCCGCCTACGACCCGGAGCGCGACGTCAACACCCGGGCCCGGCTCGCGCTGCTGGCGGACCTGCGGCGGGCGGTCGGCTCCGACGAGATCCTGCTGCACTACCAGCCGGCGGTGCGGCTCTCCGACGGCGCGCTGGTCGGCGCGGAGGCGCTGGTCCGGTGGAACCACCCGGTCCTCGGCATGGTGCCGCCGCTGGACTTCGTGCCGCTCGCGGAGTCGACGCACCTCATCGTGCCGCTCACCCACCGGGTGCTGCGGACGGCGCTGCGCCAGGTGCGGGCCTGGTCGGACGACGGCCTCGTGATCCCGGTCGCCGTCAACGTCTCGCCCCGCAGCCTGGTGGACGGCGACCTGCCGGCCTTCGTCGGCGAGACGCTGGCCACCTGGGGCGTGGCACCGCACCTGCTGCGGCTGGAGGTCACGGAGAGCACGCTGGTCGAGGACCCGGACCGCGCGATGGCCGTGCTGCGCGCGCTGCACGACCTCGGCGTCGGGATCTCCCTCGACGACTTCGGCACCGGCTACTCGTCGCTCAACTACCTCAAGCACCTCCCGGTGGACGAGCTGAAGATCGACCGGTCGTTCGTCGCCGGGCTCGTCACGCTGCCGGAGGACGCCGTCCTGGTGCGCGCGACGATCGAGCTCGGGCACAACCTCGGGATGACCGTGCTGGCCGAGGGCGTCGAGGACGAGGCGACCGCGACGGCGCTGCGCGAGCTGCACTGCGACGTCGCGCAGGGCTACCGCTACGCGCGTCCGCTGCCGCCCGCGGCGTTCGCCGAGTGGGCCGCCGCCGCGCGGCGAGACCGCCGTGATCATGCACTTCCGGTACGCCCGCAGGCCGGTTGACGACGGCCGGTCGACGACGTCGCCGGCGGAGCCGCGTACCGGACGTGCATGATCACGACCGGGGTGGTGGTGCCAACGGCGTCCGCGACGTGCATGATCACCGCATGGGTGAGCGGGCCTTCCTCGGCCGCTGGTGGCGCGCGCCGGACCGCCGGGCGCTGGAGGCCGCCGTGGCCGGCCGGACCGTGCTCGTCACCGGCGCCTCCAGCGGGATCGGCGAGGCCAGCGCACGCCGGCTGGGCGCCGCCGGCGCGCACGTCGTCCTCGTCGCCCGCCGCGAGCCCGAGCTGCGCCGGGTGGTCGCGGACATCCGTGCGGGCGGCGGCCGCGCCACCGCGCACCCCGCGGACCTCGCGGACGTCGCCGACGTCGAGCGCCTGCTCGCCGAGCTCGCCGGCCTCGGCGCGGTCGACGTCCTCGTGAACAACGCCGGCAAGTCGATCCGCCGGCCGGTCGCCCTCGCCTACGACCGCCACCACGACTACGCGCGCACGATCGCCGTCAACTACCTCGGCCCGGTCCGCCTGTTCCTCGGCCTGCTGCCGGCGATGCGGGAGCGGGGCGAGGGCCACCTGGTCAACGTCTCGACGATCGGCGTCGACGTGCCGGCGCCGTACTGGTCCGCGTACGCCGCGTCCAAGGCGGCGTTCGAGACGTGGCTGCGCTGCGTCTCGCCCGAGGTCCGCGTCGACGGCGTGACGACGACGTCGATCCACTTCCCGCTCGTGCACACCGCGATGAGCGCACCGACGGCGATGTTCCGCCGCGTGCCCGGCATGACGCCGGACGCCGCCGCCGGCGCCGTCTGCCGGGCGATCGTGCACCGCCCGCGGCTGATGGGCCCGTGGTGGGCCCGGTGGCAGGCGGCCGGCGGCGAGGCGATGCCCGCGCTGAACGACCGGGTGATGACGTCGTACGCGCGCTCGATCGAGCGCCGCCGCCGCGCCGCCCGCTGACGCGCGGGTCAGCAGGCGCGGCGACGCCACGTCTGGTGGCGCCGTTGCGCCGTCCGGGTGAACCTCGACGTGACGTCGCGGTCGAAACCGGACCGCCGCGCGCAACCTCCGTCGGTTGTCAGCCGTCTTAACGGTTACCACCAGGGAACTCCCAGCCACCGCGCCGACGATGCGGTCAGCTCCGGTTCTGGGCGCCCACGTCACCGTCGCCGGCCGGTCGCCCACCGGGAGCCTCGGGGACCAGGTCAGCGGGCCGTGGCACGCCGCCACGGCCGTCGAGCGGAGGACGGGTATGCGGCGACCGTTGCGGCCGTTCCGGCGGACGCGGCATCCGCGCGTCTGGACGGCGGTGCTCGGCGTCGGCTCGCTGCTGCTCGGCGCGGGCGCGACCGGCGCGCTCGCCCTGCGGAACCTCGACGCCAACATCCGCACCCTCGACGTCAGCGCCGGCCTCGGCGACGACCGCCCGGCGCCCGAGCCGGCCGGCGACGACGGCCGCCCGCTCGACGTCCTCGTCGTCGGCACGGACACCCGGGCGGGCGAGAACGGTTTCGTCGGCGGCTCCGAGAAGGGCGAGGGCCGCTCGGACACGACCCTCGTGCTCCACGTCTCCGCCGACCGGAAGAGCGCGATGGGCATCTCGATCCCGCGGGACTCGATGGTGGAGATGCCAGACTGCGAGGACCTCGACGGCGACGAGGTGCCGGCCGCCACCCGCCAGTTCAACGCTGCGTACACGATCGGCGGCGTCGCCTGCACGCAGCGGACCGTCGAGCAGCTCACCGGCGTGCGGATCGACCACTACGTCGTCGTCGACTTCGCCGGCTTCCGCCGGATCGTCGACGCGCTCGGCTCGGTGGAGATCTGCCTGCCGCACGCGGTCAAGGACTCGCGGTCGAAGCTCGACCTGCCGGCCGGCCGCCAGCGGGTGAACGGGACGCAGGCGCTCGCGTACGTCCGCACGCGGCACGGCCTCGGCGACGGCGGCGACCTCGGCCGCGTGGCGCGCCAGCAGGCGTTCATCTCCGCGGTCCTGCAGGAGGCGACGAGCGCGGGCACGCTGACGAACCCGAAGAAGCTGTACGACGTCCTCGACACCGCGACGCGGTCGATCACCGTCGACCCGGGTCTCGGCTCGCTGGCGAAGCTCGCCTCGCTCGCCCGCATGGTGCGCGGCATCGGCCTGGACCGGATCTCGTTCGTCACGGTGCCGACCGCCGAGTACCCGTCCGACCGCAACCGGCTCGAGTGGTCGTCGCAGGCGGCTGACCTCTGGCGCGCCGTCCGCAAGGACCGCCCGGTCGTCACGACGCCGAGTCCCACGGCAAGCCCCACGGCGACGGCGACGCCGCGCGCGACGTCGACGCCGGGCGCGACGTCGACGCCGGGCGCGACGGCGACGCCCACGAAGGCGCCGGTGCACCTGAGCGGCGTCACCGAGCGGCGGGCCGACACGGACGTCTGCTCCGGCGACGCCGGCTGACCCCGGCTGACCCCGGCGCCCCGCCGCACCACTTTGCGCA
>Ga0081539_10006442_pt1 | contig 11253 bp, 9 predicted proteins | sample TabmetS4T2R2_FD_71023 | JGI IMG/M metagenome (GOLD analysis project Ga0081539, IMG submission 71023) | Tabebuia heterophylla rhizosphere microbial communities from the University of Puerto Rico - S4T2R2 | ecosystem: Host-associated > Plants > Roots > Rhizosphere ...
GCAGCAGATCGACCGCGCGTCCCAGCACGTCGGCGAAATCCAGCACCTCGTGCTCGGCGAGCGTGCGGCGATACTCGGTGAGCGCGATCGCGAACATGCGCTGCACGCCGCGCGCGAGCACGACGTTGAGGTCGCGTCCCCACGCCTCGAGGGCCTGACGCACCGCCGGGGCAACCGCCTTCACCGCGTCGACATGACGCTTCCACGCCGCGCGCGACGAGGCGTGGTCCGCCGTGACACCGGTCAGACGCGTGCGCGGCTCGCCCGTGCGGGTCAGGAAATACGCGCGAATTTCGTCGAACACCGCCGCGAGCCGCGCCGGGTCGACGTCCGCGCAGTAGGCCGCGGCGTTGACGCCGCCGCTCGCGTCGGCGATCGAGCCGGCGCTCGCGTCGCCGCCCGATTCGCCGTTCACCGCGGCGGCGACCCCGCTACTGATGTCGCCGTGCTCCAGCGCGCGAAGGTCCGCCGCGAGCAGCCGGAAGCGCGGATGCCGCACCGGCCCGTCCGCCAGAAACGCTTCGAGGTTGATCAAACCGCCGCGCAGCGTGTCGCGCATGCGATCGGCGGCGCGCGCGGCCGCGACCTCAATCGTCAGATCGCGAGGGCCGCGCTGCAGATAGCGCGCGAGCGCGGCCTGCGCGACGAGTCGCCGCTCGAGCAGATGCGCGAGCCCGGCCCGCAGGCGCGGCGCCGTCAATCGCGCGAACACGAGCGCGACGTCCTGATCCACGCGCGCCTTCGCCTGACACACGCGAATCGCGTGATCGAGCGCCTCCTCGACGAGTCGCGCCGTCTCCGTCTCATCGGCCAGCGTGAACCCCGGATCGAGCCCCGCTTCGAGCGGGAACTCGCGCAGCAGGCCGTAGCAGAACGCGTCGATCGTGCTGATGGCGACGTCGTTCAACCGATCGCGCAACGCCAGCCACCGCGCGCGTCCCTCGGCGCTCTCCACGCTCGCCCGCCGCAGCGCCGTGATGATGCGATCCCGCATCTCCGCCGCCGCCTTGCGCGTGAACGTGATCGCCAGGATGTTCGACGGATCGACGCCCAGCGACAGCAGGTTCAAATACCGCGCGACGAGCACCGACGTCTTGCCCGTGCCCGCCGACGCCTCGAGGACGACATTCCGCCGCGGATCGGTGGCATACGCGCGCGCCTCCGCATCCGGCAACGCGGGAGGCTCGGCGCCGCTCGCGGCGGGCGCTTCCATCGTGGGTCGCGCATCGGTCGGATACGGGCGCGCTTGGGCATCCGGCAACTCGGAAGCCTCGGCACGCGTCGCGGTCGGGGCGTCCGGTTCGCGCGTGGCCTGCGTGGTCGGCCCAGGCGCGGATGGCGTTTCCTCCCGCATCGGCGCGACGTTCGGCCGCGACGTCCTCACCTCGGTCGGCGTCTCCGCCTCGGGCATCGTGTCGAAGAGGCCCGGCTGCGTGCCGCGTCGATTACTCATCGTCGACGTAGTCCTTGCGGCAGACGGCCGCGAAGCCGCAGAAGATGCACATGTGCGGTTCGACCGGTGTCACCGGGAACGTGCCCTCCTCGATGCGATCGACGACCTCGATGACGCGCGCGATGGCTTGCGTCACCTTCTTCGGCGCGTCGTCGCCGCCGGTCAGCGCGCGCGCCAGGAGGACGACGAGCAGCACGGCGACGACGCCGCCGACGATCGCGACGGTCCGGCCGTCGGCCGGCGGCCTGGTCAGGCGACCCCGGCCCGGCAGGTTGCCGAGCAGGTTCGCGACCGGTTCCGGCAGCCGCCGGCCGCCGGGCAGCCGGCGGAGGTGGCCGACCGGGTCGGCGTCGCCGGTCAGGCCGGGAATGCCGGGCGCCACGCGGGACGGCGTCCCGTAGACGCCGAGCGCGTCGTCCGGCTCCGGTCCGGGACCCACCTCGCCGACCCGGGGGAGCCGCTCGGTTGCGTCGCCGGGGCCCGCCTGGTACGCGACCGGCGGCTCGGACCAGGCGCCGCTCAGCGGGTCGTGCGCGTCCTCGAAGCGGCGCAGGTCGACGACCCGCTCCCCACCCGGCTCCCCGGCCTGCGGTGCGCCTGGCGGGGGCGCGCCTGGCGGGTAGGCCGCGGGCGGCTGGGGCGGCGACGCCAGGGGGGACGCCGAGGGGTAGTGCTCGGTCATCGGCGCCGTCGGCGGCTGCGCGCCCGGCGGGACCGGTGCGGCCGGGCCCGGTGCGCCGGGCGAGGGCGGTGGCTCGAACTGCGGCAGGTCCCACAGGCCGCCGGGGCCAGCGTCGCGGGCGCCGGGCTCCGGGCCGGCGGGGCCGCCGCCACGGGGCGTCGGGACCTCGCCGGTCGCGCCGTCCTGCAGCCGGCGGACCCGGGCCCGGAACCGGGCCGCTCGTGACTCGCCGTCGGAGCCCTGGTCAGGCGGGGTGGCGGGGGGCGGTGACGGCGTCGGCGGCTGCGTCCACCAGGGACCCTGCTCGTCGCCCACGCGCGCTCCTCGGAGGTCTCGCGGGGCCCTGCGGCCCCGCTCGCAGTCATCGATAGTGGCACGACCCGGTGCCGGAGCGCTTCCCCACAGGTGTGCGGCCGACCTCAAGCGCTCAGGTCCGCCGGCCGAAGCAGTCGACGTGACAGGCATCGGGAGAGGACCGGCCGACCGGGCCGGAGCGCGCGGCACGCGGGCGCCCGCGGGTGCCGCCGAACCGGTCTCGGCGACCGGCGCCACGGCGGCCGGCCAGGTCGCCGTCCGCCTCGGTGCGGCCGGCATGGTGGCCGGCGCCGCCGTCCCGCTGGTGCTCCGGGCCCTCGGGCTGGGCAGCGGCCTCGCCGCCGTCCTCGCCGCCTGCCTGGTCAGCGGCCTCGCCGTCGGGATCGTGATCACCTTCGTCGCGGACCGCCTGGTCGCGCGCCCGATCCGCCGCTTCTCCGCCCAGGTCATCGCGCTGGCCGCCACCGCCCGCGCGGCTGCCGCCGAGGGCTGGCCGGACGGCCAGCCGCTGTGGCCGGTGACCAGCGACGACATCGACGAGCTCGCCCGCACCGCGATCGGCGTCAACGCGATCGCGGACCTGCTGCACGGCGAGCGCATCTTCCGGGCGATCGTCGAGGCCTCCGGCGACATGCTGGTGCTGCTCGACGCCGTCGGCCGGGTCCGCTACATGTCGGCGTCGTTCGCGACGACGCTCGGCCTGCGGCCGGCGGAGGTCGTCGGCCAGCCGCTGGGCGGCTTCGTGCACGCCGGCGACCTGGAGCTGCTGTTCGACCTCCTCGACACCTACTACGAGGTGGACGACGAGGAGCTGGCCGCCAACCCGGTGCCGGACCGGCCGCGCCTGCGCCTGCGGACCGCCGAGGGCACCTGGCGCACGGTCGAGTGGGTGGTCTCCGCCCGCGGCGGTGCCCCGCGCCGCGGCACCGTACTGCTCAGCGGCCGCGACGTCACCGACCAGGTGACGCTGGAGGAGGAGCTGGAGCGCCGGACGGCGAGCGACCCGCTGACCGGCCTGGCCAGCCGGACGGCGCTGCTGCAGGAGGCAGGCGAGCTCGTCGCGCAGTCGTCGCCGGGCCGGCCGGTCGCCGTCCTGCTCATCGACCTCGACCACTTCAAGGTGGTCAACGACAGCCTCGGCCACTCGTTCGGCGACCAGCTGCTGGCCCAGGTCGGGCCGCGGCTGCGGTCGATCCTGCGGCCGACGGACATCATCGCCCGTCTCGGCGGCGACGAGTTCGCCGTCCTGCTCCCGACGGCCGGCGAGGCCGGCGCACGCATGGTCGCCGAGCGCCTCGCCGCGCAGCTCGACGACGCGTTCGTCGTCGACGGCGTCGACGTCCTCGTCCAGGCCTCGATCGGCATCTCGCTCAGCCACCACCCGGAGCGGGAGGAGCCGGCGACGATCGAGGTGATGCTCAGCGAGGCCGACATCGCGATGTACCGGGCGAAGGAGGAGCACCTCGGGATCGCGACGTACGACGTCGAGCTGGACGGCCGCAACACCTCGCGCCTGGAGCTGTCCGCCGCGCTGCGGCGCGGGATCGCCGAGGGCGAGCTGGTCCTGCACTTCCAGCCGATCGTGGACGTCGAGAACCGCCGGGTGAAGGCCGTCGAGGCGCTGGTCCGGTGGAACCACCCCGACCAGGGCATCCTGTCGCCCGCGGTGTTCCTGCCGCTGGCCGAGGACACCGGCCTGATCGTGCCGATGTCGGCGGCCATCCTGGAGCTCGCCGTCACCCAGGCCGCCGAGTGGGCCGCCGCCGGGTGGCGCGCGCCGGTGTCGGTGAACATGTCACCGCGCTGGCTGCAGCACTCCGACGTCCCGGAGCAGGTCGCCGAGATGCTCTCGCGGCACAACGTGTCGCCCAACCAGCTGCGCCTGGAGATCACCGAGGGCGTCGTCCTCGTCGACCCGAAGGCGAGCCTGCCGCAGCTGCGCAAGCTGCGGGAGATGGGGATCGGGCTGGCGCTGGACGACTTCGGCACCGGCTACTCGTCGATGACGCACCTGCGCAGCCTGCCGGTGGACCAGATCAAGATCGACCGGCAGTTCGTGTCGGCGATGACCACGACCGAGGAGGACGCGTTCATCGTCCGCGCGGCGATCGAGCTCGGCCACAACCTCGGGATGTCGGTCGTCGCCGAGGGGATCGAGGACGCCGGCACGCTGGCCGAGATCGTCGCGGCCGGCTGCACGCTGGCCCAGGGCTACTACTTCTCGAAGCCGCTCCCGGCGGTCGAGGTGCTGCCCTGGGTGCGCGCGAAGTTCCCCGAGACCGTCGCCGGCCTGGTCGGCTGACTCTCCGACGGGTGCCCGCTCAGTCCTCGTCCGGCAGGACGAGGTTGAGCGCCATGCTGACCAGCGAGACGACGACCGCCGCGAGGATCGCCGACCAGAAGAAGTCGTCGATCTCGAACGTGATCCCGAACTTGCCCGACAGCCAGGACACCAGCTCGAGCATCGCGGCGTTGATGACGAACGCGATCAGTCCCAGCGTGAGGATGTAGAAGGGGATCGCCAGGAGCTTCACGATCGGCTTGATGACGGCGTTGACGACGCCGAACAGCAGGCCCACGAGCAGCAGCGTGACGATCGTGTCGCCGGTGGTGTCGCCGGACTCGGTCACGGTGACGCCGGGCACGATGATCGTGGCCACCCAGATCGCCACCGCGTTGACGACCACTTTGATCAGGAACTGCACGCGCGCATCCTGCCACGCTCCAGCCCCATGGTCACCAGGGGAGTGTCGTGAGGTGGCCGGGCGGGTGCCGTCCCGGGATGCCGTCGCCGCCGCTCCGGAGCACGCTGGTGGACGAGCCAGGGTGAGGATCGACAGGCGAAAGGTGCACGTCATGCCAGCCAAGGACGAACTGCCCAGCACGATCCGGCGGTCGCCGAAGAAGGCTCAGGAGACCTGGTCGAAGGCGCACGACAGCGCCGTCGAGGAGTACGGCGAGGGCGAGCGTGCCCACCGCACGGCGTTCTCGGCGCTGAAGCACTCGTTCGAGAAGGTCGGCGACCACTGGGAGCCGAAGGCGAAGAAGGGCCCCTCCGACCGGAAGGCCGCGGGTGGCCGCTCGACCAAGGCGAGCACCGCGGAGGGTGTGGACGCGAACGCCTCGAAGGAGCACCTGCAGGGCGTGGCCCGCAAGCTCGACGTCCGCGGCCGCAGCACGATGACGAAGGCCCAGCTGGTCGACGCGATCAAGAAGGCGAACCGCCGCGAGTCGGCGAAGTCCCGCTGACAGCACCACGGCCCGCCACCGCCGTCACGCCGTGCCCGTGAGGGGCGGGCCGGAGGGAGCGCCGCGGTCGCGGCCGTAGAGTGCTCGGGTGACCAGTACCGGGCCCGGGCCGCGGCTGCGGCCGTCGCTGGCCGGCGTCCCCGTCTACCGGCCCGGCCGCCCGGCGGAGCCGCAGGGCGGCCTCGCCGCCTACAAGATCTCCTCGAACGAGAACCCGAACCCGCCGCTGCCGAGCGTGGTGAAGGTGATCGAGGAGGCCGTCGCCCGGGTCAACCGGTACCCGGACGCCTTCGCCGCCGGCGTCGTCGCCGCGGTCGCCGACCACCTGGGCGTGCCGGCGGAGCACGTCGTCACCGGCACGGGCAGCGTCGGCGTCCTCGGCCAGGTGTTCCTGGCCGCGGTGGGCGCCGGCGACGAGGTCGTCTACGCCTGGCGCTCGTTCGAGATGTACCCGATCCTCGCGCGGGTCACCGGGTCGACCGCGGTGGAGGTGCCGCTGGGGCCGGGCGCGCGCCACGACCTCGAGGCGATGGCGGCCGCGGTGACGCCGCGCACGCGCCTGGTCATCGTGTGCTCGCCGAACAACCCCACCGGGCCGGCGGTCCGCCGCGACGAGCTCGACCGCTTCCTCGACCGCGTGCCGGCCGACGTCCTCGTCGCCCTCGACGAGGCCTACGTCGAGTTCGTCCGCGACCCGGGGGTGCCGGACGGCGTCGAGGTCTACCGGGAGCGGCCGAACGTCGTCGTCCTGCGCACGTTCTCCAAGGCGTACGGGCTGGCCGGGCTCCGCGTCGGCTACGCCGTCGCCCACACCCCGGTCGCCGACGCGCTGCGGGCGACGGCGCACCCGTTCAGCATCTCGGACGTCGCGCAGCAGGCGGCGATCGCGTCGCTGGCCGCGCGGGACGAGCTGCTCGAGCGCGTCTCCGCGCTGGTCGGCGAGCGGGACCGCGTCTCGGCGGCGCTGCGCGCCCAGGGCTGGGACCTGCCGGACAGCCAGGGCAACTTCGTCTGGCTCCCGGCCGGCGCCCGGACGCCGGAGCTCGTGGCGGCCTGCGAGGCGGCCGGCATCGTGGTCCGGCCGTTCGGCGGCGACGCGCCCGAGGCGGGCGTCCGCGCCTCGATCGGCGAGACCGAGGCCAGCGACCGCCTGATCCAGGTCTGCGCCCGCTTCGCGCCGACGCCGTAGCGCGTGTAAAGCAGGAGCCGGCGTCGGGGCGTCTGAGGGTCATGGGGACCACGGACGGCGACGACTTCTCGGCCTGGTACGCGGCGACGTTTCCGCGGGTGCGGGCGGCCGTGTCCCTCGCCGTCGGCGACCCGTGGCTGGGCGAGGAGGCGACGGCCGAGGCGTTCGCGCGGGCCCTGGTCCGCTGGCCGGCGGTCCGCGACGCGCGGCGTCCGGACGCCTGGGTCTACACCGTGGCGCTCAACCACGTCCGGTCGCGCCTGCGGCGGCAGCGGCTGGAGCGCCGGTACCTGGCCCGCCAGCGGGCCGGCTACCACCCACCGCCACCCGAGCCGGACACGGCGCTCTGGGCCGCCGTCGCGCAGCTCCCGCCGCGCGCCCGCACCGCGATCGCCCTGCGCTACGTCGCCGACCTCTCCGAGGCCGAGGTCGCCGTCGCGATGGGCGTGGCCCGCGGCACCGTCGCCGCGACCCTGAACCGGGCCCGCGCCCGCCTGGCCGAGCTGATGAGCGAGGAGACCACCGAGAGGAGCGGCACGTGAGCATCGACGACCAGCAGCTCCGGGAGCTCGCCGACGTGCGGTTCCCGCCCGTCGTCCGCCCGACCGCGGAGGTGCGGGCGCGGGCACGGCAGATCCGGCGCCGCCAGGGCGCCCTGCGCGCCGGAACCGCCGCCGTGGCGGTCGCGGGCGTCGTCGCGACGATCGCCCTCGGCTCGGGCTCGTGGCTCTCCGCCCGCGAGTCCCCGGCGGGGACGACGGTGCCCTTCACCCCCGAGTGCCCCCAGCCCGGCGGACCGGCGCTGGCGCTGTCGGAGGTGCGTCCCCTGCTGTTCCTGCCGCCGGGCGTTCCGGTCGAGTCGGTGACGGCGGCACAGACCGCCCGCGAGTGCCAGGTCGAGCACCCGGAGCTGGAGTTCCGGGCCGGCTACCAGGTCCTCCGTGGCCGGTGGCTGTTCCTCGGGCCGGACGTGGTCCCGGCCTTCCGCGGAACGGGCGACCTCCCCGGCCGGCACGAGAGGCTCACGGTCGACGGCGTGCGTGTCGACCTGTGGCGCACCGGCGGGTCGGTCCCCCGGTACCGCGCCTACTGGCGCGTACCCGGCGGCGGCATGGTCGGCGCCCACGCCGAGAACATGGACGCGGACCTGCGCCGGCTCAAGGGTGTGGTCCGGCAGACCAAGGGATGGTGGCCCGGCCCCGGGCTCCCGCCGGGCGTCACGCCCAACCCGCCGAGACCGCCGACGCCGGGCCTCACGGACGAGAAGGGCGAGCCGTTGCCCGTGCGGTACCTGCGCGCGACGCTGCGGCCGGCCGGCGAGGCGCCGGTGGAGCTGCGGATCCTCTCGCAGTCGACCGGCTACGAGGCGCCCGTGGGTGCCCAGCGGGTGAAGGAGCTGGAGGGAGACCTCCCCCTCGCCTGGTGGTGGGAGGAGGACGGCGTCGGCCACTTGCAGTGGGCGGCTCGCCCAGGGCCGGAGCTCTACTCCGTGCGCCTCCTCCAGGGCGGGGGGCTGACCCGGGAACGTGCGCTGGCGCTGGCGCGGTCGCTGCGGCAGGTGTCGCCGGACGACCCGCGGCTGCGCTCCGCCGGGGTGGGCCGTTCGGGTGAAACCACGCCGCCGACTGGCAACTGAGGGTAACGAAACTTACACAGCGTGGCACATTGGCTGCGTGGGCGGGGGTGGTCGAGCGCGCAGCGGTCTCGTGCTGCCGACGCTGCTCGCGGCGGTCGCGAGCGGCGCCGGGGTGCTGCTCACGGTCCTCACCGCGAGCGCGGCGGTCGAGCCGCAGGCCGGCCCGCCGGCGCCCGTCGTCCCCGTGGTTCGTCCACCGGTTGGCGTAGACGGGCCGCCACTCCTCCCGCCGACCCGCTGACCTGCGACGAAATGTCCAGCGTCGAGCCGGATTCCCCGGACGCCGGTCCTCCCCTACCGTGGGAGTCACGTCGTGACACCGATCACGGCAGTGCACCCGATCCACGGCCTCACCAGGCCGGGCGGGCGCACCTTGGGCGTCCGGTCGCGGCGATCCCGCGGACCGGCCGACGAAGGAGGTCTGCGTTGCCGTACCCACCGCCCCCCGAAGTGCCCGGCTCCCCGGGGCTTCCGGGCCACGCGTCCGAGCTCACCGCGGGACAGCCGCCCGAGCCGGCGCCGGTCCAGCTCCTGCGCCCCGACGGCACGACCGTCGAGCACCCGCGGTACGCGCCGGAGAGGGACCCCGCCGTCCTGCGCTCGTGGTACCGAGACCTCGTCCTCGTCCGCCGGTTCGACTCGGAGGCGACCGCCCTCCAGCGCCAGGGCCAGCTCGGCCTCTGGGCGCCGTGCCTCGGTCAGGAGGCCGCGCAGGTCGGCTCCGGCCGCGCGCTCGCGCCGCAGGACCACGCCTTCCCCACCTACCGCGAGCACGGCGTCGCCTGGTGCCGCGGCGTCGACCCGGTCGACCTGCTGCGCATCTGGCGCGGGACGACGCTCGGCGGCTGGGACCCGGCGCGCCACGGCCTGCACCTCTACACGATCGTCATCGGCTCGCAGGTGCTGCACGCGGCCGGTTACGCGATGGGCGTGCAGCGCGACGGCGCGGTGGGCACCGGCGACCCCGGGCGCGACACCGCCGTCATCGCCTACTTCGGCGACGGAGCGAGCTCGCAGGGCGACGTCAGCGAGGCCTTCACCTACGCCTCCGTCTTCAACGCGCCGGTCGTGTTCTTCTGCCAGAACAACCAGCTCGCGATCTCCGAGCCCAACGAGCGCCAGACCCGCGTGCCGCTCTACCAGCGGGCCCGCGGCTTCGGGTTCCCGGGCATCCGGGTCGACGGCAACGACATCCTCGCCGTCCACGCCGTGACGCGCGCCGCGCTGGACCGCGCCCGCGCCGGCGAGGGTCCGATGATGATCGAGGCGTTCACGTACCGGATGGGTGCGCACACGACGTCCGACGACCCGACCCGCTACCGCCAGGCGGCGGAGGTCGACGCCTGGCGCCCGCGCGACCCGATCACCCGCTTCGCCGCCCACCTGCGCCTGACCGGCGCGGCGGACGACGACTTCTTCGCCGAGACGGACGCCGCGGCCGACGAGCTGGCCGCGCGCGTGCGGGCCGGCTGCCTCGCGCTGCCGGACCCGGCCGGGACGGCGATGTTCGACCACGTCTACGCCGAGCCGCACCCCCTGGTCGAGGCCGAGCGCGCGTGGTACGAGCAGTGGGAGCAGAGCCTCGAGCCGGCGGGAGGTGAGCGGTGATGGCGACTGTCACGCTCGCGGGAGCCGTCAACGCCGGGCTGCGGCGCGCGATGGACGCCGACCCGAAGGTGCTCGTGATGGGCGAGGACGTCGGCCAGCTCGGCGGCGTCTTCCGGGTCACCGACGGCCTGCGCAAGGACTTCGGCGACGACCGCGTCATCGACACGCCGCTCGCCGAGTCCGGCATCGTCGGGACGGCGATCGGCCTGGCCCTGCGCGGCTACCGGCCGGTCTGCGAGATCCAGTTCGACGGGTTCGTGTTCCCGGCGTTCAACCAGATCGTGTCGCAGCTCTCCCGGCTGGCGTACCGCTCCGAGGGCCGGCTGCGGATGCCGGTCGTGCTGCGGATCCCGTTCGGCGGCGGCATCGGCGCCGTCGAGCACCACAGCGAGTCGCCGGAGGCGTACTTCGCCCACACGCCCGGCCTGCGCGTCGTCACCTGCGCGGGCCCCGCCGACGGCTACTGGATGATCCAGCAGGCCATCGCCTCCGACGACCCGGTGCTGTTCTTCGAGCCCAAGCGCCGGTACTGGGACAAGGCCGAGGTGGACACCGCGACGTCGCTCGGCGACGCCGCCCCCGGCAGCGTCGCGCCGCTGCACCAGGCGCGCGTCGTCCGGGACGGCACCGACGTCACCGTCGTCGCGTACGGGCCGACAGTGCGCGTCGCTCTCGACGCCGCGGAGCTCGCCGCGCGGGAGGGCCGCAGCCTCGAGGTCGTCGACCTGCGGTCGCTGGCGCCGCTGGACGAGGCGACGGTCATGGCCTCGGTGCGCCGCACCGGACGGTGCGTCGTCGTCCACGAGGCGCCGACGTTCCTCGGGCTCGGCGCGGAGATCGCGGCACGGGTCACCGAGACCTGCTTCCACCACCTGGAGGCGCCCGTGCTGCGCGTCGGTGGCTACGCCGTCCCGTACCCGGCCAGCCGGCTGGAGGACGCCTACCTGCCGGACCACGACCGGGTGCTCGAGGCCGTCGACCGGGCCTTCTCGTTCGGCGGGGCCTCCTGATGGGAGCACAGGAGTTCCGGCTGCCGGACGTCGGCGAGGGGCTCACGGAGGCGGAGATCGTCGCCTGGCACGTGGCGCCGGGCGACACCGTCGGTGTGAACGACCCGATCG
>Ga0081539_10006443_pt1 | contig 11252 bp, 13 predicted proteins | sample TabmetS4T2R2_FD_71023 | JGI IMG/M metagenome (GOLD analysis project Ga0081539, IMG submission 71023) | Tabebuia heterophylla rhizosphere microbial communities from the University of Puerto Rico - S4T2R2 | ecosystem: Host-associated > Plants > Roots > Rhizosphere ...
CTGTCGATCGGCGCGATCATCTCCCTCGTCTTCCTCGCCGCCCCGCTCGCCGGCACGAGCCTGGAGGTCGTGCTCCCCTCGCTGTTCCTGCTGATCTCCAGCCGTGGGCTCGTCGGCCCCAACGCGCAGGCACTCGCGCTCGCGGACTACCCGCACGTCGCCGGGACGGCGGTGGGCCTCGTCGGCGTGTGCCAATTCGGCGGCGGCGCCATCGCAGCGCCGCTCGTCGGCGTGGGCGGCACTCATGGGACCGTACCCATGGCGGTGATCCTGGCCGCGACCGCGGTGGGCGCAGCGTTGCTCGGCGGATTGCGCGCGATCAGGGAACCGCCGGTTGCGGACCCGGATCCGGACCGCGCCCCACGCCGTGCTCGAAGAACGCCGTGACCCAGTCCGGATCCACCGGCCGCACGAGCGCCTCGGCCACGAGATCGTCGACGTCCGGATAGCCCGTCGCGCGCAGCTGCGCCAGCGCTGCGTCAAGGTCGTAGGCGGTCGAGCGCAGGTCGACCTCGCCGCCGTCGACGATCGCCCAGAACGCCCCGGCCCGGCCCTCGTACGGCATGCCGACGCTGCCGGCGTTCGCGTATGCCGGGCCGCCGCCGGGCTCGCGCAGCATCTGCTGATGCGTGTGCCCGCCGATCACGAGCCGCTGCTCCACGCCGGCGAGCGCCTCGCGCAGGACGTCGTCGGGCGTTGCACGGGTGAGGATCTCGTCGTCGCGCCGCGGCGAGCCGTGGCAGAAGCAGACGCCGCCGAGCTCGAGCCGGATCGGCCAGGACGCAAGCGCGTCGCGCCATGGACGGTCCAGCGCCTGCGCGCTCCACGCCGCGGCCCGGCCGGGCGGTCCCGGTGCCGGCTCGGCGCCGTCGAACGCCGCCACCGTCTCGCGCTCGGCGTTCCCGGAGATCCAGTGCACCGGCTCCGGTCGCGCCGCGAGCGTCTCGAGGACGTCGCGGGGCATCGGCCCCGCCACGGCGTCGCCTCCGACGACGATCGCCTCGACCGACTGGGCGTCGCACTCCGCGAGCACGGCCCGCAGCGCAGGCAGGTTGCCGTGGATGTCCGCCAGGACGGCGATCCTCATGGCGTCCCCTTCGACCGAATGCCGCCCGTGGCGTTCGGGAAGCACCTTGGCACCCGGAGCAACGAGCATGGAGGTGCATGGATGTCCACCGGTGCCATCATCGCGATCGTCGTCGTAGCGATCATCCTCCTCGCGCTGCTCGCGTTCGTCCTCCCGCGCATGCGCGCCCGCAGCGCGGAGCGCCGGCGCGAGCGCGAGCTGGCGCAGCGTCGCGAGGCGGAGGCGAGTCGCCACCGCAGCGAGGCGGAGTCTCGGACGCTGCGCGCGGACGAGGCTCAGCAACGCGCACGCATCGCCGAGAAGGAGGCGGAGGCCGAGCGCGCCCAGGCGCAGGCGCACGAGGCGCGCGCGTCGATGCACGAGCGCGGCCTCGCCGACGACGAGCTGATGACCGACCGCGACCGCGATGTCACGAGCGACCGCGAGGGCGGCCGCTTCGATCGCGACGAGGATCGCACGGTCGCCTCGATGGGCGACTACGAGCGCGGGAGGCGCGACGAGGCGGTGGACGAGGAGCGGCGGGACAGGTAGGCGTCAGGCGGCCGCGCGCAGGCGCACGCGCACGCGCGTGCCCGGCGCGCCGTCGACGATCCAGATCCGGCCGCCGTGGGCCTCGACGATCGCGCGCGAGATCGCGAGACCGAGGCCCGCGCCGCCGTCGCTGCGAGCCGGGTCCAATCGGTGGAACGCCTCGAAGACGCGCTCGCGTTCGGACGGCGGGATCCCTTCGCCGTCGTCGGCCACCTCGATCTCCACGCCGCCGTCCACGAGCTCGGCGCGCACGGTCACCGAGCCGTCGGGCGGCGTGTGCCGGATGGCGTTCTGGATGAGGTTGAAGAACACGCGCTGCAGGCGGGCGGGATCGCCCAGCGCCAGCGGATCGCTCGTCTCCATCACGGCGCGGACGTCGACGGCCCGCGTGGCCGCCTCGGGCCTCATCGCCTCGACCGCGTCCTGTACGAGCTGCCGCAGCGCCACGCGTTCCATGCTCCAGCGAAGCTCTCCGCTCTCGAGCCGGCTCAGCTCGAACAGGTCGTCGATGAGCGCGCCGAGCAGCCGGACGTGCGTCGCCATCCGGGCGATGTACCGCTGGGCGGTCGCCTCGTCGACCACGCCGTCCTCGATCGACTCGCTCAGCAGGCGCAGCGCCGTCACCGGCGTGCGCAGGTCGTGCGAGACGGACGCGACGAGGGCGCGGCGGGCGCGCTCCTCGCCGGCCAGGCGCGCGATCATCGCGTCGACCTCCGCGGCCAGCTCACCGATCTCACCGCTTCCGTCGACGCCGGTCCGCACGTCGCGCCGGCCCTCGGCCACCCCCTGCAACGTCGTGCGCACGGCCTCGAGGTCGGCCAGCGCGCGGCTGCCCAGGAGCCGCCCTGCCCACAGGCCGAGCGCGGCCGCCCACGCGAGCACGACGACGGCGAGGACGGCGTCGTGCGCCGACACGTACATGCGGTCCACGAAGAGCGCGACCGCCAACGCGGCCTGCGCGACGACGAGGATCCCCAGGGCGGCGAACTGGCGGCGCAATCCGCCAAGCCTCCGCCGGTGCGCCGCGAGCGCGTGTCCGGCCAGCACCGTGACGATCCCGAGCGGCACGAGCAGCACGAACGTCGCGCGGCCCGCATCCGCGTCGAGCGCGAGCCCGCATCCCAGCGACGCGACCGCGGAAGCAAGCAGCGCGATGAGGAGGCTGCGGCTCACGGCTCCCCGCCGAAGCGGTAGCCCACGCCCCAGACGGTCTCGATGAGCTTCGGCGCCTCCGGGTCGCGCTCGAGCTTGGCGCGCAGCCTGCGGACATGGACGGTGACCGTCGACGTGTCCGTGTAGAAGGAGAAGCGCCAGACGCGCTCCATGAGCTCCTCGCGCGTGAAGGCGCGGCCGGCATGCCGCGCGAGGAACGTGAGCAGCTCGAACTCGCGTTGCGTCAGCGGGATCTCCCGGGCGTCGCGCAGGACGCGGCGACCGGGGATGTCGATGGTCACGCCATGCGCCTCGAGCGGCGCGGCATCGTCATCGCCGACCGGGGAGCGCCGCAGCACCGCATCGACCCGCGCGACCAGCTCGCCCGGCGAGAACGGCTTCACCACGTAGTCATCCGCCCCGAGCCGCAGTCCGGTGATCCGGTCGTGCTCCTCGCCGCGCGCCGTGAGGAGGATGATCGCGGGGGGCGCCGGCTGGGCGTGGAGGCGGCGCATCACCTCCAGCCCGTCGAGGCCGGGAAGCATGAGGTCGAGCACGACGAGATCCGGATGGCGCTCGCCGGCGGTGGCCAGTGCCGCGGGCCCGTCCGCCGCGATCGGCGCCTCGTAGCCCGCGCGCTCGAGGTAGCGCGCGACGACCTCGGCGATCGTCGGCTCGTCGTCGACCACCAGCACGCAGCCACGCACGCGAGGGGACGTCATGGTCGCGCAAGGGCCTTCGCCAGCCCCGACACGCCGGCGCTGAAGTCCTCCCTCGCAGCGAACCCGAGCAGGCGCTGCGCGCGCGTCGGGGAGGCGAAGACATGGCGGACGTCGCCCAGGCGATAGCCGCCCACGACCTTCGGCTCCGGAGCGCCGTCGCCGGCACCGGCGTGCAGCGCGTACGCGAGGTCGGCGACGCTGCGCCGGATCCCCGAGCAGACGTTCAGCACGCCGTGGACGGGCTCGTCGGCGGTGAGGGCCAGGACGTTCGCGCGCGCCACGTCGCGGACGTGCACGAAGTCGCGCAGCTGACCTCCGTCCTCGAGCAGCCGCGGCGCGCGGCCCGCGGCGAGCGCCGAGGCGAACAGCGCCGCGACGCCCGCGTACGGCGTGTCGCGAGGCATGTTCGGACCGTAGACGTTGTGGTAGCGCAGCGCGGTCACCGGCACGCCGGTCTCCCGCGAGAACGCGAACGCCAGGTGCTCCTGGTGCAGCTTCGTCGCCGCGTAGACGTTGCGGGGATCGGCGGCGGCGTCCTCGGTGATCGCCTCAGGGCGCAGCTCACGGCCGCAGCGCGGGCAGCCCGGCTCGTAGCGCCCCGCGTCCAGGTCCTCGCGCCGGCGCGGTCCGGGCCGGACGACGCCGTGCTCGGCGCACCAGTAGCGGCCCTCGCCGTAGACGACCATGCTCGACGCGAGCACGAGCCGCCGCGGAGTGCGACCGGCGCGGGCCATCTCGTGGAGCAGGATCGCGGTGCCGACGTCGTTGTGGGAGACGTAGTCGGGCATGTCGTCGAGATCGACGCCGAGCCCGACCTTCGCCGCCTGGTGGCACACGGCGTGCACCCCGTCCAGCGCGCGACGCACGACGTCCGGGTCGCGGACGTCGCCGCTGCCATCCCGTGCGTCGAGCACACGCACCTCGTGCCCCGCATCCACGAGCGCCCGGACGATCTCCGCGCCCACGAACCCGAGGCCGCCGGTGACCAGGATCATGCGGTGACCGTAGAGCGCCGGTCGGTCCCGGGCGAGGGTGGACGGGCGGAGTTCAGAAAGCCGTAATCGACATGCCCGCCGAGGCGGGCAAGGGTCGTGGCGTGGCGGACGTCATCCTTCCTGTCCTCGACGAGCGCGACGCGATCCCCTGGGTGCTCGATCGCCTGCCGGCCGGCTTCCGACCCGTCGTGGTCGACAACGGCTCGACCGACGGCTCCGGCGACCTGGCCCGGCGCCTCGGCGCGACCGTGGTCGACGAGCCGCTGCGTGGATTCGGCGCGGCGTGCTTCGCAGGGCTGCTCGCCGCGCGATCCGACGTCGTGTGCTTCATGGACTGCGACGGCTCGCTGGACCCGGCCGAGCTGCCACGCGTCGCCGGGCCGGTGCAGTCGGGGTCCGCCGACCTCGTGCTCGGGGCCCGCCACGGGTCGCTGCAGCCCCACCTCCGGGTGGCGAACGCGGTGCTCGCGCAGCGCATCCGATGGCGCTTCGGCGTCGCCTTGCGCGACCTCGGGCCGATGCGCGCGGCGCGACGCACCGAGCTCCTCGCGCTCGGGATCGCCGATCGCCGCTTCGGCTGGCCGCTCGAGATGGTGCTGCGCGCCGCTGCGGGCGGCTGGCTGATCCGGGAGGTGGCGGTGACGCACCGTCCCCGCACGGGACGATCGAAGGTCACCGGGACCTTCCGCGGCACGTGGCGCGCGGCCCGCGACATGTCTCGCCTGCTCGGAGCGGAGCTTGCGCCGTGAGGTGCGCCCTGATCGTGATCGCCAAGGCGCCTCGCCCCGGGCTGGTGAAGACGCGCCTGACGCCGCCGTGCACGCCCGCCGAGGCGGCGGGGCTTGCGCGCGCGGCGCTCCAGGACACGCTCGACGTCGTCGCGCGGACGCCTGCGCAGCGGCGCGTCTGCGCCCTCGACGGCGATGCCGGATCGTGGCTTCCCAGGGGGTTCGAGGTCGTCCCGCAGCGAGGACGGGGACTCGACGAGCGCCTGGCCGCGGCGTTCGCCGACGTCGGCGGGCCGGCGCTGCTCGTGGGGATGGACACGCCGCAGATCACGCCGGCCCTCCTCACCGAGGCTGCCGAGCGCTTGTGCAGGCCCGGTGTGGACGCCGTCCTCGGCGCCGCGCCAGACGGCGGCTACTGGGCTCTGGGGCTCCGGCGCGCGGATCCGTCCCTGCTGCTCGGCGTGCCGATGAGCACGGCGGCGACGTGCGCGCGCCAGCGCGAGCGGCTTCGCGCGCAGGGACTGCACGTGCACGAGCTGCCGGTGCTCCGCGACGTCGACGACATCCACGACGCCCGTGCCGTCGCCCGCCTTGCTCCGACCGGTCGCTTCGCGCGATCGCTGGCGGAGGTGCTCGCGTGACCCCCGAGTCCGAGCCCATCTACGCCGCCGCCCTCCGACCCGGCGCCGCGCCGCTCCTCGCCCGCGACCCGCGCGGCGCGGCCGTGCCGCTCGCGACTGAGCGGTGGCTTGGACGGGCCGGGAGCGTGGATCGGCGCCTGCTCGCACGGGCGCGGTCCCCGGTGCTCGACGTCGGCTGCGGACCTGGCCGGCACGTGCGCGCGCTCGCGGCTCGCGGGATCGCCGCGCTGGGCATCGACGCCTCGCCCGCCGCGGTGCGCGTCGCGCGGCGGCGAGGCGTGCCCGTGCTGGCCTGCTCCGTCTTCGGGGACGTCCCGTTCGCCGGCGGCTGGCGCACCGCGCTCGTCCTCGACGGCAGCATCGGCATCGGCGGCGATCCCGCCGCCCTGCTGCGGCGCGTCGCCGCCCTGCTCGCACCCGACGGCGTCGTGCTGTGCGAGTGCGAGGCACCGGACGTCGGCCTCCGCGTGGGGCCCGTCCGCCTCGAGCACGGGCGCGGGACGTCGGAGTGGTTCCCCTGGGCGCGGGTCGGCATCGGGGCGCTCGCCGCCGTGGCGCAGGACGCCGGCCTGACGGAGTCGTCGCGCTGGGAGGACGGCGGGCGCTGGTTCGCGCAGCTGGAGGTCCGGTGAGACCGGCGCCGCCCGTGCTCGAACACCTCTGGCGCAGCCCGCTGCGCAGCACGTGGCTGACGACGCTGCTGGGCGCGATCCTGCTGCCCGGCGCGCTCGTCGTCGCGATCACCGGATTCCTGTCCCACGCCGCCTACCAGCCCGACCTCGGCGCGAACGCGCTCGTGCCGCGCGGCTGGGACGTCCAGCCGTTCGTCGTCGGCTGGCCGACCTCGCCGTCGTGGCTGTACGCCGCCACGCAGGGGCTGCACGTGACGGTCGGCATCGTGACGGTCCCTCTGCTGCTCGCGAAACTCTGGTCGGTCATCCCGCGCCTGTTCGCCTGGCCGCCGGTACGGGGGCCGGCGCACGCGCTCGAGCGGCTCGGCATCGCGCTGCTCGTCGGCTCGGCCGTCTTCGAGTTCGCGACCGGGATCACGAACGCCCAGCTCTACTACCCGTGGAAGTTCGACTTCGTCGCGGCGCACTACTACGGCGGTCTCGTCTTCATCGGCGCGCTGCTGCTCCACGTCGCGCTGAAGGCGCCCGCCATGCGCCGCGCCAGGGCCACGCGCCGCACGTTGCTCGGCGACACGCTGCACGCGACGCATCCCGCGCCCCCGACGCTCAGCCGCCGCGGGCTCTTCGCGCTCGTCGGAACCGGCGCGGGAGCGCTCGCGGTGACGACCGCGGGCCAGTCGATCGGGGGTCCGCTGCGTGAGCTCGCGCTGTTCGCGCCGCGCGGCACCGGCGTCTCCTTCCCGGTCAACAAGACCGCGCGCGTCGCCCGCGTCAGCGAGGACATGGTCGGATCGGACTGGCGGCTCGAGCTGGGCGGCGTCCGCGACGCGAGCCTCAGCCTCGCCGACCTCCACGCGATGACGCAGCGCTCCTACGACCTCCCGATCGCGTGCGTGGAGGGCTGGTCGACGACCCAGCGGTGGACGGGCGTGCGCCTCGCCGATCTCGCGGCGGTCGCCGGCATACCCGAGGCGCGCGAGCTCCGCGTCCGCTCCCTGCAACCCGTGGGCAGGTTCCGCCGAGTGACGCTCGGGGCGCCACAGATCCACGACCCGCGGGCGCTGCTGGCGCTCCAGGTGAACGGCGCGGAGCTGGCGCTCGACCACGGCTACCCGGCGCGGATCATCGTCCCGGCGCTGCCGGGCGTGCACTGCACGAAGTGGGTCGCGGAGCTGCGCTTCGCATGAGACGCCGCTACGGGCACGCGCCGCCGCACCTGCTCGGTCACCTGGCGCTCGTCGCCTTGGCGGCGTTCGCGCTGTCGCGGATGTTCCAGGACGACGTCGCGCCGCGGCCGCTCAACCTCGCCCTGTGGCTGGGACTCGGCGCGCTGGCGCACGACCTCGTCCTGCTGCCGGCGTACTCGCTGGTCGACTCCGCGATCCGGCGGCTGCCGGCGCGGATGGTCAACCACGTCCGCTTCCCGCTGGCCGTGTCGGGCCTGCTGCTGCTCGTGTGGTTCCCACTGATCCTCGAGCGTCAGCCCGGCAACTACGTCAACGCGCTCGGGCGCCAGCCGCCGGACTTCCTCGGCCGGTGGCTGGCGGTGACCGCGGCGGCGTTCGCGCTGTCGGCCCTGGTCTACGCGGTGCGGCGGATCACGTACGGGCGCCCGTGAGCCGGCAGCTCGACCACCTCGCCGCTCGCGGAGAGCCGAACGCGCAGCCGCCCGCGGCGGCGGTCGACGGAGATCGCGTCCGGCATCCCGGGCAGGTACAGGCGTCGCGTGAGCTCCGGGTCGCCCCTCCCGTGCAGCTTGAAGACCAGCAGCGCGCCGCCTCGGGTGTCCAGCACCCAGCACCAGCCGCCCCGCCGCAGGCAGGCGACCTGCGTCGGCCCGATCCCGGCCGCCGCACTCCCCACCCGCCGGCGGGTCCGCGCGTCGTAGAGCTCCAGAAGCCGGGCGCGGCCGTCGACGACCGCCGTGAGCGCCCCGCCGAGCGCCGGCACCGGCGATGAGCGGTTCGGCCCGGCGGGCGGGGGGAGCCGATCGACGCCGGCCGAGCCGCACCCGGCCAGCGCGCCGGCGAGCAACGCGGTTGCCGCGAGGCGTCGCATCGGCCGAGCATGACAGGCGGGTGCGCAGGGCCCTGCGCCTCGTCGTGTCGGGCGTCGCCGTCGCGGTCATCGCGACCGGCTGGCTCGTGCGCCGCAGCACCGGCGGCCTGGGCACGGCCACGCCGCCCTTCGTCGGAGCCTGGCTGCCGAGGATCGAGCCCGCGGGCGCGGCCGTCGGCGCGACGGCGGTCCTCGCAGCGGTGCTGCTCGGCCCGCGGCTGCTCGACCGTCGACTCCCGCCCGCGGCGTTCTCGGCGGCCGCCTACGCGCTCGCCCTGAGCGTCGGCCTGGCGGCCAACCTCGCACGTGACGGCACTGCCGGCTGGTCGCGCATGTTCGCGCTCGACGGCCGCGGCGAGGGATCCAACGAGTACCTGGCAGGGCTGCCCGCACTCAGCTACGGCGTGCGCTTCTACCTGGATCGCTTCGCGGAGCTCGTTCCCTCGCTTCCGGTCCACGTCGCGGGCCATCCGCCGGGACCGCTGCTGCTCGTGCACGCGCTCGGGATCACCGGCGCGCCGGGGCTCGCCGCGCTGTGCATCGCCGCCGGAGCGACGTGCGCCCCGCTCACCCACCGGCTCGCGTGGACGCTGCACGACGAGGCGACCGGCCGCGTCGCGGGTGTGCTGTGCGCGCTGTCGCCCGCGCTCGTGCTGTTCGGCGTCTCCTCCTTCGACGTCGTGTTCGCCGCGATGGGGACGTTCGCGGCGTGCTGCCTCGTCGCCCGGACGGCGGCGTGGCGCATCGCGGGCGCGACGGCGCTCGCGGTGGCGGCGCTGATGAGCTGGTCGCTGCTCGGCGTCGGCGCCTGGGCCGCCGTCGTCGCCTGGCGCCGGGAGGGTGCACGAGCGGCGCTCGCCCTGGCGGCGGCGTGTGCGGCGGCCGTGATCGTGCTCAACGGTGCGCTCGCGCTCGGCACCGGCTATGACGCCCTGGGCACCCTTGCGGCGACGAGCCGCGTCTACGACAACTCCCTGGCGAGCATCCGCCCCTACGAGTTCTGGGTGCTCGGCTCGCCGGTCGCCTGGGGTGTCATGACGGGGCCGCCGATCATCGCAGCCGCGCTGGCCGGGCTCGCGGCGTTGCGACCGCCGGCCGTGGCGCTGGCGGTCGTCGTCTCCGTGGCGGCGCTCGGCGGATTCTCGAAGGCGGAGACGGAGCGGATCTGGCTCTTCCTGGTGCCGCTCGCATGTGTGGCTGCGGCGCCCTGCCTGCGCACGACGCGCCTGCAGGTCCTCCTCGCGTTGCTGGCTGCGCAGATCCTCGCGGTGGAATTGCTCTTCGACACCGTGTGGTGACGGGGTCCGGCGGGGTACATGGCGGAGATGCCAGCCACCACCGTCACGCTGAACGTCAACGGCGCCGAGCGCCGCCTGGACATCGACACCCGGACCACCCTGCTCGACGCGCTGCGCGAGGATCTCGGCCTCACCGGCGCGAAGAAGGGCTGCGACCACGGTCAGTGCGGCTCGTGCACCGTGCTGCTCGGGGGGCGCCGCGTCCTCTCCTGCCTGACCCTCGCCGTCGCCCACGAGGGCGAGGAGGTATTGACGATCGAGGGGCTCGGGGCGGGTGACGCGCTGCATCCGATGCAGGCCGCCTTCGTCGAGCACGATGCGCTGCAGTGCGGCTACTGCACGCCGGGGCAGATCGTCTCCGCCGTCGGGATGCTCGGCGAGGTGCGCGACGGATGGCCGAGCTACGCGGCGGCCGACATCGCCGCGGAGCCGTCGCTCGACGCGGCCGAGATCCGCGAGCGCATGAGCGGCAACCTGTGTCGCTGCGGCGCCTACGCGAACATCGTGCCCGCCATCGCCGAGGCGTTCTCGCGATGAGGGGGATCACGTACGAGCGCGCGCAGGACGCCGGCGGCGCCCTCGCGCTCCTCGACGCCGCCGGCCCGTCCGCCCGGTACCTGGGCGGAGGGACGAACCTCGTCGATCTCATGAAGCTCGGCGTCGAGCGGCCGGACGTCCTCGTCGACGTCACGCATCTCCCGCACGACCGCATCGAGGAGCTGCCGGACGGGGGCCTGCGCATCGGCGCCGCGGTGCGCAACAGCGAGCTGGCCGCCCATCGCGTCGTGCGCGAGGCGTTCCCACTCCTCGCGCAGGCGGTGCTCGCCGGCGCCTCCGGCCAGCTGCGCAACATGGCCACCGTGGGCGGCAACCTCATGCAGCGCACGCGCTGCGCCTACTTCACCGACGTGACCAAGCCTTGCAACAAGCGCGAGGGCGGCCGAGATCCGAGTGGGTGTCCGGCGCGCGACGGCCACCACCGCAATCACGCGATCTTCGGTCACTCCGAGGCCTGCGTGGCGACGCATCCCTCCGACATGGCGGTCGCACTGGCCGCCCTGGACGCGACGGTGCACGTGACGGGCCGCGACGGCGCACGAACCGTGCCGATCCCTGGGCTGCACCGCCTGCCCGGCGACGAGCCGTGGCGCGACACGGTCCTGAGCCCGGGAGAGCTCATCACCGCGGTCGAGGTGTCGCCGCTCGACGTTGCCGCGCGCTCCGCCTACCGCAAGGTCCGCGAGCGCGCGTCCTACGCCTTCGCGCTCGTGTCGATCGCGGCCGCGCTCGACGTCCGCGACGGCGAGGTGCGCGACTGCCGGATCGCGCTGGGCGCCGTCGCGCACGCGCCCTGGCGGGCGGCGCACGCGGAGGACGCGCTGCGCGGGCGCCCCCCCCCCGGCGAGGC
>Ga0081539_10006444_pt1 | contig 11251 bp, 14 predicted proteins | sample TabmetS4T2R2_FD_71023 | JGI IMG/M metagenome (GOLD analysis project Ga0081539, IMG submission 71023) | Tabebuia heterophylla rhizosphere microbial communities from the University of Puerto Rico - S4T2R2 | ecosystem: Host-associated > Plants > Roots > Rhizosphere ...
GGTTTGTCCTGCACAAACGGCCCGGTCCAGCGCCCGGGACTGCCCTCGATCGGCTCGATTTGAATCACGCGCGCGCCGCCATCCGAGAGGAGCTTGCCCGCCCACTGGTTACGGCGATCGGCAAGCTCAATCACCGTGAGGCCTTCGTACACCCCGCTCATGCGCCCCCCTGTTTTGCGCCGTTATTGCTCCAACACCGTGCGGAACCTTGCGCCACCACGCAAACGATAGTAGCACAGCCGCCGGGTGGGCTGCCAGGGGGCACGGCACACACCACACCAAAATCTTCGGCGGCATTGTCAAGTTGTTGAGGCGGAAACAGGCATAAGACGAGTGACCGCCTCTCTCCGGTCCTATTTGCTCTCTAGGCGGCCCGCTCCGTACCCATGATTTCGACCCAACTCTCGAAGCGGTTTTTCATCTCTTCTCGATACGCCGACAACAGGTGGCGTCGGAGGCGGAAATATTGGGCGATGGGACCATACGCCGACAAAAACCGTTGGGCATGCCCGGGGGACTTGAACCCTTGCGTACGATACTCGCGCTGGCGCGTCGGCCGATGCGAGTTCTCACAGCGGTTGTTGAGATAGCGACTCTGGCGGTGCTCAACCCCAGGCAAGATCTCCCGTTTGGCCGCCCCTTAGCTCTTGAGCTTATCCGTAATGATGACGCGTGGGACATACCTCAAGCCCTTGAGCAGCTTGCGAAAGAACTTCTTGGCGGCGTGCTTGTTGCGGCGGCTCTGCACCAGGATGTCGAGGACGTCGTCCTGATCGACAGCGCGCCACAGGTAATGCCGCTGGCCATTAATGGTCAAAAACACCTCATCCAGGTGCCACTTGTCCTCTAGCTGCGCGCGTCGATGCTTCAGCTGATTCGCATAGTCCTGTCCAAATTTCAAACACCACTGGCGGATGGCCTCATGGGTCACCTCGATCCCACGGGCCAACAGCATCTCTTCTACGTCGCGGTCACTCAGAGGGAAGCGATAATAACCGATGGTGTTAGTCTCTCGCGTACTAGACCGGTCCTCCCATGCGCCGCGCTGACACAGTTTGAGGTTGGCGGGATCGCCCTCCATGGCATGGAAAGCGGTGTCGCTCAAGACAATCATCTGTTCTTCACACTGTCGCACCAGCCACTGAAAGGTGTTATCAGCGACATTGGTCGTGGCACACGCCCATCCTACGATCAACCCCCACTGATTCAGCAGGAGACAGAGTTTCCCCCCGACAATCCAGCGGTGATTCGAGAAGCCTCTGCGACCAATCTGCTGCGGACTGCGGCCTTCGCGTATGGGATGGATGAGCTCAATGCCGTAGGTATCGATGCCCCCGAGCACCGTTGGGGCGGCCAAGAAGACTTGCGTCCAGTCGTGATGGGTCTTGAAGAGCCGAAAGAGCCGGATGCGCTCGGGGAGGTGGAGAAACAAGGCCCGATAGTCGCGTGTCAACCAACGATAGAAGGGGCGGTTGCCCACGCCTTTGAGGGCATGCAACAGCCCCAGGGTGACCACCTCACTGGGCCAGAGGTGGGCCTCGGGATGTTTGGGGATCGCGCCCATCTGTTCATCGACTTCATAAAACAACGCCGTGATAAAATCCACTGTGGTCATGGGCTCCTCCGTTCCTCGCCGGGGTGCACGCTTTCAACCAGCTTGGAGGAAGTGCATGCCCATGACAAAGGCTAGCAAGTACTAGTATATTTATTGGTTTGTAAGATACTAATATTATTAGTTAAATACATCAGAGCAACGAACCCGAGCTGGTAGACAAAGAGAGTTGGTACCATAGCCATGCCCCCCCAGAGGATGGTGGAAGGGGGACATTTTACCGGGTTTTTGTGCTGCGTGAATTATCCGCAGGCTACACATACACGACCACTATCAACGGGGTGATCCGCTATTGCGTCCGCCATCGGATCCAGCTGCCCCATCGCGTGGCGTCGGGGACGCACAAGGGCGAGCTGGTGTGGCGTCGACCTACACGGACCACCCTGAGTAATCTGTTGCGCCATCCGATCTATGCGGGTGCCTACGTCTATGGGCGCCGCCCCATCGTCCCGCAGTGTCGTCAGGCTGGGCGGCCCGCCACGGACCGCCGGGTGGCCCAACCTGAGGACTGTTACGTCTTGCTGCGCGAGCGTCTCCCCGCATACATTAGTTGGGAACAGTTTGAGCGCAACCGGAAGCAACTCGCGGCGAACGCGCAGGCGAGCTTGGGCGTGATCCGCTCTGGGCCGGCGCTGCTGGCGGGGTTAGTGATCTGTGGCCGCTGTGGCTTACGCATGTCGGCGGCCTACAACAACAACGGGTCAGGACTCCGCTATAGTTGCGGCCGCAATGCGGCCGAGTACGGCCGCGCGCGGTGTCAAACCCTCACGGGTGGCCCGCTCGATGCGTTTGTGAGTACGTTGGTGTTGCAGGCGCTCGAGCCAGCAGCCCTAGAGGTCAGCCTGCACGTGGCCGCAGACGTCGAAGCGCAGCGGCAGCTGCTCCATCAGCACTGGCACCAGCGGTTAGAACGCGCGCGGTACGACGCGGAACGCGCGCAGCGGCACTACCAGGCCGTGGAACCAGAACATCGGCTGGTGGCGCGTACCCTGGAGCGCCAATGGGAGGAGGCCTTAGCCGCCCAAGACACGCTCCAGGCGGAGCATCGCCGGTTTCTGCGGGAGCAACCCGCGACACTCTCGGCGCCAGAGCGCGAGGCCATCCGGCGGCTGGCGCAGGATATCCCCGCGCTGTGGCACGCGCCCAGCACCACCGTCGCCGAGCGGCAGGCCATCATTCGGCACCTGGTCGAGCGGATTGTCGTCACGCTGCAAGGCGAGAGCGAACGCGTGGAAGTCGTGGTGCACTGGATGGGAGGTCATCAGAGTCAGGCAACGATGATCCGTCCCGTAGCGTGCTTTGAGCAGCTGAGTTACATCGAAGCGTTGCGGGGGCGGGTGGCCATGCTGCATCAGCAAGGGTGCGATCGCCCGACGATTGCGGCCACGCTGAACGCCGAGGGGTGGCGGCCTGCCAAGCGGCGGACTACATTTACGGCCGCCATGGTCGGCTCATTGCTCCTGCGGCAGGGACTAGGCTCGGGCCGGCCCCAACGGGTCGCCGAGGTAGAGCGGCAGATGCACGAATGGACCTTGACGGAGTTGGCCCACACGTTGGAGATGCCTCCGCCGACGCTCTATAAATGGCTGCGCCAGGGTTACCTGCAGGCCCGGCAAGCCCGCCACATCTCTGCGCCGGTGTGGTTGATTTGGGCCGACTCGAGTGAGCTGCAGCGCCTGCGCGCCTTTCGGCACGCCTCGCGGCCTCAGCGGTGGCCGGCTTCGACGGAGCCGATGGCAGCCAAGGCCAAGCCAACCGCCCCGCGGGAGTGGACCCTGCGTGAAGAAGGGGGCAATCCTTCCTGACTGCATGGCTCTGGTTAGACAGTGTGACAAGCTCGAAGTCTATTTTTGGGCTAACAAAGTGTCTTATGGAGGTTGCATGACTGGTAGATCTCCAACTGAGGACTGTACTTGATGACCCAGCGGTTAATGGTGGAGTGATCCACCTCCACCCCACGTTCCTCCATAAGCTCTTCGACATGGCGCGTGCTCAGCGGGTAGGCCAGATACCAGCGGACCCCCATCAGAATGACCTCTGGGGGGAAATGCGCCCCTTTGAAACTGATCGCCATCGTCTCGCTCCCTCATGCATCACCGTTGGTCATCGAGGGAGAGCATACCGCAAACGGCCTCAAAGGAAAACTTGCGACAAAACCCCTCCAAGTGGTCCAGGGACGCTTATTTGGCATGGGCCAGAGCAAAGCCAATCAGTGGATTCACGTGCTCCTGCCGGCGCTGCTGGCGGCCCTGCGTACCCTCGGCGCTGCCCCGGCCCGCTCCCTGACAGCCCTCGCCCAGCGCCTCGGTGTCTCGGGGGTCGACGCCGCTACCATCATCGGCTCCTTGACGGAGGAGCCTGCACCCATCGTCATCGCATCCGTCGCCCCACCAGAGGCCCCCTTTTGCCCATGACGGGACCGAACGACGCATCGTCCGCCCCCAAGACCCTATTGAACACAAAGAGAGTTATAGCGGCAAGAAAAAAGACCACACCGTGAAAAATGTCCTGCTCGTCAATGCCTTGCTCCTCATCCTCTTTCTCAGTGACACTTATGGCGGCCGCACCCATGACAAGCATATTGCTGACGCGACACCATATCCCTTGCCTGCGGGAAGTCGCTTGTTGCAGGATCTGGGCTTTCTCGCGTTCACGCTGCCCCAGGTGGAGATCCTGATGCCGACGAAGAAACCCCGCGGCGAGGAACTCACGCGGGAGCAGTACGTAGCGAACCAGGGGCTGCACCATCGCCGACTGCGGATCGAGCATGTCAACAGCAGTGTCAAGCGTTGTCGTATCGTCAAAGATCGTATCCGCCTGTGGAAAGAAGGTGTCCGCGATCTGGTGATGGAACTCTGTTGTGCCCTGCACAACTTCCGGGTGCGCTTGACTCCGTGGCAGCCAATGGTTAAATCGGGATAAACTCAAGTGCATTCCCCGTGGACAGCTTGCGCGTGCGCTGGGTACCTTTGTTCCCATCTTTCCAAAGGCTAGGGGCCTTCGCCTTCAGTCCTCATCCTGGTGTACCCAGCTTGCCTGGGCTCCGACTCCTATGCCCCACCCGACTCCTGTGAGGACCTCGGGCATTTCGTTGGGCTCTCGCTTACCTACTCTCCACTGCCCTTCACATTCCTCACAGACCTCCCGTGTTCACAATGCAGGACGCAAACGGAATGCTGGAGGTGGCGTGTTGCTGAACACCCCGTCCCCGCTTTGGGGCTCCCCCATCTTCCTCCAGGGTAAAGTCAGGTTGACCTGGAGCCCCATGCGCTTCCATCCGATGGAGGAGGCATGGGTCCCTGCTTTGCATACAAGACGCGTGGCAGGCTCGACAGGCTGACATCACAAGCAAGGTATATCAGGGGCCACTTTTCCCGTAGGGCTATGCACGCTTCAGGTGATTCACCATGGCATTCCTCAGCCAAGCATCCCATCTTGGAAGCTTGCTTCTTCCGCATGACGCCTTTCAGGAGCATGCTGCTCACCGTGCAGAGTGGTTTGCACAGCTTAGCTCCAAGGGCTCAGAGCGTACCTGCATACGCTCAGGTCTTGCGACATTCCTCCATTGCGCTTTCACGGCGCACACGGATTAAGTGGTAACCAGAGGAGCCGCGACTGGCAGGGGCAACTTGACGCCTGATTCTCGGTACCTTTCTGATCGCCGGCTATGCAATTCGTCAGAAAAGCGTGTCAACAATATCAGTATGTTAGAGGTTAACCACGAAATCCGGGGGAATCTGATCTTTCTCGCTTCCACCCTCCAGAGCATGACGGGCTTTGGCTTTGCCGTCCTAGCCGTGCCGCTGCTGGTCCCGCTGCTGCCCCCACGCGACGCCGTGGCGTTGATCACGGTGCTGTCGACCGCCACAACCGTCTTGGCCTGGTGGCGCATCCGAGCGGAGACGGCGCCAGGGTGGACCTGGCGTCTCTTGACTGCCGGCCTCTGGGGCGTGCCACTCGACCTTGGCGCGTTGGTGTCGGTGCCGGCAGACTGGTTACGTATCGGCGTGGGCCTCGGCAGCCTGCTTGTGGCAAGCGTGCTCCTGTGGTCGGAGGCGACCACCGCCTCGGGTGGGCCCGTGGCTGGCACCCCACCCCATCGTCCTGCTGCTCCTAGCGGCGGCAGGGCTCCTGGCGGGATGGACGGGCCTCCAGGGCCTGTCGCGGTGAGAGACCCAGGGGGCGGCACGTCCCGCTGCCCTCTGGCACCACCTTCGCGTGGAACACTACAGAGCCCTGCGTGGCGATGAGAGCCGTTTCTTGGTGGCTCCTCTCGTGGCACTGGCACGTGTCGCTGCCCCCGTTTCCTTGCGCGCCACCGAGAGACCGCTGTCCACTTTTGCTCCCTCTCGGCCATGGCATGGAGCGACCACACGCTCACGCGAACCGCAGGTGACTATCCTTTCCCACGCTGATGGAGGCAAGGTGTTCGTCGAAGTTGAGGAGTCCAAGCAAACTTTCCCCGCGTGCCATACGCTGCAGCGCTTCGGTTTCCTTCTGCTGTATTTCTTCTGCGAGAGGGAGCAACTCTATGATCTCTGCTTCAGAAGCCACGACGATGCCGTCATCATCGCCGAAGACGAGATCGCCAGGCACGACCGTCACACCACCGCAGGAGACCGGGACTTGCGTCGCAAAAATGTGCGCAGTACTGCCTGAGCGAGGAAAAATGGAACGGCAATACACCGGGAATTGCATGGCTCGGATGGTGGCAATATCGCGCACTGCTCCGTCGACCACAATGCCGGCGAGTCCTTTGCGTTTGGCTTCCATCGAGAATAATTCGCCTGCCAGCGCCGTACGGCCTTGCTGGCCATCGATCACCAACACATCGCCTGGCGACGCGTCATGAAGAGCCTTTATGACCGTAAGAAAATCGTTGCAACACGAGACCGTAAAGGCACGGCCGACCAGTTTAAGCCCAAGACTCAAGGGTCGGATAGCCGGATCAAGGCAGCGTAACGTCTTCTTGGCGTCACAGAGGCAGCTGGTCTCAAGCCGTGTGAGGCCCTCTCGTATGGCATCGATCTGCATGGCGTTCTACCCAATATAGCTCGCTGTAGAGACATACGCTCTTCTTAGATGCCGGGGTCTGAGGCTCCAACGTTGTCCGAGAAGGGCCATGCTTGTTGAAGGCCATGGCACAAGAAGGGCTGCAAGGAGGAAAGGGTAACAAGCATGAGGTTGGACAACCTCAGCACATCCACGATCCTGGCCTCCCACACGAGCCATGCGCGATTATCTCTGTACTGCAGGTAGACGTTCGGGCAGGCCGCAGGGAGGGCACCTCCCCTAGGGGCCAGGAGAAGGGTGAAGGACCCACCATGGCAGCCTGTGCGGTCTCTCACCCCCATTCAAGCCTCTCCGTTCCTCGCGCTACGAGGCGACGTGTTTCCCAAGAGCAGTCTCAACCTCAGGCAGCTGGCGCCAGCGTAATCCACGGGGGTGGGAGACCACCTCCACCGGCTTGCCGTCGGCATCGACTAGGCCCAGCGGGTGGTACACCAGCTCGATGAGGTTGCCGTCGGGATCGTGGATGTAGGTATAATGCTCACCGCTGTCTTCGCGCTTGCCCCAGCGCTCGTCGCTCCCGGTCCCTACGCGATCAAACGCGCCCCGCCCAGTGCGGGAGTAGGCCACGCCCAGCGCGTCGAGGTGGGCGAGCATCGCGTCCCAGTCCTCCACTTCCACTGCAAAGTGGACGCGCGAAGCAAGCGTCGGGTGGTCCGTATCGCTGAAGTGCATTTCCGCGTTGCCAATGTTGAGCTGCAGCTGCCGGTGGTTGAGCGCCGGTCCGCGATCCAGGAACGTGGCCCCCAGAACCTTCTCGTACCATTCTCGCGTCCGCTGCCGATCCGTGATCTGCACGTTGATATGGTGGACCATAATGACCTTCGGCATCTCTGCTACCTCCCTTCTCCACCCATGATGAAGGATCGGCACAAGGCAGGGGCCCCTGTCCCGTTCCCGCCACGTGGCATCTGTCATGCGTCGCCACTAGTATACTACCACAGACCTGCCAAGACGTGACACGCCATGACGAGGCAGGTGCTGGACGCCACGGCCTGGGTCTGCTCCCTGCCATGGCTTCGGCCCATGCGTGCCATGCACTCTGTGACGGGGTGGCATACGACGCACCGTCGAGCCGTGGACTGCACGCACCACGGCCCACCTCGTCGCGCGTGAGCACGAGGGCGCCGTACGTGCCATGGAGGGGTGGCGCGGGCGCCACCGCTGTGCGTGTGCCAGCGGTGGCCATCCCTTCTGCCCTCCCCCAGCTTGTCGGGCATGCTGACACCCGAGGGGGCGCCGCACGGTGCCCCTCCAGCCCGTGGCCTGGTGCGCGCTGGAGCGCGCGGACGCCCCGGGTGAGGCGCGCTCTGGACACGGCCCTACTTCAGGACGCATGGGCCATGGTGGAGGTCACGCGCGACGCATCGGCACACAGCGTGTGCCTGTGCATCCGCGCCCTCGCCACTGGCCATCACCTCTCCCTGGATCCCCTGGAGCGCGCAGCGCTGACGCGGGCTCTATCGCACCTCCCCGCACACAGGACCGTTGCAGCGCGCATGCCCGTGATGTTCCCATACCTCATGTGCCGATGTTGCCTCCGCAAGGCGCCTGTGCGACAGCGCCCTTAATGGCTGGTCAGGAGGTAGTCATGCGCCCGGAGGGCCGCCTTGGCGCCTTCCCCAGCGGCAATAATGACCTGTTTGTCCCGGACGTTGGTGGCATCCCCGGCCGCAAATACGCCGGGCACGCCCGTGTTGGTCTGGCAGTCCACGACAATCTCGCCCTGGTCGTTCAGCGCCAGGACGTCCATGGCGAACGCGGTGTTGGGGAGGAGGCCGATCTCCACAAAGACGCCATCAATGGCCAGGGTGCGTTCGCTGCTGTCCGCCCGCGACTGCACACGGAGGCCGCTGACGTGCTGCTCCCCGAGGATTTCCAGCGTCTCATACCCCAGCAGCACCTCCACCTGGGCCATGCGGGTGACGCGGTCCACCACGATATCGTCCGCGGTGTAGGTGCTCCGCACGATCAGGTACACGTGCGTGGCCCAGCGCTGCAGCTCACCCGCCGCTTCCAGGGCCGCATTGCCGCCCCCCACGACCGCCACCACTTTGTCCTTATAAAAGGGCGCATCGCAGGTGGCACAGTAGGCCACGCCTTTGCCCAGCAGGCGCTGTTCTCCCACGACCCCTAACGGCCGCGGGTATTTACCGGAGGCAATGATCACCGTGCGTCCCTGGTAACGGTTCCCGGCCTGCGTCGCGACCACCTTGATTTTCTCGGTGACATCCAGATTGACGACCTCTTCGCCGACCACCCGCGTAATGGCGAAACGCTCGACATGGTCCTCAAAGTGCGTGATCAAGGTTGGGGCATCAATAGAGGCATAGCCCAGATAGTTTTCGAGCTCGGCGCTTATGTTCAGTTGTCCGCCGACATCTTTGGACAAGACGAGGGTCTTGAGCCCCTTGCGGGCACTGTAGATTGCCGCCGTCATGCCTGCAGGCCCCGAACCAATGACGATGACATCGTAGAGCAGGTCACGTGCCGCGCCGCTGTGCAGGCCCAATTTTTCGTCGAGGATGCCCTGGGCGTTGAGCACGGCCAGCTCATCGTAGCCACCAATCACCTCGTCGTTGATGAGAATTTGCGGCGTGGTGCGGCCCCCGGTGCGGGCCGTCATGGCGTCCCATTCAGGCGTGCCGCCGTTGACCACGAGCTCATGGACGTCGACCCCTTTGCGTGCGAGCAAAGCCTTTGCCCGGTGGCACCAGGGTCATTGGGGTTGGGAATACATCACCACATGTGCTGGCATAGCGCAAGCCCTCCCGTTGCTGCGACCTCTTGCCACGCTGCCCTGTGGTGCTCTGGAGAGCGCCGCAGCGTGTGCAGAGGTAGCGGATGGTCGTCTGGTGGTGCAGTGTAGCACAGAGTACAGGTGGGATGCCGTGCCGTGGGGATGCTGGGCCCCATAGGCGCCAACCGGTTGGTTGCAAAGCGCCTATGATCCCTTTATGCTGCCTGAGGAAGTGCGTTGAGACGCTGCTGCAGTGCCACGACTCTGCGAGGAAGGCATTGGAGTTTGCGCTTGCGAGGCCGTTCCATCAGCACGTGGGAGCACTCGTGCACTCTCGCTGTCTCCCAGGTCCATTGCGCTATCAGGATGGCGTCAAGCCGCGCTTTCACGAGCTTGTAGCAACGCCACCAGGTGCCTTGCCGCTGCTGATCCAAAGAGCCCCACCTACGGCCGAACGTCGTGCGCATAGCGTGTTCCACGATCAGACGATAAAGGATTTTGCTATACAAGTAGACTTCGGTAAGCTTGCTACACTGTTTGGTACGCAGCTTATCGATATGCAAGATGCTTTTCATTCTTTTAATAGCTAATTCAATTTGCCAGCGACAGTGATAGAGTGCAAGTGCTGTTTCTCCACACAAGACGGTAGGTGATATAGAGGTAAAGACGAAAACAAATTGCCGAAGAAATAGAGTCTTCGCAGACAGCTTGCGCTGCTTTCTTTGATGCTTCCTAGAGACTTTCTTGCGTGCAGCTTGCGCTTCCTTCTCCTGCATGCGATCGACATGCAGGGTGCCCTGGAGGGCTCTCTGATCTTTCGTTGTACGCGTCTTGGCCTATTTGAGTACCACCGGTCTACTCACAATCGTGCCGGGAGCTTGGGGCCTCAGGATGGTACAGAAATCCAGCGCACGGTCGGGGGCATGCGGATCATACAACGCCCGCTGAGGATTCCAGCGGACGAGGACGTCGGCTGGCTGCTGATCCACGGCCTCCAGAATCCCTGCATAGGAGCCATAGCCTTGATCGCCGACCATGACATCCCCTGGTTGGAGACGATACCGTTGCAGGCTCTCCCCAGTCTTCGTCTCGGTGACCTGCACGTCATATAAGCCCAGGGTGACCAAGTTCGGCACCAAGCGGAGACGATAATCGCTGCTGGTTGCGCCGGGGCACTGCACCGTGGTCCCATCACACGCCAGGAAGCGGAGGTGCTGGGGCACCGGAGGCAGGGCGTCCAGGGGGAACATCCTTTGGAGCAGCGCTTTGAGAAACGGAGCACACCGATGTAACTGCTTCCAGACCGCTGGATCGGTGATGCGCTCGGCGTGCAGCGTCAGCGTGCCAGCGACTTCCCTTAAGGATTGCTCTGGACCACCATACAGAAAAAGCGCACGGAGGAGTTCCTCAGGAGACCGTATCTTCCCGGCATAGGTGAAGGCACCGAGGGCCCGCATCAGTGCTGCCCAGTAGGTAGGAAGGGCATGGAGGAATTGCTCAAATTCGTTCTCGACCTGCGATCCGCATCGCTGCATAGTGGGCTCTCCTCTTTTTGCCCATACCGCTATGCCATTCCTTGTGAACATATGCAAATCGATGAGACCGTGACATCACGGGTTGGCGCCTATGGGGTCGCGCCCCAGCGAGACGCGGTAGGGCGATCTGTAACACGACACGGGCAAATGGCCTTGCCCCACAGTATCGTGTGTCCACCTGTGCCAGCGCCGCCTCCACCAGCAGCCAGAAGGTCATGTACATGGCTGGATAGCGGTCGAGCGCCGCGCCCAGCACGCTGGCCAATGTGGGGTGGAAGTCACAGGAGGTACAGT
>Ga0081539_10006445_pt1 | contig 11251 bp, 10 predicted proteins | sample TabmetS4T2R2_FD_71023 | JGI IMG/M metagenome (GOLD analysis project Ga0081539, IMG submission 71023) | Tabebuia heterophylla rhizosphere microbial communities from the University of Puerto Rico - S4T2R2 | ecosystem: Host-associated > Plants > Roots > Rhizosphere ...
CGAGTCGCCGCCGGTCAGGTACTCGAAGCTGTCGATCGCGCCCGAGTCCAGCCAGCCGCTCCCGGTGGTCGTGGCCACCAGCAGGTTGGCGCGGTCGAAGCCCCCGGCCCGCTCCAGGTCTTCGACGGCGAGCTCGGCGCGCTCCTCCACGTCGCTGGCCGAGACGGTGCCGGCATAGGCCCGGATCGGCTCCATGGCCTCGGAGCCGCTCCACCTGGTGATGTCCTGGGCCGTCGGGCCGGTCCCGGTGATGGTGCGTCCCTGGCGGCCGAGCGAGTCCCAGGACACCAGCGAGCCCGGGCCGCCCGACCGGAGCGGGCTGGTGGGCTGCTCGACGCCTTCGGCGGTGGCGGTGTTGCGGACCGAGAAGCTCCGGTCGGCGAGGGAGGCAAGCCCGTTCAGCAACAGGCCGCTGGTCACCAGGTAGGTCCCGACGACCACGGCCGCCCAGCCGAGGGCGCTCGCGGCCCGCCGCCCCATCCACCGCTGCAGCCACCCGGCGAGCCGGCGGTAGATCCCGCGGAGGAACCGGGACAGGGCGACCAGCCCGGTGAAGAGCGCGACCCCGACCAGTGGCAGCAGCACCAGCAGCAGCGGGTTGGGCGCGGGCACGCCCATGAGGTCACGCAGCTGCGCCTGCCACCACCGGCCCACGACGAGGGCAACGACCAGCGCAAGCGGGGCGGCGACGGCAAAGGCCCGCCAGGCCCCCGGCCGCGGCGGGCGGGGGTCGCGGTCGGCGAACGCCCGCCAGATCCAGGCGCCAGTGACCCCGACCCCGTAGCCGATGGCGGCGCTGATGCCGCACACCACCCCCTGGAGCAGGGCGCCGCGGGGCAGCAGCGACGGGGTGAAGGCCAGGCACGCGAAGGCCAGGGCCACCCAAGCCCCAGGCAGGGTGTAGCGGAACCGGCGGCGCCCAGCCGCCCGAGGCGCCGGCGCCTCGGGCTCGGCGCCGGCAGGCGCTCCCTTCGGCCCAGCGCCCTCGGTGGCGCTGCCGGTCCGGGTCGGCGCTTCATCCCCTTGGGTGGTCATCGTCACCTCATCCCGTGGCAGCTAGGCAACCAGGGCCACGATGACACCCAGACCGTTGACCGTCCAATGGGCCAGCACCGGCGCGAGCAGGCTGCCGCTGCGCAGCCGCAGCCAGCACAGCACGACCCCGGCCAGCGACGTGAACAGCACCGTCACCACGACCCGCAGCGTCATGCCGGTGGCGTCGGCACCGACCGCGCCGGCGATGGTGGCGTTGGCCGTCCCGCCGCCGAGCGACCCCGCGATGTGCCAGAGGCCGAACAGGGCCGAGGAGACCACGGTCGAGGTCAGCACGTCGTGTCGGCGGCCCAGGAGCGCCAGCAGCACCCCCCGGAAGGCCAGCTCCTCGGGGACCACGGTCCCCAGCGGGACCACCACCAGGACCACCCACAGCGCCCCGCGCCCGACGCCGGCATCACCGCGGGGGAGGGCATCGCGCAGCGGGGCGACGAGGAAGCCGAGGGCGTAGGCGGCGGCGACCACCGCGGCCGCGACCGCCCCCCACCGCAGGCCATCGGGCCAGCTCGACCGGGCCAGCCCGAGATCGGCCACACCGAGCCCCCGAGCCCGGGCGATCCCGGCCAGGCACACCACCAGCCCCAGCCCCACCGCGAGATGGGCCCCGGCCACGGCATGGTCGACGGCCAGGGCCACGGCCAGCACGGCCAGGGCGAGCCCGACCCCCACCTCCCACCCCTCTCACACCCGCCCGCCAGGTCGGCCCATCTTCGCCCATCTCACCCGCCGGCGCGGCGGGCGGCCTCGAACGGCAGCCGGTCGAAGATGAACCGGTTGTGGACGATCTTGCCGTCGCGGACGGTCAGGCACTCGGCGCCCGGGCCGCTGGGAACGGGCGGGGTGCGGGTGTCGTAGACCAGCACCGCCGTGGTGTCGTCGCCGAACGCGGCCAGCAGCTCGCTGCCGAGCAGCAGCTGGGCGAACGGGCCGAGGAACTGGCGGTAGGCCTCGACACCCCGGAGACGGCCGGCGGGGGCGTCGCAGACGACGTCGCCGGCGAGGTGGCCCATCGCCGCCTCGATGTCCTTGCCGGTCCACGCCCGGTAGTAGGCGAGCGCGACCTCCAGCGCCGGGCCGTGGTCAGCGGTCATGGCAGACTCCTTTCCACGCGGTCCGTTCCTCGGTGCAGACACCGTGGCGGCGGCGAACGGAACGCTGCCGCGCGAGTCGGGGAGCGATGGCATGCTGCCGGGATGGACCCGACGACCCTGCAGCGGGCCCGCGACGGCGACGAGCGGGCGTTCCGCGAGCTCACCGACCCCCACCGCCGGGAGCTGCAGGTGCACTGCTACCGGCTGCTCGGCTCGCTGACCGACGCCGAGGACATGGTCCAGGAGACCCTGCTGGCGGCCTGGCGGGGGCTGGACGGGTTCCAGGAGCGGGCCTCACTGCGCACCTGGCTGTACCGCATCGCCACCAACCGCTGCCTCAACGCGCTGCGGGCCGCGGCCCGGCAGGTCCCGGCCGAGCCGGTGCCGCCGTTCCGGCCGCCCGACCCCAGCCGCCGTGGCGAGCTCACCTGGCTGCAGCCCTACCCGGACGCCCTGCTGGCCGGCGTCGCCGACCCCGCGCCCGGGCCCGAGGCCCGCTACCAGGCCACCGAGGCGGTCGAGCTGGCCTTCGTGGCGGGGCTGCAGCGGATGCCGCCCCGGCAGGCGGCCGCCCTGGTGCTCCGGGACGTGCTCGGCTTCGCCACCGAGGAGGTGGCCGCCATGCTCGGCACCAGCCACACCGCGGTCAAGGGCGCCCTGCAGCGGGCTCGCGCCGCCCTCGACCGCGACCGCGCCGGCCGGGGGCCACGACCGGGGTCGGCCACCGAGCAGGACCTCGCCCGCCGCTTCGCCGACGCGTTCGTCGCTGCCGACATCGACCGGGTGGTGGCCCTGCTCACCGACGATGCCTGGCTGTCCATGCCCCCGGCCCCGCACGAGTACCACGGTGTCGAGGCGATCGCCGCCTTCCTGCGGGCCAGCTTCGCCTACCGCGGTGACCGGCAGGTGCGGCTGCTGCCCACCCGCGCCAACCGCCAGCAAGCCTTCGGCGGCTACCTGGCCGACCGGCCGGACCGCGCCGCCACCCCGGCGGGGCTGTTCGTGCTCACCATGGCCGGCGACCGCATCCAGGCCGTCGCACGCTTCCACCTCGACGCGCTCTATCCCCGGTTCGGGCTCCCGACCTCGCTGCCTCCGGCCGCGGGGCCGCCCGCCGGCTGACCCCCGGGCGGGCCGAGGGCCGCGCGCAGGGCGGCGGCCGACTCCTGGAGGGTGGCGTCGGCGGCCGGGGTCACCGACCGCCAGCGGAAGAACCCGTGGACCATGCCCGGGACGCGGATGGCGCGGGCGTCGACCCCGGCGTCGTGGAGGCGGGCCGCGTACGCCTCGCCCTCGTCGCGGAGGATGTCGTGGGAGGCCCCGACGATCAGGGCCGGGGGCAGGCCGCCGGCGTAGGCGGCCCGCAGCGGGGAGGCGTCCGGGGCCAGGCCGTCCGCCGACCCCCGGTAGTGGTCCCAGTACCAGCGCATCCCGGCCGCGGTCAGGTAGTGGCCCTCGGCGAACTCCCGCCAGGACCCGGTGTCGGCGGCCGCGTCCAGGACCGGGTAGATCAGCAGCTGGAAGGCGATGGCCGGGCCGCCCCGGTCGCGGGCCCCGAGGGCGACCACGGCGGCCAGGTTGCCGCCGGCGCTGTCGCCGGCCACGGCCAGGCGGTGCTGGGCGCCCCGCAGCTCGGCGGCGTTGCGGGACGCCCACAGGGTGGCCGCGTACGCGTCCTCGGCCGCGGCTGGCCAGCGGTGCTCGGGGGCGAGCCGGTAGTCCAGCGAGACGACCACCGCCGGGGTGGCCGCGGCCAGGGCCCGGCACAGCGGGTCGTAGCTGTCCAGGGTGCCGACCACCCAGCCGCCGCCGTGGAAGTAGACCACGATCGGGAACGGCCCCTCGCCCTCTGGGGTGTAGACCCGCACCGGCAGCTCCCCGGCCGGCCCGGGGATCCTCCGGTCGGCGACCCCGGCCACCGCCACCGGCTCGCCGTTGAGGGCGGCGGCGTCCTGGACGTGGAAGGCCCGGGCCTCCGCGACCGACTGGCGCTCCAGGGGCGGCCGGCCCGACGCCGCCTGGCGGTCCAGCAGCGCCCGGATCTCGGGGGCCAGGGCCACGGTCACCAGGTCCGGACCCGGGTCGGGCGGACGCGGATGGCGGTGGAATAGGTGCGGGCGAAGGGCCCCGGCTCGTAGCCGAGAGCCTGGATGGCCGCCTGGTACTTGGCCAGGTAGCCCTCGACCCGGTCGGCGCGGGGGCTGCCGGGCTCGAGCTCGGCCGTGCCTTCGACGGTGACGATGTCGCCGCCGTCGCCGTCGTCGCCGAGGTGCAGGGCCACCTTGGGATTGGCGGCCAGGTTGCGCACCTTCTGGGCGCCGGGCTGGCTGTAGAGCAGGAACCCCTCGCCGTCCCAGAGGAACCACACCGGCGAGCTCTGGGCCTGCCCGTCGGCCCGGACCGTGGTCAGCCAGACGATCGGCTCGCTGCGCAGCCGCTCGGCGGCGCGGGCGTGGAGGGGCTTTGACGGGTCGAGCACGCGGCCTCCTCGCTCAGAGCAGCTCGGGCCGGACCCAGTCCTTGCCGAGCACGTGCTGGTCGAGGAAGGCCAGCACCGTCTCGTACCACACCCGGACGTGGGGCGGGGTCAGGATCCAGTGGTTCTCGTCGGGGAAGTAGAGGAACTTGGCCTCGACCCCGGTGCGGGTGAGGTCGGTCCACAGCCGCAGGGCCTCGCCGATCGGCACCCGGTGGTCGCGCTCGCCGTGGATGACCAGCATGGGCGTGCGGACCCTGGCCAGGTTGGCGTCGGGGGAGTGCCGCCGGTAGCGCTCGGGCATCGCCTCCGGGGAGCCGAACTCCCGCTCCCACCAGGCGGCGTGGTCGGTGGTGCCGTGGAACTGCTCGAGGGACCAGATGCTGGCGTGGGTGACGATGCAGCGGAAGCGGTCGGTCTGGCCGGCGACCCAGTTGGCCATGTAGCCGCCGAACGAGCCACCCATGGCCGCCGTCCGGTCGGCGTCGATGTCGGACCGGGCCTCGGCCGCGTCGACCACGGCCAGCAGGTCGGTGAAGGGCTCGGCCCCCCAGCGGCCCCGGCCGCGGGCCACGAACGCCTGCCCGTAGCCGGTCGACAGGGCCGGGTCGGGGAGCAGCACGGCGTAGCCGCGGGCGGCCAGCAGCCACGGGTTCCAGCGCCAGCTCCACGCCGACCAGGACGACAACGGCCCGCCGTGGATGAACACCACCAGCGGCGCCGGGGCGTCCGCCGAGGCGCCGGTGGGCAGGACCAGCCAGCCCCGCAGCCGGGTGCCGTCGCCGGCCTCGGTCTCGACCTCGTCCAGGGTGCCGGGGACGGCCAGGGGCAGGCCGGGCGTGGGCAGCGCTTCCGGCCGCTGGTCGGCCCCGGCGGGGTCGAGGGCCACGGCCTCGGCCGGGGCGGCCATGGTGGCCCGCAGGGCGTACAGCCGCCGCCCGTCCACCGACGGGCACAGGTTGGAGAAGGCGCCGTCGGCGCTGAGCCGGGTCACCCGGCCGTCGTCGTCGCCGCCGACCTCGACCCGGAACACCGGGGTCCGGCCCTGCTCGTCGGCGACGAAGAACAGCGCCCGGCTGTCGGGCGCCCACACCGGCTCGGTCGGCCACAGCTCGAGGTCGGGGGTCAGCTCGCGGCCCTCGCCGCTGGCCAGGTCGACCAGCCACAGGGTCACGTCCAGGGGGTGGCCGGGGTCGCCGTGGGCGATGCGCTCGCACACCGCCAGCCGGCCGTCGGGGGAGCAGCCGACGTGGCCGGCCGAGGATGCCGGGTCGTCCAGCAGCACCCGCCGGTCCCCGGAGGCGACGTCGATGGCGACCAGCCGGGTCCGGGGGTTGGTGACCTCGCCGGTGTCCCAGCCGCAGACGACGGTGGCCCCGTCGGGGGTGACGGCCACGTCGACCTCGTCCAGGGCCCGGCCCGGAGCCGGCGTCAGGGGCCGGCCCGGAGCCATCCGCTCCTCGCCGGCCGCCGGCGGGGCGGCCGCGAACAGCCGCGGCTCCCGCGGCCCGAGGTAGTGGTCCCAGTAGCGGATCGGGTAGGCCTCGAACAGCCTCGCGCTCACCCCGGCGTCCTTGCGGGCCTTCTCGCGCCGCTCGTCGGCCTCCAGGTCGTCGGCCCCCGGGTGGACGCCGGTGGTGTACACGACCGTGCCGGCGTCGCGGGCCACCCGCAGCAGGTCGATCCCGGCCGGGGTGCCGGCCACCTGGCGGGCCTCGCCGCCGCCGGCCGGCAGCAGCCACAGCCGGGCCACCTCCTGGTCGGGCTTGTCGTCTCCGGCGGCCTCGGGGTCCTCGCGGGCCGAGGTGAACAGCAGCGACCCGTCAGGCAGGAAGGCGGCGTTGGCCTCGCCGGGGGCCGAGCGGGTGAGCCGCCGCGGGGCTTCCCGCCCGGCCGGGTCGAGCTCCCACAGGGCGCTGGCGAACTTCTTCCCGTCCGGCCCTGGGGTGGCCACCGAGGTGACCAGGCGGCGGCCGTCGGGCGACAGGGTCAGCCCCGCCACCCGAGGAAGGCTCAGGTAGTGGTCGAGGTCGAAGGTTGGCGGAGCAGCGGCGTCGGCGGTCATGGCCCGAATCTAGAAGCCCGCCGGCGGCCGCGCAACGGCAGCGGAACCGGCCGGGCGCGGTGCTGGACATCGCCGCCGGGTTCGGGTACGAGTGGCTGGTCCGCCGGGGGACGGGAGTTGCCGGGTGCGCAAGGAGCTGAGCTTCTGACCCATGCCTGGGGTACACTCGAACATGAGTTCGAACCGCCGCCGCAGAGGAGGCTGGCCGTGGAGGTCCAGATCCCGGGAATGCAGGACATCGAGAAGGGCAGCGAGGTCAAGGTCCGCAAGCCCGGGCAGGGGGAGCGGGGCATCTGGCGGGTGGTCGGCGAGGTCGCCAACTCCGGGCCCGAGGACCCCGCCTACGACCTGACCAACCTGGTCAGCGGGCGGCGCCGCATCTTCCGGGCGTCGCGGCTCACCGTGGTCCGGGCGGCCCGGCCGGGCCGCCGCTGACCACCGGGTCCCCGCTGAGGCGCCGCACCAGCAAGGTCGCGCCGACCACCGCGCCCGGCATGGCCAGCACGTTCATCAGCGGGATCAGGAACAGCAGGAAGGCCGTGACCCCGAACCCGAGGGTCTGGGCCCGGTGCCGCCACACGAACCGCAGCCGCCCGGCCAGGTGCAGGCCGCGCCGCTCCAGGGGGATGGCCAGCAGCTCGACGGCCAGGAAGAACCCGGCGACCAGGGCCTGGACGACGGGGACGACCGTCTGGCCCAGCACCGGGAACAGCCCGAGCACGAACAGCGGGGCCGTGCAGGCCAGGGTCAGGCCGAGCAGCAGGAGCGACTCCAGCGAGGCCCGGGGGAAGGTCCGCCACCAGGGGGCGTCGGCGCCGGCCGGGGGCGCACCCAGCTGGTGCTCGATCCGGTCCGAGATCCGCTCGTAGAACGGCTGGCCGATGATCTGGGCGATGACCGTGAACGACACCACCAGCACGACCGTCGACCCCAGCAGCAGGGCCAGCCCGGCCCCGACCCGGACCAGGGCGCGGGTGCGCTCGTCCCAGGTGTCGGCGAACGGGGTCACGGTGGCGGCCAGCTCGTCCAGGTAGACCACCAGCAGGCTGAGCAGGGTCAGCACCACCAGGGCGGCCAGCACCACCGGCAGGATCCCGAGCAGCCGCACCCCCGGCGTGCCCAGGAACATCCCGATCCCCCGGAGCACGTCCGCCCCCCCGGCCAGGGGCCCGCCGCGCCCGCGGCCAAGGGCGGGCGGGGTGGTGCTCACCGGCGGCGGGAGCCGGCCACCACCCGCATGGCCAGGGCGGCCGCGACCAAGCCGAGGAGGCCGGCCAGGAGCTGGGGGGCCATGCCGGGGCCGGTGGCGCCGCCGCCGGCGGCGGCAGGGGCGGGCGGCGGGGCGGTGGCGGCGGTGAGGTCGCCGAGGCTGGCGGCGTCGGCCGGGACCCCGGGCTCGGCGGTGCGGGAGCGGCGGCCGGTCCCGGCCAGGAGGGCCGGCGCGGCCACCGTCTTGGGCCCGGCCCGGCGGGCGGCGCCGGCCGCCGGGCGGGTGCCGGGTGCCGGGGCGGCGGTCCCGCGGGCGGCGGCCGAGGCGGCCGAGACGCGCAGGGGAGCGGTGTCGACGGCCTCGAAGTCGGCCAGGGTGATCCGCCCGAGCTGGTGCAGGGCGTCGTTGTCCCAGCGCTCGTCCGGGACCCCGCCGATGAACCATGAGCTGCCGTTGTCGGCCACCACCAGCCCGTGGGCCCGCATCGCCTGCAGGATCACCCGGGCCTGGTACGGGAACCCGGCGATGTCGACCCCGGCCCGCAGGCGCAGCCGCAGCCCCATCGGGGGCAGGGACGCCCCGGCCTGGCCGGCGTGGTGGCGGGCCGGCCACAGGTGGGCGGCCTGGCTCCGGTCCACGGTGACCCGGATGGCGTGGTCGATCCGGCCCCTGGCCACCTCCTCGTAGCGCACCAGCCCAGCCAGGATCGGCAGCCCGGCGGCATCGGCCGAGGTCCACCCGTCGGGCCGCAGCCGGTTGGCGCGCAGGTCGAACACCGCCCCCGACCCGCCGCGCCAGCCGCCGCCCTCGCGGTGGGCGTCGAACAGCTCGTACAGCCGGCAGGTGCCGGCCTGGACGACCAGCACGTGCCGGTCGCCGCCGGCGTCGGGGCCCCCCTCGACCGGCGCGTCGGGCGGGATCGGGTAGGGGCCGGGGTCGCTCTCGCCCGCGTAGGCGAACCGGACCGGCACCTTGGGCTGGCTCACCGGGACGACCGTGTAGGGGATGCCGATCGGCCCGCCCTCCCAGGTGCCGGAGCCGAAGTCGGCGTGGAGCCCGGCCCCGCGGCCGATCGCGGCCAGGTACGCCCCCGATCGGGGATGGACCGGCAGGCGCGACACGTCGGCGTGCCAGATGCTGTCGGCCGGGAACAGCGGGCACCCGGACGCCGCCAGCGACGGCGCGCCCGCCGCCGGCGCCCCGGCGGCCAGGGTCAGCGCCGCCACCACCGCCAGCAGTCGCCTACCCCGTCGCATGGCGGAGAGCTATCACAAAACCACCCGCCCGCCGAACGGAGCGGGGGCACCGGAACGGGCAGGGCCGGGACTACTTCGTGCGCTTGCGCCGCTTGCCCCTGGACCCGAAGAGCGCGTCCAGGACCAGGGCGGTGCCGATGGCCAGCATCCAGGAGTCCTTGGCCAGCGCGATGCCCTGATGGCTGGGGGCGATGGTGCCCTCGCGGCGGGTGCCGGGCGTCTTGAGGTACAGCCGGGTCAGGGAGCCGCTGAAGACGCCGAGGGCGAGCCCGGCCAGGCCGGAGGGGACGAACCCGATCCCGAGCAGGGCGATCCCGAGGGCGATCTCGCTGGTCGACAGCAGCTGCACGAAGTCCTTGGGGTCCATGTCGGCGAACTGGGGGTAGACCTGGCTGGCCTGCCCGTGGAGCCACTTGACCGTGTCGTCGTCGGCCCCCAGCTTGAGGAGCCCCTGGTCCAGGATGATGGCGCCTGTGGCCAGCCGGACGGGTACATGCCAGAGCTTGGTCGCCATCCGATTCCTCCTCGGATGTCCGCGGCGGGTCGTTGTGCTGGCAACGTACTCCTCCGGTGCCCGCTGGTGCCCTCCGGGCACGGCCGGGCGCCCCGCGGAGGACGGCTTGTGCCCTTTGGGATGGCGTGTTACGGGTAGGAGCCGACTCCTGCTCCGCGGTAGCGGTGGGAACCGGTCCTGGTGATGCGGCCTGGGAGGAGCGACATGAGGTCCCGACGCCTGGTGTCCCTGTTGGTGGTCTGCGTCCTGCTCGCCGCCGCGGGCTGCGGTGGCGGCGGCGACGGCGGCGGCGGCGACGGCGGCGACAAGACCATCACCTTCTGGCTCGCCGAGGACGTGGCCCAGCGGGTCAACCTCATCCAGCAGATCGTCAACCGCTTCCGGACGCAGAGCGGCGTCCAGGTCAAGATGGTGGCGACCGCCGAGGACCAGCTGGCCAGCCAGATCCAGTCGGCCAGCGCCGCCGGCTCCCTGCCCGACGTGATGGGCCCCCTGTCGCTCGGCTTTGTGCAGAACCTGGCCACCGACGACCTGGCCGACGCCGACGCGGCCAACGAGGTGATCGACAGCCTGGGCCGCGACACCTTCTCCCAGCGGGCGCTCAGCCTGGTCGAGTCCGACGGCAAGCCCATGGGGGTTCCCAGCGACACCTGGACCCAGCTCCTGGTCTACCGCAAGGACCTGTTCGAGAAGGCCGGCCTTGACACCCCCGACAGCCTCGACAAGATCGTCGACGCGGCGACCAAGCTCAAGCAGGGCGGCCAGAACGGGATCGTCGCGGCGACCAAGTCCGGTGACGCCTTCACCGAGCAGACCTTCGAGTACTTCGCGCTCGCCAACGGCTGCCAGCTCACCGACGACTCGGGCGCGATCCAGCTCACCTCGCCCCAGTGCGTGCGCACGTTCAGCTTCTACAACGACCTGATCAACAACGGCTCGGCCAAGGGAGGTCAGGACGTCAACACCACCCGCGCCGCCTACCTGGCCGGCACGGCGGCCATGATCGTGTGGTCGTCGTTCCTGCTCGACGAGCTGGCCGGGCTGCGCAACGACGCCCTCCCGACCTGCCCGCAGTGCCGCGCCGACAAGCGGTTCCTGTCGAAGAACAGCGGCATGGTCACCGCCATCAGCGGCTCCGGCGGCGGCGAGCCGACCCAGTTCGGCGAGATCTCCAACTACGTCATCCTGAAGGACCAGAACGTCGACGCGGCCAAGCAGTTCGTCGAGTTCATGATGAGCGACGGGTACGTCGACTGGCTTGCCGTCACCCCCGAGGGCAGGTTCCCGGCCCGCGCCGGCACCAAGGCCAACCCCCAGGAGTACAACCAGGCCTGGAGCAAGCTCGAGGCCGGGGTCGACGCCAAGGCGCCGCTGTCCGAGCTGTACGGCCCCGAGGTGCTGGAGGCCCTGACCAAGAGCACCGACACCATGAACCGCTGGGGCTTCGCGCAGGGCCAGGGCAAGATCGTCGGCGCCCTGGCGGCCGAGCAGCCGATCCCCAAGGCGCTCGCGGCCATGCTGGACGGGGAGCTGACCCCGGACGCGGCCGCCAAGCAGGCCCAGGCCGACGTGGAGGAGATCGCCGA
>Ga0081539_10006446_pt1 | contig 11250 bp, 8 predicted proteins | sample TabmetS4T2R2_FD_71023 | JGI IMG/M metagenome (GOLD analysis project Ga0081539, IMG submission 71023) | Tabebuia heterophylla rhizosphere microbial communities from the University of Puerto Rico - S4T2R2 | ecosystem: Host-associated > Plants > Roots > Rhizosphere ...
CAGCGAAACGTCCTCGATCATCGTGACCGTGTCGCGCGGCAAGGAGGCCGCGGCGCACTGTGATGGACAGTCGCACTTCGCGCTGCACGAAAGCGACCGGGTGATCATCGCGCGCGCCGCGCATCCGGCACGCCTGCTGCATCCGGAGGGCTACGACCATTTCGCGATGCTGCGCGAGAAGCTGCACTGGAGCGCGACGCCGGAGCAGGTTCGACCCGTCACCTGAATGCTTCGGCTGCTTTCGGTTCGCAATTTCGTGGTCGTCGAAGCCCTCGAGCTCGAGCTCGACGGCGGATTGACCGTGCTCACCGGCGAGACCGGGGCCGGCAAATCGATCCTGCTCGATGCGCTCGCGCTGCTGCTCGGCGATCGCTTCGAACTGCGGCAGCTCAAGCCCGGCGCCGAGCGCGCCGAGATCGCGGCCGAGTTCGACGTGACGCAGGTCGCGCCGGCGCGCGAATGGCTCGACGCACAGGGATTCGCCGAGGGCGATGCGGCGCTCGTGCGACGCACCCTCGATGCGCAGGGAAAGAGCCGCGCCTGGATCAACGGCCGTCCCGCGACCCTTGCGCAGCTCGACGAGCTCGGCGCGATGCTCGTCGATCTGCATGGCCAGCACGCGCACCAGTCGCTGCTTTCCGCGCATGCGCAACGCGCGCTGCTCGACGCCTTCGCCGGCGCGAGCGCACTGGCGCGCGACGTGGCGAACGCCTGGCGCGCATGGCGCGCTGCGGCCGAGCGCCGCGATCGCGCGAGCGAGGCGGCCGCGTCGAGCCGCGCCGAGCGCGAGCTTCTGCAAGCACGCGCGCAAGATCTCGCGGCGCTCGCCACCACACCCGAAGAATGGAGCGCGCTCGGTGCCGCGCAATCGCGCCTTGCGCACGCGGCGAGTCTCATCGAAACAGCGGCCATGGCGGAGGACGCGCTGTGCGGCGGCGAGGACGCGATGACTCGCCGGCTTTCCGTGCTGATCGCGCGCCTTGCCGCCGGCGTCGCGCACGATCCCGCATTGCGCGACGTGCTGGAGCTTCTGGAGCCCGCGCAGATCCAGATCGATGAAGCCGCACGCGCGTTGCGCAGCTATCGCCAGAAGGTGGACGTCGATCCTGCCGAGCTCGCGCGGGTCGAGGAACGTCTCGGTGCGATCCACGACATGGCGCGTAAATATCGCGTTCGTCCCGATGGGCTCGCCGACCTCGCGACGGAAACGCAGGCGCGCCTGGAGGAGCTCGCCGCGGCAACGGACATCGCCGCGCTCGAGCGTGCGGCCGCCGAGTCCGAAGCGACGTACCGCAAGCTTGGGAAAGAGCTCAGCGCGCGGCGGACGACCGCGGCCGTCGATCTCGCGCGGCGCGTGTCGGAGGCGATGCAGGAACTCGCGATGCCCGGCGGGCGCCTCGAGATCGCGTTGCGAACGCTGGACGCTCCGCAGGCACACGGCCTGGAAGCCATCGAGTTCGAGGTGGCGAGCCACCCGAAGCAGCCGCTCGCGCCGCTTTCACGCGTCGCCTCGGGCGGCGAGCTGTCCCGCATCGCGCTCGCGATCGAGGTCGTCACCGCCGAGCTCGGGGACGTGCCGACACTCGTATTCGACGAAGTGGACGTCGGCATCGGCGGAACCGTGGCCGCAACCGTCGGCCGGCTTCTGCAGACGCTCGGGGCGCGACGCCAGGTACTGTGCGTCACGCATCTGCCGCAGGTCGCCGCGTTCGCCGATGCGCACTTCCGCGTGATCAAGGAGGGCGATGACGCGAGCGTGCGCACCGATGTCGATCGCCTCGGAACGACCGATCGCGTGGAGGAGCTCGCGCGCATGCTCGCGGGCACCGCGATCACCGCCAAGACGCGCGCTCACGCCAAGGAGCTGTTGCAGCAGCACCGCCGCGCGTGACGCGTTGAGACGCTTTGTCAACGCGGGCAGGAGCGAAGGCCGGCTCCGCCCATAGTCGCGCGTGACGCGTTGAGACGCTTTGTCAACGCGGACAGGAGCGAAGACCGGCTCCGCTCAGAGTCGCCGCAAGCGTGCGCTCCTTCGCGGGTGGCGCTCCTTCGCCCGTATTGCGTTGTCGCGGGGCATGCGATGAGGGCTCGTCGCGTCCGACCCGCTACGGAGCGCGCGGCTCCATTCGCTCGCCGTCCTTCACTCCTGTCCGCGTACGGACGCGTGGTCGCGTAATCCGGTCGCGTCCTGCACACCTGTTCGCCTACGAATGGTGTCGCGTAATCCGCTCGTGCTTGCGTGGCAACGTCACCTCGTGCGCAGGGCGTGAGGGACTGCGCGGCGCATGGAGGCGCCGTGCCGCGCGCGCGACGAGCTCTTGGCCACGATGACACGACCACGCCGGCGGCGAAGGAGCGCGCCGACGACTGCGATGGGCAGTGAGGGCGCCGACTCTAAGCCGCGCGGCCCTCGCGCTCTGCGCGCGCGACATCACGGGTCTGCCCGGGCCTGCACTCGCAACACTGCGGGCCTGCGAGCAAGACAACAAAAAAGCGGCCCGCAGGCCGCCTTCCCCGATACGTGGTGATGCGTGTTACCCGTGGCCGCGCGACTTGCGCGTGTTCTGCGCGAGCGTGGGCGAGAGCTGTCCCTTGATCCGCGTCTTTCCCTTGACGCTGGCCTTGGCCTTGGCGCGAATCAGACGCGGTTCCTTCGGCTCCTCGGCGCCGGCCGAGTCGCCGGTTTCCAGCCATTGCTTGACGCGCTGCGCGTCGCCCACGCGCGTGTACTTGCCGAGCGAATCCAGCAGCACGATGACGAACGGGCGGCTCGAGATCGTCGCGAGCATCACGAGGCACTTGCCGGCTTCCTTGATGTAGCCGGTCTTGGACACCTGGATGTCCCACTGGGGGTTCTTCACCAGCATGTTGGTGTTGTTGAACCCGAGCACCTGGCCGGTAGGCTGCACCTCGACGGCGGCGCTGGTCGTGGTCGTGAACTCGCGGATCAGCGGGTACTGCGCCGCCGCCGTGACCATCCGCGCGAGATCGTTCGCCGTGGAGACGTTGTCCGGGGTGAGGCCGGTCGGGTCCTCGAAATGCGTGTGCGTCATCCCGAGCTCGACGGCTTTCTTGTTCATCTGCGCCACGAACGCCGCTCTGCCGCCGGGATAGTGCCGCGCGAGGCTCGACGCCGCGCGGTTCTCGGAGGCCATGAGCGCGAGGCGCAGCATCTCGTGCCGCGACAGCGTGGCGCCCAGGCGGAGCCGCGAATGCGTGCCCTTGAGGAAATCGAAGTCCTGGATGCCGACGTCCAGCAGCTCGTCCATCGGCAGATTGGCATCGAGGGTCACCATCGCCGTCATGAGCTTGGTGAGCGACGCGATGGACGTGACGGTGTCGGCGCCTTTGGCATACACCGGCTGGCCCGCGGTGGCGTCCAGGATGAGAGCGTTGGCCGAGGAAAGGCGCAACTTGCCCACGTCCGGCACCCCGGTGAGGGACTGGGCCAAGACCGGGGACACCCCCAACAAGGCCAAGAAAACAAGTAGAACGGTGCGCTTCATAAGGTCGGAGCTCAAGTGATGCAGCCTTATATCACAGGCTTTTTGTCGCGCAAACCCCCTCCACGGCCAGGCGCCAGGTCGCTCGAAACGCGAGCCTGGGCAACGATCCCGAGCATAAGCCGTGCCGATCCCGCGGAGGCTCGCGCCGGGGGCCGCGCGGGGTTGGATCAGCGGCGCTCGGCGAGCCCGGCAAGCACCTTATCGGCAACTTCCCCGGCTTCCGTGAGGTCGGCGTCCGACTCGCCGGTCCCTTCGGGCGCGTGCCGCGCCTCGTCCTGCTGCAGGCGCCACATCCGTGCGTACATCCCGTCGCGCAACAGCAAGGCCGCATGCGTGCCGCGCTCGACGATCCGACCGCGGTCGAGCACGAGGATCTCGTCCGCATCGACAACGGTCGAGAGGCGGTGCGCGATGACAAGCGCGGTGCGATCTTCCGCGATGCGCTTGAGCTCGCGCTGGATCGCCTTCTCCGATCGCGAATCGAGCGCGCTCGTCGCCTCGTCAAAGATCAGGATGCGCGGATTCTTGAGGATCGCGCGCGCGATGGCGACGCGCTGCTTCTCGCCCCCGGACAGCTTGAGGCCGCGCTCGCCCACCGGTGTCGCGTAGCCATCGGGAAGGCTCGCGATGAAGTCGTGAATCTGCGCAAGACGCGCCGCCTGCACGATGTCCTCGCGCGACGCACCGGGGCGGCCGTATGCGATGTTGTACTCGATCGAGTCGTTGAAGAGCACCGTGTCCTGCGGAACGATGCCGATCGCGGCGCGCAGGCTCGATTGCGTGACGCCGCGCACGTCCTGCCCGTTGACCACGATGCGGCCGCTCGCCACGTCGTAGAACCGGAACAGGAGCCGCGCGAGTGTCGACTTGCCGGATCCGGACGGTCCGACGACCGCGACCGTGCGACCCGCGGGAATCGTGAAGCTCACGTCGAACAGGATCTGACGATTGGGCTCGTACCAGAAATCGACGTGCTCGAAGCGCACTTCGGCGCCGCCCGCCTCCAGCGCGGTCGCATCCGGCGCATCCGCGATCTCCGCATGCTCCGCGGCGAGCGCGAACAGCCGGTCCATGTCCGCCGTCGCCTGCTTGATCTCGCGATAGATCACCCCGAGAAAGTTGAGCGGGACGTAGAGCTGGATCATGAACGCATTCACCATCACGAGATCGCCCACGGTCATCCGTCCGGCGACCACGCCGGCGGTCGCGCGCCACATGATGAGGGTCACGGCGATCGCGATGATCGCGCTCTGGGTGATGTTGAGCGCCGACAGCGAGCTCTGGCTCTTCACCGCCGCGCGTTCCCAGCGCTGCAGGCTTTCGTCGTAGCGCTTCGCCTCGAACTCCTCGTTGCCGAAGTACTTGACGGTCTCGTAATTGAGCAGGCTGTCGATCGCGCGCGTGTTCGCCTTCGAATCGAGCTCGTTCATCTGGCGGCGAAAGCCCGTTCGCCATTCCGTGATGCCGATGGTCGCGACGATGTACAAGACCAGCGCAACGACGGTGATCGCGATGAACGTCCAGTCGTAGCGCGTGACCAGGATCGCCGACACGAGCCCGATCTCCACGACCGTCGGCAGGATCGAAAAGAGCGTGTAGCTGATGAGGGTGGAAATGCCGCGCGTGCCGCGCTCGACGTCGCGGGTGAGTCCGCCCGTCTGGCGCGCGAGATGAAAGCGCAGGCTCAACGCGTGCAGGTGTCGGAACACCTGCAGCGAAATGTTGCGCACGGCGCGCTGCGTGACCTTGGCGAACAGGAATTCCCGCAGCTCGGTGAACGTGGTGGTCGACAGGCGCAGCAGGCCGTAGGCGATGAGGAGCGCGACCGGAACCGCCAGCATCGCCGTGCGGGCGTCGAGCGCATCGACCACGTGTTTCATGAGCACCGGCACGCCCACGTTCGCGACCTTGGCGGCCACGAGCGCGAGCATCGCCGCGATCACGCGACCCTTGTATTCCCACAGGTACGGGACGAGCTTGCTGACGACACGCCAGTCGCTGCCCGTTTGGGGCGCCGGCAGGGGCAGGGACGAGCTGGAGCGACCGCGCATGATCAACGTGAGATGGATGCGTTTGCGAGTTTATCAACCGCCGCCGCGTTCACCGCTCGCGGTCGGGATGCACGATCGTGGTCGCGGCATCGCGCCCGCGCTGCCGGCCGCGGAACCACTCGTTGCCGCCGTAGCCCAGGATGCCCATGGCGAGACGCACGATGCCGTACGCCGTCCAGTTGAGCGCCTTGAGCAGCCGCGGTCGCGCCGCCCACCGTTGCGGCGGGATCGCGCGCGCGCCGGACTCGATCATGGCAACGAGCTCGAGCCGCAGCTGGTCGCCGAAATACGGATCGCGCACGCACACGTTCGCTTCGCGCGCCATGAGCAGGCTGTAGGGATCGATGTTGGAGGATCCGACGGTCGCCCACCGCGCATCGATCACGGCGACTTTCGCGTGCAGGAACGAGCGGTGATATTCCTGGATCGCGATTCCCGCCTGGAGCAGCTGCCCGTACAGCGCGCGCGTCGCGTAATGCAGCAGGCGGAATTCGACCCGCGCCTGCAACAGCAGCGTCACCGAGACGCCGCGCTGCGCCGCGGCGATCAGGGCGCGACGAAACGCCACCCCCGGAAAGAAATACGAGTTCGCGATCAGGATCTCGCGCTTCGCGGTGCGGATCGCCGCGAGATAGGACTGCTCGATGTCGCGCCGGTGACGCAGGTTGTCGCGAATGACGAACTTCGCCGTTTGCGCGCCGACACGCTCGGCGCGACGCGGCGGCGGAAAGAACGGCACCGAGGTCTGTCCCGTCTGCACGAACTCGTTGATCGCCCACACGCGCTGCATGGTGCCGACGATCTGCGGCAGCAGCGGGCCTTCCACCCGCACCGCGAAGTCGACGCGAGGCGGCTTGTGCCCCGGCGTGTGCATGTCGTCGATGATGTTGATGCCCCCGACGAATGCCACCCGGCCATCGACATGGCACAGCTTGCGATGCAGCCGACGCAGGCGATGCGATCGGAAGTGCCAGGGCCGGATCTCGGGACGGTACTTGAGGAGCTGCACCCCGCCCGAAACAAGCGAGCGCTCGAGCCGCCGTCGCAGGTAATGCCGCGCGCCCCAGCCGTCCACCATCACCCGCACGAGCACGCCCCGGGCCGCCGCATCGAGCAGCGCGGCGGTCACGCGCCGGCCGGTGTCGTCGTCGGCATAGATGTACGTCTCGACCCAGACTTCGCGCTGGGCGGCGCCGATGGCGGCGAGGAGCGCGGGAAAGTATTCCGTCCCGCTGCGCAGCAGTGTGATCCGATTGCCCGGGAAATAACGGTTCAAATGGTCTCGAACGTCGCCGCGAGCGCGGCGTGATCCGAAAGACGCGCGCCCGAAAAGGCATAGTGCACGCGGGCATCGACGATGCGCAAGCCACGCGCATAGATCCGATCCAGGCGGAACACCGGCAGCACCGAGGGAAACGTCCGCGCCGGACGGCCGCGCACCCGCTCGAACACCTCGTGCACACCCACCGATTCCATGAGCGTGCGATTGGCCTTGTGTCGCCAGTCGTTGAAGTCGCCCGCGATGATCAAGGGCTCGTCGTGCGGGACGGTCGCCCGGATCCGCTCGGACAGCGCGCGGATCTGCCATTGCCTCCCGCGCTCGAACAGTCCGAGGTGCACGTTGAGGCAATGCAGCTTGCGCTTGTCGGGCAACGCGATCTCGCAATGCAGCATGCCGCGCTGCTCGAACGCGTGCGCCGACACGTCGACGTTCTCGTACTGCACGATCGGGAAGCGCGACAGCAGAGCATTGCCGTGATGACCGTGCTGGTACACGCAGTTCTTCCCGTAGCAGACCTCCTGCCACCGTTCACCGGCGATGAACTCGTGCTGCGGCTTGCCGGGCCAGTCGCGGTAACGATCCGCGTGCCGCTCGTGCAGCCCCACGACTTCCTGCAGGAACAGGATATCGGCGGGTAAGCCGTGCAGGCGATCGCGCAGCTCGTGGATGACCATGCGCCGCGCCTGCGAGAAGCCTTTGTGGATGTTGTAGGTGGCAATGGTGAAATGCATGGCGCGGCGCGACTTCGTCCGGGCGGGCTCGACGGGCGTCGGGTGCAACATCACGGATACAGCCCGCGCAGCTCACGCGCTTCGAGCACCCGCTTGCACGCGACGATATACGTCGCGGTGCGCAGCGACACCTTCTCGCGCGTGGAGGCATCCCAGATCGCCTGGAACGCTTCTTCCATGATGCGATCGAGCCGGCGGTTGATCTCTTCCTCCGACCAGAAGAAGCTCGAAAAATCCTGCACCCACTCGAAATAGCTCACCGTCACGCCGCCCGCATTGGCGAGCACGTCGGGTACGACGAGTACGCCGCGATCGTTCAGGATGTCGTCGCCATCGGGCGTCGTCGGGCCGTTCGCGCCTTCGAGCAGGATTCGCGTCTGAATGCGCCCGGCATTGCGAGCCGTGATCTGACTTTCGAGCGCCGCGGGAATGAGGAACTCGGATGGAACGTCCCAGAATGCGTCGTGCTCGAGCGACTGCGCATCGCCGAACTCGGCGATCGGCCGGCCGGAGGCCTGCCACGCGGTGAGACGCTCGATGTCGAGGCCGTTCTCGCTGAACACGGTGCCGGTGACATCCTGCACGGCAGTGACACGGGCCCCCGCCTCGTGGAATGCGCGCGCCGCGGCGTTGCCGACGTTGCCGAATCCCTGCACGCACACGCGCGCACCGCGAATGGCGAGGCCCACCTTCTGCGCCGCGGCGCGCCCGACGACGAACACGCCGCGGCCCGTCGCGTCGTGCCGGCCGAGACTTCCGCCGAGCGAGATCGGCTTGCCGGTGACCACACCCGTGGAGGTGCGGCCCTGGTTCATCGAGTACGTGTCCATCATCCAGGCCATGATGCGCTCGTTGGTGTTGACGTCGGGCGCGGGGATGTCCTTGTCGGGACCGATCAGGATCCCGATCTCGCTCGTGTAGCGCCGCGTGATGCGCTCGAGCTCCGCCATCGACACGGTGCGCGGATCGCAGCGCACGCCACCCTTCGCGCCGCCGAACGGCACGCCGATCGCCGCGTTCTTGATGGTCATCCACGCCGCCAGCGCCATCACCTCCGAGAGCGTCACATCCTGATGGAAGCGCACGCCGCCCTTGCCGGGACCGCGCGAGGTGTTGTGCTGAACGCGATAGCCTTCGTAGTGCACGACGCTGCCATCGTCCATCTTGATGGGCACGTCGACCACCAGGATCCGCTTCGGCCGCTTCAGCGACTCGACCCAGTACGCGAGATCGCCGAGATACGGCGTCACACGTTCGATCTGCTGCAGGAACGTGCCCCACGGGCCGATGTCGTCACGCGAGAGATAGGACGGAATCTGGTGCAGCGTCTCGTGCGGGATCATGTCGGCCTGGCTCCGTGTCGTTGTTGGCGAATCCGACCCTGGGCGTCACGCGGAGCATGGTACTGCATCGCTTGGGCTGCAAAGGGCGAAAAAAAAGCGCGGCCCTTGCGGTGCCGCGCCTGTCGAGCTTCGCTGCGATTACATCAGCTCACGCGATCAGTAGCGCTCCCAGCGATTTTCGAACCGATCGTAGCGCCAGCCGTCGTTGCGGTATTCGTAGCGCTGATCGTTGCGATATTCGCGTTGATCGCGGTAATCGCGGTTGTAGGAGCGGCGCTCGTCGTAGTTGCGGTCGTACCCGTAGTGCTGCACTTCGCGCATCGACGAGATGTTGCCGCCGATGCCCATCGCGTCGAGATTGGCGTACTCACCCGGCCTCAGCTGCACGCATCGGCCCTCGAAGCGCGCGTCGGTACACACTTCCCACACGCCACCGCGTACCACCGCCGAATGCGCGCGGTCGTTGTATCCGAAGCGGTCGAGGTTCCACACCGTGCGATCGGCCTGGAACGTCTGACCGTTGAAGCCGTAATCCGAATACAGCGTGAGCTGGGCCGCCGCCGAGCCGGCGGTGACAAGGCCCGCGATCAGAAGAAGTTTACGAAGCGTCCTGTTCATAACGCGTCTCCTATTCAGTCGATTGCTGCGAGGAGACATCGTAGGCCCGCGGGCTTGTTGTGACGGTCGGACGCGATCCGAATCGCGCGTGCGAGAGCGCCTACAAATCCCTTGGAAAACAGGACGTTTTTACCTTCGCCAGCGGCTCACTGGCGGCGCACGTCGCCCTATCCTGGGGCCTTATGGAATCCGGCTATACCACGCGACCGACAGGGCTACCGCCAGCACTATGAGCAGTGCAGCAAAGGCGGTGGCGAGCGAGCTCACCTCGGTCTGCCTCTTCTCGAGCACGTAGCTGCTGTTGAGCTTCTGATAGACCTTCTGCAGGTCCGCGGCGCTGCCCGCCGCGTAGAACTCGCCCTTGGTGATGTCCGCGATCGCGCGCAGGGTCTCCTCGTCGAAGCGCATGTAGATGGACATGCCCTCGAACCCGGCGAGTCCGCCTTCCGCGGTGCCGAATCCCACGGTGTAGATCCGCACGCCGCGATCGGCGGCCATGCGCGCGGCATCGAGAGGATCCGGTCCGATGGTGCGGCGACCGTCGGTGAGCATGATGATCGCGGCGGACTTGTTCGACCCCGCCGGCACCGGCGAGGGTGCGGCCTTCGCCGCGTCCGGCGGCTTGTCTAGCGAACGCCCGCGCGACGCGTCGCGGCTGAGTCCACCGCCGCCTGCGAACGAGCCGACCTCGATGCCCTGGTCGGGAAAGAGCGTCGCCAGCGCGACGATGATGCCGCTGCCGATCGCGGTATGGCGCTGCACTTCGAAACGATCGATCGCCGCGATCAGGTCTTCGCGATTGTGCGTGGGCGCCTGCGCCACGGACGCGGTGCCGGCGAACTCGACGATGCCGATGCGCACGTCCTTGGGTTGCTCCTGCACGAAGGCCTTCGCGGCTACCTGCGCCGCAGCGAGCCGGTTGGGCTCGACGTCGGTCGCCTTCATGCTGAGCGACACGTCCATGACCAGGATGATCGTGCGCTGCTCGGACGGCAGCGTGATGACCGCGGTCGGACGCGCGCTCGCGACGATGATCGCGATCAGTCCGATCAGGAAGAGCGCCGGCGGGACGTGACGACGAAAGCGATGCCGCGTATCGAGCGCGTCGCGCACCAGCGCGAGGCTCGCGTACCGCACGCCGGTGCGCTGGCGTCGCAGCATCCACAGATACAGCGCGATGAGGCCCGGCACCGCGAGCAGGAACCACAGGACATGGGGCCAGAGGAAGCTCATCGCTCCGCCAGGTTAGCGATCGTGTGTCGCATTGTAATCACTCGGCAGGGCCGGCACACCCGAAGCATAGCGCGGGCCGCACGCACCATGGTTGCGTCGCATGACCGCCACCGTGCCCGGCACCAGCGACGGTTCCCGTACAATGCGCGTCCGTTGGCGGCCGCGGGCCCGCGGGAGAGGCGATTCCGGAGATCGAATGAAGCTCGATATGCGCATTGTGACAAGAGTCGTCGTGACGGGCGCGCTGGCGCTGCTCGCCTCCACGTCGTCATTCGCGCAGCAGGTGCGCGGAAAACTCGTCCTCTACACCTCGCAACCGGAGCGCGATGCCGCGCAGACAGTCGCGGAGTTCCGCAAGGTTCATCCGGCCGTGGACGTCGAGGTGTTCCGCTCGGGCACGACGGAGGTCATGGGCAAGCTCAGCGCCGAGTTCGCCGCGGGCCAGCCGAAGGCCGACGTGCTGCTCCTCGCCGACGCCGCGACCAT
>Ga0081539_10006447_pt1 | contig 11250 bp, 13 predicted proteins | sample TabmetS4T2R2_FD_71023 | JGI IMG/M metagenome (GOLD analysis project Ga0081539, IMG submission 71023) | Tabebuia heterophylla rhizosphere microbial communities from the University of Puerto Rico - S4T2R2 | ecosystem: Host-associated > Plants > Roots > Rhizosphere ...
CGTTATCGACGTGCTTAATGTCCTCGCCGGTCCAGGGGATTTTGACCGCGGCGGTCGTATCAAGCGTCATCGTCTTATTGTCAACGGTCTGATCGTCGCCCTCCGGGATGGTCATTGACGGCGTAATGGTCGTCACTGTCGCCGGCCGCGTAAAATGCGAGCGCACGACATCGTTAAGAGCGGCACGCTCGGAGCCGCCATTGATCGTCACTGACGGAATAATACCGGTCAGTTCCCGGCCCACCATATCCGCGGCCTTATAGATATCAGCCGCCAGAGAAGTTAGTACGTTTGCCATTTATCAGTACTCCTACTGGTTCATGGGAAGTGAGCGACTAATCAACGATCTGTACGCCCTCCTTCGCAGTTTTCATTCGACCCGCTTGGTCCAAAGCCTCAAACGCTTCGCGGGTCATCGTCTTCTTACCGTTGCCCGTCCCCTTGGTTCCATGCTGAGCGCCGCTGCCTCCCGCGTTGGTCGCCTTGTAAAATTTGGGCCGCAGATCGGAATAGACATCCTTGAAGAATTTCTCCGGAGTGACAGTTGAAGGATGGCCGTCCTCGATGACGACGATCTTGCCGTCCTCATCGAAGCCAAAGCGGCTCTGATGGCTCAACTCCAGCCGGGCAAGTTCCCAATCTTCCGGGTTCAACCCGTTCTTGATTGCGATCTCGCGCAACGGTGTCCAAAGCTGAAACTCTCGCAATCCGGTCTGCGCTTTTTGGAGATCTGCTTTCAGCGTCCCGTTTTCATCGGTCAGCTTCTTGACCTCCTTCGCGTGCAACTTGTCTTTCATTTCAAGCTGCTGCTTCGCATCCGGATCATTCTTCGTCTTGTCGTCCTTCTGCTGTCCGCGATTCTTCCAGCCTTCAAGAAAAGCATCCCGCTCTTCTTGTTCGGCGTCGAGAATCTCTTTAAACGGATCGTATTTCTTCGCATCGGCCTCCAGCTTCACGCGTCGATCGCGCTCCGTCTTCGTGGTCTTCTTCAGGTTCTCAACTTCCGTCGAGGTCTCGCCTCTGAAAACGAACTTCCCGTTCTCCTCAGCGAGCGATGAATGCAGCCATTCCGGCGCATCTTCCTTTTTTTCAAAGGTCTGTTCTATTGGCATTTCTCAACCCTCCTGGTTGGTTAATTGGCGAGTCTCCTACCCGCCAAAAGAATGTACACAAAGCGGAATATTTATTTTTGCGCGGGCGATTGGTGGTCATACTCAAACGAGAATCTGAGCCAAGCCCCGCAAATTCCGCCGCGGAAATAATGGCTACGTCGGATAAAGCTGATCACCGGAATCAGCCGGAACCGCGCCGACCAATAGACTCGCAAAGTTCCGAATGAGGCTCGCTTTTTGAAGATCAACGGACTAGTCATCAGCGGCTTCCGCCCTTGAATCTGAACTGGCTGGAGCGGCTCATGACAGGTGACCTGCCATAAGTACACATCGCCGGTGATCAGAATTCTGAGTCGCTCGCGCCAGGTGCAATGCCAGCGGCTCAATACCATGCCGTCTTCGTCTCGCCATACCGGCAACGGCTGATACGGTGGCTGATCTTTTGCGTAAATGGTTTCGGGCAGGTCATGGCCCGGTATGATTGGTGAAGATGGTTTCAAAGCTTCTCCTTTCAGGACACGAGATATTTATTCTTATGAGCGTTCTTCTTTAATCGCCCGACGTGCCAAAAGCCGCAGAATACGCAGCAATACACGTTTAAATCCTTGGCCCCTTGACGCTTAATTAGGCCCGTCATATGGACCTCTGCCGCGCGCCGGCTCTTGTGCTGATGCTTATTGCGGCATTCTTTCTTTCGATTCATTGCCCTCTGTCAAACCTCGTCAGCGCTTCATTCGCAATGTCCTCGCTACTCGTCGCAATCTGCTGCCTTTCCTGCTCCGGATTGAAATCCGCCGGCAATCTTCCAGCCCGGGCCAGAATGGTCCACATCGTTTCGAGCGAGAGTTGTTTAAGAGCGACCAGATTTGAGTAAGCCTGGATGTCCTGAGCGGTGAGCGTCAGCTCCTGGATCGTCGCCCCGAGCTCGACCGAGCCGCCGGATTTTGCGTTTTTATCGAGATAGAGCGCCGTGAAATAGAGAGCACGTTCAAGGCCGTCTTTCAGGCTGCGCCCTGCCGTCGCGAGGTCAGACTCTTCCTCGACGTGGTCGAGCAGGTCCTCAGTTGCCGTTCTTTCGGGTTGAGGCGATTTACCGGCGACAATTGAGAGGCCGAGCGCGGACATCTGCCCCTTGAGGTCTTCGAGATCCTGCCGAGCTGCGCCGAGCGCTGCACCCGAGGTCTCGGCAACCGCCACAAGGCCGTTCTGCTCATCGACATCAAAGGCGCTATAGGGGCTGACTACCGGATTGCTATTGCTCGTATCGCGTCCTTTGAACCAGAGAATCGGACGGCTCGCGATATGGAGATAGATCGAGTAATCGGAGTATTTCTGATAATGGCAGATATTCAGTAGCGCCAGATCGAGCAATGGCGGGCGGCTGGTGAGAAAACCGGTTTTTCTCGAATAGATGACAGTCACCGGGATTTCCGGTAATGAAGTCTGCCCCTCGGCTTCAAGCAGATAGGCCGTTCCCGCATTGTCCTCGCCCTTCACCTCACGGTACAGGTACCACTCGCCTGGCCTGAGCACCCGATATCTAACTACTTCCTTCTCGCCATATTCGCCGTCAGACTCGTATGAGCATTCTTTGAAAGTGATTTGAGCAAGCCGTGCTTTGCCGTTAACAACCTCAGTGCGCCAATTGACGGCCTGATCCGCCTTATAACTTACCCAATAAGGACGTCTCCCCGCAGCCCGCTCATCTGCCAAGGTCGAGCCTGGCGGCAATGCCGGCGGCATATCGACATAGATGAAGGCATGGCCGTCGCGCATCGCATCGCTGAAAACCTCCTTCGCGAAGACGGTCCAATGTGTTCCGGCATTGTCGATATTCTCGGCGAGTCCTTCGGCCTTGGGCCGTGTCTCACTCGCCTCCCTGCCGCGAATCGCCTCCGGAACGTCGTCGCCCAGCGTCGGCTCTTTGCGGAAAACCATGCCGACCAAGCCATGAAGAGTTCTTTCAAAGGCGTTGAAAAAGACGGCGCGCGCCAGACGAATCCCATAATTTGTGGATTCTTCGGCTCGCTCTCTCGGCAGATATTCTTCTCTGCGCTTACAGGTGCGCAGATGCTGCGTGCCTTGAGAAACGTCGTCCACGGTCTGCCAGCCCTGCTTCATCTCGCAATAGGCTTTGCATTCGTAAGATGGATTGTTTTTTGCGTCTTCAGCCACGAACCGAAGATATCGAAAGGCGGGAATTTATTTTTGAGCGGCTGAAATTCTGGATTGCCGGAATGGCGAAGCCCCGCGCGGCTGAGAAAGGCGCGGGGTTATGAACTCATTTAAAGGGTTGCGAGTAGTGCTTTCATCTCATTTACTTCATCGGCAGAATCTGGATCGCCTTCTCGTTGTTTAATCCATTCTTGCATCTCTTTCTTCCGTTGCGCCCCTTCCTCTTCAAGCTGAAGATTTCGCTTAGCAATCTCCGCTTCGGGCGTTTGAGAAAACAGCTCATCAGTGGTTTCTTTGAGGGCTTTATCCAGCTCAAGATATTTGAGAGCCAGGTCTATTGCCCCCTCAGCATCGGGCCAGGCTTCGCCTCTCTCCCATCGGGAGACCGCATTCAATCCGACTCCGAAGATCTCTCCAAGCTGGGCCTGGGTGAGCTTCAATGCTTCCCGTCGGGCTTTTAATTCTTGTGGTGTCATTCTTCCTCCCTATCTCGATATGCCAGTAAAACCAGTAAATCCAGTTTTCCGATTGAAAAACTGATTTTAGGAAGTTATAGTTTTTATGAGTAGGGAGCGGTTGCCCGCTCCCTGGTGGAATTATTCGAGGCTTTCAAGTTGCCGCTTGAGGGCCTCGACCTGTTTTTCGAGGCTTTTTACTCTGATTTTCAGCTCGCGATTCTCAACAGCCTGAGAATCGATCTGCTTCTGCATACTCTCGATCATCTTGGTTAAGATTTTGATTTGATTTTGAATCTGCTTCAGAGGATCAGCCCCGTTGCCAGCCATACCCATCACCTCCTTTCAAAGATCATTATCAACCGACAGAGCGATTATACTTAAAGATGAATGCAAGTCAAGAGAATTATACTTAAAGACGAATACTTTAATAAAATTGGGGATACCCCAACGCGAAAATTGGGGCATCCCCAAGCACGAAATCTGTGAATGACAAGATGGAAAGGTAACCGCTTCATCTGTAGAACTCCCATTGGCCGGACTGAGAACGCGGCACTCTCACCCAGTTGGCAATCGCGAGCGCATCGCCGCGATCGGGAGATCTGCCAAGGCGCTTCTTGATCTCCTCTTTCGATTCCAGCTTGATTCTGCCGCGTGAATCGTAGCTGAATTTCACATTCGTCAGGTCGGCGGCAAGTTTTCGATCATCAGGCAGAAGAAGATCGCCCGCTTGGAGAGCTTCCCGCAGCGCCCACCACATTTCAGCCCGAGCATTGACAAACTTATTGGGATCTTTGGCGGCGCTACCGCCGATGCAAGCCATGACAGAAACCTTCTGCTCTTTAAGCCTATCAGTGACGCCGCCGCCGAGGCCCGCGTCATCCACGCCGAGTTGCTTTACTCCCAAAGCTTTCAACTGTCCTGCCGTCTCCATTAGGTTCTGTCCGTGTCGGACAATGGCGGCTGCCACCAATCCACCCTCATAGATCAAAAAGATCACCGTCTCATCGGTACCGAAACGCGCCACGTCGCAGCCAGCGCAAATAGGCTTCTCCTGCTTGATCCGTCTCCATTTCGCCTGGGCGCGCTCGACCAGAGCCATCGAGATCAAGACATCGTCGCCCTGCTCCGGCCATAGACCGCGAACACGCGCGCGATAGAGACCGCTCTCGCGATCCCCATATTCTTGCAATCTCTCCTCGACCCATTCGTGCGTAACCGCGCCCGGCACAATGATCCGTTTCTCCACGACATTGGGGTGCTCCTCGCAATTGAGACGGATCACATTCCAAAGTCCGGAATCATCCTTGAGCTTAAATTCGCTCGTGGGATCGGTCGGATTCCCGATCGCGAGGAAACGATCGTCCGGCCCAACGGCGAGCCCTTCGGCGGCCTCCCAAATCCGCGGATTGATACCCGTCGCCTCATCAAAGATCACCATCACCCGGGGCGCGTGATAGCCCTGCAGATTGGTCGGTTCATCGGTCGAGATGCCGACGGCGAACCAATCCTCATCGAGGCTCAGCTCGGCCTCTTTCGGTTCACCGCCGAGGGGGAATTTCGCATTCTGATGAGCATTGCGCAGCTCGCGCCAGAGCAGATTGCGCACCTGTTTCCAGGTCGGAGCGCTCGTGATCACCTTCGATTTTGGATTGCTGTAAAGGAACCAGAGCGCCAGGCGAGCAGCCAGGTGGGTTTTCCCTACGCCGTTCCCTGCCGTGACCGCAGTTCTCCGGTTAACTGCGACGCTGTGAATTACCTTCAACTGCTGAGGGGTGAGGTAAGGCAATCCCAGCACGGTTCGCAGAAACCATTCGGGCTCGCGTCGACTTCGTTCAAGAATTGCCTTTGCCTGGTGTTGATTCCTCATTGGCGAGTTGGGCGAGTGCTGCGAAGGTAATAGGCTGTCCCTTGGTCGTCAAATCGATCTTCTCTGTGAGAAGGCCGTGATATTTCGCCAGGTGTGCAAGCGCCTGTACTTTGTTTCTGACCTGCTTCGGATCGTCGTCGACGTCGATTCTCGCGACCTTCGAGAGCTCAGCGAGGACCTCGGCGGCCGTTAGAGCATAAACCGACAAGGCGTCATCGATCTTCTCTCGAATCTCGGGCTTCTTCAGATTTTGACAGGCAGATTGCCGGATCGATTCATCGCTGCCGGTATAGCCGGCAAGCCTGGCCGCCTCCGTGGCATTACCTCTCGCGGCGCCCAGATAATGCTGCCAAAAAAGATTCTCTCTTGGCGTAAGTCCTTTCTTCCTGGCCGCGGCAGCTTTTTTAGGCTTTGTGCTTTTAACTTTTGCCACGCTATGAATTTAGCGCGAAGGCGGTATTTATTTCCAAATGTGAGGTTTTGTGAGGAAGAAAGGGGGAGCAAACCCGGCGAGTTTTGCAGGGGGTATCTAAATTCCGGGTCCAAACGATGAAACAAGCTTGCACAGTTGACGCATAAGCTCTACGTCATTCGGCTTTCGCAGGACTGGGAAGGTTGGGGACCGTCTGACGTGAATCAATGGTTGCAGACGAATCTTTAGCCTCAACTGGCTGACCATATCTCCGCTCCAGTGCTTCTATCAGAAACTCTAGGGCGATTTCTTCTCGGCTCGTGGAGGGCTCAATCTGCCATCCACGAGCATTTTTCTCAACCTTCATATTTCATTCTCCAAATACAAAGAGGTGAACTAGAAATCAGCCGTAAAACACCGCGGGCCGCTTTGATCTTTCGACCGCTGCGGCCCTCTTTACAGGATATTATGAAGACGAAAAGAATGTAGATCTTTTTCGAGGCGCTGTCAATAGACCCGGCCCTCGACGTATTCCCTCTCATCAAAGGTCAAATCGCGGCCTTTATACAGGTCCATCAAGTATTCAGCCGCCCCAAGCGGCGGATTCGGCTCATATCCCGGACTTTCACGAAGAATGAGAGCGGTTTCCATCAAATCGGTAAGCGTCGGGTTGGCGGTCTGAATAGACAGATCATCGCCGACTTTTATTCTCAAGTCCTCTGACCCAATTGTTACCGTGAATTCTGCGCTCATCTTCCTCTCACAAGATCGTAAATAAAATCGAAGTAGTCCGGATCTTCTTTCGCGAGTTTGGCCGGATTATCATAGAAATACTCCAACCCCATCGAGAGAATTTCGGAACCAGTCCGTCTGCCCAACGCAGTATAGTACTGTTTCCCCATATATGGATTGAGAAATTTATCGGGCTTAGTTTTCTCATCCCTATCGTAACCTCGACCAAAATCGCTCAACGGTCTAATCTTATCGTCTTTCGTTCGGCGCTCCAGAAATCCCGTGATCTTATCGAAGATTCCTTTCTCCCGATCCTCCAGCCAATGCCCCATTTCGTGGACGATAATTTTCACCGCGCTCGACTTGGTGATATGGATGCCCCCCCTCATATCGTAATATTCGCGCGTGCCTGCCCGCTTGATGTTTAGCTTTATCTGATAGCCTTTCAGCCATTGATCGCCGATGAATCGACGAAAGGCGTTAATGCCCTGACGCATATTCTCCCGCTGAACGCCGATCACCTCAAAATTAGCCTCAGTATCTTGATAAAGAACATCTCGCAGCGATTCGGCTTTCGCCTTTTCCAAATCCTGACTGCGCTGCTTCAGATCGCCGACCTTAAATCTCAGCTCTTGATCGTCAGGAGTCCGATCCAATTGCCGGTTGTGACGGAAGAATTCCTCGTCGGCCCTAACGATCTCTTTGCTCAACCGCTTGTCGAGTTCGAGAAGCTTCTCACGTGCATCTTTGGCCGAGAGCTGAATCCGGGCCGGTGCAGGCGCCTGTACTTCGACCGGCGGAATCACTATCGGCGGCTGCGGCTTCTTCGGTTGCTCGGGGAATCTCCCCTCGCCAGCCAGCGCTCGCCCCGCTCCGAGCTGGTAATAGCTCGATCCCCATTGCAAATTGTCCCGGCGCCCGACGAAGTCTTCGAGCTTCAATCTCCCCGATTTGTAAGCCTGATAGCTGGCTTCATCGCCGAAGACCTGGCGCTGAGTTTCCTCCGGCTGATTCGCCAACCACTCTGAGCCCGTCTGTTTGATCGGCGACGGTTGACCGATGACCGCAGGGAGCTGCGTGCATCGGCAGTTCACATGCGTCTTCATCCGCTCGTCATTGGTGTGAAAAGTGCCGTGGAGGGCAATGCAGGCCGCGCACGTCCGGCCGCTCAGGCTCGCGAGCCAATACCATCCCTCGATTACGTCTGAATTCTGTTGATAGGTTCGGTGGGTCGCTTCCCGGTATGCCCTGAGCGTCTCGGTTCTCGAGATCCTGAGCGCCCTGGTGAGGTTTCCAGAGAGTTCCTTTTTGATGTTCTGCGCGGTCTTCGTCGGATTCCAGCCGAGGGCGACAGCATTCAACAGCCCGTCAGCGACTTTCTTGCCGGCGTCTTGGGGTAACACATCCAGCAAGGTTTTCAGCGGCGATCCGTTACCTAAAAACCCGGCAATGCTCTCGACGGCCGACTTGGGCAATCGGTTGAACGTCCCCTCAATGCCGGACGCGTTCTCGGCCGCGGCGAGCAAGAGGCGTTGAGAATCGTTCCGAGCCGCTTTGACGGCCGCCCGCTGCTCTTTCGTGATCGAGCGCCCGGCCAGGTCCGCAAATTTCCCGATCTCATCCGTGACCTGGTTGAGGAGCGCAAAATACCTCTGCTGTCTGTACAGCCAGGATTGATTGACGATTTCACCCCGCCCGCGGGCTTCCTCGATCTGGGTTGTGAGTTTGTCGAGCTGAGATTTCAGCCGGTTCCAGATTGAGCCGTAGTTTTTGACGAGCTGCACGGCGGCCGCGCGCTCCCGCTTCAGCAGAGCGGCCTTGAATTGTTCCGCGATTGAATAAATGTCATCAGCCATTCAGGCCGAGAGAATAGCCAGGCGAGAGTTTTTATTTTTGATACTTCACTGATAAACAAGGGGGCAAATCTTGGTGATTTTGCCCCCCTATTTTTGAGTAAAGTATTGCTGAATAAAAATGGGCGGCCATAGCCATAATAAGTCGCGAAAACGCTATGACCGCCTTATTAGAGATTACCTCACAGCAATCAGTATAGAGATGTCCGGGATTTATTTTGGCAGGGTAAAAAAGGGGCGGTCATAGAGAAAAAGTATAAAACTCTATGACCGCCGCTATCAGGAGGTTCACCCTTTGAAATGAAAGACTGATATCAGTATACAGACCGTGTGGGATTTATTTTGACTTGGCCAGTTTGCCATCCTGCACAACACACCCTTTGCAGTCATGATCAAGCTGCAACTGAGCCAGCCAGGCCCGCCGCTGCTCTCCGATCAATCTCGCTTCGAGGGCCGTCTTTTGCAAAGCGGCGTGGATCTGCATTGAGTTTTGCGGCTCGACGGAGAAGCTCGCCGCCTGCCCGATGATCTGCTGTAGAGCCTGCTGCTGTTGCTGCTCAGCTTGTGCAAATTGCGCCCATTGCTGGCGCTCCTGATCGGTCAGCGCGTAGGGTTGAGCGAGCTGTCCGGCGAAAATAAAACTGAGAACGAGAATCAAGATTTTCATAGTTAATTTTGAAGCGCGAAACAGCGCCAAACAGAATTGAGCTTAAAAGCCATTGCGCCATTGCCGCCAGAAGCGCAGGTATTATTTGAGGAATTGGTAACCTGGCAGTCAGAACAGTGCGCGAAGCTGCCGTTCCCCTGCGTAGTCAAACTGGCAAACGTCACAGGTGGCAGTTGCGCGAAGCCCCCGACAAGCAGCGCCAATCGGGCCTGGCCGCTGTCACCGAGGAACAAGTTTCGGTTTGTTTCTACTCGGATGCCGCCATCTCCGGTTGCGGTCCCTGGCATAAATGAGCCCGCGCCGCCAGCGATAAAGGTCGAGATCGAACCTGAACCATTGAAGAACCGAAATGAATTCGAATCGTTCGTACCGGCCGACCCAGCCTCAAACAACGGATCGCTGATGAGGACTGTGCTCAACACGGATAATTTCGCATTGGCGCTGCTTGGGCTCGATGTCCCAATCCCCACGAAGCCATCGACAACAAGGCTCTTCGAATTTCGGAGAATGTCATTTGCCGATCGGTAAAGATTCGGCGCGTTGGCATCTGAGCCCCAACTGATCTGTCCATCGGTGCCGTTGAAGCCAGGCAGCCGGATCGCGCCGTTATCGATCTCAGCCGCAACGAGCGCCCCGAGATCGACAACCCATCCCCACGTATCGGAGCCGGTGCGAGTCGGGAAGTTGATGCCCGTGATGCCGGTCCCCCTGGGATCGTGCAAACTGATCCCCGCGCTGTTGACGTCCCGGATCTCGAGTGCGGTGCCGATCAGAGACCTCTCTGAAGTGGTCATCCAGCCGGACCCGGCGCCGCCGATCCGCATCCCGACGTTGAATCCGCGTGTCACAGTGACCGTATCCGATGTGCCGGACCACCCAACAATGCCAATGCCGACATCGACCGGATAGGTCTGGCTTGTCCCATGGCCGGCCTCGCGGCCGGCGCCCTGCCCCGGCTTCGTGATCGCCCAATAGGTCGAGCTGGCATTTCTGCTCGGGCTACCGTTGAAATAGTTATTCACGAACATCGTCAGCCCGTTGAGCATTCCGGGCTGCATCGCGACCGGACCATGAAGCGAGAAATCGCCATACCAAGCTGAGCCGGTTGTCGGCGACGAATTGGTCCCGAACCGCATCCAGCCCATATATCCGGCGAATTCATCATTGGCGGAATTGGATTTGACGATATCGACGGTGGACGTGAACGCGTGCGCCGTCCCCTGCGCTGAGATTCCCGAGGTGCCATAGGTCAAATTGCTCGTAATCCCGAGCGTGACCAGGTCGAATGGGTCCATTGCCACGCCCGTGTAGGCCGTCGCCAACTTGAGCGGCGCATAATCCGCACCTGAGCCCACAGCCTGAGTATGGGTGACTACAAGCGCCTGCACTGAATCCCCGCTGCTCGTGATCGCCAGACCTTGCGAGCCTGCCGCCTGGCCCAGGCCGAGCGCTCCGAGCTGCGGCGTCGCTGCGGTGTGGTAATCCTGTGGCAAAGAGAATACCGGGTTTCCGGAACTACCATTGCCGTTGGTAATCGTGATTTGATTGGCCGTCCCCGTCAGCGTGCGCGCAGCGCCCGTTCCGGCCCCGGTGCGCGCCCAGAAGCCATTGGTCGAATTGCCCGCAAGAGCTGTCACATCGCTATCGAGCGGTTGATAGATGCTGCTCAAATCGGGCAAATCTGCCGCCGTAATGGCCGAGAATCCCGGCGCAGCGCTCGATCCCGTGTTGTTTCCGAAGAAGGTATGTGCGGCCGCATTGCTCAGCGTGAACGAAAGCGCCGGCGTCGAGCTCGCGTTCATGACCGAGGCCGTAAACAACGGCGATAGATTGCCCGCTGAGAAACTGGTCTTCGTTGTCCGCTGCAGGCCTTCTTCAGCCTTTCAATCACCTGCGATTCCTGCGACTCGTCGAGCTTACCGACCCACAACTCCTCCAACTTGTTCAGCCCATCGAGCAACAATAGGGTCGGCG
>Ga0081539_10006448_pt1 | contig 11249 bp, 4 predicted proteins | sample TabmetS4T2R2_FD_71023 | JGI IMG/M metagenome (GOLD analysis project Ga0081539, IMG submission 71023) | Tabebuia heterophylla rhizosphere microbial communities from the University of Puerto Rico - S4T2R2 | ecosystem: Host-associated > Plants > Roots > Rhizosphere ...
GACGGCCGGGCGACCGGGACCACGCCGCTGTGGCGGGAGGCTTATCTGGGCGGCTCGCCCGAGGCGGAGCGGCGGCTCTTCGGGCGGATGTCCGAAAAGATCATGCGGGCGCAACTGAAGAACCGCCGGGCGGCCGGTGGCGGGCCGATCGTGGCCGGTTTCCAGGCCAAGGGCACCTTCGCGGTCGACGACGCCGAGCTGCGCTTCCTCGATCTCCCGCCGGATCTCCGGGCCGGCTACGCCCGGCCCGGGGCGGTCTATCGCACCGCGGTGCGATTCAGCAACGCCGAAGGCCGGATCCAGTCCGATCACGAGCCGGACCTGCGCGGCGCCGCCCTGCGCGTCGCCGTGTCGCCGGACGAGGAGCACGACCTGCTGATGACCAACGCCCCGGTGTCGCATGCGCGGGATGCCCGCCAGTTCACCGAGTTCGCCGTCGCCACCGCGGGCGGGGGAGCGGGTCGCTACGCCGGACTGGTACGGCTGGCGTTCGTGATCGGTCCGTTCGAGACGATCCGCATGGTGCGCAACGTGCTCGCCGGCCGCACGCGCGTCACCAGCGTGGCGACGGAGACGTACTGGAGTCGTACCCCGATCGCCTGGGGCGGCGTCCTCGCGGTGCAGTACCTGTTGCGGCCGTGGCCCGCCACGCCGGCGGCGGACGTCCCGTCGCCCGGCGATCCCGACTTCCTGAGCCGTGAGATGGCGGATCGCCTGGCCCGCGGCGACGTCCGTTTCGAGCTGTGCGTGCAGCGCTTCCGCGACCCGCGGGCGACGCCGATCGAGGACGCGGCCGTGAACTGGCGGTCGCCCGCCGTGCCGCCGGAGCCGGTCGCCGTGCTCACCATCCGGGCCGGCACCTCGGGCAGCGAGGCCGTCCACGGGCTGCGCTTCAATCCCTGGAACACCACGGAGGACTTCCGGCCGCTCGGCAACCTCAACCGGGTTCGCCAGGCGGCCTACGACGCCAGCGCGGCGCACCGGGACCGCACGCGGTGGCTCACCGAGGTGCCCGTCCGCAACCGGATCGCCGGCGCCGCCATGCGCGCGACGTTCGGCGCGGTCAACCGGTTCCGGCCCTGGTACCGTCTGCCGTCGCCGCTCGCCCTGCTCAACCTCGCCGCCCTGCGCGACGTGCTACGCCGGGACAACCTGATCGACACCGAGGTGCGGGAGGCGCCGCCGCGCGTACGGCGGGTGCCGGTTCCGCCGCCGGAGGACGCGCGGGTCTTCCGTACGCACGAGGGCCGCTTGAACGACCTCTCGGAGCCGGCGATGGGCGCCGTCGGGGCCGCGTTCGGCCGCAACATGCCCGCCGTCCACCGGCCGGACCTGGCCGACGAGCCGAACCCCGTCGTGGTCAGCCGCGAGCTGTTGCACCGCCGCACGTTCCGGCCCGCGACGTCGCTGAACATCCTGGCCGCCGCGTGGATCCAGTTCCAGGTGCACGACTGGGTGGTCCATGCCCGGTACCCGCTGGGCGTCGACGACGTCCGGGTGCCGTTGCCCGCGGGAATTCCGGGCTGGGCCAACACGCCGGGCGGGCCGCTCGAACCCGAGATGCGCATCGGCGGGAACGTCAGCCGGGGTACCGGCCCGGACGGCGTCGACGTGCTGTTCGGCAATGCGGCCTCGCACTGGTGGGACGGGTCGGAGGTCTACGGCACCGACACCGGGAAGGCCCGCGCGCTGCGGGACGGCGCCAAGCTGCGGTTGACGCCGGAGGGCTATCTGCCGGTGGATGTGCACGGATCGGAGATCACCGGCTTCCGCGAGGCCTGGTGGCTCGGCCTCAGCGGCATGCACACCCTCTTCGCGCGCGAGCACAATGTTCTCTGCGACGAGTTGCGCGAGCGCAACCCGGGCTGGAGCGACGAGCGGATCTACCAGACCGCGCGGCTCATCGTGGCCGCCTTGATCGCCAAGATCCACACGATCGAGTGGACGCCGGCCATCCTCCACACCGACGTGCTGACGAAGGCCATGAACGTGAACTGGAGCGGCGTGCCGGCCGGCGACTGGCTGAGCCGGATCGGATTGTGGCTGACCGACGTCGACGCGCTGCGCGGGATCCCGCGCACGCTTCCCGACCACCACGGCGTCCCGTTCTCGCTCACCGAGGACTTCGTCACCGTCTACCGGATGCATCCGCTGATCCCGGACGACTACACGTTCCGCGACGCGGCCAGCGGTTCGGTCGTGGGCACGCGGGGCTTCCTGGACATCCAGGGTGACCGGGCGGACGACGAGATGCGGCGGCTCGGGCTGGCGAACGTCCTGTACTCGTTCGGCACGGCGCACCCCGGGGCGATCTCGCTGCACAACTACCCGCGGTCGCTGCTCGCCCTGGAACGCGAGGGCGAGCTGATCGACCTCTCGGTGGTCGACCTGGTTCGCACCCGGAGCCGGGGTGTCCCGCGCTACAACGACTTCCGGGCCGGCCTGCACATGCCCAGGATCGAGCGCTGGGAAGACCTCAGCCCGGACCCCGAAACCGTACGCCTCCTGCGCAGCGTCTACCGCGGTATCGACGAGGTGGACACGATGGTCGGCCTGTTCGCCGAGACGCCGCCGGACGGGTTCGGCTTCTCCGACACCGCTTTCCGGGTCTTCATCCTGATGGCGTCCCGCCGGCTGCAGAGCGACCGCTTCCTGACCGCCGACTACCGCCCGGAGATCTACACCCGGTTCGGCCTCGACTGGATCGCGGAGAGCGGCATGACGAGCGTGATCCGGCGGCACTGCCCCGGCCTCGCCGCGGTGCTGCCCGGCGACGCCAACGCCTTCGCACCCTGGCCCGCCGCCTCCGGGTGACGGTTTGACCACTCGGATGCGGGGTAGACGGCCGACCGTGCCGGGTCGCGCCGTTCCGGGTGCGCTCGCCGTCTTCCGGGTGAAGAAGGTGCGATGATGTCCGATCGAGATCACGCGGAGCTGATCGACCGGCTCAGCTTGCGCGACAAGGTCACCCTGCTGACCGGTGCGTCGGCGTTCACGCTCGCTCCGTGCGAGGCGATCGGGCTGGCGGAGCTGCGCCTGTCCGACGGTCCGACCGGCGTACGCGGGTTGAAGTTCTCCGGCGGGCGGACGGTCGCACTGTTCCCCAACGCCACGCTCATCGCCTCGGCGTGGAGCGAGGACACCGCGTACGAGGTGGGCCGCCTGCTGGCCGAGGAGGCGATGGCCCAGCGCATCCACGTCGTGCTCGGACCCACCATCAATCTGCACCGCTCGCCGCTCGGCGGACGCCTGTTCGAGGCGTACTCGGAGGATCCGCTCCTCACCGGCAAGCTCGCCGCCGCGTACGTGCGGGGCCTGCAGGACAGCCGGGTCGGCGCGTGCCTCAAGCACCTGATCGCCAACGAGTCGGAGACCGAGCGCAACACGATGAACAGCGTCGTCGACGAGGCGACGCTGCGCGAGCTGTACCTGCTGCCGTTCGAGATCGCCCTCGCCGAGGCCGGCTCGTGGTCGATCATGGCCGCCTACAACGACGTCAACGGCGTGCCCGCCACCGAGCACGACCACGTCAACAACGAGATCGTCAAGGGCGAGTGGGGCTACGACGGGCTGATCATGTCGGACTGGTTCGCCACCAAGAGCGCCGGCCCGGCCGCCAACGGGGGCCTGGACCTGGTGATGCCCGGGCCCGACGGACCGTGGGGCGACGCGCTGGTGGCGGCGGTGGAGGCCGGCGAGGTTCCCGAGCCGGTGGTCGACGAGCATCTACGCCGGCTGCTGCGCCTGGCGGAGCGGGTCGGCGCGCTCGGCGGCGAGCGCGACTATCCCGGCGCGCTGCCCGCGCCGGACGGCCCGGAACGCCGGGAGCAGCTGCGGCGGATCGCGGCCCAGGGCATCACGGTGCTGACCAACCGGGAGTCCGTGCTGCCGCTGGACCGCGGCGTCTCCGTCGCCCTGATCGGGCGGCACGCCGTCGAGACGATCTGCATGGGCGGCGGCTCGGCGCAGGTGACCCCGCCGTACCAGGTCAGCGTCGCCGAAGGCCTGACCGCCCTGCTCGGTGACGCCGTCACGGTCGTGGACGGTGTCGACGTCCGGACCCGGCCGGTACCGGCGCGCGGCGGCTTCCTCACCGACCCCGAGACCGGCCGGCCCGGGGTGCGGTTCACCCTGCTCGCCGCGGACGGATCGGTCATCGAGGAGCGGCTCAGCGGTTCGGCGAGCACGATGATCGGTTTCGACGACGACTTCGACGAGACCGTCGCGCGCGTGCGCTTCCGTGCCCGGATCAACGCCACCGGCCGCGTCGAGATCGGCGCCATCGGCGCCGGGCGGTGGGATCTGCGGGTGGGCGACCAGTCCTTCCAGTACCGGCTGGCGGTCTCCGGCAGCGGCATCGGCGAGGAGATCCTCGCACCGCCCACGCAGACCAGCCAGGTCGAGGTCACCGGCGACGACATCGTCGACGGAGCGGTCGTCCTCCGCCCGCCGAGCGATACCTCCACCGTCGAGCTCAGCGGCCCCGAGCCCGTGGAGGGCAGCGTGCAACCGCTGGCGGGGGTCGGCATGTTCGGCATCGTCGGGCGGCCGGCACCGCGCGACCCCGACCAGGTCATCGCCGAGGCGGCCGGCGCCGCGGCCGCGTCGGACGTCGCCGTCGTGGTGGTCGGCCTGACCGAGGAACAGGAGACCGAGGCGGTCGACAAGAGCACACTGCGCCTGCCCGGACGGCAGGACGACCTGGTCAGGGCCGTGGCCGGCGCAGCGAAGAAGACGGTGGTCGTGGTCAACGCCGCCACGCCGGTGATCATGCCGTGGCGCGACCAGGTCGACGCGATCCTGTGGGCCGGGCTGCCCGGGCAGGAGGGCGGGCACGCCGTCGCCGCCGCCCTGCTCGGCGAGATCGAGCCGGCCGGCCGGCTGGTCACCACCTTCCCGGTCGAGGAGGCACAGACGCCGGCCTGGTCGGTCACCCCGGTGGACGGCGCCGTCGAGTACGGCGAAGGGCCGTTCATCGGCTACCGGGGCCATTACGCCGGACGGGCACCGGCCCCGGCGTTCTGGCTCGGCCACGGCCTCGGCTACAGCACCTGGGAGTACGACCAACCCCGGCTGTCCACCGACGGCGAGTCGCCGACGGTCACCGTGACGGTCACCAACACCGGGTCGCGGGACAGCCGCGAGGTCGTCCAGGTGTACTTCCAGCCGGCCGGGTCCGACCAGCCCGTCCGTCTGGTCGGCTGGCAGGCCGCGGAGGTGCCGGCCGGCGCGTCCGTGCCGGTGCGGGTGCACACCGACCGGCGGCTGTGGCGCCGCTGGGACAACGGCTGGACCACGCTGGACGGTGCGGGACAACTGCTCGTGGCGCGCGGGCTCGGCGACGTCCGCGGCACGCTCGAGCTCAAACCGTGACGGCTCGACGCCCTGGACATCGGCAGCTCGACTCCCCACTGAACGACCTGTTTGCCGTCGCCCGGTAGGTCGACCATGATGGCGTCAAACGATCACACCGGGGGACAGCAGTGGATGACACGGCAGAGCCGCTCCATTGGCGCGCCGGCGGGGTCAGTCTCGTGCTGGACTGCTCCGGCCCGCTGCTGCCCCGCGTGCTGCACTGGGGCGCGGACCTCGGCGGCCGGTCCGCGCGGGAGTTGACCAGCCTCGCGGTCGCGGCCGCACCGCAGCCGGTGTCCAACAACATCGACGAGGTCGTGCCCGTCAGCGTGCTGCCCGAGCAGTCGGTCGGGTGGATCGGCACGCCCGGCGTGACCGGACACCGCGACGGCGCCGCGTTCTCCACGGCGTTCGCGGTGCAGCGAGTCACGGAGGAACCGGCGGAGGTCCCGGTCGCCCACCGGGTGACGGTGGCCGCCCGGGACGCCGCGGCGGGGCTGTCCCTGCTGGTCGAGCTGGAGATGACGGAGTCCGGGCTGATCCGGCAGCGGGCCACGCTGACCAACGAGGACCCCGGATCGACTTTCCTGCTCGACGGTGTGCTGCCCATGCTGCCGGTGCCGACTGAGGCGTCGGAGCTGCTCGATTTCACGGGGCGCCATCTGCGCGAACGCATCCCGCAGCGGCAGCCGTTCACGGTGGGTACCCGGCTGCGGGAGAACCGTCGCGGGCGTACCGGCGCCGACGCGTCGATCATCCTGGCGGCCGGGACGGCGGGGTTCGGCTTCCGCACCGGCGAGGTGTGGGGCGTGCACGTGGCGTGGAGCGGCAACCACCGGACGCTCGCCGAGCGAACCTCGACCGGCGTCTCCCTGCTGGGCGGCGGCGAGCTGCTGCTCGCCGGCGAGGTGCGGCTGGCGCCCGGCGAGGCGTACCGGAGTCCCTGGCTGTACGGGTCGTACGGGCAGGGCCTGGACGAGCTGTCCGCGCGGTTCCACCGCTACCTGCGGGGCCGCCCGCAGCATCCGCGGTCGCCCCGCCCGGTGATCATCAACACCTGGGAGGCGGTCTACTTCCATCACGACCTGGCGAAGCTGACCGCGCTGGCGGACATCGCCGCGGCGGTCGGGGTCGAGCGATTCGTCCTGGACGACGGGTGGTTCCGGCACCGCCGGGACGACCACGCCGGCCTGGGGGACTGGTACGTCGACGAGACGGTCTGGCCCAAGGGCCTGCACCCGCTGGTCGACCACGTCCGCGGGCGGGGCATGCAGTTCGGGCTCTGGGTCGAGCCCGAGATGGTCAACCCGGACTCGGACCTGGCCCGGGCCCACCCGGAGTGGATCATGGCGACCGGCGGGCGGCTGCCGCCCGAGGCCCGCTACCAGCAGGTGCTCGACCTCGGCCACGAGGAGGCCTACGCGTACATTCTCGAGCGGCTGGACGCCCTGCTGTCCGAGTACGACATCGGATACCTCAAGTGGGACCACAACCGGGACCTGATCGAGGCCGGGCACTCGCCCGGCGGCGAGGCGGGTGTGCACGTGCAGACGCTCCAGCTGTACCGGCTGCTGGACGAGTTGCGCACCCGGCACCCCGGCGTGGAGATCGAATCGTGCGCCTCCGGTGGCTCGCGGGTGGACCTGGGCGTGCTCGAGCGCACCGACCGGATCTGGTCCAGCGACTGCAACGACGCGCTGGAGCGGCAGCTCATCCAGCGATGGACGGGGACGCTGCTGCCGCCGGAGATGATCGGCGCGCACGTCGGTCCCGCCGTCTCGCACACCACCGGGCGGGTGCACACCCTCGACTTCCGGGCCGGGACGGCGCTGTTCGGCCACTTCGGCATCGAGTGGGACCTGACCGAGGCCGGCCCCGCGGACCGGGAGCGGCTCGCCGCCTGGGTGGCGCTCTACAAGGAGCTGCGGGGCCTGCTGCACAGCGGCACCGTCGTACGCTCCGATCATCCCGACCCGTCGCTGTGGCTGTACGGCGTGGTGGCCACCGACCTCTCCGAGGCGGTGTACGCGCTCACCACCACGGCGACCGGCGTGTGGTCTCCACCCGGCCGGGTGCGGCTGCCCGGCCTCGATCCGGACGCGCTCTACCGGGTCGCCGCGCTACCCCCGGGCGACGAGGTGCACGGACCCGCCAGATTCCCGCTGGGCTGGTGGGCCGGCGGTGTCGACCTGAGCGGCCGGGCGCTCGGTGCCGCCGGGGTACAGGCGCCCGTGCTCTTCCCGGAGCGGCTGGTCCTGATCCGGGCCACCCGGCACTAATTACCTGGCCGCCGTCATCTCGGTCCCGGCGGCTTGGTGGGCGGCGGAACCTCCGGGAGCGTGGGCTCGACCGCGTCCTTGCCGTTGCTCACCTGAATGATGACCACGCCGTTCTTGATCGTGCGGCCGCTCGGCTCGGTGCCGGCCGCGGTGCCGGCGGGGCAGGTCGAGTCGACCGTACTGCCGACCGAGACGAAGAAGCCGGCACTCTCCAGGCGGCTCCGGGCGCTGTCGAGCGAGTCGCAGGTGACGTCGGGGATCGAGCGCTGGTCGCCGTACGCGATCTTCCGGTTCTCCGGCACCTTGAACTGGACCTTCGGCTTGCCCTTCATGTAGTCGGCGAGCGTGTGGTAGACGGCCGGGTTCACCTGGGGGTGCCGGAGGCGATCCGGATGGTTCTGGTAGTCGGGATTGACCAGATAGCCGGCCACCACCAGCGACGTGGTGCCCGCGATCAGCGCCGCGGTCCGGTCCTTGTCGGTGGTGCCGGTCTTGCCGAACACCGGATGCCCGACCACCCACCGCGTCTGCGGGGCCGTGGCGCCGCCGCACTGGCCGAGCTGGGACGCGTCGCCGACCGGGCAGCGGGCCACGTCGAGCGCGGCCCGGGCCACGTCCTTGCTGGTCGCGCGGGTGCAGTGGGACTTGCCGACGTCCAGTTTCCTGCCGTCCCGGGTGACGATCCGCTCGATCGGGGTCGGCTCGCAGTACATGCCGTCACCGGCCAGCGTCGCGTAGGCGTTCGCCATGTCCAACGGGGTGGTGGCCGAGACCCCCAGCGTGAAGGCGCCCCACTGATGGGACCGTCCGGGCGAGGCCAGTTCGGCGTCGCCCGCCTCGCGGAACTGCACCCCGAACCGCTTCGCCACCGCAACGACGTTCTCCGCCCCGACCCGCTCCTCCAGCGGCACGAAGAACGTGTTGATCGATCTGCCGAAGCCGGTCCACATGTTGTAGACGCCCTCGCCGCCGCCACCGGCGTTGACCGGGCACCAGAAATGCGTGCCGGGGCAGGCGGAGTCGTTGCTCCGTTCGATGATGTAACCCGACTTGTAGCGTTTCTCCGCCTTGATCGTGTAAGCCAGCGGATAGCCCTTCTCCAGGGCGGCGACCATCGTGAACATCTTCATCACCGAGCCCGCCTGGTATCCGGTGATGTCACCGCCGCCGGTGAGCAGGGGGTTCGTCGTGTTCGGATAGGTACCGCGGATGCCCTGCCTCGCCTTGCGCGGGTCGGACGACAGCTTGTTCTGCGGCTTGGCGGGGTTGTCCAGTTTGTACTTCCGGTTGGCCGCCAGCAGCCGCACCTTGCCGGTGCCCGGCTCGACGGCGGCCAGCAGCAGGGCGTTCTTGTTCCGCTCGGAGATCAGCTCGGCGATCCGCCCGCGGGCCTGCTCCTGCGCCTTGATGTCGAGCGTCGTCGTGATCCGGTAACCACCGCTCTTCAGCTGGCTCTCCCGGTCGTACGACGTCGCGCCGAACGCCTGCCGGCTCATCCACCAGCGGTAGAAGTAGTCGCAGAAGAATCCCCAGAGATTCTTGGCCACCGAGACGCAGCCGTTGCCGACCGGCTTGACCTTGCGCGGGATCGCCTCCTTCTTCGCCGCGGCGGCCTGCGCCGGGGTGATGGCGCCCATCTCGACCATGCCGGGGATCACGTAGTTGTTCCGCCGCTGCAGGATCTGGGTGTATCCGTCGGCGTCGGTCGGGTTGTAGGTGGACGGGGCCTGGATGATGCCGGCCAGCATGGCGGCCTGGCCGATGGTGAGGTCCTTCGGCTTCTTGTTGAAGTAGACACGGCTGGCCGCGAAGATCCCGTAGGTCTGGTTGCCGAACGGCACGATGTTCAGGTAGCGCTCCAGGATCTGATCCTTGGAAAGCTCCTTCTCCACCCGCAGCGCGTACTTCATCTCGGTGACCTTGCGCCGCGCCGTGTCCTTGGTGGCGTCCACCACCTGCTGCGGGTTGGTGGCCGAGTAGGCCAGCGACATCCGGACCCATTGCATGGTGATGGTCGAAGCACCCTGCTTCTGCTTGCCGTTGTTGTTGTTCACGAACGCCCGTGCGACACCCTTGAGGTCGACGCCTTTGTGCCGGTAGAACTCGCGGTCCTCCGCCGCCAGCATGGCGTCGCGCATGTACTTCGAGATGTCCTTGAGCCGCACGTCGCTGCGGAACTCGTTCCAGAACTGCGAGATCTGGGTCTTGTTGTCCGCGGCGTAGATCCGGGTGACCTGCGGCGACCGGAACTCCTTGAGCTCGCTGGGCAGGCTCGCGAAGGTCTGCCGGCCCAGCTTGGTGGTCAGGCCGGAGAGCGCGGCGGCCGGGAACACGGCAGCCGCCACGACCACACCGGCGACCAGGCCGCAGAGCACCAACGAGAACACGTTCAAGAAGATGTTGTGATCGCGTCGGTGCACCCAGGAGCTCACCGCATCACCATCCACGTCCCCTAACGGGCGCACACAGAAGTTCCGCCACCGCAAGCCAGTCACACCGATCACACTGCATCCTGTCAAGGGTTCGCCGCCGCGGAGGTCGATGATCTTCTGGGCGGCGCCGGCGCGGGCGACGGAACGTGCCGGTTCGTCCGACCGGCGCGGTATGCCCCTCATCCGGCCAGCCGTCCTCCGCCGAACGGACAAATACCGGCACCGCGGAGCCCACGCCGGCGCACGCCGGTCGTATCCTTCCAAGTCGTGCCGCCAGCCCCCAGCGGCGCGAGTCCCACACCGAGCCCGAGGAGAAACAAGCCCATGGCGGCCATGCTGTGGGCGGCGAGTCGGGCACACCACGACAACGTCCGCCGGACCCCGTTCTTCCAGGCCCTGGCAAGCCGGCGTCTCCCGTGGCGGGCTTACGCGAACTGGCTGGCCCAGCTGTACCTGCTGCACGAGTCCCTCGCCGAGATCGAATCGATGCTCGCCGACCCGCCGACCGGACCGGCCGCGCCCCGCTCGGCCCGCGTCTGCCTCCCGGCCCTGGCGGCCGACCTCCGGTTCCTGCACGGAGAGCAATGGCAGCAGCACGTCACGGCCTGCCCGGCCACCGCGATCTACTGCACCGACCTGCGCGACACCGCCTCCGGCGACGCCGTCGGCCTGCTGGCCCACCACTACTCCCGGCACATCGAGGACCTGTACGCCGCCGAGACGCTCGCGCCGGAGGTCAGCGCCGCGTACGGCCTCCAGGACGCCGGCCGGCGATTCCTGGCCCCCGGCGACACCGACCTCTGGCGCTACGCCGACAGCTGTCATCGGCTGCTGGACACACTCCCGTCGATAACGGCGCAGAGCGAGAAGCTTGTCGTCGATGCTGCCCGGGTGCACCGCATGTACCTCGACATCGTCATCGAACTCGGCCGCACCTGGGCCTGACGCGCGCTGCCGGGTGCCGAGCCGAGGGTATGAATCGCGCTTATACCGAGCATCAGTGGTAATGGGCGGCCTGCTCGTTGACTTCCTCCACCGAGTGGAAGAAGGTGGTGGCACCGGTCGACCAGCCCTGGGGGAAGCAGCGATGACGGATCAGGCGACGACCATCGCGGAGCTGGCTCGCCGGCTCGCCACGGTGGAGCAGCAGTTGGAGGCGGTATGCCGGGACGCCGCCCGCGCC
>Ga0081539_10006449_pt1 | contig 11248 bp, 16 predicted proteins | sample TabmetS4T2R2_FD_71023 | JGI IMG/M metagenome (GOLD analysis project Ga0081539, IMG submission 71023) | Tabebuia heterophylla rhizosphere microbial communities from the University of Puerto Rico - S4T2R2 | ecosystem: Host-associated > Plants > Roots > Rhizosphere ...
GTACGGCACCCTGACGCCGTACGAACCGCGCTCAGGCGAGCGGACAAGTCAGGGGGGAAACGTTTTGAAAAGCTAGGGTCCCTTCCTGCTGAAAACCGACACGCGGTGTGCGGCTCATTTGGAGACTTAGGCGGACAGAGGCGGCCCGATGAACCTGAATCGTCCCAAAACGGTACTCGTGCTCATAGTGATCTTTGGTTGGTCATTTGTAAAGGGCATTGAGCTCCTGATTCGGGGCTCGAGTACCGCAGACCGAATTCTGTATGAAGGCGTGGGTATGGGCTGGCTTGCGGTAGGTCTACTCACAACCATTGCGCTTCTCGACCTTACCGCCCTTAGATACCTGATCAAGCCCGCTCCGTTGGGCCGGCTTGTGTGCCTGACCTCGATCGGGCTTTCGGCGGTGCAAACGTCGATTGGCTCTGTGCTGGCTCGCACGCATCCCGATGTCGCCCGGCGGGCATTTGTTGTTAGCAGGGAATCGCGTGGCTTACCGGTTCGACCCGAAGCGATTGACGCGGCTGTGGATCCAATGATGTCTCTACTGTTGCTCTGCGGCAGTCTCTTGGTGTCTGGGGTGTTAGCGTGGCTTGTGGTCCGGAACAAAGCCTACTTCGTTGGATCGACGATGCCGCCTAACACGCCACTGCAGCCGACGAGCGGCGCGGCCAGTGCCGGGTAAGTCGAAACAACTGTGAGCGCCGCTCGCGGCTGAGTGGCCAGTCGTTAGGCCGCTTGAGGCGGCAATCGGGGCTAGAATCGAATCATGCCTAAGGACTTCAACGAGATCTTTCGCGAGGCGGCCGAGTTGTCGGAACAGGATCGTGCGACGCTTGCCGGTCTGCTCATCGAGTCACTCGAAGGCGAGCCAGATCCCGACGTTGAAGCGGCGTGGGCTGCCGAGATCGAGCGCCGGGTTGCCGAGTTGGACGCGGGTACCGTCAAGACGATCCCATGGGAGGAAGTCCGCCAGCGTCTGCTCGAACGCCTGAATGGGCGTTAGCTTCCATCCGCGCGCGAGGGACGAAGTCGAGGAGGCCCAAGCGTGGTACGAGGAACGCAGTCCCCTGGCCGCCGCTGGCTTCCTGCACGAACTCTCCGTTGCGGTGAGGCGAATCAGCGTGGGACCGAATCGCTATCCGGTTTCGCTGCACGCTACCCGCCGTATCCTGCTCGAACGATTTCCTTTCAGCATCCACTATCGAGTTAACGAGAACGACATTGTAGTCGTCGCAGTTGCCCACCAGAAGCGTCGGCCAGGATATTGGGCAGGGCGGTAGCGCGCGGTCTAACAGCGGCTGCACTTGACGGCGGCCGCGGTAGGACCCGGATCTGTCGGACGTCGGAGTGCGGCCCGCCGCAAGTGAGCCGCAACGTTAGACCGCTGAACCGGCGTGTAGCCGGTTGGCCAAAAGTTTGGCTACAATCTAGCTACATTGGCGTTTGAGATTGTTCTTGCGCCAGCAGCCGCGACGGCGCTCAAGAATCTGCCCGTGCCGCTGCGGACTGGTGTCAGGGCCGCGCTCGAGACGCATCTGACGCACGAGCCCGCGAAGGTTAGCAAGAGTCGAATCAAGCGACTTCGCAGCTTACGCCAGCCGCAATATCGCCTGCGTGTGGGCGACATCAGAGTCTTTTATGACGTTACAGAAGCACAAGTCCAAGTCCTCGCGATCGTCACGAAAGCGGAGGCGCAGTCGTGGCTCGACGAACAAGGCACACCAGCCGAAGAGAGCGAGGGAGGTGGCTCTGGCGGAGGTCAAGGATGACCTCTCGAAGTACCTACGGCTCGCCGTCGACGAAGAAATCGTGATTACCCGACACGGTCGCCCGGCCGGCATTCTGATCGGATTTGGATCGGACGACGACTGGTTTGAGTACCGTTTGGAGCATCACCCGGAATTCCTTCGTCGCATCGAGGAAGCACGAAGCGCGCTTCGTGCAGGTAAAGGGATCCCACTACGCGATGTGGTGTGACACGCGGTCTAACACGCGTTGCGTCAGACGGCGGCTGCTGCAGTCTGAGCCGCCGCTGGTGACCGCTGTCCGTTAAACGTCTTCGAACGCGAATCGATTTGGTTGAGGAAGGCACCACGCTATCAAGGACGGGGCGTGGTCTCGTGGCGCAGGCTCAAGATCTAGAATCGATCGTGCTCCTGCGCTTCTTCATCGATCCGTCAACGGGCGAACCCCATATCGCCGGTCACAAGGTGACGGAAGACGAGGTCGAGGACGTGCTGACGCGACCTCTCGAGGACCGGCCGGGATCCGAAGGTTCGCGCGTGGCGCTGGGACAAACCGAGGCGGGACGCTACCTGAAAGTCATCTACGTTCCCGACCCGGAACCAGGCTCAGTGTTCGTGATCACAGCGTATGATTTGGGCTCGAAGGCCCTGAAGGCGTTGCGGCGCCGACGGAAGAAATCATGAGCGACCCCAAATACCCGGCCGGTTGGGATGAAGCACGGGTTCGACGCGTCCTTGCGCACTACGAGCAGCAGACCGACGACGAAGCGGTCGCGGAGGACGAGGCCGTGTTCGAATCCACGACCCACACAGTGATGGAGGTGCCTGTCGATCTCGTGCCCGCCGTCCGCGAGCTTTTGGCCAAACGCCGCGCTTCATGATTGCCGCAACCCCGCTTGACGTCTAACCTTCAAATGGAGCCGACAGCCTCGGCCCGCTCGCGCGTGCCTGTGGCTGCGTCCCATTTGAAACGTTAGCCAGCTGACCGGGCATCCGGATCGGAGCGGGTCACGGGTACGGTCCCGGACACCAAGCCAACAAGTACAATCGATGGGTGATCTACGAATGGGATCAAGCTAAGGCTGCCGCGAACGAGCGGAAGCACGGCGTCTCATTCGATGAAGCGAAGACGGTGTACCTGGATCCTCTTGCGGAGACGTTCGATGATCCGGACCACTCGCAGGATGAGCGCCGGTTCATCACGATCGGAATGTCGACTCAACACGCCTGCTGTTCGTCGCTCACGCCGATACCGGCCGCGACCGGCTCCGAATCATCAGTGCGCGTACTGCCACGCGTGGTGAAACCAATGCCTACCAAGAGCGCAGTGCCAAGTGACGGTGATGACCTTCGCCCTGAGTACGACCTGTCCCAGCTGACTGGCGGTGTCCGGGGCAAGTACTACGAACGTGCAACGGCGGGCACGACGCTAGTGCTGCTGGAACGCGATGTGGCCGAAGCGTTTCCGGACGGGCAGACGGTGAACGAAGCACTGAGAGCGCTGATCACGGTTGCGAAATCACAGGTTCGAGCGACGAATCCCCGGGGCACGCTGGCTAACACCGCGCTGCAGCCGACGAGCCGCTCGCGGAAGCCTCGGTCGAAATCGCGGAAACGGAGCCGCGCGGCTGGCAGCTGAGCGCGAACGTTAGCCCGGCAGGGCCTGCGACGACGAGGTAGAGTACGGCCGTGCCGGAATCTCGCGGTTCTTTGGAATCATCATCCGCATGTTTCCAGAACTTGGCGCACCACATCACCGGCCGCACTTCCACGCGGTGTACCAAGAATTCAAGGCGGTGTTCGCCCTGAATCCCGTTGAGTGTATCGGCGGCGCTCTGCCACGAACACAGGAGCGCCTCGTCGAAGCCTGGGCAGAGATCCATCACGACGAACTCCTGCACGACTGGGCGCTCTTGCATTCCGGCCGTTCGCCGCTCAAGATCGAACCATTGCGGTAAGTGGAGACCAGGCACATGGATCATCGGATTCACCGAGTCCAGCGCTTCGAAATCGTGGGGCCGTACACGCTGGTGCTGGAGTTCGACGATGGCACTCAGCAGCGAATAGACTTCCGGCCTGTACTCGAAGGCGAGATGTTCGGGCCTCTGCAGGATCTGCAGGCGTTCAACGCCGTGGAGCTGGACTCGACGTTCGGAACGATTCAATGGCCGAACGGTGCGGACTTCGACCCGGAGACGCTTCACGATTGGCCCAAGTACCGCGAGGAGTTCGTCGCAATGGCCAGGCGTTGGGCGGCACCATCGAATCCCGCACCCGACGCGCGGGCTAACCCGCGAATGGAGCCGACGCGTCACTGACGGCGGATGGCGACCGCGGTGATCCGCCCGCGGGCTGTCACGCGCGGCAGTCGAGTGGTCGCTGGTTCTATGTCGGCATGGCCGTGTTCATGATTGCCGTGAGCGTGGCTGGCTTCGGACCGTCGATCATCGACCAGTCGCGACGGATCGCTCCCTTCACACCTTGGTCGATTGCGCATGGCGTTGTTTACAGCGCGTGGCTCTTCCTCTTTCTGACGCAAGCGACGCTCGCGGCGACTCGCCGTGTGGCGCTTCACCCGCGCGTGGGTCTCGCTGACATCGTGGTCGGGCTCCTCATGGTCGCGACCACGGTCGCTCTGGTGATCGCGTGGGGACGCCGCGGGTACGATGCCAGCGGCGACATCGCGCGCGTGTTTTCCACGCCACCCGGCGTCGCTGTGCGGACACCTCCAACTGCCGACTTCGCCCAGGCAATTTTCGGCGTGCTGGTGGGACCGTTCATCTGGGGCGTCTTCACTGCGGCGGGTCTCTGGAACCGACGCCGACCTGAGATCCACAAGCGGCTCATGGTGATGTCACTGGCAACGCTGGTCGACGTCCCACTTCTCCATCTCGTGGGCGTCGTGGTGAGTTGGCGGCCGGGTTTGCAAGCAGCGGCGTTTATCGCGTCGCGTGTCGTCGTTCTAACCGTTCTTGTCGCTGCCGCCATCAATGACAAGCTATCGTCGGGGCGTGTCCATCCCGTGTCGCTGTGGGTTCCGCTGTTTTACGTCGTCTGGGAGCTGGGATGGTGCCGTTGGTGATGTCCACCGACACCTGGCGTGAGTTTGCTGCTTGGCTCTTCCTGTAGCGAACAACTGCAATCTTGACGCGCCATCTAACAGGCCGCTGCACCTGGCGACATCGCTGCGCTCGCGCCCGCGCCTCGCGCACGGTGCTATCGTTGACGCGCGCGTGCCGTAGCGGAGCGGCATCGCGTTTGGGCAGATCCAACCAAGACTCGCAAGCATGATTCTTCCCCGAGTCCGTGATCCTCGATTCATTACCATCCGCCGTGGGGGAACGCTCACGGACTCCGACCACCGACTCCTGGCGTTGTGGGCGGCCACGTGCGCCGAGCACGTCCTCCATCTTTTCGAAACGGTCAAGCCCTCCGACCCACGGCCCCGACGAGCGATCGAGCACGCTCGGGCATGGGTGCGCGGCGAGGTCAAGATGATGCCGGCCCGGGCAGCGGGTGGCGGCGCCAACTCCGCGGCGAGGCCGCTGACCGGCGCCGCCAGGTTTGCGGCGTATGCTGCTGCCCAGGCGGCGGTGGTCGCGCACGTTGCCGCACACGAACTCGGTGCTGCAGCCTACGCGATCAAGGCTGTGCGCGCGGCCGCCCCTCCGAACGAGGGTGACCGCGCTGGCCGGATCGAATGCCAATGGCAGCGTGACCAGCTGCCGGAGGCGATTCGCGAGCTCGTTCTGGACGACCAGCGACTCAGAAACGGCATCTGCTGGTCGGTGTTCGACTGCTGAACCAACGGACCCAGAGATGATCATGACTGCCGGTCGATCAGTGAGCCGATTCGTGCTGGTTCTCGCGGTTCTCGGAACGATCGGATGCGACCGCGTCACCAAGCATCTGGCCGAGGAGGCACTCGCCGGCACCGCGGGCCGACCCTATCTTGCCGATACAGTGTGGCTCGGGTATGTCGAGAATCGCGGCGGGTTCCTGAGCGTCGGCGCCGGTCTGTCGCCGGCTCTTCGAACGGTCGTGTTCACGGGTGGCACCGCGTTGACGTTGGTCGTCTTGATCGTCGTGGCCATCCGATACAAGTGGGGCGGATGGCCGGCGATCGGTGTGGCCCTGTTCATCGCCGGCGGCGTGTCGAACTGGATCGATCGGGCTGTTCGCGGTAGCGTCGTCGATTTCCTGAACATAGGTATCGGGCCAGTGCGAACCGGCGTCTTCAATGTGGCTGACGTGGCCATCATGCTCGGGGCAGCCATCGTCGTCTTCGTCGGGTTCCGGCATACGCATACATCGGAAGAACCGAGTCCGCTCCAGCCGGAGGGGTAGTCTTCGCCGATGTTGGGCCAGCAATAGGCGATCAGGTCACAGGCCCGAGCCCTCCTGGGTTCGTCCTGATACCCTTGACAGCCCTGAATCCTGATTCCGGATTCCCGACTCCTTACATTGCGGTCACTATTGCAGTTATCGTGAAGGGGTATGCGCCTGTGGCGGCTGCACGGTCCGACGCGCGTGTTGAGCGCGGGTCTCTATCCGCACATGGATGGAACCGAGCTGCGTGTGTTCTTCGAGCCGGAACGCGCCAACGAAATCCTGGAGCGTCAGGTCGGTGAGGCCAAGCTGCTCGAGCGACGGGCCTCGGTCCTGCGACAGCAGCTGATCGACCAGGGCTGGGTGGAGCTCGAGAACGAGGCCTTCGGCCTGCCGCCGGCCGTTCGCACACCGAAAACGGGCATTCTCGCTGCACTTTCTGTGGCTACAGGGCTCGCATTCTGGTGGTGGCGGAAACGACGCGACTCGGGAGAGGAACCGGCTCCCTGAATCGTGACGTCGGCGATTGGGAGTTGGATTTTGGGAGTCGGGAGTTGACAATCACCTGATCATGCGCACGTCCGCGTGGCTCTCCTGGCTCTCCATGTCAATCGCGATACTGCTGGCAGTCACCGGCACCGTGATGGCGGCTCCGGTGATCGACCAGCTGCGGCTGATTGCGCCAGCCGCTCCAGGGGGCGGCTGGGATCAGACCGCGCGCGTGATGCAGCAGACGCTGCAGCGTGCCGGCATCGTCCGCATCGCGCCGGTCGAGAACATCCCGGGCGCAGCGGGAACGATCGGCCTCGCGCGCTTCGTTGGCGCCGAGCGCGGCAACGGCGACGTGCTGATGGTCTCCGGGCTGATCATGCTCGGCGGGATCGTGATGCACCGCTCTCCAGTCACCCTGCACGACGTCGTGCCGATCGCCCGACTTACCGGCGAATACGAAGTCATCGCCGTTCCCGTCGCATCGCCATTTCGTTCGCTCGCCGACCTCATTACCGCGCTCAAACAGAAACCCGAGGCGATCTCCTGGGGCGGTGGATCGGCCGGAGGCAGCGATCAGATGCTCGCCGGACTGATCGCGGATGCCGTTGGCATCAATCCGAGCCGTATCAACTACATCGCGTTCTCGGGTGGCGGAGAGTCCCTCTCGGCCGTGCTCGGCGGACAGGTGTCGGTCGGTGTCAACGGCCTCGCCGAGCTCGAACCGCAAATCGAAGCGGGAACGTTGCGCGCGCTGGCGATTTCCAGCAGTGAGCGGCTGCCCGGTCTGGACGTGCCCACCTTACGCGAGCAGGGCGTGAACGTGCAGTTCGAGAACTGGCGCTCGCTCGTCGCGCCGCCCGGCATCGATGAATCGGCCAGACGACGGCTCGAGAGGACCGTCGACGCGATGGTGCACTCCGCGGAGTGGCGTGAGGCGCTGCAGCGGTATCGCTGGATCGATCGCTATCTGATGGGGCCGCAACTGGCGACGTTCGTCGACGCGGACGAGCAGCGCGCCCGCGACATCCTGCGGAAGCTCGGCGCGCGCGATCGCGAGACGAATGGCGTGACCGACGCCGGTCCGTATCCGCTGCTGGTTCTGGGTGGTCTGATTCTCTTCGCGTGTGCCGCGGTGGTCGAGGCACGACGACGGCAGGCGAAGGTCGACGCGGCGCCGGTGGCCCGCGCGCGCGCACCGATTGCGTTGCTCGTGGTGGGCGTGCTCCTGCATCTGCTGCTGGCCGAACCCGCCGGATTCGTGATCGCGACGGCCGTGCTGTTCTGGTTCACGGCGCGGGCGTTCGACGATCGGCATCCGCTGCGCGATGCGATCGTCGCATCGGCGGTGTCGGTCTCCGCCTATCTTCTCTTCGTACGCGTTCTGCAATTGAGTCTCCCAGCCGGTGTACTCGCGCGCTGGCTATGACGCGCGAGCTGTCAATGCAAAATTCAACATTCAAATTTCAAACACGACTCAGAGAAAAGCGAGGTGACGCGACTGCGTTTTTATCCCGACGTTGCGAACCAGGTAGTGTTTGCATTTTGAATTTTGCATATTGCATTGACCTGGCGCAGGTGCGAAGCAGAGCGCCTCGTCGATGAACACCCTCGATGCCCTCCGTGATGGCTTCGCCAGCGCGGTGTCGCTGGCGCACCTGGCGTGGGCGCTGGTCGGTGTGACGCTCGGGACGGCGGTCGGCGTGCTGCCCGGCATCGGACCCGCCATGACCGTCGCCGTCCTGCTGCCCATCACCTTCAACCTCGAGCCTACGAGCGCCTTCATCATGTTCGGCGGCATCTATTACGGCGCGATGTACGGCGGCTCGACGACCAGCATCCTGCTGAACACGCCCGGCGAGACGGCGTCGATTGCGACAGCGATTGACGGCTACGAGATGGCACGACAGGGCAGAGGAGCCGCCGCGCTCACGACTGCGGCCGTCGGCTCGTTCGTGGCCGGCACGCTGGCGACGCTCGCGCTCACCTTCTTCGCGCCGCCGCTCGCCGCCGCGGCGCTCCGCTTCGGACCCGCGGAGTACTTCGCCTTGACCGTCGTGGCATTCACGACGGTCAGCGTGTTACTCGGCACCTCGATGCTCCGCGGGTTGTTCAGTCTGTTCGCCGGTCTGGCGTTGGGCCTGGTCGGGATCGATCAGCTCACGGGCGAGGCGCGGTTCTCATTCGGGATCCCGCAGCTGCTGGACGGGATCGACGTGCTGATTCTCGTGATCGGACTGTTCGCCGTCGGCGAAGCGATGTATCAGGTCTGGCAGTTCGGGCGCGACGAGATGCACGTGCTGCGGCTCGAGAAGTTCACCGGGATGACACGCGAGGAATGGAGCCGCTCGTGGAGGCCGTGGCTGCGCGGCACGGCGATCGGCTTTCCTCTGGGAGTGCTGCCCTGTGGCGGACCCGTCATTCCCACGTTCCTCTCCTATCTTGCGGAAAAACGCCTCAGTCGTGAGCCGGAGCGGTTCGGTCGCGGCGCGATTGAAGGCGTCGCGGGACCGGAGGCGGCCAACAATGCGGCGGCTGCCGGCGTGCTCGTTCCCTTGCTCACGCTCGGGCTGCCTTCATCTGCGACTGCAGCGGTTCTGCTGGCGGCGTTCGAGCAATACGGACTGCAGCCCGGGCCGCTCCTGTTTTCAACGCGCCCGGATCTCGTGTGGACACTGATCGCCAGCCTCTACATCGGCAACGTGATGCTGCTGGTGCTGAACCTGCCGCTGGCGCCCGTCTGGGCGCGCTTGATGCTGATCCCGAGGCCGCTCCTCTTTGGCGGCATCCTCGTGCTCTCCTCGATTGGCGCGTACAGCCTCAATCGATCGATGCTGGATCTCGTGCTCCTCTACGTCGTCGGCGTGATCGGCTGCGTGATGCGCGTGTGGGACGTCCCGCTTGTTCCGGCGGTGCTCGGTCTCGTCCTGGGTCCGATGGCCGAGCAGCAGTTCAGGCGAGCAATCGCGATCGGCGAAGGTCACGTGTCGGTGTTCTTCACGCGACCGATTTCCGCCGTTCTTCTGATCGTGGCGCTGGCCGTGCTCGTTGGACCCCGCCTGATCTGGCGATGGCCGACTGAGACGGCTTCGTGATGGAGCCGGGCGAAGTCGATGTCGCGGTCATCGGCGGCGGGAACGCCGCGCTCTGTGCCGCATTGACGGCTCGCGAGGCTGGCCGCAGCGTGATGATGCTGGAGTGCGCGCCGCGCGAGTTTCGTGGTGGCAACAGCCGCCACACGCGCAACCTGCGATGTGCGCATTCGGTGCCGACCGGGGTCCTGACGGATTCCTACACCGAGGACGAGTTCCTCTCGGACCTGCTGCGCGTGACCGGCGAGACCGACGAGCGGCTGGCGCAGCTCGCCGTGCGCGCGTCCGCGGAGTGCCCGGATTGGATGGCGCAACATGGCGCCCGCCTTCAGTCCTCACTCCGCGGCACACTGCACCTGGGTCGGACCAACGCGTTCTTCCTCGGCGGTGGCAAGGCGCTGATGAACAGCTATTACTCGGCTGCCGAGCGGCTGGGGATCAATGTGCGCTATGACGCCGAAGTCGTCGGCCTCGACCTCGAAGGCGGCACGTTCACATCCGCTACGGTCACCATCAATGGCCGTTCGCAATCGGTCCGTGCGAAGACCGCGGTGATCGCGTCTGGCGGGTTCGAGGCGAATATCGAATGGCTGCGCGATGCCTGGGGTCCGGCGGCAGACAACTTCGTGGTCCGGGGCACACCCTACAATCGCGGACGCGTCTTGCGACTGTTGCTCGACGCAGGCGTCGAGCCGATCGGTGATCCACGCGCCTGCCACGCCGTTGCCGTCGATGGCCGCGCGCCGAAATTCGACGGAGGCATCGTCACACGTCTCGATTCGATTCCGCTCGGGATTGCGGTCAACGCGCTCGGCGAACGCTTCTACGACGAAGGCGAGGACGTCTGGCCGAAACGCTACGCGACATGGGGAAGCCTCGTCGCTCGGCAACCAGGTCAGATTGCCTACTCGATTGTCGATGCGAAAGTGATCGGTCGGTTCATGCCGTCTGTGTTTCCGCCGATCGTGACCAACTCGATTAGCGAGATGGCGAGGCAACTGAACGTGCCGTCCGACGCGCTGGAAAGGACGGTCGCCACGTTCAATGCGGCCGTCCGGCCCGGCACGTTCAATCACACCGTGCTCGACGACTGCCACACCGACGGTCTCAATCCGGCCAAATCGCATTGGGCGCAGCGCATCGACCAGCCGCCGTTCTGGGCGTACCCGCTGCGTCCTGGGATCACGTTCACCTACCTCGGCGTTCGCGTGGATGACAACGCGCGTGTGATCATGAACGACGGCCGTCCGGCGACGAATATCTACGCGGCGGGCGAGATCATGGCCGGTAACATCCTCCGTCGTGGCTACCTTGCCGGATTCGGGATGACGATCGGGACCGTCTTCGGTCGCATCGCTGGGGCCAGCGCCGCGCGTCATGAGTGAACCAGCCAAACGCTCGGTCCTTCGCGGTCAGAGCGGCCCGTGGCTGGTTCACTACGGTATCTTCTGCCGCGCTCCGCGCGGCTAGCAGTCCGTGGTGGAAGTCCCGGCGTGGCACCGAGACCGGTGAGGCGCCCCGATCGCAAGGCGCGACGACTGAGAATATCGGCCCATATTTGATGGAGGAGCAACGCAGCGAGCGGGGATGCAT
>Ga0081539_10006450_pt1 | contig 11246 bp, 6 predicted proteins | sample TabmetS4T2R2_FD_71023 | JGI IMG/M metagenome (GOLD analysis project Ga0081539, IMG submission 71023) | Tabebuia heterophylla rhizosphere microbial communities from the University of Puerto Rico - S4T2R2 | ecosystem: Host-associated > Plants > Roots > Rhizosphere ...
CGCGCTCGACGGCGTGAACTCCATGCTGGGCAACGCCCCCGACCTGGCGGCGTTCGCTCGTTTGGCGCGCGAACACGACGCGGTGCTGTACGTCGACGACGCCCACGGGTTCGGCGTCGTCGGGGAGCGGACCGACGACGAGCTCTGCGACTGGGGCCGCCGGGGGAACGGCGTGATCCGGCACCAGGGCGAGACCTACGAGAACGTGATCTTCGTCGCGGGGTTCTCCAAGGCGTACTCCTCGCTGCTGTCGTTCCTGACCCTGCCGACGCGCCTGAAGGACGTGCTGAAGGTGGCGGCGCCGCCGTACCTGTACTCGGGCCCCTCTCCGGTCGCGTCGCTCGCCACCACGATCGTCGGCCTTGACGTCAACGAGGAACGCGGGGACGCGATCCGCCTGGAGATGCACCGGAAGACCGCGCGCGTGCTGGACCGGGTCCACGAGCTCGGGATCTACACGCCGAACCGGTCCGGCTATCCGCTGATCGAGATCCCGCTCGCGAACCACGAGGACATCGACGAGGTGGGGCAGTACCTCTTCGACCACGGGATCTACCTGACGATGGCCGCCTACCCCCTGGTACCGATGGACGAGGTCGGCTTCCGACTGCAGATCACGGCTGCCAACGACGACGAACAGATCGAACGGCTCTGCGAGGTGCTCGGGGAGATCAACGAGCGCTTCGAGCTGCAGCACGACGGACATCGCGAGCTCCTCCGGGAACGAGCCGCCCGAGCAGGAGGTGCACGATGACGAAGGGACCGGTCGCAGCGGGCCTGGGGCGAGCGGAGGAGCTCTCCGACGCCGGCGACTACGAAGCCGCGCTCGCCGAGCTGGATCGACAGCTCGAGGAGAACCCGCTCGAACCGGCCGTCCACACCGCCCGCGGCTGGGCGCTCGAGAACCTGGGTCCGAGGGGGCTGCCGGACGCGCGGGACGCGTACGTCCGCGCGCTGGAGCTCGATCCGTCCGCCCTGTGGGCGAAGGAGGGCCTCTCCAACGTGTACCGGCGGATGGGCTCCTTCGACGACGCGAACCGACTGGCCCGCGAGGTGGTCGAGGAGGGAACGCTCCGGGCCGACCGCGAGATCGACCTACTGGAGTTGGTGGGATGGTGCCAGCTCCGCCTGGGGGAGTTCGCGAGCGCGGTCGCCACGCTCCGCCGAGCCCTCGAGTTGGACGGTAGGTGGACGGCCGTCCGCTTCGACCTCGCGCTCGCGCTGCTGTGCGCGGGTGACCGCCCGCGGGCGTTCCTCGAGTACCAACGTGGGATCCACCAGGCCGTGAACGGAGGGGTCGAGCGTCTCGCCGGGATCGTCCGCATGGGCCTCGACGACCTCGAGGAGTGCCTCGCCGAGCGACCGGCGCTCGCCGCGACGCGCGAGGCGATCGCGGCTCGCGACCTGCTCCGCTCCACCCTCCGGGCCACCACCCGAACGGGGTGATGTATGCCCGCCCTGCCGGACCGCGTCCGGATCCTTCGGCCCCTCCGGCACCGGGACTTCCGCCTGCTCTGGACGGGGATGACCACGTCGCTGATCGGCGACGGCGTGTTCCTGGTCGCGCTCGCGTGGCAGGTCTACGAGCTCTCGAACGTCCCGACGGCGCTCTCGGTCGTCGGCGTCGCGATGACCGTGCCACAGGTGCTGTTCCTCCTCGTCGGCGGCGTCGTGAGCGATCGGTTCGACCGGCGGGTCGTGATGATCGGGGCCGACGCGGTGCGGGCGATCGCGCTCACGGCCCTGGGTCTGCTGTCGGTGGCCGGGGCGCTGCAGCTCTGGCACACGATGATCGTGGCCGCGATGTTCGGGGGCGGGTCGGCGTTCTTCGGGCCGGCGTTCGACGCGATCGTCCCGCAGCTCGTTCCGGCCGATGACCTGAATCAAGCCAACTCGCTCGATCAGTTCATCCGTCCGGCGGCGGCGCGGATGATCGGACCGGCGGCCGGCGGCTGGCTGATCGCCGCGTGGGGCGGGAACCCGGGCCCGGCGTTCTTGATCGATGGCTTGACCTTCGTCGTATCCCTTACGTGCGTGTCGTTGATGCGGCGAGGTGCGATCGACCGGTCGGCCGACGAGGAGAGCACCGCCCTCCAGGACATCCGCGAGGGCTACCGGTTCGTGCGGTCGCGCACGTGGCTGTGGGGCACGTTGCTCGCGGCGACGCTCGCGTACCTCATCTTCTGGGGACCCTCCGAGGTCCTGCTGCCCTTCGTCGTCAAGAACCACATGCACGGCTCCGCCGGCGACCTGGGGATGATCCTCGCGTTCGGCGGCGTGGGCGCGATGTTCGCCGCGATCGTGATGGGCAACCGCGAGGTGCCTCGCCGGCACATCACGTTCATGTACGGCGTGTGGACGCTCTCGACCCTCGCGGTGGCCGGCTACGGGCTGGCGTCGTTCCCCTGGCAGGCGATGGCGGCCTGTTTCGTGTTCAACGCGCTCGAGGGCGCCGGGACGATCGTCTGGGCGACGACGAAGGGCCGGCTGGTCCCGCACCGGCTCCTCGGACGGGTGTCCAGCCTGGACTGGTTCATCTCGATCGGGCTCGTCCCGGTCTCGTATGCCGTGACCGGACCCGTGGCTGCCCTCTTCGGTGCCCGGGCGACCCTCGTGGGCGCGGGGGTGCTCGGGGGGATCGTGACACTCAGCTTCCTGTTCCTCCCCGGGATGCGGGACGTGGAGCGGTCGGGGGAGCTCGGCCGAGTCTCGATCGAGCGCGAGGACGTGGCGACCGCGATGGGAGCCGACGGGGATCGGATCCCCGTCGGCGTGGGTGAGGGACCTGCCTCGGCCGAGGCCGAGGCAGGCTCCTGACCAGCGGTGATGAAGCTAAGGGGAGGTCGCCGGGGGCCCGATAACCAACGGGTGAGGCAGAGGGCCTGGTACGCGTACCTCCTGGGCGGTGCGGCCCTCCTCGGGGTGTACCTGTTCGTCCCCGGGATGCGCCTCGGCCCTCTCTTCAACGTGATCGCGATCTCCTCCCCGATCGTGATCCTGATCGCCGTTCGCGTGTGGCGGCCGGACGCTCGGTGGCCCTGGTACCTGTTCGCGCTCGGTCAGACGCTCTTCGTGACCGGTGACGTCATCACGTACAACTACGACCGATTCTTCAACTGCGTCGAGTGCCTGCCGTTCCCGTCGGTCGGCGATGTGTTCTACCTCTCCGTCTATCCCTGTCTCGTCCTCGGCATCCTGTTGCTGATCCGGTGGCGCAGCCCCGGCGGCGACCGTGAGAGCATGATCGACTCGCTGATCGTCGCGATCGGGATCGGGACGATCTCCTGGGTTTTCCTGTTGTCGCCGCTGGCCCACGATGCGGCCTCGAGCCCGCTCGAGAAGCTCACCGCGATGGCCTATCCGGCCATGGACCTGATCCTGCTCACCGTCGTCGTGCGGCTCGCGATCGGCGGAGGACGTCGCGCGGCTTCGTTCTATCTGATGGCCGGCGCTGCGCTGGCGTTGTTCGTGACCGACTTCGCCTACAGCTACATCTCCGTCACCGGCTACGTGTACCAGCAAGACGGATACCTCGAAGCGGGCTGGGCGACGTTCTACCTCCTCTGGGGTGCGGCTGCGCTCCACGGATCGATGCGGGCCCTCTCGACGAGGACCCCCGACGCCGACCCGCGTCTGTCGCGAGGGCGGCTCGCGATCCTCGCGCTCGCGTCCCTCCTCGCCCCCAGCGTGATGATGATCCAGCACTTCCTCTCCAAGAACGAGGACCTCCCCGTCCTGATCGCCGCGTCGGCCGTGCTGTTCCTCCTCGTGGTGATGAGGATCTCCGGCCTGGTTCGGAAGCAGGAGGCATCGGCGAGCCGCGAGCGCGCGCTCCGCGGCGCCGGCACCGCGCTGGTGACGGCGACGAACCGGGAGGGCATCTACGCCGCCGCCCTCCAGGCCGCGCGTTCGATCTCCGGTCCGGACGCGGTGATCCGCGTCCTGGCGGGGGATGAAGGGCCTGACGAGTTCGTCGTCGTCGCCGCCGAAGGCGGCGACGATGTCACCGGACGGTCGATCTCGCTCACGATGCTGCCGTCCTGGAAGCGAGACCGCCTGCGCGGTCATCGATCGTACGAGGTGCCGCTCGCCGAAGCGCAGCTCGCGGAGCCACTGGGGGTCCCCGATGACTGCAGGGTGCTCTTGAACGGCCCGCTGTTCATGAAGGACGAGCTGCGCGGCCTCCTGGTCGTCGGCAGTCCGACATCGCTCCCGCGCCCGAACCGGGAGACCCTCGAGGCGCTGATGTCGCAGGTCGCCCTGGCATTGGACAGCGCCGCGCTGACGGAGGACCTCCTGCGTCAGCAGACCGAGGCGCGGTTCCGGTCGCTCGTCCAGAACTCGACGGACGTCGTGATGGTCGTCGACGTCGACTCCACGATCCGGTACGCGAGCCCCTCCGCCCAGCGCGTGTTCGGCTACCAGTCGGAGGAGTTGGAGCGCACGAAGCTCACGAGCTTGATCCACCCGGACGACAAGGCGCAGGTGATCCAGTTCCTCACGCCGAGCGCGCGCGACGGTGGCACGGCGATGACCCAGTTGATCGAGTCGCGGATGCGGCACCGCGACGACTTCTGGCTCCACGTCGAGACGCTCCGGACGGACCTGATGCACGACCCCAACGTGAAAGGCATCGTCCTGAACTCGCGCGACGTCTCGGAGCGGAAGGCGTTCGAGGAGCAGCTCGCGCACCAGGCGTTCCACGACTCGATCACCGGCCTCGCCAACCGGGCGCTCTTCCGCGACCGCGTCGAGCACGCGCTCGAACGCCAGACACGCAGTGACAAGCCGATGTCCGTCCTGTTCATGGACCTCGACGACTTCAAGACGATCAACGACTCGCTGGGCCACGCCGCCGGCGACCGGCTGCTCGCCGAGGTGGGGGAGCGCCTCCGCGCGTGCCTCCGGACGCCCGACACCGCGGCCCGGCTGGGCGGCGACGAGTTCGGCATCCTCCTCGAGGACGGCGGCGAGACCGTGGGTGCGGCGGACGTCGCGGCGCGGATCCTCGGCGCCCTCGAGGCGCCCTTCCAGCTGGACGGCAAGGAGGTCTTCATCCGGGCGAGCATCGGGATCGCCTCGTCCGGCTCGGGGCTGGCAACGGGTCCGGAGGGCGCGGAGGAGCTGTTGCGGAACGCCGACGTCGCGATGTACATCGCGAAGGAGGCCGGGAAGAACCGCTACCAGGTCTTCGAGCCGAAGATGCACGACACCGCGCTCCGGCGCCTCGAGCTGAAGGCCGACCTCCAGCGCGCCGTCGACAACGACGAGTTCGACCTCGTCTTCCAGCCGGTGATCCGACTGGCGACCGGCGAGATCGACGGGTTCGAGGCGCTGATCCGGTGGAACCATCCATCCCGCGGTTCGGTGGGCCCACTCGACTTCATCCCGCTGGCCGAGGAGACCGGGCTGGTGGTCCCGATCGGTTCGTGGGCGCTGCGCGAGGCCTGCCGCCGCGGCCGGTTGCTGCAGCCCGACGACCAGGACGGTCAGCCGCTGCACATCTCGGTGAACCTGTCCGCCCGGCAGCTGCAGCGCCCGGAGATCGTGCAGGAGGCGGCCCAGATCCTGCTGGAGACCGGACTCGCGCCCGAGCGTCTCGTCCTCGAGATCACAGAGAGCGTGATGATGCAGGACATGGCCCTCTCGAACGAACGGCTCAACCAGCTCCGAACGCTCGGCGTGAAGATCGCGGTCGACGACTTCGGGACCGGCTACTCCTCGCTGAACTACATCCGCCGGTTCCCCGTGGACATCCTGAAGATCGACAAGTCGTTCGTCGACGAGGTCAGCGAGGGGGGCGAGGAGTCGGCACTCACGGCGGCGATCGTCGACCTCGCCGGCATCCTGAACCTCCGTCCCGTGGCCGAGGGGATCGAGCGGGCCGACCAGCTCGAGAAGCTCCTGGAGCTCGGATGCGAGTTGGGTCAGGGGTTCTACTTCTCCGCCCCGCTCTCGGTCGACGGGGCGATCGAGCTGCTGCGGACCCGACGGGTGCTCGCCAGTCGCGACGCCGAGCTGACCTCCTGACGATCGCGCGACGCGGAGCTCAGGACGGCATCCGGACCAGGACCGATCCGCCGATGTCGTCCAGCGTGAGCTGGCCGACGCGGTCCACGGTCTGGAGGCTGAACGAGAAGGTCGTCCCGATCCCCAGCTCCGAGTCCACCCAGATCCGACCGGACATCGCCTCGACCAGCGTCCTGGCGATGTAAAGGCCAAGGCCCGTGCCGGGGCGCCGGGCGCCGGAGCCGTCCTGGACGCGGTAGAAGCGGTCGAAGATCAGATCGCGGTGACGGGGAGCGATCCCCTCGCCGCGGTCGCGCACCGAGATCGTCACCGACCCGTCGCCGGGGGTGACCAGCACGTCGACCGGGAGGCCCACCGGCGTGTACTTGTCGGCGTTGGAGAGCAGGTTCAGCACGACCTGCTCGATCCGGAAGGGGTCGGCGAACACGATCACGGGCTCGTCGACGTCGTGCAGGGCGACCGGCCGGTCGGGGTGTTGCTCCCGGAACTCGGTGATCAGGCGGCCCAGCACATGGTCCAGCGGGACGGGCTGGAGGTCGACGACCAGCCCGCCGGCCTCGATCAGCGACACGTCGAGCATGTCGTTCACGATCCGCTCGAGGCGCTGAGCCTGCCGCAGCATGATCCGGTAGTACTCGTGCCGCTTCTCCGGCGAGTCGTCGACCGTGCCCTCGACGAGGCTGGCGAGGAACCCGCGCAGCGGCGTCAGCGGCGAGCGGAGCTCGTGCGACACCATCGAGACGAAGTCGCGCTTGATCTGCTCGGCCTTCATCTCCTCGCCCGCCTCGCGGACGACGACGATCTTGGCCGGCAGGGAACCGTCGTCATCGCGGATCGCGCTGGTGCGCAGACGCAGCTCCTTCGGAGCCCCTTCCCTCGTGGTGGCGGTCGTCGTGCCGACGCGGACATGCTCTCCGTCGTCGGCGAGGATCGTGATCGCGCCGAGCCCAAGGAGGTCCTCGCAGCGCCGACCGACGGCATCCCGTTCGGCGTACCCGACCAGCGCGTGCATCGCCGGGTTCCACGTCGTGATCCGACCGTCCGCGTCGACCGTGAAGACGCCGTCGGAGGTGTGCGACACGATCTCGGCGAGCCGGGCCCGCTCGAGCGTCTTGCCGTAGACCCGGTGGTTCCGCAGACGCGCCGCGATCTGCGTGGCGAACCCGTCGATCAGCACGCGTTCGGGCGCGGTGAGCACGGCGACCCGATAGATCGCGAGGACCCCGCGGACGTCCTGCCCGTCGCCGACCATCGCGATCTGCGGCGCCACGCCGTCGCGGACGGCGACGAACGCGTCCAGCGGGTCGGGGCCCGCGTCGTCCACCGTGAGGTGACGGATCCCGTCGGACGTGTGGACCGCGACCATGCTGTCGTCGATCACGACGAGCTCCACGTGCTCCGCCGGAAGCAACTGCTCGAGGAGACCGAGGAAGTCCGCGAAGCTCTCGTTCACGGCCAGGGGACCGGTGAGCGCCCGGCCGGCTTCGTAGAGCGTCTGCATCTGATCGCGCTCGCGGATCCCGTCGACCCATCGGCGATACGTCACGTACGCGAGCGTCACCGGCGCCAGCATCAGGATCAGCGCGGTGGGGTGGCTCGCCCACGAGATCGCGCCGAGGATGCCGAGGGCCATGTTGCCGAGCCAGTGCATCACGTTCAGCGTGAGCGGCGCGCGGAGGACGTCGACGAACCGCGTGCCTTCGACCATCGAGACGACCAGGACGATCGCGCTCGCGTTCACGGCGAACGCGGCGAACATCGCGATCACCACGGCCGCCCAGCGCACCGGGTCCATCGGACCGGTGCCCCACGTGTGGAGCACGCCGAAGAGGGCCTCGGCCAGCATGATCCCGATCAGGAACTGCGAGACGTTGTACGCGATCTTGAACGGCTTCCATCGGTTCCACGCCTGTCCCGTCGTGACCCCCACGAGGACGGCCACCGTCAGAACGGCGGGCGACACCAGCAGCAACGCGCCGGCCCAGACGCCGTCGGTGAGCGCGAAGTTCACGGTCTCGGTGCCGCGCCGGAGCGGGATCGAGCAGCGCTCGGCGGCGAGCGTGAGACCGGCGATCACCGCGACCGCGGCCAGGTCGCCGAGGTCCCATCGCGCGATCTCCGGGAGTCGGATCGCGACGCAGGCGATGCCCAGCGCGACGGCTCCGAGGATCAGGTTCGTGACCGAACGAGGAAGGCTCTTCATCGTCGCACCTCAGCTCCAGGTCGTGGAACTCCAGCTCGTCGAGCTCCATGAGGTCGAGCTCCAATACATCCCGCTCCACGACGTCGAGCTCCACGAGGTGCTCGACCATCCGGCGTTCTCCGCGATCAACGAGGACCACGTGGTCGAGGACCACGAGGTCGAGGACCACGAGGTCGACGACCACGACGTGGAGTCCCAGGCATCGCCGAGCACGTCACGCTCGCCGCTGACGAGGTCGAGGACCCCGTCGTGGTTCAGGTCGGCGGTGACGTGGAAGCGGCCACGGCTGGCCTCGATCGCGCCGTTCCCGGTCGCTCGGGTCAGGCCGCCGTTCGCCCAGTCGGTGCTCATCGCGTTCTGGACCGCCGTCGCGGCGTCGATCATGCCGGCGCCGCCGCCCGACCGGTAGCGATAGGAGCGGAAGGTCGCTCCCATCATGATCGCCTTCACGTTGTTGGGCCGGAGCGTCGGGTTCGCCTGGTACATCATCGCCGCGATGCCGGTGACGATCGCGCCGGCCTGCGACGTGCCCGTGCCCTTGAGATAGGCGTTGTCGAGCACCGCGTCCGGGTGGAGACCGTCGATCGTGCTCCCTGCGTCTCGGGCGGCGACGATCGTCGTCCCCGGCGCCACGAGCTCCGGCTTCTCGAAGCCGTCCGGCGTCGGGCCGCGGCTGGAGAACGGCGCGATCTCGTCGTCGGTCCGGTCGAGCGTGCGCTTCACGTCCACCGCGCCGACGGTGATCACGTAGGGGTCGTCAGCGGGCTTGTTGATCGTGCCCGATCCCGGACCGCGGTTGCCGGCCGACACCACGACCGTGATGCCGGCGGCCCACGCGCGCTCCACCGCCGCGTCGAGCGGATCGAGCGCGTAGGGCTGCACCCCGTCGGTGCCGAAGGACAGGTTGAGGACCTTGATGCCGTACTCGGCTCGATGGGTGACGACCCATTGGAGGGCCGCGATCACGACCGAGACGTCGGTCGATCCGTCGGCGCCGGCGACCTTGATCGAGACGAGCTTGGCGCCGGGCGCGACCCCGCGCCACTTCCCGCCGGAGGCAGCGCCGTTCCCGGCGATCACGCCGGCCATGTGCGTGCCGTGACCGTACGCGTCGTCCCCGTTGCCGCCGGGCGTGAAGTCGATCCGCGCGACCACACGGTTGCCGAGATCCTCGACGCGCGCGACCCCCGTGTCGATCAGCGCGACCGTCACCCCGGTGCCGTCGATCCCGTCCGGGACGGCGTTCAGCCGGATCGTCTTGCGCCAGGCGAGGTTCGGCTCGAGGTCGTCCCAGAGGTCGGTCACCGTGCCGGCCATCCGGATCCGGCCGTCGACGGCGAGGTCCGCCACGGCCTCAGCCGCCGCGAGCCCCGCGATGCGGGAGGCCGGAACCTCGGCGGCGAAGCCACCGATCAGCGGGAGGGGCCGGGTGACGCGTCCGCCGATCGCGTGGATCAGATCCTCGGCCGCGTCGGTTCGGGGAGCCCGCTCGTGGACGATCACCTGGACGAGGCGAGACGCCGCCGGGATCGGCGTCTGCACGATCGCCGCCGCCAGCAGCCCTGAGGCCGCCAGCGCGATCAGGGTCGTCAGCCGGTGTCGGAACGTGATGCGCCTGATCGCCCATCCCGAGGCGCCGATCGCAGCCATCCGTTCCCTCTCTCCCCACCGGCACTCGGCGTCGGCCGGACGATGGGACACTCTGGCCCCCGAGGGGGCCACAGCACCATCGCTCGGATGTCGCGTTCTTGCGTGGGTCACGGTGGACGCGACGCGCCGCAACGGCGGACGGAGATCGGTCGGGCCGGGGGACCCCGCCGCTCGGTCCTTCGCCGGATGACGACGGGTCCCTCGACCGCTAACGCACCCGACCCTAGACTCCGGCCATGCAGCGCCAGAGCGGCGGGCGGGGGGTCGGCGCCGAAACAGGGGCCGGGGGCGAGAGCCCGGCCGCCGGCGTCGGATGCTGCGACTGCGCGGGAGCGCCGCAGGCGACCAGCGCCAACAGCAGCGCCGCGATGTGCAAATGCCGCATCATGGCGTGGCGCAGCTTACCGGAGTTCGGCGCAAGTCAAGCGCGGGTTTCCCCTAGGTGCGTACCGGAGTCAGCCGGCGCAGGCTAGCGAGAGAGCCGCCATCCGAGGAGGAGCAGGCAGATGCGAAACGTTCACATTGTCGGAATGACGGTGGCCGCGGTCATGGCCGCCGCGGCGCTTGCCGCCGGCGCCGTCCCGAAAGCCGGACCCGGCTGGACAGGTCTCACTGAGCCGGAAGAGCTCATCGAGGCGCGCGAAGCGCTGATGGTCGAGATGGAGCGCATCATGCGACCCCTCGACTCGTTCACGATCGGGGAGCCGGCTGATCCCGAGGACTTGCGCTCCATTGCCCAGACCGTGTCGCAGATCCTGCTGGCGGTGCCGCATCTGTTCCCGCCGACCACGAACCTGTACGACCCGAAGGCCGAGACGCCGAAGACGTTGGCGCTGCCAGCGATCTGGAAGAACTGGGCCGCGTTCGAGAAGCTCGCGCTGGCCGCGCAGGAGCAGGCCGAAACGGTCTCGAAGATGCGGACGCCGGACGATCTCAAAGCCGGCGCGCTCGCGCTGCGCGCGACGTGCGACGCGTGCCATGCGGGCTTTCTGCGCCCGTATGTGCCGGCCAAGGTCGAGGAGAGCGACCTGAACTTCGACTTCGACAGCGCGCTGAAGAAGAAGTAGTCGCCGCCACGCGTAGCTCAGGGTCTCGCGAGCGTGGCGAGCCGCGCGATCTCGCCGGCGTCGGCGACGGTCTCGAGCGTGGCGATCACGCGGTCCAGCTCTTTCGCTCGCTTCTGGCCGAGTCGTTCCGCGGCGGCCGCGACGAAGCGCTCACGCACTCCGTCGGCGTTCGTCGGCACGACGTCATCAACGCGCTGCTCGAGCACGTTGCCGGCACGCGTGTGCACGGCGACTCCTGCCCCTTGCTTCGCCGGAAACGCTTTCGTGAAATCGGCGTCGACCTCGAGTCGCACCAG
>Ga0081539_10006451_pt1 | contig 11246 bp, 10 predicted proteins | sample TabmetS4T2R2_FD_71023 | JGI IMG/M metagenome (GOLD analysis project Ga0081539, IMG submission 71023) | Tabebuia heterophylla rhizosphere microbial communities from the University of Puerto Rico - S4T2R2 | ecosystem: Host-associated > Plants > Roots > Rhizosphere ...
CTCGATGGGCGGCAGCGCGTTGTAGAAACCTCTTCGGACGATGACGCGCAAGTCCGGCCTGTCGCGCACGGCCACCTCGACGCGCTGGTACTTCAGGCTGTGCTCGCCCGAAACTTCGGGCCGCCAAGCGAGCAGGTAGTAACGCGCGGTCTCTTTGAGCGCGCCCGAAACGGCGCGGTTCAAGGCGTTGGTGTTGAGGAGCGCGCGCCCGCCCGTCTCCGACGCGAGCGTGTAGAGCGGCGACTGGAGCGCGCTCAACTCGCTGCTATTGACGGAGGCGAGTTGACCGCCGGGGTCGAAGGCTACGTCGGATGAGGCGTCGGGAGCACCCGTGCGAAGCCCTTGCGCGTCGAGCGAGTAGATGACGACTCCGGTGCGCGCCGCCATGTCTGAGATGCGGCGCATCCATTCGCGCAGCGTGTCGTCGCGGTCGTCAACGAGGAAGCCGTCGGAGATGAAGAAGACGATTTTGCGGCCCGGCATCCGCGAAGAGTTGCGCACCATCAGGTAGAGCGACGCGAGCGTGTTGAGACTGACGCTGCTCGACTGCATGACGATATTGCGCGCGCGCGCCTCGACCTGCGCTTCGGCGGCGGCCCGACTCATTCCGGGGATTTCGCGCAGGAGCGCCGCGACGAAGAAGTCGAGCACCGGGCTGTCGCCGCGCTCGATGGCCCGCGCGTGCGACTCCGTCATCGGAGGGTTCTGCCCGTCGCTTGTTACGTTAGGGCGCGCGTTGATGCGCGAGGCCGCGGTGCGCAGAACGGTCTTGTTCTCCGTGAACTGTTGTAGGAATCCTATCTGCCCGCTCGCCGACGCGACCTGTCCGATGTCGTTCTGCCCGATCTCTTCGTCTATGAATCGAAGGAGCGTCTGGCGTATGCGCATGCTGCTTCCGGGCGAAAGGTGCAGGTCGTCAACGAAGAAGGCGACCGTGCGACCGCGGTCGAGCGGGAGCGACGCGCCCCTATCCGTGCCCGACTTGACTCCGCGCGCGGCGGCGAGTTGCGCGTCCTCGTTCACAGTCCCGGCCTCGACGCGGTCGAAGAAGACGACGGACTGCGGCTTGCCGTCAATCTTCAACTCAAACTGATCCTGCTTCAGCCCGTCAACGAACTTGCCGCCCTTGTCGAAGACCATCACGTCGGTCTGCACGAGGTCGGAGCTTATCCGAACGATTTCATCCTCGTCGGCGCTCTTCGGTGTTCGCGCGGGCGAGTTTTGAGCAAGCGCGGCGTTGTTGAAGAGCAGGCAGAGCGCGGCTAAGGGCGAGAAGAGAAGACGCGTGCGGGAAAACTTTTTGGACTGCATCGTGAACCCTTGAAGGCGTCGGGGAACGACCGGCTCGAATCTTAACACGCTGCGGACGGCGCGTGAATGAAAAGCGGAGCGAGGGGCTAAAAAAACGTGTCGAAAACTTTCGTTTCGTACGCGCGTATAATTTCCCGTACTTTCGTCGGAACTTTGAACCCTCAGATGCCGTGCGCGTCGGCGCGGGTTTGCCCGCGGTCGCTACGGAATTGGACGCGAGGTCGGTAAAATCTGCCGCAAGCGGGCGCGTCTGCTCGCATGGTCAACGTGGGAATCAAAAAACTTGAGCGAACAGAAGACCACACTCCTCCTCGAAGGCGTCACGAAACGCTTCGACGACTTCACAGCCGTTGACGCTTTGAGCGTGCATGTCCGCGCGGGCCGAATCTTCGGACTGCTCGGCCCGAACGGAGCGGGGAAGACCACGACGATTCGCATGATCGTCGGCATCACCGCGCCCGACGAAGGACGCGTCGAGTTGTTCGGCCAACGCGTCACGCCCGAACTACAGAACCGCATCGGCTACCTGCCGGAAGAGCGCGGACTCTACAAGCGCATGCGCGTCGGCGAGCAGTTGCGTTTCTTCGCCGAGCTTAAAAACTTCGCGGGGCGCGAGGCCGAAACCGCGGTTGACCGTTGGCTGGAGAAGGTGAAACTGTCGGAGTGGAAGCGCAAGAAGGCTTCGGAACTCTCGAAAGGGATGCAGCAGAAGATTCAGTTCATCGCCGCCGTGATGCACGACCCAGACCTCGTCATACTCGACGAGCCTTTCTCCGGCCTCGACCCCGTCAACGTCGAACTCCTCAAAGACCTCGTGCTTGAGTTGAAGGCGGCAGGCAAGACTATCATCTTCTCGACGCACCAGATGGAAGTGGCGGAAAAAATCTGCGACGACATCTGCCTCATCAATCGCTCGCGCAAGGTTCTCGACGGCACGATACGCGACGTGAAACGCGGCTTCGGTCGAAACGCCGTCGCGCTGCGATACGAGGGCGGCGACGGCGTTTTGGAAGACCGCGCGCTCGTCGCCAGCGTCGAGCGGCACAGCGACGACACAGAGGCGCTGCTCGCGCCGGGCGCAGACGCGCAGGAACTTCTACGGCGTCTGATTGCCGCGGGCGCGAGCGTGACGAAGTTTGAGTTGGTCGAGCCGAGCTTGCACGACATCTTCATCGAAAAGGTCGGAGGGGCGGAGTGAAAAAGTTTCTTGCGGTAGTCAAGCGCGAGTATGTGCAGCGCGTCAGAAGCCGCATGTTTCTGGTCGTCACGGTCGGCGCGCCTTTGATGTTCGCGCTCTTCACGGTCGTCCCCATGCTCATCGCAAACATTCGCGCGGGCGGCCCCGTGCGCATCGCCGTCGCCGACGAAACCGGTCGAATGTATGAACGCGTGCGCGACTCGCTCGCCAAAGAACGCGGCGACGACGAAGAGTATGACGCCGCGCGCGTCTCCGACGTTAATCAGAACAGCGACGAGCGCATCAAGCGCGCCGCGAAGGCGAGCGAGCAAGGGTTCGCCGTCGAACGCGTGGAGACTGAAGGGCGTACGACCGACGAACTGACGCGCTCGCTCGATGAGCGACTGCGTCAAGAGAAGATTGACGCTTACTTGATTCTCCCGAAGGACATACTCGAAAGCGGCGAGGCTCTCTTCATCATGCGCAACGTCGGCGACGTGTTCACGCGCGGGCAGGTCAAAGATCGTCTATCGGGCGCGGTGCGCGACGAGCGCCTGAACGAGCGCGGCATCACGCCGGAAGCGATGCGCGGCATCAACCAGCCCGTGAAGTTTAAGGCGACGAAGGCGGGCGCGGGTCAAGACAAGGGCGAGGGTTTCTATCTAGTCTTCGGCGTCGGCTTCGTCATCTACCTGACGATACTCATGTACGGCCAAGTCATCCTCGGCGCGGTCATCGAAGAGAAGGAGACGCGCATCGCCGAGATTCTGTTCTCCTCGATTCGCGCGTTCCCTTTGATGATGGGCAAACTCATAGGCGTCTCGCTCGTCGCGCTGACGCAGTTTGTAATTTGGGGACTCGCCTTCGTCGGACTCGGCACATACTTCGCCGCGCAAGGCATGAGCATCAAACTCCCGCACCTGCCCGCGAGCCTCTTCGCCTATCTCCTACTCTTCTTCCTGCTCGGCTACTTCATCTACGCGACCATCTACGCGCTCGTCGGCTCGATGGTTACAACGGCGCAAGAGGGCGGCCAACTAGCGATGCCGATTATCCTCATACTCGTCGTCGGCTTCTATCTGGTCTTCCCGGTCATCCGCAGCCCGAACTCAAACTTCGCCTTCTGGGTCTCGATGATTCCTTTCTTCGCGCCGATAACGATGCTCGTGCGAATCGTGACTCAACAGCCGCCGCTCTGGCAGATTGTTCTCTCGCTCGCGATAGGCTTCACGACGGTCGCGCTTCTCATCTGGCTCGCCTCGCGCGTCTATCGCGTCGGGATGCTCATGTACGGCAAGCGCGCCACAATCCCGGAGGTTCTCAAGTGGATACGGCAAACTTGAGTATAATCGTGCGGCATGGCATTCGAGATTGAGAAAAAGTATCGCCTCGACGCCGCGTGGAGCGAAGCCGTTCGACGCAGGCTCACGGAGGCGCGCGCGGAAGTCGTCTGCGCGACGGCGTTCGAGGAGAACGTAATATACGGCGGGCCGGGACTCGACCCGCGTCGCCGCGTGCTTCGTCTGCGTCGAACTGAAGGCCGCGCCGTCCTCACATTCAAGGAGCGCGGGCCGGACGCCTCGCCAATCAAACGACAGCGCGAGGACGAGACCGAAGTCGCCGACGCCGACGCGCTCGCCTTGATTCTCGACGCGCTCGGCTACCGCCCCGCGCTCGTCTATGAGAAGCGCCGCGCGACTTGGCGTCTGGCGGGTGCTGAAGTCGTCTTAGACGAACTGCCCTTCGGACTCTTCCTCGAAATCGAAGGCGAAGAGGACGCGATAGACGCCGCCGAAAAACTTCTCGGCCTCGAAACCGCCGAAGTCGAACACGCAACCTACCCCGCGCTCGCCCAGCAATACGGCACGACGAGAAATGGCGTCGTCGAAGCGCGTTTCTGAGATAACGTCTTAAATTATCAGGCAGTTAACCACAGAGGCACAGAGGACGCAGAGGCTGCACAGAGAGATTCATTCTCTGTGCATCCCCCGTGTTCTCTGTGCCTCTGTGGTTAACTTCACACCCATAAGTTCGAGAGTGAAAAGAACCCGCATAGATTTCCGTTGACAATGGGCGCGCGTGGGCATATCGTCTGGCCCGCCCGTAGAGGGCCGCACGCAGGCGTCAACCTTACAACCTTTTTTCAACGGAGGCCGTGAAAGATGAGATTCGACGAGAACATCTTCTTCGAGCGTTACCAGCAGATTTTCGGCGCGCTCGGTCGCTACCAACTCGAAGGACTCACGCGCATGATTCAGGCCGCCGAACGCGACCCGTCGTTTACGAGCGTGCGCCAACTCGCCTACGCCTTCACGACCGTACAGCGCGAGACGAACGTCGGCGGCACGGTCGAAGGTCGCCGCGTGCTTCTCACCTACAACCCGATCACCGAACTCGGCAGTCGCGCATACATCATGCGCCACTACGAGGGCCGGCGCGACCTCGGCAACACGCAACCCGGCGATGGTTGGAAGTATCGCGGGCGCGGCTACGTGCAGATAACCGGGCGCATCAACTACACGAAGTTTGCGCGCCTGCTCGGAGTTGACCTCGTCAATAACCCAGACCTCGCGCTCGACCCCGACCACGCTTGGTCAATCCTCTCGCTCGGAATGCATCAAGGACTCTTCACCGGAAAGAAACTCGACGACTACATCCCGCGCGACGACCGCGCGCGCACCGACTACTTCAACGCCCGACGCATCATCAACCCCGGCGAGATTCGCGTCCGCCCCGACGTTGTGACGCAGATGGCGAAGAACGCCGTCAAGTGGGAGGCGATGCTCCGCGCGGCCCTCATCTCCGACACCACGCTCGCCGCCGAACCCGTTCTGCCCACGTCAATCGGCGCGCCGCCGATGGGTAACGAAGACGACGACGTTGCGGTGGAGACAGCGCCCGCGCTCGCCGGGCGTCCGACAAACGGCGGCGCGAGCACCGCGACGACGGTCACCGTCGCGCCCATCATACAGCCCGCGACCGACTACACGCTTCCGACCGTAATCGGCGGCATCACTTCCACGCCCGCCGCGCGTTCGTCTTTCGACTACGGCAGCATCTCGGTCGAGGGCGTGAGCCGACCCGCGCCCGCGCGCCAGACCGACTTCCTACAGGCGTCGGTCGGCGGCGTCAAACGCCTCTGGGCCTTCGTCGTCGGCCTCATCGCAACGGGCGTCGGCGGCGCGTTCGGCTTCATCAAAGACAACCCCGTCGTCGTCGTCGCGCTCATCGTCGGCGTCACCGTCCTCGTCATCTTCTACATACACGTCCAACGCGACCTCGACAAAACGCGCATGCGCCTCGCCGCAAACCCCGACAACGACAACGTGCGCTGAACAGGAAATGATGAATGCGGAATGATGAATGATGAATGATGAATGAAGACAAAGTTCCTGCTTTTCATCCATCATTCATCATTCCGCATTCATCATTTCTAATTAAAAAAGCGGCTTCGTTCCACACGGGACGAAGCCGCTTTCGATTCAGAGCCTCTCAAACTCTTACATTCCCATGCCGCCGCCCATGCCGCCCGGCATCGCGGGCGTCTTGTCGTCTTCGGGAATTTCGGAGACGAGCGCTTCGGTCGTCAGCATCAGGCCCGCGATTGACGCCGCGTTCTGCAACGCCGTGCGCGTCACCTTCGCAGGGTCAATCACGCCCGCCTTGACCAAGTCTTCATACTCCTCGGTCGCCGCGTTGAAGCCGTGGTTCTCGCTCTTGTTCTCACGAACCTTCTCGACCACAACTGCGCCCTCGACGCCCGCGTTCGCCGCGATCTGTCGAAGCGGCTCTTCGAGCGCGCGCCGGACAATCGTGACGCCGATCTGCTCGTCGGTGTCGCCCTCGCCGTCCTCGTTCGCCTTGAACTTGTCGAGCGACTTCGCCGCGCGCACAAGCGCGACTCCGCCGCCCGGAACGATTCCTTCCTCGACCGCCGCGCGCGTCGCGTGCATCGCGTCTTCGACGCGCGCCTTCTTCTCCTTCAACTCGGTCTCGGTCGCCGCGCCGACGCGTATGACCGCGACTCCGCCGACCAACTTCGCAAGCCGCTCCTGCAATTTCTCGCGGTCGTAGTCCGAAGAGGTCTCCTCAATCTGCGCGCGGATGGTCTTGACGCGCGCCTGAACGTCGGCGTCCTTGCCCGCGCCTTCGACGATGGTCGTGTTGTCCTTGTCAACCGTCACCTTCTTGGCGCGGCCCAAGTCTTCGAGCTTCACGTTCTCAAGCTTGATGCCGAGGTCTTCGGAGATTGTCTTGCCGCCCGTCAGGATTGCGATGTCTTCGAGCATGGCCTTGCGCCGGTCGCCGAAGCCGGGCGCTTTGACAGCGCAGACGTTCAGAGTGCCGCGCAGCTTGTTGACAACGAGCGTCGCCAACGCTTCGCCCTCAACGTCTTCGGCGATGATGATGAGCGGCTTGCCCATCTTCGCAATCTGTTCCAAGAGCGGCAGGAGGTCTTTCATCGAGCTGATTTTCTTCTCGTGAATCAGAATCAGCGCGTTCTCCAAAACTGCTTCCATGCGCTCCGGGTCTGTGACGAAGTAAGGCGAGAGATACCCGCGGTCGAACTGCATTCCGTCAACGACGTGAAGCTCCGTCTCCATCGTCTTCGACTCCTCGACCGTGATGACGCCGTCGCGTCCGACCGTCTTCATCGCTTCGGCAATCATCTCGCCGATGGTGCGGTCGCCGTTGGCGGAAATCGTTCCGACCTGCGCGATTGCGTCGCCCTTCACGTCCTTCTTCATGCGCTTGATCTCTTCGACCACGCGCTCGACGGCCTTGTCAATGCCGCGCTTCAAGGCCATCGGGTTCGCGCCCGCCGCGACGGTTTTCACGCCCTCGCGGAAAATCGCTTGCGCGAGAACGGTCGCCGTCGTCGTGCCGTCGCCCGCAACGTCGGAAGTCTTCGACGCGACTTCACGAACCATCTGCGCGCCCATGTTTTCGAGCGAGTCTTTCAACTCGATCTCTTTGGCGACGGTGACGCCGTCCTTTGTAATCGTGGGCGAGCCGAATTTTTTGTCGAGGACGACGTTGCGGCCCTTCGGGCCGAGCGTGATCTTAACCGCGTCGGCGAGTTGGTTGACGCCGCGCAGGATAGCCGCGCGCGACTCCTCGCCGTGAATCACTTGCTTTGCCATGTCTCTTTTCTCTCCTTGAAAATCAATGCTTCAAAAATTTCTCACAACAGAAAAAGCGGCGGCAGTCAGTTCGGAAACTACTTGCCGCCCTTCTTGCCGCTCGCCGCGCCGGCGCGTTTGATGACGCCGAGGATTTCGTCCTCGCGCATGATCAGATACTCCTCGCCGTCAACCTTTATCTCCGAGCCGCTGTACTTGCCGAAGAGAACGTGGTCGCCGACCTCAACGTCGAGCGCGATGCGCGTTCCATCGTCCTTGCGCTTGCCGTCGCCGACGGCGACGACCTCGCCCTCCTGCGGCTTCTCCTTCGCAGTGTCGGGGATGATGATTCCGCCGCGAACCTGCTCGCCCTCCTCGATGCGCTTCAAAATCACTCGGTCGTGCAGTGGTTTGATGTTCGTAGCCATAAAGCTCCTTTCCGTGTAGCCGTGGTGTGATTTAGTTTGATTGCGTGCGCCCTGAATTTGGCGCTCTCGCCCTTCGAGTGCCGCGACGCGAGACACAATTTTACCCAGTTTTCACTGGCAAAATCGCTCATTTCTGGCACTCTCCAAAAGGGAGTGCTAGAAATATATCACGTAGAAAAAACTTGTCAACCCTCGCGCGGACGGACGACTTCAGGGGTGAGTTTTCCGCGTTTCATCTCGATGAAGTTTTAACTTGACGGGAAGAAAATTTTTAGCGTTTGCGGCGCACGGGCGACTTGCGCGGGCGGTGATTCGTTGAGGCGCGTTCCTGCGTGCGGTAGTCCGCGACGCGCTTGGAGAGCGTGTTGCGGTGTATGCCGAGCGTGGCGGCGGTGCGCGAGAGGTGTTCTTTGTGGCGCGCGAGGGCCTTCTGTATGTAGAGCTTCTCAAACTCGTCGAGCGCCTCGTCGAGCATTATCTGGCCGTCGAGCATTTCGTCAATTAGGGCTTCGAGTCGGGCGCGCATCTGCATGGGTTCGCTCCGTGCGTTGGGATTAGAAAGTCGCAATCCCGTGTAAGTTCCCCAACGGCGTTTGAAAATTTAGGACAGCAAACGATGATACTCATTGACGAAGCGCGCGCGCACGTCGTCGGAAGTGCAGAAGGCGAGGAGTTGCGCGCCCTCGGCGAGCGCGGGCGCAGTGCGCGCCTGTTCGACCGACTCAATTCTCACGGGGAACGCCGTGAGCGCGAGGTAAATGACGGAGCACACGGCCATCCCGCGCACGAAGCCGAAGCACGCGCCGAGCGCGCGGTCGAACCATTCGAGACGCGCCTGACGCAAACCCGCGCGCACGAACTCTCCGACGACGAAGCCCGCCGCGAGCACGATTCCAAAGACGAGAAGGAAGCCGCCCGCGTGCGCGGCCTCAGCTGACTTGAAGAGGCCGGCGCTCCGCAGAAGCGCGCCCGCCTGTTCGTAGGTGTGCGTTGCGACGACGATGCCGACGATGAGTCCGAAGGTTGCGATGAGTGCGCGCACGAACCCGCGCATCGCGCCCGAAACAACCGACGCACCGAGTATGGCGAGAACGAAAAGGTCGAAGAAAGTCATGAAAAGCTATTGGCTGTTGGCTATTAGCTGTTAGCTAAAAGCAGATGAACGAGGTTCTAACATTACTGGCGACGCTGCACCCGACGGCGGATGCCGTGAGCTAAAAGCTAAAAGCTAAGAGCTAAGAGCTAATAGCTCTTGCCCCGTGAGCAGGCGGTAAGCTTCGAGGTAGCGCGCTGTCGTGGCCGCGGCGACTTCCGTTGGGAGCGGCGGCGCGGGCGGTCGCTTGTCCCACCGAAGCGTCTCAAGGTAGTCGCGCACGAACTGCTTGTCGAACGAGGCTTGCGAGCGACCGGGTTCGTAAAGGTCGGCGGGCCAGAAGCGAGAGGAGTCGGGCGTCAATGCTTCGTCAATCAAAATTATTTTGCCTTCGCGGTCGCGCCCGAACTCAAACTTCGTGTCGGCGATGATGATGCCGCGCGTGCGCGCGTACTCTTCCGCCTCCCGGTAGAGCGCAAGCGAGGTCTCGCGTAAGTAGCGGGTTGCTTCGTGGCCGATAATCTCGCTCATGCGCGACTCGCTGATGTTCTCGTCGTGGCCCGACGCGGCCTTCGTCGCGGGCGTGAAAATCGGCGCGTCGAGTTTGTCCGACTCGCGCAAGCCTTCGGGCAAATGGTGTCCGCTCGTCGCGCCCGTACGCTGGTAGTCTTTCCATCCCGAACCCGCGAGGTAGCCGCGCACGACGCATTCGACCGGGAAGACTTCCGTCCGGCGGACGAGCATCGAGCGACCGCGCAGGGCTTCGGCGTTTTGGCGCACGGCTTCGGGCATCTGTTCGATGCCGGTCGTGACGAGGTGATGCGGCGTGACGTGTGCGAGCCGCTCGAACCAGAAGCGTGAGAGCGCGGTGAGGACTTCGCCCTTGCGCGCGATTTGCGTGGGGAGTATGCAGTCGAAGGCGGAGATGCGGTCGGTTGCGACGACGAGGAGGTGCTCGTCGTCAACCTCGTAAACGTCGCGCACCTTGCCGCGCCGAAGGAGTTTGAGGTTCGGAAGGGAAGTTTCGGCGACTGTTCGAGTGCCGTTCATAGGCGCGTAAAGGCGTTCGGCGTTGAATTGTTTAGGACGCGAGTGACCGTAGCGAGCCGCGATTGTGCTCGCGCCTTCGGATGCTTGTCAAGAACTTTCGGAGACGAAAGCAGTGACGATGAAGTCTGGAGTCTGGAGTCTGGAGTCTGGAGTCGAAACCAAAGCCGACATGCTTTGACTAAAGCAGTCTTGCTTTGACTTCAGACTCCAGACTCCAGACTCCAGACTCCAGACTTCAGACTCCAAACTTCTGTAACGCTTCGCGCAGGCGACGGATTTGCGCGGCGTGGTCGTGTGCGTGCGCGGCGTAGATTGTGAGCCAAGTCTCGGCGGCGTAGTGGCCGGATTCGGTGTGTGTTCCGGCGCGCGCCCAGTCGGCGTCGGTCATCTGGTCGAGGATTTGGGCGGTTGTGGCGCGGGCGGCGCGGAGGGCTTCGAGCGCGGGGGCGATTGCGCGTTCGTTGTAGCGTAGGCGCTCGGCGTAGGAGTCTTGGTCGTAGCCTTGTATCTGCGGTTGGTCTTCGCAGAGGAGTTTGCGGAGACGTATGGCGCTCGACATCTCGCTGTCGGCTAGGTGCTGTACGACTTCGCGCGCGCTCCACTTGCCGGGAATCGGGTGCGCTGATAGGTGCTCTTCTGTGAATCCTTCGAGGCTGCGCCGCACTTCGTCGAAGCCCGCTTTGTACTTCTCGATGAGCGTGCGTCTCTCTTCGTTTGTCATCTTCTCTCCTGAATTCAACCGCCGTGGGCGGGAAAGTTTATCGGATGGACTCAAAGCAACTCGCGCCCAGTAAATATCACAGGCGGCCCGACTTTGAAAGAAGCGCGCGCCTGTAAGGTCGCTCGGTGCGCGCGCCGGAGTGTTTACGCGCAAGCGGTCGGATTCCGTAAGTGTCTGTCAGCGTACAGTTTCGGGAAAGGCTTCGGGCGCACAAGACAATTATGCGAATCAGTAGTTGAAAAAGACAGACAAACAAGAGATTGAGTAGAATTTTCTTACCATGGAAAACCTACTCATAGAAATCTACCTGTTTGTCTGTCAGGTGTACGATACTTCGCCTGAG
>Ga0081539_10006452_pt1 | contig 11244 bp, 10 predicted proteins | sample TabmetS4T2R2_FD_71023 | JGI IMG/M metagenome (GOLD analysis project Ga0081539, IMG submission 71023) | Tabebuia heterophylla rhizosphere microbial communities from the University of Puerto Rico - S4T2R2 | ecosystem: Host-associated > Plants > Roots > Rhizosphere ...
TGGCCCGGAGTGGATCATGATCCTCGTGTCCGAGGCCTTCGACGGCGTCCCCTGGCTGGAGCGCGTCTATCAGGCCGGCAGCCTCTGGGACGAGTGGGAGATGGGCGCGCCCGCCGACGTGCACTGCTACACGGCGTCCGAGCTCGAGCGCCGGATCGACACCCATGCGCGCGTGCGCGCGGCGATGGAGCACGGGGTGGAGCTGCCGCTCGAGGCCAGCGTGTGAACGCGTAGAGCGGAAACGCGCCAACTCTCTCAAGTCCGACCTTCGCCGGCCGATCACCCGGCCCACAGCGATCTACCTCTCACTCGCGCGAACACTCCACGACCCCGGCCTGCAACCCGGGGTCGTGCTCGTTCTGGCGTCGGTTACGCCGACGCGGCCGCGCGGCTGGGGCCGACGACGCGGTCGCGGCCGCCTTCCTTGGCCGCGTAGAGCGCGATGTCGGCGCGGCGGAGCAGGCCGCCGATGTCGTCGTCCTCGCCGCGCCAGGCCGACCAGCCGGCGCTGACCGTGACGTTCAGCGTGCCGCCGCTGCTCAGCGCGAAGGGCGCGCCGCGCACGGCCTCGTGGGCCAGGCGCGCAAGATCGGCCGCCTTGGCGGAGCGCTCGCAGACGATGAGGAACTCCTCCCCGCCCCAGCGCGCGATGGTGCAGTCCGTCCCCGCGATGCTCCGCAGGCGGGCGCCGACCTCCTTGAGGACGTCGTCGCCGGCCTCGTGCCCGTGCTCGTCGTTGACGCTCTTGAAGTGGTCGACGTCGAGGATGGCGACGGAGACGCCGGCAGCGCCGCCGGCGATCGCGGCGGTCAGTGCCTGCTCGGCGAGGCGCCGGTTCGCAAGCCCGGTCAGCGCGTCGGTGGACAGGAGGCGCTGCAGCTCGTCCTGGAGGCGCTTCGTCCGCACCGCCGCCTGCATGCGGGCGATGAGCTCGACGCCGTCGAACGGCTTGCGCAGGTAGTCGTACGCGCCGCGGCGCAGGCCCTCGGCGGCCTGGTCGGAGCGGGTGTGGCTCGTCAGGAAGACGACCGGCGTCTCGGCGACCGCGGGATCGGCCTTGATGGCCTCCAGCACGCCGTAGCCGTCGAGGCGGGGCATCGCCAGGTCACAGAGGACCACGTCCGGCCGGTGCTCGCGCACCAGCTCGAGCGCCTCGATGCCGTCGGCCGCGTCCTGCACGTCGTAGCCGTGATCGATCAGCGTGCGGCAGGCGACGGCCCGCAGCAGCGCCGAATCCTCCGCGACGACGATGCTCCCCATTGACACGCCCCTGTGGTCGGTCGCTGCGCGGAGATCTTGACGTCACTCCGACGCCAGGTCCTCCGGACGCACGGGGACGCGCGAGAGCGCCTTGCCGGTGGCGGAGCGCAGCGCCGCGACGATCGCCGGCGTCGAGGAGATCGACGGCAGCTCGCCGGCGCCGCGGACCCCGTACGGCGCGTCCGGGTTGCCGAGCTCGAGGATGACGGTGGGCACGGGCGGGGCGTCCATGCTCGTGGGGATGCGGTAGGCGCCGAAGCCGGTCGTCGTCACGCGCCCGTCCTCGAGCAGCAGCTCCTCCGTCAGCGCGAGCCCGAGCCCCTGGATGGAGCCGCCGTGCAGCTGTCCCTCCAGAGCGAGGGGGTTGACGGCGAATCCGACGTCCTGCGCGCAGGCGAGCTCGACGACGCGCGCGAGGCCGAGCTCGACGTCGACGTCCACGACCGCGCGGTGGGCGACGAACGCGAAGCCCGCGTGGCTGTCGCCCTGTCCGGTCACCGGGTCCAGCGGCTTGGTCGGGCCGTGGCGGTACGTGCGCTCCGCCTCCACGACGCCGCCCTCGGGCAGCTCGTGCACGACGCCGGCCAGCGCCCGACAGGCCTCGCGGACCGCGCCGCCGACGAGCCATGTCAGCCGCGAGGCGGAGGCCGATCCGGCGGAAGCGATGCGCGTGTCGGCGACGTCGACGCGCACGTCCTCGATGCCGAGCTCGGTGCGGACGATCTGCTCCTGCACGCCGAGCACGCCCTGCCCCACCTCCGTTGCGGCCGTCCAGACCGTGGCGGTGAGCCTCCCGTTCGCGCGCTGGACGCGGATGCGGGCGGTCGCGGGATCGTCGTAGCCCTCGGAGAACGCGATGTTCTTGAAGCCGGCCGCGTAGCCGATCGCGCGGCGCACCGACCCTGCGTCGGTGGCGCGGAAGGCGCCGCCGGGCAGGGCGAGCTCGTCCTCGTCGCGTCCGGGGAGCGGCAGCGCGGCAAGCCGGTCGAGCAGCTCGGGGATCGCGACCGGCCCGCGGACCGCCTGCCCGGTCGGCAGCGCATCCCCTTCGCCGAGCGCGTTGCGCCGGCGCAGCTCGACGGGATCCATGCCGAGCCGGTCGGCGAGACGATCCATCTGCGCCTCGTAGCCGACGGCGACCTGCACCGCCCCGAACCCCCGCATCGCCCCGTTGGGCGGGTTGTTCGTGTACGTGACGGTCGCCTCGATGCGGGCGTTGGGGACGGCGTAGGGCCCGCAGCCGAGCGTCGCCGCGTTGGCGACCACCGCCGTCGAGCTCGAGGCGTACGCGCCGCCGTCGAGCACGAGCCGCAGCCGGACCGCGACCAGGCGCCCGTCCTCGGAGGCGACGTGCTCGTACTCCATGTACGCCGGGTGGCGATGCACGTGGCCGAGGAAGGACTCCTCCCGGCTGTAGGCCATCTTCACGGGACGGCCGGTCGCCAGCGCGAGCATGCAGGCGTGCAGCTGCATGGAGAGGTCCTCGCGTGCGCCGAACGCGCCGCCGACGCCGGCGAGGACGAGGCGCACCTGCTCGGGCCGCAGGCCGAGCCCGGCGGCGACCTGGTCGCGATCGCCGTGCAGGAACTGGGTCGAGACGTGCAGGTCGACGCCCCCGGCGCCGTCGGGCACCGCCAGGCCCGACTCGGGACCGAGGAACGCCTGGTCCTGGCAGCCGACCTCGTACGTGCCGCGCACGGTGACCGGGCCGGTCGCATCGGGGTCGCCGCGGAGGATGTGCACGGTGCGCAGGTCGTTGCCACCCGCGTGCACCGGCGGCGCGCCCGCCTGCAGCGCGGCGCGCGCATCGAGCACCGGCTCGGACGGCTCGTAGTCGACCGCAATGCGCTGCGCGGCGGCGCGCGCGGTCGCGGGATCGTCGGCGGCGACGAGGGCGACCGGCTCGCCGTGGTGGCGGACGCGGTCCATCGCCAGCACCGGCTGATCGGGCAGGACGCTGCCGATGAGCTTCTCGCCGGGCACGTCCTCGTGCGTGAGCACGGCGCGGACGCCCGGCACGACGAGCGCGGCGCGCGTGTCGATGCCGCGGATGCGGGCGGCGGGATGCGGGCTGCGCAGCGTCGCGCCGAACAGCATGCCGTCCATGTGCAGGTCGGAGGAGTACGCGAAGGCGCCGGTGACCTTCGCCCGGCCGTCGGAGCGCTGAAGCCGCTCCCCGACCCCGCCCGGCGCGACGACGGTCATAGGCCGGCTCGCTCCGCGATCGCCGCGCACTCGCGCGCGAGGTCGCTGGCGAGGGTCTCGGCGTCGGCCGTGCGCAGCTCTGAGCCCTCCACCACGATCTCCCCGCCGACGAGCAGCGCGTCGACCGGCCGCGGCGGCCCGAGCACCAGCGCGGCCACCGGGTCCGCGATGCCCGCGAATCCGAGGTCGTCGAGGCGCCACAGGGCGACGTCGGCGAGCGCGCCTGCGCTCAGGTGCCCGAGCTCGTCCTCGCGGCCGAGGCAGCGCGCGCCGTGCAGCGTCGCGAGCTCGAGCGCCTGGCGCGCGGAGAGCGCCCGCGGGCCGCGCGCGGCGCGCGCCACGGTGAGCGCCGCCCTCACCTCGTGGATGAGCTCCTGCGCCTCGTTGGAGGCGGCGCCGTCCACGCCGAGCCCCACCGGCGCGCCGGCCTCCAGCAGCCTGGGCACCGGGGCTATGCCGGCGCCCAGGCGGCCGTTGGAGGTCGGGCAGTGGGCGACGCCGGTGCCGGTCGCGCCCATGCGCCGCGCCTCGCCGTCGTCGAGGTGGACGCAGTGGGCGAGCCACACGTCCTCGCCCAGCCAGCCGATGTCGTCGAGGTACTGCAGCGGGCGCACCCCGAAGGTCCCCAGGCAGAACTCCTCCTCCTCGATCGTCTCCGCCAGGTGGGTGTGGAGCCGAACACCTCTCCGGCGTGCCAGCGCGGCGGACTCGACGAGCAGCTCGCGCGTCACCGAGAACGGAGACGTGGGCGCGAGCGCGATCCGCACGCGCGCCCCCGGCGCCGGGTCGTGGAAGCGGTCGATCGCCTCCTCGGAGGCGGCCAGGATCGCGTCGAGGTCCTCCACGAGCGAGTCGGGCGGCAGCCCGCCCTGGCTCTGGCCGAGGTCCATCGCCCCGCGGCAGGGATGGAAGCGCAGGCCGATGGCGCGCGCGGCGTCGATCTCCACGGCGAGCAGGTCACCGCCGCCGCGAGGGAAGACGTAGTGATGGTCGGTGGAGGTCGTGCAGCCCGAGGTCGCAAGCGCGGCGAGGCCGCCGCGAGCCGCCGCGGCGACGGTCCGCTCGTCGATGTGCGCCCAGACCGGGTACAGGGCGACGAGCCACTCGAAGAGGGTCCCGTCTGTCACCAGGCCGCGCGTCGCCGACTGGTAGAGGTGGTGGTGGCAGTTGACGAGCCCGGGCGTCGCGAGGCAGCCGCGCCCGTCGATGCGCCTCGACGCGTCGATCTCGGACGGGGCGGGTCCGGCGCCGACCGCGACGATCCGATCGCCGTCGATGACGATGTGCCCGTCGGCGTGCTCGGTGCGCTGCGCGTCGACCGTCGCGATGGCGCAGCCCTCGATGACGATCACGCGGCCGCCTCCAGGACGGCGGCGACGATCCGGTCGTAGCCGGTGCAGCGGCAGAGGTTGCCGCACAGGGCCTCGCGGACCTGCTGCTCGGTGGGCTCGGGGACGCGCCGGAGGAGGTCGCGCGCCGCCATGAGCAGCCCGGGCGTGCAGAAGCCGCACTGCACGGCGCCGGCGCGCAGGAAGGCGTCCTGGAGCGGGTGCAGCGTCCCGTCGGTCCCGGCGAGTCCTGCGACGGTCTCGACGGCGCAGCCGTCGGCCTGCGCGGCGAGCACGAGGCAGGCGCACGCGACCTCGCCGTCGATCGCGACGGTGCACGAGCCGCATTCCCCCTGCTCGCAGGCGTTCTTCGTGCCGGTGAGGCCGAGGTCCTCGCGCAGCACGCGCAGCAGGCTGCGCGCCCCCGCCGCCTCCGGGAGCCGGTGCGCCACGCCGTCGACGATCAGCTCCATGCGCGCTCCACGGCGCGGCGGGCGAGCACGGCGGCGCCGCGGCGGCGATGGTCCGCGGAGCCGCGCGCGTCGGGGATCGGGTCGACGGCGCCGGCCACCAGCGCGCCGACGCGATGGAGCAGCTCCTCCGGCAGCCGGCCGCCGCTCCACGGCGCCGAGGCGGCGAGCAGCTCCTCCGCCTCGCGCGCCCGGACGGCGCGCGGCGCGGCGCCGACGACGGCGATCGCGACCGACCGCGTCGCGGGGCTCAACGCGACGGCGACCCCGCAGACCGCGCGGGCCATCGCGTTGCGCATCCCGGCCTTAGCGTAGGCGACCGGACCGTCGGCCGGCCGGATTCGCACGGCCGCCACCAGCTCGTCGCCGGCGATCGCCGTCTCCCCCGGCGCCGTGACGACGTCCTCGGCGGCCAGCAGGCGCGACCCGCGGGGGCCCTGCAGCTCCACCTCGGCGCCCGCCGCCACGAGCGCTGCCAGCGCGTCGGCCGACGGATCGCCCTGGGCGAGCGCACCGCCGAGGGTGCCGCGGTTGCGGACCTGGCGGGACGCCACCGTCCGCGACGCCAGCGCCAGTCCCGGCAGGCGATCGCCCAGCTCCTCGATGGCGCGCGTGTACGTCACCGTCGCGCCGACATGGAGCACCTCGCCGTCCGGCTCGACCGACGCCAGCTCGGGGACGCGCGAGAGGTCCAGGAGGACGGGCGGCCGCAGGCCGGCGTTGAGCTCCGGCATGACCCCCGTGCCCCCGGCGATGACCGTCGCGTCCGGCCGCGCTGCGCGTTCGGCGAGCGCATCGGCGAGGGTGGTGGGTTGGATCACGTACGCAGGCAGCGCTCCGACTCTAATGCTCGTGCGCCAGGTGGCGACTGCTTGAATGGCTCGCGGTGACCTCCGTCGGAGCGCGCGTCGTGCAGCGTTGTCGGGAGCTCGCGCTCGTCAGCGAGGAGCGCGACCGGCTGACGCGCCCGTACGCGACCCCGGCGATGGCGCGGGCGAACGAGCTCGTCGGCTCCTGGATGCGGGAGGCCGGCCTGGCCGTGCGGACCGACGTCGCCGGCAACCTGGTCGGGCACCTTCCCGGCGCGGAGCGCGACGCCGGCACCTTGCTGGTCGGCTCGCACCTGGACACCGTGCGCGACGCCGGCGCGTTCGACGGGCCGCTCGGCGTCCTGGCCGCCGTGGAGTGCGTGGCGCTTCTGCACGAGCGCGGCGCGGCACTGCCCTTCGCCATCGACGTGCTCGGCTTCTCCGACGAGGAGGGCCTGCGCTTCAGCACGGCCTACCTCGGCAGTCGCGCCGTCGCCGGGACGTTCGGGCCCGAGCTCCTGGACGTCCGCGACGCCGGCGGCGTGACCGTGCGCGAGGCGCTGCGCGAGTTCGGCGGCGACCCGGAGGCGATCGCGAGCGCCTCGCGCGCCGGCGACCGCATCGTCGGCTACCTGGAGGTCCACATGGAGCAGGGCCGCGAGCTCGAGCGCGCCGGCCTGCCGGTGGGCGTGGTGAGCGGGATCTCCGGCGCCTCGCGCGCCGAGGCGCGCTTCTCCGGCGTGCCGGGGCACGCCGGCACGATGGCGATGGCCGATCGGCAGGACGCGCTGTGCGCGGCGGCCGAGTGGGTCCTTGAGGTCGAGCACCTCGCGCGCGAGCGGCCGGGACTGCTCGCGACTGTCGGGCGGCTGGCCGCCTACCCCGGGGCTCCGAACGTCGTCCCGGGGGAGGTCTCGGCGACGCTCGACGTGCGGCACGTCCGGGACGAGGACCGCCTCGACGCGGTCGGCGTCCTGCACGCCCGCGCCGAGGAGATCGCGGCGGGGCGCGGACTGCGCCTGACCTGGCACACGCGGCCTGACAACCCCTCCGTCGCGGTGGATCCCCGGCTGACCGGCGCCCTGGAGCGAGCGATCGCCGGACGCGGCCTCATGCCGCGGCGCCTCCCCAGCGGTGCCGGGCACGACGGCGTCGCGCTGTCCGCCCTCACCGGCATCGCCATGCTCTTCGTCCGCTGCAGGGCGGGCGTGAGCCACCATCCCGACGAGCGCGTGGAGCCCGACGACGCGGACCTTGCGGTGGAGGTCCTCGCCGACGCTGTGTGCAGCCTCGCCGCATGATCGACACAATCGCGCCCCGATGCCCACGCTCGAGAACCTGAACCGCCTCACCGCGTCCGCCGCCGAGGCGCAGCTGCTCTCCTGCTGCGCGTCGCGCCGATGGGCGCTTCGCGTGGCCGCCGGCCGCCCGTACGCCGACGGCGCCGCGCTGCTGACCGCCGCCGACGCGGCGTGGGACCACGCGACCGACCAGGACGTGCTGGAGGCGCTCGGCGCGCATCCGCGGATCGGGGAGCGCGACGGTGGGGGAGAGCAGGAGCACCGCGAGCAGGCGACCGCAGCGGCGACGACCGACGATGCGACCGCCGCGGCGCTGCGCGAGGGCAACCGGGAGTACGAGGAGCGCTTCGGGCACATCTACCTCGTGGCCGCGAGCGGGCGCTCGGCCCGCGAGCTGCTGGCCGACCTGCGCTCGCGCCTCGGCAACGACGCGGCCACGGAGCTTCGGGTGGCCGCCGCGCAGCAACGGGCGATCACGCGACTGCGGCTGGAGAGGCTGCTGCAGGCGTGACCGCCGTCTCCACCCACGTGCTCGACACGGCGCGCGGCCGGCCCGCCGCCGGCGTGGGCGTCGCCCTCGAGGCGTGGGAGCGGGACGGATGGCGAACCCTCGCCACGGCGGTGACCGACGACGACGGCCGCGCGCCCTCGCTGCGCACGGTCGACACGGGCGCCGGGACGCACCGCCTCGTGTTCGCGACGGGCGACTACCTCGGGCCCGCCGCGTTCTTCCCCGAGGTCTCGGTCGTCTTCCAGGTGGGCGACGACGAGCGACTGCACGTCCCGCTGCTCCTCGCGCCCCACGGCTACACGACCTATCGAGGGAGCTGATGGCGGGGATCCTCGGCACGAACCAGTACGGCAAGGCCGAGGTCCACATGGTCACCGTCACGCGCGACGGCACCCGTCACGCGCTGCGCGATCTCACGGTCGGGATCGCGCTGTCCGGGGACCTGGCCGAGGTGCACCTGACGGGCGACAACGCCCACGTGATCCCGACGGACACGCAGAAGAACACCGTCTACGCGTTCGCCGCCGAGCAGCCGGTCGGGGCCATCGAGGACTTCGCGCTGCGGCTCGGCCGCCACTTCGTCGGGGCGTTCCCCGCGATCACGCGCGCTCGGGTCCACGTCGCCGAGGCGGGGTGGGAGCGGCTGGACGAGCACAACTTCCGCCTGGCGGGCGGCGAGACGCGGGTCGCGGCGGTCGTCTGCGAGGCCGAGGCGGCGTGGGTGGTCTCGGGGTTGCAGGACCTGGTCGTCCTGAAGTCGGCCGGCTCGGAGTTCGAGGGGTTCCTCCGCGACCGCTACACGACGCTCGCCGAGACGCGCGACCGCATCCTCGCCACGGCCGTGACGGCGCGCTGGCGCCACGCGGCGCCGGAGGGCGACTGGGACGCGTCGTTCGCCGCGACGCGGGAGCTCCTGCTCGACGCGTTCGCGACGACGCACAGCCGCTCGCTGCAGCAGTCCCTGTACGCGATGGCGGACGCGATGCTCTCCGGCCGGCCGGAGCTGGCGGAGGTGCGCATGTCGCTGCCCAACCGCCACCACTTCGTGGTGGACCTGTCCCCGTTCGGCCTGGAGAACGACAACGAGGTGTTCCACGCCGACGACCGGCCCTACGGGCTGATCGAGGCGAGCGTGCTGGCCCCCGGCGCTCCTCCGGCCGGGCCGGCCTGGGATCCCTACCCGCTCGTGTCGTGAGCGGCGCCCTGCACGCGGCGATCGCCGAGCTGGCGACCTACAACGACGACCCGACCGCGGGCGGCATCACCCGCGAGGTCTTCACCCCGACGTACGAGCGGGCGCTGGAGTACGTCTCGGGGCTCATGCGCTCCGCCGGCCTGGAGGTGCGCCGCGACGCGTTCGGCAACCTGTACGGACGGCGCTCCGGGACCGACCCGTCGCTGCCGTGCGTGCGGACCGGCTCGCACGTCGACACGACGCTGAACGCGGGGCGCTACGACGGCGTGGTCGGCGTGCTCGGCGCGATCGAGGCGGTCGCCGGCATCGCCGACGCGCGGCGCTCGATCGAGGTCGTCGCGTTCGCCGGCGAGGAGCCGCGCTTCGGCACGGGATGCATCGGGAGCCGCGCGGTGGTCGGCGACCTGTCGCGGGCCGATCTGGAGCGCCTCGTCGACCGTGACGGCGTGTCGCTGGCGACCGCGCTGGAGGGCGCGGGCCTGGACCCCGACGCGATCGCGGAGGCGATGTGGGATCCGTCGTCGGTGCACGCGTTCCTCGAGCTGCACATCGAGCAGGGGATCGTGCTCGAGTCCTCCGGCGACCAGGTCGGCGTGGTGACGGCGATCGCCGCGCCGCACGACCTGCGCGTCACGCTCACCGGAGCGGCGACGCACGCCGGCGCGACGCCGATGGCGCTGCGCCGCGACGCCCTGGCGGGCGCCGCCGAGACGATGCTGGAGCTGGAGCGCCTGGCCGTCGGCTCGCCGTCCGGGACGACGGTGGGGACGGTCGGCGTGCTGCGCCTGCGGCCCGGCGCGATCAACGTCGTGCCGGGCGAGGTCGAGCTGGACGTGGACGTCCGCGACAGCGACGCCGGAGCCCGCCAAGCGGTCGTCGAGGGGCTGCTCGCGGCCGTTGGCGTCCTGGCGACGCGCCGCGGGCTGACCGCCACCGTCGACGAGATCGTGCGCGACGAGCCCGCCGGCTGCGCGCCGTTCGTCGTGGACGCGGTGCGGGAGGCGTGCGACGCGCTCGGCGTCAGCAGCCGGCGCATGATCAGCGGCGCGTACCACGATGCCCTGATCCTGGCGCGGCGCGTCCCCGTCGGCATGCTGTTCGTGCCGAGCGCCGGCGGCGTGAGCCACCATCCCGACGAGCACACCGCGCCTGAGGACATCGACCGCGGCGTCGCGGTGCTGCGCGGCGCGCTCGCCCGCCTCGCCGGATGAGTCCGCACGACCTCCTGGTCCGCGGGGCGCGGTTCGGGTGGCTCCCGGGCGCGCCGGCGGGCGACGTGGCGATCGCCGACGGCGTGTTCGCCGAGGTGGGAGGCCAGGTCGCCGGCAGTGCGGCGGAGGAGATCGACGCGAGCGGCCTGCACGCGCTGCCCGGCGGCGTCGACCCGCACGTCCACCTCAACGAGCCGGGCCGCACCGACTGGGAGGGCATCGCCACGGGCACGGCCGCGCTCGCGGTCGGCGGCGTGACGTGCGCGATCGACATGCCGCTGAACTCGAGCCCCCCGGTGGTGGACGGCGCGAGCTTCGATGCTAAGGCGGCGGCGGTGGCGGGTGTCGCGCGCGTCGAACTGGCGCTGTGGGGCGGGCTCGTGCCGGGCGACGTCGACCGGTTCGACGAACTGGCGGCCCGCGGCGTCGTGGGCTTCAAGGCCTTCATGTCCTACGGCGGCCTGGACGACTTCCCGCCCGTCGACGATCTCACGCTGTACGAGGGGATGGCGCGGGCCGCGTCGCTGCGCCGCCCGGTGGCCGTGCACGCGGAGAGCGACGCCATCACGGCCGGGCTCGCCGCTCGGGCCCGGGCGGCGGGTCGGGTCGGCGTGCGCGACTACCTGGCGTCCCGGCCGGTCCTGGCCGAGACCGAGGCGATCTCGCGCGCGCTGCACCTCGCGGCGCAGACGGGCTGCGCGCTGCATGTCGTGCACGTGTCGAGCGGCCGCGGCGTCGCGCTGATCGCCGAGGCGCGGGCGCGCGGCGTCGACGCGACGTGCGAGGTCTGCCCGCACCATCTCGTCCTGGACGAGGAGGACGCGGAGCGGCTGGGCGCGATCGCGAAGTGCGCGCCGCCGCTGCGCCCGCGCGCGGAGTGCGACGCGCTGTGGGCGGCGCTCGCGGCGGGGGGCGGCGCGGGGGTGTGCTCCGACCCCTCCCCCTCCCCCCCCC